>Ga0302320_10013562_pt1 | contig 17020 bp, 14 predicted proteins | sample Bog_T0_3_FD_202130 | JGI IMG/M metagenome (GOLD analysis project Ga0302320, IMG submission 202130) | Peat permafrost microbial communities from Stordalen Mire near Abisko, Sweden - Bog_T0_3 | ecosystem: Environmental > Terrestrial > Soil > Wetlands > Peat | place: Sweden: Abisko, Stordalen Mire... | reverse complement strand
CGCAGGTTACGCGGCCCGCCAGATCCAGTGCAGCATAGGAGGCAAACATCGCCAGCACGACAGAAAGCGTCACCAATCCGTAGTCGTAGCTGCCGTTCATTGCCGTGATTGCATTCATCTTTTGCCTTCGATGCGCCAACCTGTCACAGAAATCCTTCGGAGAACGGCGGATGGATTCGGATTCCCCGGGCTGGCCTTGGCCCGGCCCTCCACCATACACATCGGCTGTATTCCCGGTTTCCGGGTTAGGAGTCGCTAAGGAGCTGCCACATGTCTTGTGGGACCAGAGTTATGTGGCAAGACCGAGAAGGGTCTCTGCCGGGAGGCTGTTGTGAAAATCGGGAGTTGAAAGTCGAATTGCGTCGCCTGGACTACAGTGCGTTGTTTGCGGGTTTCACTGCATCTTAGCGCTGTCGGCGGGCCCGAGTGGACCGGCGAGGAAGAAATTGTGATCATAGAGGTTGCGGTACATGCGTCCGGCGATCTCCGCCGCCTTGGGACCGAAGGTGGGTCGTCCGCCCTGCAGGAAAATCACCACCACCACGCGTCCACTGCTGGTGTTCGCGTAAGATGCGAACCAACCGAAACGGGTTCCGGCGTGGGAGCAGGTTCCGGTTTTGCCGAGAATCTCCTCCTCGCTGAAGTTGAGCCCGAGCCGCCGGGCCGTGCCATATTGCACCGCTCCAGCCATGCCGTCGGAGATTTCAGGAATCAGTGGAGCGATATCAAGTTGCCGCTTGATGCGCGGCTGGAAATTCGCGATTTCTTCCGGCGATGTGGGATGCTGCAGGTAATAAAGCGTGCCCCCGTTCGCGATCGCCGAAACCATCGCGCCTAACTGCAAAGGCGTCATGGAAACACCTTCGCCGAACGAACACATCTTGCCCACGCCGCCCAGTTTTTCCGGTATCACTTCCTCCGGATACGTGCCCAATTGTTCGCCTGCAATATCGTAGCCCGCCAGCTCGCCCAGGCCGTACTGATGAGCGTAGTAGGAGACTTTCTCGAAGCCCAGCTTACGTCCCAGCGCTTCGAAATATGCGTTGTTGGAGTGGGCCAGAGCCGTGGTGAGGTTCATCCGGCTGCGCCCCCCGAGTGCGACCTCGGTTTCCTTCGAAACCACGCCTTCGCTCAGTGCCGCCAGCGCCACGGAAAGTTTGATGGTCGAGCAAGGTTGCGCGCCGCTCGAGAGCGCCAGCTTCTGATTCACCATGGCCAGCACCCGTCCGCTGGTCGGCTCAATCGCGACTACCGTGCCGTTCATGTTGCCCAAAGCATCGATGGCGGCCTGGCGTACGACCAGGTCTTCGCCCTCGGTCACATCGCCGCCGGTAATTCCATCGGCGAACGAACTCATGAAAAAGCGCTCGTGATAACTGTGCCGGCGGCTGCTCGCCGAGGTCCGCGTAAGGGTTGCGCGCGCAGTTCCCGCGCTGGCACTGAGAGGCCGGCGGCCGCTGGTGCTGTGACTGCTGGCCAAATGCCGCATCCGGCGCTTGGTATGCTGGCTCTCACTCACTTTCTGGGATTTCCCTTTGCTGGTATTCAGCGCGTGCGTGCTGACGTGCGCGGCCCACATTGCGGGAGCAAGAAGCAACCCTCCCACCATTACCACCAGACAAAGATAGCGCGTTCTCAACTTGAACATCTCCAGTTCGTTCCCCTCATCCCGGACTCTAAGCTCCGGATTGCTGATCCCAGTTTCCCTGTCTACTTGGATGCATGTTGCGTTGCACATCTATTCCGATGCACGACGCCTGCCAGCCACCCTCATGGACCGGTAACTTTGCCCACTCCGTTGATATTACGGGAGTTAGACCGCTTCGGGCAATGACAAAGTTTGCATCGTTAGAACCATTAATTTCGATATAAACCATTATGGAACAAGTAGTTAAACGGGAATTACTTTCGTTCCAGAGTCCACAGTAACCGTTACCTCGTTACTCCACAGTTACTACCTTCTGCGCAAAGTTTTTCTCTTTCGCTCTTCGACCTTATCCCGCGATTGCCTCGATTTCCAGCGCGTTTTCCGGCTCGAATCCCTCTTTAATCCCTTACATGACCTCGCCGCGCTTGCGCAGAAATGCCGGAACATCCAGGTCGTCCTGCTCGAAGTTCGCCACCATCGCGCTGCGCATCGTATCCAGCGAGATCACTTCAGCCCCAGCGTGGGCCATCGCCAGCGGCGAGGACTCCGGCGTGGCGGAGTACTCTTGCATCACAGGCTCGGACATCGATTCCCGAAATTGGTCAGGAAAAGGCTCTGGCGCGGATTGCGCCGGACCCACCGGGTCGGGAAAATCCATGGCGTCATCGTGCGTGGCAGCGAACGAATGATGCACCTCCACCGCCCGCTGATGAACGCGGCTCACTTCCCTGAAGCCGGTGGCGATCACCGTGATCTTCACCGTATCCTTCATCTTCTCGTCCATCACTGCGCCGAAAATGATATTCGCGTCTTCATGCGCGGCGCTCTGGATGATGGTGCAGGCCTGCTGCACTTCGGCCAGCTTCAGCGAGGCCGAACCCGTGATGTTGATGAGAATGCCGCGGGCTCCATCGATCGCGCCCGCCTCGAGCAATGGAGACGCAATCGCCCGCTGGGCCGCTTCCGTCGTGCGATTCGCGCCGCTTGCGGTCGCGGTGCCCATCACGGCATAACCCATGCCGGCCATAATTGTCTTCACGTCGGCGAAGTCGCGGTTGATGATGCCGGGAATCGTAATGATGTCGGAAATTCCCTGCACGCCCTGCCGCAGAATGTCATCGGCGATGCGGAACGATTCGAAGAATCCCGCATTCTCCGCCACCGCCAGCAGCTTTTCGTTGGGAATCACGATGGTCGTGTCCACCGATTCCATCAATTCAGCGATGCCCTTCTCGGCCTGCGTCATGCGCCGCTTGCCTTCAAAGCAAAACGGCTTGGTCACGACCGCAACCGTGAGCGCTCCCATCTCGCTGGCCAATGACGCGATGATCGGCGCCGCACCAGTGCCGGTGCCACCGCCCAGGCCGGTGGTCACGAACACCATGTCCGCGCCTTCGAGCGCCTCGATGATCTTGTCCGAATCTTCGAGCGCAGCCTTGCGACCGATTTCCGGATTCGCACCCGCGCCCAGGCCGTTGGTCAGCTTCACGCCGAGCTGCAGCTTCACCGGCGCGCGAGACATGCGCAGCGCCTGCAAATCGGTGTTGGCAACGATGAATTCGATGCCCTCCACTCCGGCATCGATCATGCGGTTCACCGCGTTGCCGCCGCCGCCGCCCACACCGATGACCTTGATCTTGGCATCGTTGAGAGGCTCTTCGTTGAAGCTGATGCGAATGCTCGAATCGTTTGTCATAATTCTCCACCTGGATCGATTTTCTTCTGCTAGTTCCCTTTGTTAAGGCTTGTCATTCCGAGCCGACGTTGGTCGGCGAGGAATCTGCCTATCTGCGTCCAACGGTTACATCCTTTCCACGTAGGCCTTTGCTTCTTTGATTTCCTCGCAGTCAGCGACTCTTGCCTCCCATTTGACCGCTGCCGAATACCATCGGAATGCTTCAGCGGGATCGGCTGGGACCTCAGTCCCGCGCGAGTAGATGCGGCCTAGCGCAACCAGTGCAAGAAACTCTGCGTGCGACACGGACTTGTAAAGTCGCAAGGCCTCACCAACATTCTTTTGAATTCCTAATCCCTCTTCGTACATCCGCGCCAGATTGATCACAGCCCGCGATGCTCCCTTGTTGGCAGCGGCAGATAACAACCGAAACGCCTCCTGATAGTTAACTTCGACGTCGATCCCGTTCAGGTAATAGATCCCTAAGAAGCACTGAGCAGGACAGAAACCAGACTCAGCCTTCTCTCGCAGTCCCTTCATGTCTAGACTTTCGGCCAACGCCGCGCTCCTTCACCCCACCAGCATCGCCCTCAATCTCGATCCCCACCGCTCCCCCTGAAACCCGCGCGCTACGCGCGCCCGCTGTCCGTAGGCGACCATGCCGAGGACCGTGGCATACTCCGGCTCGGCCAGCGTGGCCGGCATTTTCGCCAAGGGCGTGGGCCAGGAGAGCCGTACCGGACGCCGCAACACCGACTCCGCCACATCGAACATTCCCGGCAGCCGCGATCCTCCGCCGCTGAGTACGATGCCCGCCAGACACAGCTCGAACATGCCACTCTGCCGCAGAGTTTCGCGCATCATCTCAAACAACTCGCGCGCCCGAGGCTCGAGAATCTCCGCCACCAGCCGCTGGGGCAGGAGGCGCGAGGGCCGGTCACCCACCGATGGAACCTCCACTTCGTTCCCTTCGGGAATCAGGGTGACGATCGCGTTGCCGTACACTTTCTTGATCTTCTCCGCCTCGGCCAGGGCCGTACACATACCCACCGACAAATCGCTGGTGAAGTGGTCGCCGCCCACGGGAATCACTCCCGTGTAAGCGACTGCGCCCTGCAGAAAAACGATCAACTCCGTCGATCCCGCTCCGATGTCCGCGAGGCAAACCCCAAGTTCCCGTTCGTCGGCCCGCAGCACGGAATCGGCCGCCGCCAGCGGCTCAAACACGGTGTCGTCCACGTGTACGCCGGCGCGATTCACCGCCGTGATCACGTTCTGCGCCGCACTCGCCGCGACTGTGACCAGGTGAACGCGAACCTCCAGCCGCGCCGCCATCATGCCCAGCGGATCGTGTACTCCCGCCTGATCGTCGAGAATGAATTCCTGCGGCAGCAGGTGCAGCACCTCACGATCGGCCGGCAGCGGAATCGCCCGCGCCCGGTCCACCGCCTGCTTGATTTCATCGCGGCCAATCTCCCGCGGACGCGTGCCGAGGCTGATGCCGCCGTGGCTGTTCACTCCGCGCACGTGCGCTCCGCCGATGCCCACAATGGCGTGCTCCACCGCAGCCCCCGCCGTATCCTCGGCTGCTTCCACCGCCTTCTGAATCGACGCAACCGCCTTGTCCAGTTCCACGATCACGCCCTTGCGTGAACCGCGCGACTCGGCCACGCCGTGCCCGCGATAGCGCAGGCCGTTGTCGGTGACCTCCACCATGAGCGCACACGTTTTCGCGCTGCCCACGTCGATTGCTGTCAGAAAGTTTCCCTGCTGGTTCGCCATTCGTTATTGGTCCCCAGACGTTTTCAACTTGTCGTTTGCATCTTGAGAATCGTCATCCCGACCGCAGCTTCTCATTCCCGAAGGGAATGGGTAGCGGAGTGGAGGGACCTGCTGTTTCCATACAGGGCCACACCAATTCCGGAATTTCGAATATCTCTGAACCGCTACTCCGTTGCACACTCACTGCCCCGGCCCCTGACTCGTCTGCGTCTTGGCCACCGCCGGACTCGGTTTCCGACCGCCGCTTTTCGCGGCAGAAGTTGTCGTCGATCCCGGAGCTTGAGATTGTGAATGTTTGCCCACCGCCGGCTTCTTTGAAGCCACACCACCCTGGCTTGCTTGCGGATCGGGAGTCTTCTCCGCAGCCGAAGGCACCGGTTTTGCCGTTGTCTTCTTCACGCCCGCGGTAGCTTTCCCCGGCTTCGCCGCAATCTTCTTAACCTTGGGTTTCGCAACCGCCTTCTTGCTTCCACCGGCTTCACCTTTTGAATCAAGCGTCTTCTGCGTCAATTCAAACGCTGGTTTCGGCACCGCACGGTCGTGTGGAGGCAGTCGAGTGATCAGCGCCGCTGGCTTCACTCCCGCCGCTGCCGCTGCTTTCGCAACTGCCGGGCTCAACGCCGCTGGCTTCGCGGTTCGCTGCATATCTGGATTCACGATGATCTGATTGTCGTAACGCAGATCCACCGACTCCAGCTTCTGAAACTGCTGCCGCCAACCCTGCGCGTGGCTCACATAAATCTTGTAGCGCCGCAGATAATCCGACGATCCCAGATGCACCAGCACGTCGCCCGCCGCATCGTTCACCCGCACCTTTACGTCTTCCAGGTCGGCGAGATCCACTTCGCTTAGATCCTGCGAATAGCGCGCCCCGCCTGAATCCAGGTCTCCCACCATCTCCGAGTAAGTCTTCATCCGCGGCGCCCGCGTCGAAAGCGGCTCGCCCGGATTCATTCCCAGAATCACCGGGAACGAATACTTGTGCTTCGGCGTCAACTCCATCAAAGTCCCGCCCGCGTCAATCAGCGACATCCGCGGCCCCACCCGCGCAAACGCCACCGGCGTACGCTCGTGAATCTCCACCTTCAGGCGGTTAGGAACAAAGCGCATCACGCTGGCCGATTCCACCCATGGAATCTGCTCCAGTTGAATCTTCTGTTGCGTCAGAGGAATGAAGAAGATGTTGCGCCCAATGTCGGCGCCCATCACTTCCATAATCTGAGCCTTGCTTACGTTCTGCATGCCCGTGACTTCAATGTTGTCGCTCGATTCCACGCGGAAGCGCCACGAATGTTCGCCATAGTGATACAGCGCGGCCGCGGCCAGCCCGCCTATGCAAACCAGGGCAGCAGCCACAACGGCCCACAGCAAACGATTCGCGGTTTTCTTGGGAAGAGAACTTCGGCGGGCGGAAACCCGCTTTTGCCCGCGCAGGAACGGAGATTCCTCATCCACATCCAGGTCAACGAGGCGCGCGTCATCCATCTCCTCGCGCGCAGCCTCAGCGCTGGGTGGGTACAACTCCTCCTGCAAGATGGTGGAACCAGACTTCCGCGCCATCAGTAGGGTCAGTTGTCGCTTTTGAATCGCTGAGCCTTCAAACTATAACGTCATTTTGTCGGCGTAGATAGAGAAAATGTTGATTCTTTTGCACAGCCAGGAATCGCATTGAACATCATCGAGGAAACTGCGAGGGACCACGAACCGTGTGGAGACGGGCGCCTTCGCCGTCCCGGCCTGAGCCCGCCCTGAGAGAGCGGTAGCGACCGAAGGGGCGAAGCCCGGCCGCGCCCAGCACGACACTGCCCCAAGTAAAAGAAAGCGGACGCGGCAGTTTCTCCGCGCCCGCTTTCGAGGAGCAAGAGCCCTAAATCGGCCCGGTACCCAAATCAACATGCACTGCCGGAACACCGACCCTTGGGATGTTCACTCGCACCCGCGGACAAGCCACGACCGGAATCCTCACCGCGTTAAATGCAGCCGGCGCAAAGCGCACCCGCGCAACCTGCGACTCAACCCGCGCCCGATTGGCCTCGACCCGAGCCATCGCCGCCTCTTCCCGCGCCGACATCGCCTCAAAACGCGCCATTCCGCTTTGCGCCCGGGTCATCTTGGTCTGGAGCCGCGCCATGGCAGTAGCCAGTCTGCAGGACGCAGTCTCGTCCCGCGCCGCTACCAGGTTGGCGCTTTCCAGAGCCCGGCCCACCCGCTCCGAAGCCATCTCCGTGAAGACTCCCGACCGGTCGGCAATCCTCGCGACCACGCCATCCACGGCCCGGTGCGCTATCTCCAACCCACCGTCCTGATAAAAGCCGTTCAATCCCAGCGCCAGCACCCCAGCCGCCAGCCATCCCCAACCCTGCGCAGTTTTCATCGCCTTGATCTCCATCTGGCAGATTGGACGAACCCCGACCTGATCCGTTAGCAATGGAAGATACTCGGACGGCAGAAGGTTAGTTCCCTAAGCTTTCCCGCTCCCTCAGCTTCTCCACAATCATCGGCCCCAGCTGCGATACGCTGCCCGCCCCCAGAGTAAGAATCATGTCCCCCGCCTCCGCCACGGCTACGGCCGCGCTCACTGCCTCGGCAAACGAACTTACATACTCGACGCTCCGTCCACCTTTCTCGCGAATACTCCACGCCAACGCCTCCCCGCTGACGCCCTCAATCGGCTTCTCGCTCGCCGCGTATATATCGAGCACAAACAGCGAGTCGGCATCGCCAAACGCCAGCGTGAACTCCGCGATCAAATCCCGCGTGCGCGTGTACCGGTGCGGCTGGAACACCACATGAACCTTGCGAAACCCGCACTGCCGCGCCGCCGCCAGCGTCGCCCTGATCTCCGTGGGATGGTGCCCGTAATCGTCAATCACGCTCACTCCCGCCGCCCGCCCGCGCAACTGGAATCGCCGGTCAACCCCGCGGAATTGGTCCAGCCCGGCCCGGATCGCCTCCACTCCCACATCCAGCCCCACACCGACCGCAATCGCCGCCGTCGCGTTCAGGATGTTGTGTACTCCGGGCACATGCAAGGTAAACTCGCCCAGGTCCTTCTTCCGGTAACTCACGCGAAAGCGGCTCAAAGGCTGGCCATCGCCCGGCACATTCTTCGACACGCCATCCGCAACCGAACTCGTTTCCAACTTGATCAGAAAATCCGACCCACGCTTCGTTCCGTAGGTCACGATGCGCCGCTGCACTTCCGGCAGCAGCCGCCGCAGTATGGGATCGTCGTTGCACGCAACCACCATCCCGTAGAACGGCACCCGGTCCATGAACTCCAGAAACGTCTTCTTCACGTCCCGCATATTGCGGTAGCAATCCATGTGCTCGCGGTCGATGTTGGTCACGACCGATAGAATTGGGGACAATTTCAAGAAAGACCGGTCGCTCTCATCCGCCTCCGCCACCAGATACTGCGACTTCCCCAACCGCGCATTCGATCCCATCGCATCCACGCGCCCGCCCACTACTACAGTAGGATCAAGCCCCCCCCCGGCCAGCACCGCCGCCACCATCGAAGTCGTAGTCGTCTTGCCGTGCATGCCGGCGATGGCGATGCCATACTTCAACCGCATCAACTCCGCCAGCATCTCCGCCCGCTGAATCACCGGGACGTGCAGCTTGTGGGCCTCGACGACTTCCGGATTGTCAACGGCAATCGCCGAACTGGTCACCACCACTTCGGCCCCGGCAATATTCTCCGCACGATGTCCTTCAAACACCGCTGCTCCCAAGCCAGCCAGCCTCTGCGTGACGACCGAACTTCTCAAGTCGGACCCCGAAACGCGATAGCCGAGATTCAGCAGCACCTCGGCAATCCCGCTCATGCCGATCCCGCCAATCCCCACGAAATGAATCTGCTGAATCTTGGCAAACATAAAACCAATTTAGTAATTGGGTAATTTAGTAATTGAGTAATTTCATACGATCCTTCACCTTCGAGGAAGCCGTCGGCGCCACAGATGACAAATTACTCAATTACTAAATTACCCAATTACTCAATCCCTCTCGATTCCCGCCACGCGCGCCGCCATCGCCGCAATATCCCGCGCCGCATTGGGATGCGCCAACCCTCGCGCCGCCTCACTCATCAGCGCCAGCCGCCGCGAATCCCCCAGCAACGCCGCAATCGTCTCCGCCAGCCACACTCCCTCCAGCTTCGACTCTTCCACCACCACCGCCGCTCCCTCGCGCGCCAGCGCCTCCGCATTCACTCGCTGATGATCGTCCGCCGCCCGCGGAAACGGCACAAAGATCGCAGGCTTCCCTGCCGCTGTGATCTCGGCTACAGTGCTCGCTCCCGACCGGCAAACGACTAAGTCGGCTCGTGCAAATGCCGCCGGCATGTCTTCGATAAACCTGAACACCTCCGCCGACTCACCTAAGCCAAGATATGCCGCCAGCGCGTCATTATAGTCACGCTCGCCCGTCTGATGAATGATGTGAATCCCCGGCGCCTGCCGCTGCAACTCCGGCAAGCACCGGATCATCGCCTCGTTGATCGCGTGTGCCCCCTGGCTTCCACCAAACACCAGCACAGTCGGAGGCCCGCCACGCTTCTTATCCGTTAGAACCGGAATATCGAAGAACGCCTCCCGCACCGGCACACCGGTCACTTCCGCATGACGAAAATATTTTGCCGTCTCCTCAAAATGCACCGCCGCCCCGGATACAAAACGAGCCACCATCCGGTTGGCAAATCCCGGTACCACATTCGGCTCGAACGCCAGCGTCGGAATGTGTTTCACCACCGCCGCCAGCATCGCCGGACCCGACGCGTATCCGCCCACGCCAATCACCACATCCGGTGCAAATTCATTCAGCATTCGGCTCGCGTCCCACACCGCCCGTGGCAAATCGAACGCCGTCTTCGCCCGCGTCATCAGGCTGACGTTCTTCAGCGCACCCACCCGCACCAGTTGCAGCGGATATCCCGCCGCCGGCACCAGACGGTTCTCAATCCCGCGCGCCGTCCCGATGAACAGCACTTCGGCCCCATATTTTTTCTTGAGTTCGTTAGCGATGGCCAGCGCCGGTATCACATGCCCACCCGTCCCGCCGCCCGCCAGAATGGCCCGCATGAAGTTGACTATAAACCAGAGTCAAGACCTGGCCACGGATCTACGCGGATTCACACGGATAAACCCTGAGACGCAAAGAAATAAAGCCAAAGAAAGAAGTATCCGTGAATATCCGCGTAAATCCGTGGCTAATGTTTCGATTACTTGCCACTGAACTCCGCCGGCAGCGGATTGCCCGCCCGCTCCGTATCCCACAAAATCGAGAGCACCCACCAGCGCGTGCCATCGTTCAGCAACTGAATGCTGTTGATCCCCCGCTCGAAAGGCTTGTCGGTCGGGCTGTGCCGCGATTCGTAGCTGCTCAGAACCTGGGTGACGTTTCCGAAACTCTCTGGCCGGTTCACGATCGCTTTCTCGTAGAACGGTTCTTTGGCGAAGACCTGTCCCGCATCCCGCACAAACTCGTCGACGTTCCAGGCGATCACCACGGTCGTTCCATCCGGCCCCGCGCCCACCTGCGTAAATCGGGCCTGCGGAAGAAACAGTGAACGGAACCGCTTCCAGTCGCGCCCGCCCGCAGGACCGGAAATGACGTCGTAAATCGCGACCAGGATCGCATCCAGAGACTTGACGTCTTCCGCCTTCGCAGCCGGAACCTTCGCCGCCAGTTCCTTGGGCGTAAATATGGGAGTCTGGGGCGGAAGTTGGGCTCTCTCCTGCTCCTGCGGTTCGGCTTTCTGGGCCACCATGGTCGGTCCCAGCGCAACCCAGAACAGCAGTGAATAAAATAGACGTCTCATGCGCCCTCCGTCTCTGGTGTTAATCCGTGAACATCCGTGTAAATCCGTGGCCAGAGATCTTCTACTCGGCTTGCTTCGTAATATTCAGCAACACGCCCACGCACGCCAACGTCACAAACAACGACGATCCTCCATACGATACCAGCGGCAGCGGAATCCCCTTCGTCGGCATCATCCCCAGCACCACGCTGATGTTGATGAATGCCTGCAGCACCACCATGCTCGTAATCCCCACCGCCAGGTATCGCCCGAACACTTCTTCCGTACGCCACGAAGCCCGCATCCCGCGCCACAGAAAAATGGCAAACAGCGTCACCACGAACAGCGCCCCTACCAGCCCCAACTCTTCCGCGGTCACGGCAAAGATAAAATCAGTGTGCGGCTCCGGAAGGTAAAACAGTTTCTGCTTGCCTTCCATCAGCCCAGTGCCGGTAATCCCGCCGGTCGCCACCGCAATCAAAGATTGAATCAGGTGAAACCCAGCCTTCTGCCGCTCCGCATACGGATTCATGAATGCCAAAATGCGGTCCCGCCGAAAGCTCACATGGAAAATCAGAAAGTACAGCGGTACCAGCGACGCCGCAAACGCATATCCGAAATACCGCAGCCGCATGCCCGCCACATACAGGATGCAAGCTGCAATCCCCGCACAAGCAATCGCCGTACCCAGGTCCGGCTGCAGCACGATTAGCCCGAGCAACACCACCACAGGCGCGGCCGCCGGCGCTAAAGTGTTGCGCCAGTCATCCATCGTCTTGGTGCGGCCTTCAAGAAAATAAGCGAGAAAAAGAATCAGCACCGGCTTGGCCAGTTCCGAGGGCTGAAAGGAAAACGCGCCAACGCGAAACCAGCGATGCGTGTTGTGCGAGCGATCAAGGAAGAACACGGAGATCAGCAGCAGCGTGGTCAGCCCCATCACCGAAAACACCAGCGCCGGGTGCTTGTAGCGACGGTAATCCACCCGCATTGCCACCACCATTGCCGCCAGCCCCGCAGCCGCCCAAACCAACTGCTTCAACAGGAACGTATATGGCGACCCAAACCGTTCCCGCGCCATCACCGCCGACGCCGAAAACACCATCACCAGCCCCACAAATACCAGCAGCATGGTGACCGTAAACAGCCAGCGATCGACACTCACCCGCTTTGCCATGGAAGTTCATTTCACCACGGCGTCACGGAGACATGGACAAGGATTTGCTGATTGTTGATTTTTGGGTGTTGATTGTCTTGGTTCAGGCGCTGGGTTGTCATCAAGCGCAGCGAGGGGTCTTGGTTCTTGCAGCGGTAGAGGATGCTACTGCGGTCCCGACGCGTCGTGGTCGGCGCTGGTTGCGGCCGGCGCCGGATCAGCCGGAGAACTGGTGTTCGCATTCATGCGCGTCCCAGGATCGGCACTGTGCGATACCGGGCTCTGCGATGTGGAGCTCACTGACGCCGTGTGCAACGCATCGGGTCCAGTGGTCATCGCACTCTCCGGATTCAGCAAATGATCATGGCTCGGCCCCAGCCCAAGGCTGATCAGCGCTCGAGAATCCGGGACTGTCTTCGACTGCCAGCCATGATCGGCCTGATACTTGCGCATCGCATCTTCGCTGGCCTGGTTCCATGTCCCCGCCGCCTCGCCGCTCAGGTAATGCTCGCGGATCAGCGCTTCCTGAATCGCCTCTGCCCGCTCCGGCTCAATCTTCTGTTGTCCCCGCGCGGTCGTCTTCTTCCCGTTCCTGCGCGAACTGGCATGTGTCGTTTTGCCCTTGTTGCCCTGGTGAGCCGCCGCAAGCGCGGTATTTGACTTCGGATGCTTATTCGCTGCGGAATGCGCGGCAGGATGTGCTTTCGCCTTGGAGGACGTCCCTGTTCTTGACTCTCCCGCAGCCGCCTTTGCCTGCTTCTTCGGGCTGGCAGTTTTGGTCCCGCTTGTCTTCTTGCTGGAATCAATACCGCTGGAAGCAGCATTCTGCGCGAGGGCCGTGCCCGCCGAAATACAGACGCAGGCCAGCGCCAGAACGCAGACCGCGCCCAACCAACCCCTCACGGTTTTCGCGCGCTGCTGTTGTTCCAACGGCAACCCCTCAAATCTGGCCAGATAACCCGCCCATACGGACGAGCGCCAAAAAAACAAAGCCCAACGAAACTGGCATTGTAATCATCCTCCCTTGAAAGAGGCAATGCCAGTTCCCATTGGGCTTAGACCCGTGGTTACGGAAGTGTTCCAGCCAGGAAGACGGTTCCATCCTGGCGCGTCGCGCCTCGGGGGCGTACCAGGAAGACCACATCCTGACCGCTCTTCAGGCTCGACTCCACTTTCGCGAAATCCTCCTCGCTGTTCACCGGCTGTTTATTGATCTCCAGAATCACGTCGCCGCGCCCCAGGTTGATGTCCTCGGCAAACGACTGTGGCTTCACTTCCTGAACAATCACGCCCTTGCCCGCCGGCATGTCGAGCCGCTCGGCCATTTCCGGTGTCAGCCTGCGCACCGTTGCGCCGAACTTGCTCTGCTTTGGAGTGCTATCGTCGCCGTTTTCCTGGTCTTCGCCCAGACGCGCCGCAAAAAGCTTGGCGCGATCCGCAATGGTCACGGTCGTACTCTGCTGCTTGCCATTGCGCAGGAAACCGAGTTCCACTTTCGATCCCGGCTTGCGCGACGCAATGTCGGCCACCAACTCCGCGCCCTTGGTCACCTTATGGCCGTCGACCGTCGTGATGGTGTCGTAGACCTTCAACCCAGCCTGATCGGCCGGACTGCCGGGCACCACGCTCGAAACCGTTACGCCTGAGCCCGCGCCGTAAACCCGGGTGATGGCCGGGTTCTCCACCGCGTCAAACATGATGCCGATCGACCCGCGCGCCACCCTGTGGTCGGGTCCAATCAGCTGGTTGTAAACCTGCACCACGGTGTTCGAAGGAAGCGAGAAGCCCACGCCCGCGTAAGCGTTCGTCTCACTCAAAATGGCGGTGTTGATGCCGATGACTTCGCCGTCCATATTCACCAGCGGCCCACCCGAATTCCCCGGATTAATCGCGGCGTCGGTCTGAATAAATGTCTGGAACTGCCGTCCCGGTACGATGTCGCGGCCCTTCGCCGAAACAATACCGGCCGTCACCGTACCCACCTGCCCGAACGGACTGCCGATCGCCAGCACCCAATCGCCCACCTGCATGCTGTCAGAGTTGCCCATCTTCGCCGAGGGAACCGCGCGATCCATCTCAATCTTGATGACCGCCAGATCCGTCTCCTGGTCTTCTCCAATCACTTTGGCGTCATGCTGCACGCCTGGCGGATCGTCCTGCAGCCGCACCCGAATCCGGTCCGCCTTCTCCACCACATGGCGGTTGGTAACAATGTATCCCTTCGCATCCACAATCACGCCGGAACCGAGCGAACGCTCGCGAATCGCACCGTCGCCCTGGCCGCCTTGCCCGCCAAAGAAGCGGTTGAAGAAGTCATCCATCCCGCCGTTGCCGCCACCCCCGTCCTCGTCGTCGGGATTCTGCTCACCCCGCCGCCGGTGCGGATTCTTGATGGTCGATTCCGTATTGATATTGACCACGCTCGGCCCCAGTTGCTTCGCGATCTGCGAGAACACATTCGAAAGCTGCTTGGGAGAAGGAACCGTCAACGGAGTCGCATCGGAAGACTTCTGCCCTTCCTTGCCCTTCACGCCGTAGGAAACCACCGTACCAATCAAGATGCCCAGCGCCAGCGTCGCCACGATGCTGAACGAATAAACCCACCGATGATTCTTCAAACCCATCCAAATCCCCCGCGAATCCATATGCCTACTTCCCTCCAAGGACTGCAAACCCTTCTATTATACCCGTCCGCAAACCCTCAGACTTAAAGCCGGAATGCCTGGTCTTGTCCTAAATCCGTTAGACGCACAAAACTGCTTTTCCGTTCGCTTGCAGCTCTAGTTTTGCTATTGCACGACGATTGTCATCCTGAGCGAAGCCGCTTTTCAGGCGTAGCGAAGAATCTCCCGCTTAGCCGGCCCAACGCGTAAGCCAAGCTGCAGCACCAGCCGCTGGCCGGGCTACTTCCGCCGAAGTTACTTCGCTTCGTACACCGTCTTCCCCCCGACCACCGTCCGCAGCACCTTGGTGGCCAGCACTTTCTCCGGCGAGGCGGACGTCACATCGTGATCCAGCACCACAAAATCGGCAAGCATTCCCGGTACCAGCTTGCCTTTCTCTTTCTCCTCGAATTCCGCAAACGCTGAGCCGGTCGTGTAAGCCGCAATGGCCTGATCCATGGTGATCTTCTGCTCGGGGAAATACTCCTGCTTGCCGTTTTCGCTCTTGCGCGTAACCGCAGCATACAGCCCGCGAAACGGGGAGACCGGTTCAACCGGATAATCCGTGCCAAAGGCCACCGTCACACCCTTATTCAAGAACGCCGCCCACGCGTAGGAAGTCGCCGCCCGCTTTGGCCCCAGCCGCTCCTGTGCCCAGCGCATGTCGGTGAGCACATGACTCGGCTGCATGGAGGCAATCACCTTCAATTCCTTGAAGCGCGCGATTTCCCCCGGCGTGGTCACTTGCGCATGTTCAATACGCAAGCGGTAATCGTCGCCGCCGTTCGCGGCCTTCACTTTCGCTTCCCGCGCCGCCTTCTCGGCTTCCGCAAAAGCGTCCAGCGCCATCTGGATTCCTTTATCTCCAATCGCGTGAAACCCCAGCTGAAAGCCCGCCAGCACTCGTTCCTTCGCCATCTCGTTCAACTTCGCCGCCTCATACTGGGGCAACCCAGAATTCTTCGGATCGTCGGCATAAGGCTCCAGCAGCGCCGCCGTATGCCCGCCCAGCGAGCCATCCATAAATCCCTTCAGCATTCCCGTACGCAGCATCAAGTCCGACTGCGGATGCGAGTCGCGCTTGGTCTTCAACTCATCCACCGGCAAATCAAACGGCAGCCATTCCGAAATCCGCGCCGTCAGCTTCCCCTCTTTCTCAATCTCCTCGTAAATCTGAAAATCTTCCCAAGTCGAATAATCCTGGGCCGAGGTCACGCCGTGCTCGGCCAAGTCCGCCAGCGCCACTTCAATTCCATGCTGCCGCCCTTCGTGCGTGGGCTGCGGAATCACCGCCCGCACCGCGTGCTGCGCGCCCTCCCGCAGAATCCCCGTCGGCTGCCCGTTCGCATCGCGATCAATCTTCCCGCCTTCCGGATCGCGGCTGGCAATCGTGATGTTCGCCAACTGCAGCGCCCGCGTATTCGCGACCGCGAGGTGCCCATCCACCCGATCCAGAAATACCGGATGCCCGCCCGAAACCTCATCCAGATCCCAGCGGCTGGGCAAAGCCTGCACCGGCCAGACCGTTTCGTCCCATCCTCCGCCCAGAATCCATTCGCCGGGCTTAGCCTTCTCCACCTGGGTCAGCACGCGCTCACGAAGTTCATCCAGCGTCTTCACTCCAGCCAGATCTACGTTCAACTTCTGCAGCCCCGCATCGGCCAGGTGCAGGTGCGCATCATTAAATCCCGGCATCACAAAGTGTCCGCCTAAATCGATGACCTGCGTTTGCGGCCCTTTCAGTTTCTGGATGTCCACATTCTTTCCCACCGCCTGAATGCGGTCGCCCCGCACCGCAATCGCCTCCTCGCGCAGGATCGAACTGAACTGCGCATTCGACGGCACGCCCGTATAAACATTCGCGTGGATATAGATGACGTCGGCCTTCGGCCCCGGAGCCGCCGCAGCCGATCCAACCGGCGCAGGACTCTGAGCCTGCAAAGAAGCCCCACAACACACCGCCAAGACCAAAACGCAAGCCGGGTGCCCCATGTCTCGCGTCCTTTGCGAGACGTGGGTTTCCACGGCCGCGTGAAGACTCTGGGAAGGGCAGCGTTTCAGCTTTTGGGTGGCGCAGCGCTTCAGCGCTGCGAATAAGAGCGCCGAACGAGAAAGAGCTTTAGCCCCCGAGGTCGCGAATCTCTCCATCATTCCCCCGCTCCCGCGAGCGCCAACAGCGTCAGCAGAATCCGCTTCAGCCCCAACTCGCGTCCGTTGCTGTCAAACCACTCCTGCAAAGTATGCGCCCCGCCCCCCGAACCGCCCCCGCCGATGGCAATCGCCTCAAGTCCCAAAG
>Ga0302320_10013558_pt1 | contig 17022 bp, 11 predicted proteins | sample Bog_T0_3_FD_202130 | JGI IMG/M metagenome (GOLD analysis project Ga0302320, IMG submission 202130) | Peat permafrost microbial communities from Stordalen Mire near Abisko, Sweden - Bog_T0_3 | ecosystem: Environmental > Terrestrial > Soil > Wetlands > Peat | place: Sweden: Abisko, Stordalen Mire... | reverse complement strand
AACACTTCAAATCTCCGTGTGGCTGTAATTGGTGGTGGTCCCGGCGGATATGCCGCCGCATTTCTGGCCGCCGATCTGGGCATGAAAGTTACGCTGATCGATCCGGAAGTGAACCCCGGCGGCGTCTGCCTGTATCGCGGCTGCATTCCGTCCAAAGCGCTGCTGCACGTGGCCAAGCTGCTCGAAGAAGCCGAACAGGCAAAAAATTGGGGCATCGAATTCGGCGAACCCAAAATTGATCTCAACAAGCTACGCGGATGGAAAGAAAGCGTGGTCAAGAAGCTGACCGGTGGTTTGGGACAACTATCCAAACAGCACTCGATACAGTTTGTGCAGGGCAAAGCCGCATTCGTAAATTCCACTACGCTGAAAGTGACGAAGACCGGGGCCGGTGGTGAAGAGAACCTGACCTTCGACCGCATCATCATCGCCACCGGATCGCGTCCAACTGTCGTGCCGAGCCTCAAACTCGACAGCCCGCGCCTCATGGATTCGACTGGCGCTCTCGATCTGCCTGACATTCCGAAAACTCTGCTCGTCATCGGCGGCGGCTATATCGGATTGGAACTGGGCTCGGTGTACGCCACGCTTGGCACCAAAGTGACCTGCGTAGAAATGATGCCCGGCTTGCTCCCCGGAGCCGACCGCGACCTGGTACTGCCTCTGCACAAGCGCCTCGAAAAGCTTTTCTCTGCCATCCTGCTGAATACCACGGTCAAGTCGCTTAAGGACGAAAAGACCGGCATCCGCGTTACCCTCGATGGCCCGAACGTAAAAGAAAAAGAGCAGGTCTTCGACCGCGTGCTGATGTCGGTCGGACGCCGCCCGAATTCCGAGATCCCCGGCCTCGACAAGACGCAAGTCAAAGTCAATCAAAAGGGATTCATCGAAATCAATGAGCAGCGGCAGACCGCCGATCCCACGATCTATGCGATTGGCGACGTAGCCGGCGAACCCATGCTGGCGCACAAGGCAATGCATGAGGGACGCACCGCAGCGGAAGCCATCGCCGGCCATAAGGTAGCTTTCGAACCGAACGCGATTCCTGCCGTCGTGTTCACCGATCCTGAAATCGCGTGGGCGGGACTGACGGAAACGCAGGCTAAAGAACAAGGACGCGAGATCACGGTCGCGAAATTTCCCTGGGCTGCTTCAGGGCGAGCCATCACAATCGACCGGCCCGAAGGCCTCACCAAGCTGCTCATTGATCCGAAGACGGAGCGCGTGCTCGGGGTCGGCATTGTGGGCGCGGGCGCGGGCGAACTGATTGCCGAAGGCGTGCTGGCCATCGAAATGTGCGCGCTGGCGGCGGATGTTGGCATGACCATCCATCCCCACCCAACGCTATCGGAAACCATGATGGAAGCGGCGGAAGTCTTCTACGGACAGGCCACCGATATCTATCGCCCCAAAAGGTAGTTGAGACGGGCGGCTCGCCGTCCAAAGTATCGCGGCCGGGCGGGGACGCCCGGCTCTCCACTTACTAAACGTAAATGAAAAAATTGGCGCTCATAATTCTCGTCGTTTTCCTTTCTGTTCACGGACTGATGGCCCAGTCGCTGCTCGCCCAATCAGTGACCAGCCTGCTGAAGCCCGGGATCCCGGCTGCTACGCCGAGTTCCGCTTCTGCCGACCCACTGGGACGCGATACGCCTTCGGGAACCGTGCTGGGATTCCTGAAGGCCGCGCAAGACGGAAATGAAAAAGCGGCCGCCGATTACTTGCAAATGAGCGCCGCACACCGCCTGTCCCAGGGTCCCGACGTGGCCGGCAAGCTGAAAGTACTCATGGACAATTCCTTCGTAGGCAGCGTGCGGAGCATCAGCACGCGTCCCGAGGGTGATCCGAATTACGGCACATCCGACCAACAAACTGTCGGAGATTTTTCCTCCGGCGATACGGATGTTCCCGTTAGCCTGGTGCGGGTTACAGATCCGAACGCTGGGAAAATCTGGCTTTTTTCTGCTGACACGCTCAGCAAAGTTCCGGAGCTGTACGACAACGTCGAGTCTCACCTGGTAGAAAACAGGCTGCCGCAGACTCTGGTGCGAAATGTTTTTCTGGGAATGCCGCTCTGGCAATGGCTCGCACTTTTCGTTGCGGTTCCAATCGCTTTCGCGATCGGGTGGGCGTTGGTTCTGCTCCTGGCGATTCCGCGCCGGCTTTGGCTCAAGTTCAGGCATCGTCCCAACCTGCATTCCTACAGCCGCATGTCCAAGCCGCTGCTGGTGTCATTCAGCGCGCTGGCTCACCGCGTGATGGCCGCCTACCTTGGTTTGCCGTTGCTGCCACGTCTTTATTACTACCGAACCATCGCCGTTCTCATCAGCATCGGCTTCTTCTGGTTTTTGCTCCGCCTCACCAGCTTTACCATGCAGCGTCTCCGCATCCATGCCATCAGCGGGGGCCGCATTGGCACGGGCACACTGATGGTGCTGGCCGAGCGGCTGCTCACGGCACTCGTGGTAGTCGCCGCCGTCCTGGTCATACTCGCCATCGTGGGCTTCAACTTGACCACTGTGCTTGCCGGGCTCGGCATCGGGGGCATTGCCATCGCCTTCGCCGCACAAAAAACGCTGGAAAATCTCTTTGGCGGAATTTCCGTACTGGCCGACGAAGTCATCCGCGTCGGCGACTACTGCCGCTTTGCCGACCGCTCCGGAACCGTGGAAGACATCAGCCTGCGCTCCACCCGCGTCCGCACCGACGCGCGCACCGAGCTCTCCATTCCGAATGGCGCGCTCGCGACCATGAGCATCGAGAATTTCACCCGTCGCGACAAAATTCTGTTCAACCCGGTGCTCGCAATCCGCTATGAGACCAGCGGCGACCAACTGCGCTATCTGCTGGCGGAGATCCGCCGCATGCTCTACGAGCACCCAAAGGTCGAAAGTGACAGCGCCAGCATCCGCTTTGCCAATTTCGATACCAGCGCTTTGCGCCTGGAGATCTCGGGCTACGTGCTGACCCGCGACGCCAACGAATTCGCGGCGATCCGCGAAGACTTGTTGCTGCGCATCATGGACATCGTGGAGAAGTCGGGCAGCGGTTTCGCCTTCCCCTCCCAGACCCTGTACTTGTCGCGCGAATCGGGTCTGGATAAGGAGAAAACAGCCGCGGCCGAGCAGCAGGTCGTGCAGTGGCGGGACCAGCACAAGCTGCCCTTCCCGGATTTTGCCGCCGCCGACAAGTCCGCCTTCCGCGGTTCGATTGCCTATCCTCCACCCGACTCGGCGACCGGAGGAAAGTAGCGGCTTCCGAAAACTATAGAGCGCGCACTGCTTACTCCCGTAACTTGCGGCTTTGGGCGGTGGTTCCTAGCATGAAAGAGCCATGCCTCATGCTCTGCTGTTGTCGCCGGATGACCAGGCAGTGACTGCAATTACTGACGTTTTGCAAGAAATGTCAGTAACCTGCGAGCGCCCCCTGGACGGAGTGTCTGCTGCCCAAAAGCTCAATTCGCAAAGCTTCGACCTGGTGCTGGTCGATTGCGAAAATCTGCCGGCCGCCAAGCTGATTTTTGACGTTTGCCGCCGGGGAAAAAACGGCAACAACCCTGTCCCCATCGCGATTGTCGATGGCCGCGCCGGTCTCCCCACGGCTTTTCGCCTGGGCGCAGAGCTGATTCTGACCAAGCCAGTCGCGAAAGACCAGGCCCGGGGCACGATCCGCACCGCAGTCGGCCGTGTGCGAAAAACTGTTCCGGCAAATGAGAGCGCCAGCGCGCAGCCGGCAAGCGCGGCCGCGGTGAACCCGGCTACCAACGGCTCTGCCATGACCGAAGAACACACGCAGGCAGCAGCCGCGGCAGCAGTTTCTTCGCAACTGACCAACTTTGCCGAGCCCGCTCCGAGCTTCGTCGCGAGTTCCCTTCCGAGCGCTGCTCCAGCCATGGCTGCAAGCTCCGCTGCAACGGCGCTGCTCGACGCGCCGGCTGGCACGACGAAAATGCATTCCGCTGTGGACGAAATCGATGCTCCACCCGCGAGTCCAGAGTCAAACCAAACCGCGCCGGTCGATTCGAAGTCCACGCGTCCGCTTGTGCCTTCCGACGATCCGGTGCTTGCCGAGCTGGAGAGAATGGAACTGGAAGAATCGAAAGCTGCAGAATTGCAGAAATCAGAATCGCGGAAGCAAAGCTCGGACAAAAAAGCGCTGGACCAATCCTCGCTGGACAAATCTGCGCTGGACCAATCCTCGCTCGACAAATCATTGCCGGCTAAAGAGGCAGCCGAATCTGCCGCCCCGATATTTTCGTCCTACCAGCAAGGCCAGCGAAAAACGCGCGCTCCGCTGCTTGCGTTACTCATGCTGATGCTTGCCGCCGGCGGCTTCTATACCGCATGGACGTATCAGCCTGGGTTCCGAGCCCTCGCTCAACCCCAGATTGATCGCGTGCTGGCGCTCGTCGGAATGGCAACGCCGCCGTCTCCGGCGCCAAGCCCGGCAAAACCTTCGGCGCAACCAGCGTCGGCCACAACCGCGGCGACTGCACAGGCATCGCCAACCGATTCGAATCCATCGTCGAATCTATCACCAGCAACGGCTCCGGATTCGGCAACCAGTCCAGCGGGCAGTTCATCGACCGCTGCGACGACTGGTGCCCCGACTGGTGCGACGACTGGATCACCGGCAACGTCTGACGCGGCGACCATTCCTGTGAAACCTCCTGTAAAATCTTTGGCGGCTGCGAGCACCGCGGTGGCTCCGCCAGCTTCCGGCACCTCGACCACAGCGGTCGCCAGCAAGCGCGGCGACATCGGGCTCAGCGCCAACAAGAACGACAGTAAGGTGGATGCCGCCGCAACGCCGTCCAATGCACCGTTGCCTGGGGAAACGAGCGCGGTCATTCTCTCTTCCAAGGGTGCGGAAAACCGCCTGGCTCACAGCGTTCCGGCGAAATATCCGGCCGAAGCGCATGCGGAAGGAACAGTTCTGCTCAAGGCGGTCGTGGATGCGGACGGCAAGGTCGAGGGTCTGCGGCTGATCGAAGGGAACGCTACCCTGGCAACGGCTGCCATGCAAGCTGTGAAGCAGTGGCGCTATCGACCTTACGTGCGCGACGGAAAAGCTCAAATTTTTCAGACCGTCGTGATCGTCGACTTTCAGAAGCCGTGATGGCCGGCGCGCTGCCGTCATCGCACGCACATCGCGCGCACATCACACGCACATCACACGCACATCGCAGCGGTCCAAATCACAGTGATTCAAGTGGTGAGCGGAGTCTTCCAAGTTGCCATTGCAAATCAGCCGGCCAATTACTCACGTAACTTGCCGGTAACCCCAGCATTACCTAGGATGACCTCATTATGGGTTACCAAGCTTTACTCTTCTGCCCTGATGAAAAACTGGCTGCTGTCGTAGGTCAAGTATTCAGCGAACTGGACTTCACGGTCGAAACGGTGCATGAGCCTTTTGGCGCGGTCAAGAAATTGATGGCGCAGCGTTACGACGCCCTGGTGGTAGACAGCGAGAACGAACAAAACGCTTCCTTGCTCTTCAAGAGCGCAAGAAATTCCAGCTTTAACCAGGGTTCCCTGGCAATCGCTTTAGCCGAAGGACAAATGGGCGTGGCCAAGGCATACCGCATTGGCGCCAACCTCGTGCTCACCAAGCCGATTAATGTCGAACAGACGAAGGGAACGTTGCGGGTCGCGCGAGGACTTCTGCGCAAAATTTCTGATGCTGCCGAAATCAGTGCGGGCGCCGGACATGCTGCCACACCGGCTGCCATACCGGCAAAAACAACGCCCGCGGCCGCCGAGAGATCATTCCAACCAGCGAATCCGGGCACGCCAGCGATGGCGACACGGTCAAGTCGTCCCGAGGCGGTTGAATTTCAAACTCCGCTCGCGCCGATGATCCCGGAGACGATGCCGGCGGAGTTGTTGGAGAACCTTCCAGCAACGACCGCGTCGGCGAAAATTGAAGACAAACCAGCGGCGGTTCCAGCAGCCACGGCAAAGAGTCCGATCACAATCGCGTCCACAGCGCCGCCAGAAAGGCGCAAAGCCGTTGCCCCGGTAACCGTCAACGCCGTACCCGTACCCTCGCAGACTGCGAGTTCCGCGTTCCCCTCGGTCCCGGGATCCGCCGCTGCAGCGGCTCCAGCCAAAGAGGTGAGCGCGCCGCCAGCCAAGCAGAGCAAGACGGCGGAAGCGGAGGCCGCCAGTCGTTTGCACGGCACCGCGGTACACGACACACCGCTTGATGCACCGCAAGACGCAGCGCAGGAAACCGCTCCACTTCCAACTCTCAGTTCAGAAAGCGTGGGCCATACCCCGACCTTTGCGGCACTGGGCGAAGACTCGGGCGGATCGGGCGGAAGAAAGAAAATTTTGATAGCAGCGGCAGCAGTCCTGGCTCTGGCTACGCTCGGCTACTTCGGTTATGGGTACATGGTTAGTCCCAAATCAACGACTTCGCCGCTAAGCGCGCCCCAGGACACCGGACAGCCGAAGCCTCTGCGGCCCATGTCTGCCCCGGTGGAGACGCCTTCGAAAACCACGCCCCACTCCGCAAGCATCGCGACTCCAACTGTGGCCTCTAAAACGACGCCTGGAGTGGCGACCGGCAATCCGTCTACCGCCGCCGCCAAACCTCCGGCGCTTCGGATCGCAGCAAATAGCTCTGCGAACGACGCATCGAACCTGACCGCGAACCTGACCGCGAACCTGACCGCGAAGAGCGCGGCAAATTCCGAGCCGGGAGTTAAGAAACCCGATTCGGCACCGATCCTCGTGAAGTCGAACACCGCGGCCAGGACGCAGGCCCATGAGGAGGAGTCCGCACCACCACTTTCCGGCTCGATGGTGGCTGCTTCCGCCAACGACAGCAACTTGAGCAGCCTGATGTCTTCGACGTCGTCAAATCTCGCCAAGCCCGCTCTGTCAACTGTAAGACTTTCCCAGGGTGTGTCTCAGGGGCTTCTGATCAAGCGAGTAACGCCAACGTATCCGCCAGCCGCGCTGCGGATGCATACCCAGGGTGCAGTACAGATCGAGGTGACCATTAACAAAGAGGGCAACGTCACGAATCCGAAAGTGCTCAGTGGCGATCGCATTCTCTCCCAAGCGGCTCTCGAAGCCGTGCGCCAGTGGAGATACAAGCCCTACTACCTCGATGGCGCACCCGTCGAAATCCAGACCCAGATCACCGTCAACTTCAAAGCAAACTAGAGAAGCAGCTCTCAGCTCTCAGTTCTCAGTTCCCAGAAAACGCCAATATCAACCGGGAGAGTCGTGTGTCTTCTGGAAGAAGCCAACAGCTGGGGTGGGATTGACCGCTGAGAGCTGACAGCTCAGTTCAGTTGTTCGCCCAGAGGCCGGTGCCGCGGGCGCCCCGGATGGGCAGTGATACTGCGGAATTTATGGTAAAGTGCGTGCAAATCTTCGCTTAACAGCCGCACCACCTGCATGCAGAAATCGCCGTGCTCCCGCAGAAACTCCAGGAATTCAGCGCGCGTAATAAAGGCTGCTGTCGTTTGGACGTCCGCTTGCGCGGTAATCCGATACCGTTCCCCGCTCATGTTCTCGCTCAACCCGAGAATGGTCCCAGGCCCGACGACCTCCAGAAGCTGGCTTTGACTCTGACCGTCCGGCAGCAGAACACGAACCTCTCCACTCTCCACCACGTAAACGCCAGTCGCGGGGGAACCCTCTTGGAACAGCGTGGCGCCTTTGGCGAACCGCCGGATCGATTTGATGCGATGAAGAGCCTGCAGCATCTCGGGACTCAGCTTGCTGGGCGTAGGGGGCAACATGATGTACTTCCTCTCAGGCAAGCTTATTCTGGACCGGCCCAGAGCCGCGGACTGTGATTTGCATCACCTCTCTAAGAGACGCATGACCGGGAACTGCTGTTTCGAGGCCACACTCCTGCGGACGGGCCGGCAAACGATTCGCGATTCAGCTTCGATGGATCAGTTATGGGTATCGACCGCCCCGCAGTGGAGTTTCCTGCGAGGAACGGCGCGGGTAATTCCGTCGGAAAGCCCGAATCGGCAGGGAATATCGACAGAGAGCAGCCGACTCGCTTATTGCCGCTCCAGAATCTCGTCGATCGGGGTCTTGCCGCCTTTGTCGACGCTGACGATTTTATGGACAGGCTTGAACCCCGTCAGCGTGATATCCACGATATAGTTCCCCGTCCCGAGGACGACGCTGACCGGCGACGTTTTGTCCAGGAGTTGCTGGTTGATGGCCACTTGTGCGCCCTTCGGCTGGGTGTGAATCAGGATGGTGCCCATGCTGGCCGCATTGTCGCTTCCGCGTCCAAACAGGTGGTTAAACTTGCCCACGGTCCGCATGTCTTCGGTGTTGCCGAGTGCCCTGAGTACCGGGGCGTACTGAAAATTCTGCGCCGGCCCAAGATCGGCCGTGACGGTCTCGTCAAGGTATCCCTGCTTGCGGAGGAAAACGGTGTGGCTGCCTTTTTCTACGGCGAACTGCGCCGGTGTCACTTTTCCGGTAGGCCTGCCGTCAATGACGATGTTGGCGCCGGGTGGCGTGCTGTTCACCACCATCAGGGCATTCATCGGCGACAAATGAAGCAGGAGAGACGACTTGCTGCCGGAAACGACATCGACGGATCGTATGTCGGGCGAATAGCCGGTCTTACTGACAGAGATGATGTGCTTGCCCGGACTTAGGTCCGCCAATGAGAACGGTGTAACCCACGCCGGATCGCTCTTTCCGTCGACCTGGAACTGCGCGCCCTGCGGGGTGGAATCGATCAGCGCCTGGCCGGGGATGACGACCGGAGCAGGAACCGGAGCAGGAGCGCGTCGGCCACTGTTTGAGTTGCGCTTTTCGAGCTGGCGAACCTTGAGATTCGGTTGCGCTTCCGCAACCGGCGCCACCGGCGGAACTGGGCTCTCAACCCGCGGCGGCGCTTGCGTCTGGCCAGCGGGCTGGGTTGAGGATGAAGCCGAGCTTGCGCGTGCGGCCTTCGTCGGCTGCGGAGCAGCCGTGGACCCGTCGTCTTCCGAGCGAACATGGAAGAAGATCGCGACCGCAACCACCAGGATCAGTCCAATTGCGCCCAAAATCGAATAGAGCATCAGCCGCGGGGGAACGGTAGCGATTTGACGGATTGCTTTTTCCGCCACTTCCCGCGGTTGGATTTTTGGTTTCTCTTCTTGCTTCGGGTAAATTCGCACGTCGCTATGGGAGTGCGACGGCTCAGCCGGTACGGGAGCGGGCGGCGCAAAAACGGGCTCCTTCAGCGGAGGCATCTCCGCCAGATCGGAAAAGCTTGTCCGCGATGAAGTCCCCGCCGCCTCGGACATCATGGGATCAACGGCCACGCGGGGCGAATGCTGCTCGGCTGCAGGCTCCGCCGCTGGCGCCGATAAAACCGGGCTGCCCGTTGCCTGAGATTGTGGAGCACTCACTTCAAAGTCGCCGACGAAGCGCGGACTCGAATCCGGTTCGGGGTTGAAACTAGAGTTCGAATTAGAGTTCGAATCAAAATTCGAACTCACGGTCGAACCAACGCCCGCAGCTGAGTTCGCACCAGCATGCGACCCGGACAAGCGTGTGGCGCTTCCTCCGACGGCGGCAGCGGCTGCTTTGGCTTCGGCTGCCGGCGCAGCGATTCGCGGAGCAACCGGCTTAGGAGAAACGGTTTCGGCAGGAACATCGGCAGGAACAAGGGAGGCAGGTTTGGGCGCAACCGCTCTCGGTGCAACGGGCGGAGCAGAAGGCTCCGGCTTGGCTGCGCTCGAGGCGGACGAGACAAACTTGCTGGCCGCCGCCGCGCGATCGGCGCGACTCACGGCAAGATCCTGCGCCGTGGCTTTCTTAACTTCCGTGGTGGCTTTCTTGCTGCTGTCCTTGCACTTCTCCAGATCCTCCACCAGTTCGCGCGCACTCTGATAACGCTCCGCGGGATCTTTGGCCAGCGCCTTCATAATCAGCGCGCTCACCGCCGGCTGAATCTTCGGATTTACCGCAGACGGGCTGGCGGGCATCTCATTCTCAATTCGCCCCACCAGCGTAACCGGATCGGCAGCGTCGAACGCCTGTCGCCCAACCACCATCTCGTAGAGAATGGTGCCCAAGCTGAACAGGTTCGAACGCTGGTCGATGGCTTCGCCGCGAATTTGTTCGGGTGAACAATACGGCATGAGCCGGCCCAAACCTTTTCCCGCTTCGGCTTCGATCAAACTCATGTTGGAGATGCCATAGCCGAGAATTTTAACCGTCCCATCCCACTGCACCAGGATCTTCGCGGGCTCAAGCGAACAGTGGGTCACATTCTTCGCCGCCGCCTGCTCCAGTCCGGCACAGACCTGCCGCGTGATGTCGAGCAGATCCCAGATGGAGAAGCCTTCTTTGCGGGCCAACATGGTGGCGATGCTGTTGCCCTGGATGTATTCCATCGCAGCGCAAAACTGCCCCTCAATCTCGCCCGCGCCATAGAGCAGCACGATGTTCTGGCCGACAAGATCGCGCGTGCTCTCGCCCTCGGCAATCAGCGTTTCCACAAACGCGTCCGCGCGGTCGCCCAGCGGCTCCAGACTCTGCGTCTTGAGCGCCACAACCTGGTTGGTTTCCATGTCCAGCGCCTTGTGGATCAAAGCGGTCTCGGACTTGGAAAGTTCACTCTGAATTTCGAAACGGCCAAACATCGTCGCCATTGCAATCCCTCGCGGTGATAAGCCGCACTACACCCTGAAGTGGATTTGGCTGAAAACAGGGGGAGAATCAAAGTTAGGATACCGCTATCAGTTGCCCGACTGAGAGTTACGAAAGTACCCGAAAAATGCCCTCGAAGAACTTAAAAGCCTTGAGCCAGATCCACGCCCAGTTGTCCACACCCCAACCCCTGCATTATCCTCAGACCTGGCGTGAAGAGCTGGCGTGAATTGCGGCAGTCATTCCCTCTCAGGGACTTCTTTTAAATCAACCAGCATGGGCTACGGAGTCGCATGACCTTAACCCGCTTCGTGACGAAGAGCGCTTTTCGCAACAAGCGCCGCAGCACGCTGACCGTGTTGAGCATCACCTTTTCGCTCCTGTTGCTGACTCTGATGATGACCATCTGGCGCGGCTTCTACCTTGACAAGGGCAGCGCGCAGTCGGCGCAGCGGCTGATTACCCGCCATCGCGTTTCGTTGACCGAGAGCATGCCGGTGTATTACCGGGAGAAAATCCGCACCATTCCCGGGGTGGTGGCGGTTGCGCCCACCAACTGGTTTGGAGGCCTATACAAAGACGACAAGCCGGAGAACTTCTTTGCACAGTTTGGCACCGATCCCGAGGAGATTTTTAAAGTGACGACGGACTTTAAAATTCCCGGCGCCCAACTGGCTGCATGGCAACGCGATCAAGCGGGCTGCGTGGTCGACAGCGAACTGGCAAAGAAGTATGGGTGGAAGATCGGGGATCGCGTCGTTCTGAAGGGAACGATCTATCCCGTGGATCTCGAACTCACCATTCGCGGAATTTTCACTGCGCCCCAGCCCAGCATCACGCTTTACTACAACCAGAAGTATGTCGAGGAAGCCGTTGCTTTCGCCAAGGGACGCGCCGGAACTTTTAACATACTGGCCGATTCTCCCGATGACGTCCCGAAGATTGCGGCGGCTGTCGATGCCATGTTCCGCAATTCTCCCGAGCCCACGAAGACCGAAAGCGAGAAAGCGTTTCAGCTCAGCTTTATCAACAGCATCGGCAACGTGAAAGCTTTTATCTTGAGTATCTGCTTAGCGGTATTGTTCGCAACTCTTCTCGTCTCCGCGAATACCATGGCCATGTCCATCCGCGAACGCACGCGCGAAGTGGCCGTGCTGAAAACACTTGGCTTTACGCGGCAGTTGATTCTCCGTCTTTATGTGAGTGAAGCGGTCACGGTGGCCTTGACGGGCGGCGTTCTGGGTTGCCTGTTGGCCACTCTGCTGGTGACGGGTCTGGCGAAGGCACCCGGAATGGGTTTCTTCTTTATCGGAATGAGCGTGACTCTCCCCACTTTTCTGTTGGCCCTCTTCGTCGCCGGCATGGTGGGATTCCTGAGCGCGATTTTGCCTGCCTACCACGCGGCAAAGTTAGACATTGTGGAGGGCTTGCGCTACATCGGGTAGCGAGAAAACAGCATGGCGATTCCAATCAGCTATAACATTCGCAATCTCAAGTTGCGCAAGGGCCTCACCATTATGACCGCGCTCGGCATTGCGCTCACCGTGACCACGGCGGTGTTCCTGATGGCGCTGCTCGCGGGTCTGAACAAAGCTTTCACGTCCAGCGGCGATCCGGTGAACGTGCTCGTCATGCGCAAGGGCTCCACGGCAGAACTTTCGGGAGGCTTCGATGCCAGTCTGTTCCCGACGCTGAAAACGCTGCCCGGAATTGCCAAGGACGCCCAGGGGGAACCGATCGCCTCCGGCGAATGGGTGGTGGTCGTGGTATTGCCTCGCAAGGACGGAACCGGCGAAGTCAACGTGTCGGTTCGCGGCCTCATGCCGGCTGGCCTCACGCTACGCCCCGGCGCAAAACTGATTGAGGGCCGTTGGTTTACTCCCGGACAGCGCGAAGTGGTGGTGGGAAACTCCATCCACAATCGCTTTTCCGGTGCGAACGTCGGCGACACTCTCGATTTTGCCAAGGGACAGTGGAAAGTCGTCGGCGTTTTCGATTCCGGCGGCACCGCCTACGATTCGGAAATCTGGGGAGACGTCAACCAGATTGCCGCCGACTTCGACCGCCAGGGCGGCTATGCTTCCGCTTATCTGCGGGCTACCGACCCGGTTGCAGCCGATGCGCTGAAACATCGCGTCAGTGACGACCAGCGCGTGAAACTCGAGGGCACGCTCGAAACCGAGTATTACGAGAAGCAAACCAGCTCTGGCGGCCCCATCAAGTTTATCGGCACGTTTGTGGCAATCATCATGGCGATCGGTTCGAGCTTCGCCGCCATGAATACGATGTATGCGGCGGTGGCCTATCGCTCGAAGGAGATCGCAACCCTGCGTATCATAGGCTTCTCCCGACCCAGTATTCTGACCTCGTTCGTGATTGAGGCGTTGCTGCTTTCGCTGCTGGGAGCGGTGGTCGGAATTATTTTGATCTTGCCGTTCAACGGTATGACGACGGGAGTCGGCAACTCGCTTACCTTCAGCGAGACGGTTTTCAGTTTGCACATGACTTGGGAAGTCGCGCTGGCAGCGGTGGGCTTCGCGTTGATCATGGGATTGCTGGGCGGCTTCGCGCCCGCCTGGCATGCGGCGCGGCAGGATATTCTGACTTCGCTGCGAGCCTGATTTGCGCTCGATGCTCATAGAGTTCGTACAATGATTTGCGGCTTGGATTTTGCATCAACATAGAATCTGGAGCATCCCTTTCACCAATGCCCACGGAAACCGGATCCACGGATACGAGACACGACGAGCTGAGCAGCCTGCGCATCGATCATTCGCTGCGCGACGGCGGAGGAGAACCGCCGGCATGGTCGCGCCGCTTCATTCTGGGCGGAATCGCCGTGGTCGCCCTGCTCGGCGTCGCCGCGCTGGCCTACCGCGCGCTCGCCTCGGAGACAGCGGAGGTGGAAGTCGCGCGCGCCACTACCGAAGGGAGCGACCTTGCCGGCAGCACCGTACTGTCGGCCAGTGGGTATGTCGTTGCTCACCACAAAATCAGCGTGAATTCCAAGGTCACGGGCCGCGTCGCCTGGATTGGCGTGGAAAAAGGCGACAAGGTGAAAGAAGGTCAAGTTCTGGTGCGCCTGGAGGACGAGGAATTCCGCGCCCAGTACGAACAGGCAAGAGGCGCGGTGGAAAGCGCGAAGGCGCGGCTGCTCGAAAATGAGCACGGGTCGCGGCCGGAGGAGATTCAGCAGGCCGATCACAACCTGTCGGAGGCGCGGGCTACGGCTCTGAATGACAAGATCAATCTGGACCGCACCCGTGACCTGGTTGCGCAGGGAGTAATGTCGAGGCAGAATTTGGACGACGCTACCGGCAAGTACGAGGCTTCCGAGCAAAGGATGAATTCGCTGGAGCGGGCCTCCAAGCTTATGCAGCTCGGTCCGCGCTCCGAAGAAATTGAGCGCACCCGCGGCGACTTGCTACAAGCGGAAGGCCAGATGGCGTATGCCAAGTCTCAACTCGACGCCACGGTGATTCGTGCCCCCGTCAGCGGTACGATTTTGGAACGCACGGCGGAAAAAGGTGAGTTGGTCACGGCTCAATTCGCCAGCGGTGCCGAAGGCGGCCCGCGCGGGTCGGTGGTGGCACTGGCGGATTTGAATGATATTCAAGTCGAGCTCGATATCGCGCAGGATGACTTCGCCAAACTGTCTCCCAGGCAGGAAGGCACTGTAACCCTGGATGCCTTCAAAGACCGCTCCTACAAAGGCGAGATCGCCGAAATGTCTCCGGAAGCGAACCGGCAGAAAGCCACTGTCCAGGTCAAGGTGCAGATTCTGCAACCCGATTCTTACCTGCGGCCGGAAATGAATGCGACGGTGCAGTTCAAGGCAAAGGCAAACGAAGATGCGAACGACAAGAATGCCGGAGCGAAGCGGACGTACGTCTTCGTCCCCACCACGGCCTTGCGCGACAAAGATGGCGCAAAGTTTGTGCTGCTCGCGTTCAATGGCAAAGCGCTTCGCCGCGATGTTCATGTTCAGGGCCAGCGCTCGGGAGGCTATCTGGTGGATTCATTGGTCGGCGGCGAAAGCGTAATCACCGCGGGACCCGCGGATTTGCACGACGGGCAAAAGATTCGTATCAAGGGGCAATCATGAGTGCAACGACGCAGACACCAACGCAACCGGCCTTGGGCAGCAAAGTCGTCCAGGCTCGCGGCGTGAGCAAGATTTTCAAGCGCGACGCTTTCCAGGTGACCGCGCTCGACAATGTTTCCCTCGACATCGCTGCCGGAGAGTTTCTGGCGCTGATGGGGCCTTCCGGGTCAGGCAAGACGACGCTGCTGAATATGATCGCGGCCATCGACCGCCCCAGTTCCGGTGAACTGCTGGTGATGGGCGAAAATATCTTTCGGCTGAACGATGGGCAGTCCGCCAACTGGCGCAACACGCATGTAGGATACGTTTTTCAGACTTTCAATCTGATCCCGGTTCTGACCGCATTTGAGAATGTCGAATTACCGCTGCTGCTCACCAAGATGACCAGCGCGCAACGCCGCGATCATGTGATGACCGCGCTCAAACTCGTCGGCCTTGAAGACCGCGTCCATCATCTTCCCAAGCAACTGTCGGGTGGACAGGAACAGCGCGTCGCCATCGCCCGCGCCATCGTCAGCGATCCCACGCTGATTCTGGCCGACGAACCGACCGGCGACCTCGACAGTAATTCCGCGACCGATATTCTGGAAATTTTGAAGCGGCTGAATGAAAGCTTTAACAAGACGATCGTGATGGTGACGCACGATCCGCACGCCGCCCAGTATGCGCACGTGACGCGGCATCTGGAAAAAGGACGGCTCTTACCGGCATAGAGTGGAGCGCCGGGCGGCTCCGCTCAGGGCAGGCTCGCGAGACGCCCTCCAACAACCATCATGCCGTTCTTCTGGCGGGCAAGGCATCTGTCTCGGTGTCGCTGATCCACTCCCAGACGCGCCGACCGCGGTCGTTGCTCAGACTGCGGGCCTCGCCATAATCCACCAGACGATTCAAAACCGTCGTGACCGAAGCCAGCGGATCCTTGTGCCGCGCCAGAATTGCCGGAGCATATCGTTCCAGTTCCACGCAAACCTCGCGCGCTCCAAGCGGACGCCGCACGTCCATGAGCACACTGCGGCACGCCTTGGTGAATCCGGGTTGACGGCCATTGGGTTTGCGATCGATCAGCTCCAGCAAGTCGTCGCCCAGCACCTGTTCGCCGAAAAGATTCGCCAATCCGGCAATCGTCTGCTTCACCGTGCCAATGCGCTTCATGATCTCGGCTCGCTGTCGCATAAGCTGGAGGAGTTCCTCATGCGCCGCCTTCACCACTTGTTGCGCCGAAATGTTGTTGGCCGCAGCAGCGCTAGCGTGCAAAGCATCGCGGCCATCTTTTCCAACTTCCACAAACGCCTCCTTCGGAAAATAAACGATGACGGGGATCTTCTTCAGTTTCTAATACGGAAACGGACCCCGCAAAGTTCCGATGAGAGTTGGACTCGTTCGGCGAAGAAAGGTTATCGAAGGAAACGACGAAGCTGGTGTGGAGCGGCCACTCCTGTCCGCGGCTATTGCCGTTGTTTTTGCTGCTTCGGGCGCCCTGACACAGTTGTGCCCAGGAGTTGTATCTGCCCCATGCTTTTCGCGCGGACAAGAGTGTCCGCGCCACACGGAGAATTCAGCCCATCACCGTGGTGTGCTCAACCCGGATTTTGTAAAGCACGCGCACCTCTCCCGGTTTGGCGTAGGGATACTTGTCGACTCCCATATACTTCTTCGCCATCTTGTCGATGTGTTGGGCGGCGCCATCTTCGGTAATTTCCACCACGGTACCGCGGATTTCCAGATAGCGATAGGGATTATCGGGATCGATAACGGCCAGCGCCACCCGCGGATCGCGCCGCACGTTGCGATCTTTCTGGCGTCCGCGCGCCGAGTTGAAAATGACGTGTTGGCCGTCGAAGTCGCACCACACCGGAGTGACCTGCGGTCGTCCGTCGGGCATCAGGGTGCCAAGGCTGGCGAAAGCTCGCTTCTGAAAAAGGTCGGCGTATTTTTCGGGAATCACGTTGGACATCGCTGGCTCTCTCCTCGGTTGATCTTCGGTCGATCTTCGTTTGATCTTCGGTCGATCTCGGGATGATTTGATCGACGACGAAATTATAGACGCCCGGAAGCGTTCTTTGGGTTCCGCTCCTCCAGCGGGTACAATCAAGGGCTCCACGAAACGGGCTAAGTTAAAGTTAGGCCCACCGATTCCTGATGGGACCAGCCCGTCACGGGTTGCGCTTTTCGAAATCCCTCCTGAGGAACTCCCTCAGTTGTTAAACAGCGGTGTTAGCAAGAACGAGTTGGAATCCCATCTCACGCGCTTGTTTACGAAGTCTAGCTTCCAGACGT
>Ga0302320_10013556_pt1 | contig 17023 bp, 13 predicted proteins | sample Bog_T0_3_FD_202130 | JGI IMG/M metagenome (GOLD analysis project Ga0302320, IMG submission 202130) | Peat permafrost microbial communities from Stordalen Mire near Abisko, Sweden - Bog_T0_3 | ecosystem: Environmental > Terrestrial > Soil > Wetlands > Peat | place: Sweden: Abisko, Stordalen Mire... | reverse complement strand
TCTTTGGCGTGGCAGGCAATCGGCAATCCGTTGAAACTGGCTCTCGGTTAGCTCCATGCCCGACAAGAATGCTGAAAAATCCCAGTTTGTCAATTAGTGTTAACACGCCCTAGTGACCGTTCAAATACGACCGGTTCACCAGCCAGAAAATCCCGGCGGCAAACAGGAACCCGATGACCGCGCACAACCCGGTAAAGAACCGGATTTGCTTTTGATGCGCCGACGGCACCGGTTTTCTCCTGCGAAAAGTCTGATTCTGCATGGATGCATTTATACGCCGGACGGCGGCGTCCCCGCCATACGGTGTTTTCCCCATATTCCAATCGCAGCCCGTCTTTCGAAATCTCCTTGATCTGATCCGCACTTCTGATCAATTGATCCGGGCGTGCCGAAGAAAGCCCCGCAGCACAAAGAATATTTTCTACGCAACCATGAAGTCAAAGCCGTGCCGCAGGAAAGCAAGCGGCGTCACGAACCTATTTGGAAACCGCTCTGGTTCGGGAACGCCGGAAATACATCATCAACAATCTGACACCAAGCCACGCCAGCACGATAATTCCCGCCAGCCGCCAGTGCCTCATTATTCTTGCTGGAACGGGTGAAACCTGCCGCAGCGGCGGAAGCCCGCTGGCGTCTTCGATCATCTCCGGCTGCACAACCGTGTTTGTCGCCCAATAATGTTTCGCCGCCAGCACGGCGGCCTCCACGGCCAGATTGTCGCAATACTCGTGGCTGGTGAGAACGGTGCTCGCCACCAGGTGGTAAAACTCGTGATCCAGCACGGACATTTCAATCCATTCGAAATTTAGAAACTGTCGTTCATGACGCTCCGCGTTGCTGGTGCCGTTGACCTTGCCGGCAATCCGGTTGGTGCCGAGATACATCACGAAACGCGCCGTGTTGATGAGCCTTTGCATTTGCTGCCGGGTTGGGCCGAGGTTTGCCTGAAAGGCGCGGAAGATAAACATGTCGTAATCGGCTTCGGTGGTGACCTCCGGCCAGTCGGCGGGATCTCGCGGCGCCACGTAAGTCCACTGATAGCACACCCGGTTATGGGCGCTCACCGGGAGGGCGCTGGCAAAGAACCAGTCCGCCGCGTCCGCGGTGATTGTTTCGTAATAGCCAATGTTCGTGTTGCCGTCGTTGAGCAGGCGATGGCATTGCGCCAGACGGAGCAAGGCACCGGCAAGTTCCTGTTGCTGGTTCCACGGCACCGGTCCGCTGTCGCCGCAACATTTCAAGTAATCCGGTGAATCGGGATGATAGAGCCGGTAGCCGTCACCGGTGCTGCGCACGAACCACGGGACGATGGTTGTCTCGGCGCTGCGCTGGCATTCGCGGACATACGTTTTGGCGCGCTCAAGATACGTCGCGCCAAAACCGAATTTGTCCGCCGGGGCGGTTTCATTCCAGACTGCCGGATTTTCCAGAATCAACCGCGCCGTGTTGACGATGTGCTCGATGACGTCACCGTTTTCCGCGCCGCTGTGCAAAGCCTGAGCCTCGTCGGTTGCCTTGTTCGGCCAGCAGAGATCGCGTTTGCCCGTCCAGATGACCCGGCCATTGGTTGGATCATTTCGGGCGTGGAGAAATGCGTCCGACCAGGCAATCGCAAAGTCCAAAACGCGCCGGTCATGCGTGAACGAATAAAATGTCTGCATCCCGTGGAGCCGCGCGCCGTCTTTTTCATCCACCATGAGGTTGCCGATGTTGTTGGTCGGCGGCGGCGGGAGTTGCTGGTCGAGATGCTCGATGAACGACCGGCATTCATTCGTCGTCACATCGCCCTCGATGCTGTCAAACCGCATGTCGTGGGCAAATACCCGGCTGGAGAAAAAAATCAGCAACAGGATTGTGCGCCAGTGAAAGCTCATGCCAAACTCTTTTTTGGTAACATTCGAGGAAGATTGAATTTACCTAAATAAATAATTTGTTGCCGTAAGCCTCGAGTGATCTAATCAGTGCGTGAATCTTTCCATGACCGGCTCACTTGCCGCCCATTTCAAGAGCGGTTCGCAAAAGGCCTGCAACGTCACGGAAGCATGGGGCGCGGAAAACTTTTATTGCCCGAATTGTTCGTCGCCCAAATTGGATTGGCTCAAGCCCGGCACCAAAGCCAGCGATTACAAATGTCCGGCTTGCGGATTCTGGTATCAGCTCAAAAGCAAAAAGTCGCGCATCGGCAAATCCATCCGCGACGGCGCCTACAACGCAATGATGGAGGCCATCAAGGAAGACCGCGTACCGAGCTATTTTTTCCTGCATTACGATTTGGTCACGTGGAGCGTCCGCAATCTGCTGCTGGTTTCCGCCGTCGGCCATCATCCAGTGCCCGCCGCTGTCGTCCACGGCGCGCCGCGCCGGATGGGTTGGTTGCAATTTCGATTTGTCGTGCGTCCCCGCCGAGGCGCGGATTGCCGTAATCAAGACGACGCTTTCCCCTCACCCTGACCCTCTCCCTCGGGGAGAGGGAACAGCCATCGCACGGCTCCCTAAAATTCGAAAGGCATCGCATCGCAGACAGGTTGACGACAATTCTCCTTCTCCTTGGGGAGAAGGTTGGGATGAGGGAGGACGTTTTCAAACCATTATCACCCCGCCGAACGAAGTCCGCGCACAATTTAAGAAAGTAAAACTACTCAAAGAACTTTCGGCCAAGGAGCGCGGCTGGACGCTGGACGTGCTTAATGGCGTCAGGGGTCTCGGCAAAAAAGAATTTTCGAACACCGATGCTTACACGCTTGCCGGGCAATTGGAGAAACTGCATCCGGACAACCGGCATGTGCGCGACAAAATCCGCCAGCAGCTTCAAGTTCTCCGGGATGCGAAATTGTTAATCCATGTCAGTTCCGGCGTCTGGCGACTACCCTGATTCTTTAGACAGGATTAACAAGATTTTCAGGATTTTCTTTCCCGAATCCTGTTCATCCTGTTCATCCTGTCAAGACCCCAGCGTCTGGCGTCTGCCGTAAGTCTTGTTCCCTCCGGGTCATCGCGATGGAATAATGCTTGAATTCCCGTCAAAAAAAGCATTGATGTCTGCCGGTCTATGCAAAACGACACAAGAAAAAAGTGGCAACGCGCCTCGACGCTTCCGAAGCTCGAAATCATCCGCCAGAACCTGGACAAATCCGACGAAGAGATCGGGCGGAAGCTGGGAATGAACCGGGCGGCGGTGCATGCCCTACGGAAATGGTATAAAATCGCCAAGGTCCACGTTTTTACCCAACGCCAGCAACGCCAACTTGAACAGATACGGGGGCTGCCGCAGCGTCTGCCGGCCAAGACGGTGGCGGCGCGATTGGAGCTTTCGGAGGACAGGGCGCGAATGCTTGCGAAGAAGGCGGGTTATCAGTTCCTCGGCAAGGGTGGCGCGAGACATTTCCAATGGCGGAAGCGGATGCAAAGCCTGCCCCCTCTACTCTCCATCTCCGCCGTGGCGCGGAAACTGGGAGTGTCGTGGGGTTGGGCCGCTCTGCTGTGTTACCGGCACAAATACAAGGTCACGGCGCGCAACGGCCGGCAACGGCAGCGGGTGCCCATCCGGCGCTGGCTGAAACGCCCGCACCATGAGCGCTGGCTCGCGTCGTTGAAACCGGCGAAGCCTTGATGGCCGGGGGAGCGCCTTTTTAGCGGATGCCCCGGCACCATTCCCGTTCCCCTCCGAGTCATCGCGCTGAAGTAGGGAACGACGCCAGGAGTGTTGCTTCACATCGGCAGCAGCGTTTGGCGCTTGCCTTAACCTTCAACTCTCAACCATCAACCGGTTTGCGGCCCCGGCCTCTGCGTCTGTCGTATGAGGGAAAGACCTGATAGCAAGCGCGCAACGATGGATTATCTTGCCGACATGAATATATTATTACTCTTGGTGGTACTGCTTCTATTGTTCGGCGGCGGCGGGTTTTACTTTGGCGGTCCCGTCATTGGCGGCAGCGGGCTTGGCCTGGTTCTGCTGGTATGTCTGATCGTCTTTTTCATGGGCGGATTCCGCACGAAAAACCCATAACTGGCGCGGACGGGATTATTGCCTCACCCCGGCCTGTAGCGTCTTAGCGGTTAAATGTTCTTCGGGTCGGGCAATGAATATTTCATCTGGCCGGCACGGTCGTTCAGGATGACGCAGCCATGCTTCGGCATGGCGGAAATGATGACGGCGGCCTTGCCGCTGGAATGGTTCACGGTAATGAATCCTGCGTCGTGCTGTCCTTCCGTGGATAGTTTCACCACGCATTTCATGTCCGGATTCAGCAGCATGATTTCGCCGCTGGTTTTCTGGCTCACCATCGCAACGCGGCCCTGTCCGCCATTGTGGACGGCGGAGACGAAGCCACATTTTTCAGAGGCCTTGATTGCGGCGCGCGGCTGGCCTTCGTGGAACACGGCCACCGATGGCATGTTGAGGCTGTCCTGGCCGATGACGACGGACACGTTCTTATCGGCCTGGAACAATTCGATGGAGGGGATGCCTTCCTTGTCCACACTGATTTCAAGGCGGGGTTTGTCCGCGCTGCCCCAGAGGCAGAGGCAGGGACCGTCCGGGCCGGCGGAAAGACAGCCCTGGGTCTGGCCCGGCTTTTCGTAATTGAACAGCGTAATGGCGCTGCACAGGAGGTTGACGGATTTCGAGCCGTCTTCAAACACATCCACGCCGAAATGCTGGGTGAGCAGGCGCATTTCCTTTTTCAGTTCGGCGACTTCTTTTTTGAGTTTTTCGAGTTCGATGGTGTTTCCGGTGGCGTTCATGGGGGCAGAATAAATCCATTGCGCCGGGAATCACAAGGGAATGTGGATGGACGCCGGCACCGGTTTTTAGCCATATCTAATCCATAAGTTAAGTAATAGTAAAAACGTTATTTGATGGCCATAATTTTATGGTCATCCCGGCGCGATTTTGGTTGGTTTGTCAGCGTGGGCAAACCCCTGCTGTACAACAAAGGCCTCAGCTATTTGACCAAACCAAACCGGTGGAAGGCACGGAGATTGACGCGGCGGAATTGCGGAATCAGTTCAACGCGCTCAAGGCGTTGTGCGACACGCAACAAACACAAATCACGGCGTTGCAGGCGCAGAATGACGCGTAGCAGGCAGCCATTGATGACCTACAGTTGCAGGCCGGTGACATGCTGGCGTCCATCACGGCTTTGCAGGCTGCCGTGGCCGCATTGCAGACCAGATGTCACTGACTGGCTGGCCACTGCTTGCGCAGGGCCACCATTTGTGACGGGCACCGAGAAATTTTTTTGCCGCCAACTGAAACATGCCGGAGAGGGCATCGGTTGGATGAGGTGCGGCGGCGAATCCGGGTCTGAGCCTCATCCATCTTGGTAAACGTCGCGGGCGACGGTGGCAATGCCCTCATCGCCCAACAATGATTTGGCCGCTGGAAAACAACAAAATCGGTGGAAATTAAAAATTATGAAAACAAAACATCAAATCATTCCGTGCCTGGCGCTGTTGGCGCTGGCAATCCAACCCTTAACCTGTCCCGCTCAAGGCGTCACACCTTACACCGCTGATGGCAATACGGTTCTGCTGGAACATTTCGAGGGCTACACGACTGCTGCCGGAGAAGGGGGAGTTGTCAGTTCCATCGGCGGGCCTGCGGGACTGAATGGGGCGGTCATTTTCCCCCCAAACAGCTGGCTCCGGTTTGATAGCACGCCGTGGTCGGGCAGCGAAGGGACGGTTGAGGCGTGGATTTATGTGACCAATTATCCTGTCAACCTTGTCCAGATGCAATGGTTCAACTCGGACACCCCGCCGTCCAGCGGTTACGTTTTTGGGTTCGTCGTAACCGCTCAGGGTAATCTGACCGCTGGAAGCTGGCCGGGCGGCCATGTGGACGGGAACAGCGCAGTGCCTCTTAACACATGGACACATGTTGCCGTCACATGGAATTCCTCCGGTTCCTCGCTCTATTTGAACGACGTTCTGGATGCCTTCACTAGTTCCGCCCTCTACGCGGCAGAGTCGAATCCAAATTATATTTATGTGGGGCCGTGGTCGGGCGGGAACTCTGTTCAAATGGACGAGCTTCGCATCTCGAGCATTCGGCGGACCGATTTCAACTTGTTGCCACCCGCGCCGCCAACAATCACGAACTTCACCTCCAACAAGACCGTTTCCAGCGGCGGCAGCGTGACGCTTGCGGTGGGCGTTTCCGGCACGCCGCCGTTTACCTACCAATGGTTCTGTAACGGGACGCCGATGGATGGCGCTACCAATGCCACGCTGGCCATCACCAACTTTTGCCCGGCCAATGCCGGCAGTTACACGGTCACAGTCGGCAATGCGTTGGGAAGCGCCACGAGCCAGTCCGCCAAGCTGGCGAGCATGGACATCAATATGTTTGCCGGCATCGTCGTGAACGGGCCGGTGGGATCAAACTACGTCATCGAGGCCACATCCGACCTGGCGGGCAATTGGACGACGTTGACGAACGTAGTACTGCCCACGCAGCCTTACATCTACATTGATTACTGTTCACGGACAAACAGGCAGCAGTTCTACCGCGCTGCGCCGGTTGAGTGAGAAAGCCGCGCCGTTCAAGTTTTTTTGCCGCTAACTGAAACATGCCGGAGAGAGCATCGGTTGGATGAGGTGCGGCGGTAAAATTGTTGGATGGAGCATCTCATCCGCCTGTAACGCCGCGGGCGACGGTGTTAATGCCCTCATCGCCCAGTCCTTGCGCACGGCCAGTCCTTCCGGACGGGCGCCACGGCCGCTGGCAGTTGCCTTGACCCTCAACTATCAACAACCACCTCTGGCGTCTGCCGTGAAGATTTTCGCGCGAAGAGCGCGAAGCAGACGAAGGAAAAATAATTCCCACCTTTGAAACCTTCGCGGCCATCGCGCGACAACTCCCGTCTCCGGCCTCTGGCGTCCGCCGTCCTAGTGCAGGACGTTTCCCGCCCGCATAATGCCGACGATGCCGACAAGAATCCAAAATGCGTTCAAGGTGATGTAGGCGCTGTCGCGTTTGAGCGAGGAGCACCACGTGAGCATGACCGCGTCCGTGGTGTTGAATATCCAGACGAACATGAAGGGGCTTTGCGGCCCCAGCCAACTGACGAGGCTGAAGCTGAAAATCCGCATCATGACGCCGATCATCTCGATGGTTTTGAGGTTGCGAAAGACGAATGAATTCATGCCTGAAGCTTCATGGAACCACCCTGCGAATGCGAGAAAATCCATTTCCCAGAATTAAATTCGCATCAAATCCTTTGCGTTCTCTGCGTTCTTTTGCGGCTAAAATAGTCCGTCCAACTATCAACTCTCACTCCAGAATCCTTTCACCACACCAATGGAATGAGCCGGTGGCGTGTGCGCTGGCAATATTCGGCATACCCGGGCAGTTCGCGCAGGAGAAATATTTCCTCATTGAGCAGCCGCCACATGAAAATGGGAATCATCAGCAAGGCGATGGGCAGCGCCACGAACGACCCGAGCGTTAGCGGCAAACAGAACCATAGAACAATTCCAACCGCATACATGGGATGTCGCACGAGCCGGTAAGGCCCGGTGCCGGCAACGGTCTGGCCGGACTCGACTTGAATCACGCTTGCGGCGAAACGGTTGGCATTCATCACCAGAATAAGCCCAATGTAACAAACTGCATAGAATAACAGGGCCGACAACGTCAACCACCCCGGCACCGGTGCCAGATAAGTTCGCGACCAGCCGTAGCGATTGTCCAGGCCGCTCACGATGTAGAAGATGACTGAAACCTCTTTCATGAGGAAGAGGATGACCTTTTGCGCGCCAATTTTTTCCTTGCGGAGCAGCCGGCGTGCGAGCAATTCGCGGTCGCGTTTGTAAAAATAAACACAAAACGCGAGCGTGACGGCAAAGTTCACGGCCATGAATGCCCAGCCCTGCCAGAAGTTCAGCGTGCCGGGAACGAACAGCAAAACGGCCAGCACGATTTGGCTCACCAGGCCCCAGCCAATCAACCGGGACAGGAGATTTTTGGTTGGTTGATTTTCCAATCGCCGGAATTTGCCACATTTGATATCGCGTTGCCAACAGCTTCAATTGGTCCCAGATGCCTTACGCTCCATGCTCCCCGCTCCGCCTCCCTTTTCTTATCCGTGTCCATCCGTGGTTGAAAGGGAATCAGTCATTCAAGGGATTATGCCTTTTACAAACTTTCAAAGGCCCAGCGACACCACCACCCTCGCCCCGCCCAAGCGGGTAGAGGGCCGGGGATGAGGGGAGTTAAGATTGACGAATCATTGGCCTCCTCACCCCAACCCTCTCCTCCTTTTGGGAGGAGAGGGAGTGAAAATTTGTAAAAGGCATAATCCCAGTCATTCATGCCTCTGCGATGACATCGCGCAGTTTTCTCAAAAGGGATTCGGCGGTATAAGGCTTGGGCATGAAATACTTCACGCCAAGATCGCGCAGGGCTTTCTGGCTGGTGTTGCTCTGGTAACCGCTCGTGGCGATCAACTTGATGCGCGGATTGATGTGCTGCAGGGCGCGGGTGGTATCCACGCCGTTCATCACGGGCATGATGATATCCATCAGCACCACGGCAATCGAAGCTTGTTTCTCCGCGTAGATGGCAATCGCCTTGGCGCCGTCGGGCGCGAGCAGCACCTTATAGCCATTCGATTCCAGCGTGATTTGCGTTATCTCCCGGACGGATTCCTCGTCGTCCGCGACCAGAATCGTTTCCCCATGTCCGCGCAGGAGATGTTCCAATGTCGCATCCGCCGATGTTGCAGACGTTTCAACAAGTGCGGGCAGGTACAGGCGGAACGTCGAACCTTTGCCCACTTCGCTGTCCACTAGGATGAAACCTTCGTGGCCCTTGACGACGGATAGCGCGGTGGACAGGCCCAGGCCGACGCTTTTTTTGCCAAGCTCCTTGGTGGTGAAAAACGGCTCGAAAATCCGGTCGCGAATTTCACGCGGAATGCCGCAGCCGGTGTCCGAAACCTCCAGGACAACATACGGCCCGGGTTTCGCTTCGGCGTGGGTTTTGGCAAAATTGTCATCCAACAACAAATTGCGCGCCGCAAGCGTCAACCGGCCGCCACGGGACATGGAGTCGCCTGCGTTCTGGCATAGATTCAGCAAAACCTGGTGCAGCTGGGTCGGGTCGCCCGCGACGGGCCAGACGTCGTTGGATTGGATTTCAATTTTAATGGATTTTGGGAGCGTCTGCGCGGCGAGCTGGGCGGTGCCCTCCATGAGCGGCCTGCAGTTTACATTCATCCGCCGACCTTCGTGTCCGCTGCCAAACCATAACACCTGTTTGACCACTTCCGCCCCGCGTTTGGCGCTCGCCTCGACGGTGGCCAGTATTTTCAAGCCCTGCCCGGTCTGGATGCTGGGGCGCAGCAAATCAATGGCGACCAGGATGGGTGCCAGGGAGTTGTTCAAGTCGTGGGCGATGCCCGTGGCCAGCCGCCCGATGCTTTCGAGGCGCTGGGCGCGGGAGAGCTGCGCCTCATAATTCTTGCGATCCGTGATGTCGCGTCCAATGCCGACCAGACCGACGATTTTGCCGGAGGCGTCGCGCCACGGAATTTTTGAAGTCAGCAGCCAGCGCGTTTCGCCATTCTGCAAGATGGCCTTCTCCTCGCGATTGATGACGGACTCACCGGTTTGAATCACCATCTGGTCATCGGCGAAATATCCGGCGGCGATGTCCGCTGGAAAGAAATCATAATCGGTTTTGCCGATGGCATCCGCTTCAGTCTTGCAGCCCAGATTATGCAGGTCGGCGGGATTGGCGATGACCTTGCGCGTCTCGGCGTCCTTCGCGTAGATGCAATCGGGCAGGTTGTTAATCAGGGTGCGGAGTAGCAGGCGTTCACTGGCAAGGGCGTCCTCCGCCCGCTTGCGCCGGGTGATGTCCCGCGCAATGCCTATCAGCCCGGTGATTTTGCCCGTGTCATCCTTCAACGGCACTTTTGTGGTCAGCGACCAGTGCATTTCTCCTGTATCCTTGTTTTGGGTCAGTTCCTCCTTGGTCACCTGCCGGCCGAACTGCATCAATAACTGCTCGTCGGCAACATACTGCGCCGCCAGTTCTGGAGACACGAAATCCGCATCCGTTTTTCCCAGCACATCTTCTACACGACTGGCTCCGAGCTGGCGAACGCAGGCTGTATTCACGAGAATGAACCGGCTCTGGTTGTCCTTGGCAAAAATAATATCGGGCAGATTGTCAACCAGCGTGCGGAGAAATGCCATCTGGTCGTTGATCGCTGTTTCCATAGATTGCTGCCTTTCTGTTGATCCCAAATCAAACCTGTCACGGCTTTAAAAGCAAAAACCGACCAATATAAACGGTGTCAACCTGCGACCGTGCAAGTCTTTCGCCGTGTGAGAAAACAACCGGTTCCAAAAAATGGAACGTTTCACAACACTTATATCCAAAGTAGCACCCTGCTGCCGATGTCCAACACATTTCTTGCCAATTTATTATCCAAAATTGTAATCGGGAACATTAGAGCATTTCCATCAATCCTGCAGCGTGCGCTTGCGGCCTCTATTGGGGTACGGTGTTTTTGACTTTTGGCTGCGTTTTGGCCCGGTCACAGGCCGCTGCGGGCATGATCCCAGTCCAAAATCCCGCCAAAAGACCAAAAATCCCAGTTCCGAATCGCTACATCATTTCTGTCAATGCTCCAGCAATTGGTTCGCCATCAGGCTGACCCTCACCTCTCAGCCGTCAACCATCAACCATTTTCCGCCTCCGCCGATTGCCGTAAGAATGGCTCCGCAGGAGCGGAATCTTTGCAGTTCACGAATCCAAATAAAACCACAACCCCGTCTTTGCTGTTAAAAATCCGTGGTCAATGGTCAGCAGCCTTGCAGTCCCTTTCAGTATTTCAGCATCTCAGTTTTCGTCTTGTCCGTCTCTGGCGCATGCCGTGAAGTATGCCAGCCGTGCATTCCATTGAAGTAGAAAATGGCAATCCCCACGAGCGCGGCCAAAATCAATGCCCCCAATAGTGATGCTGCGAGAACGCGCATTTCTTTCCGGCGCATGTCGGGGTTGTGCCTTGGGAAAATCAATCTGGCCAGCCATTTCATATGTGTTGTGTATTAATCCTGTCCTTCTTGAGCTATTTGGGATGACTGATTCACGTTGGATCCAGCCTCCGCCAATTGCCTTAACCCTCAACCCTCAATCCCTTGGCGCGGTGAAGCGCAGCGAAGACGGCTCACCCATCAATTTTATCGCGGCGTCTGATTTCAACTTTCAGAATTTCAGCGTTTCACTTTTTGTTTCGTCCGCCTCCGTCGTCGTCATTTGTCCCGCCTATTTTTTTATCGCCATCCGGCGGGCCCGACTTCCGATCAACTTTCTGGTCGTGATTCAGGTCATGATGCTCATCGGAAGACTGCCAGTTTTTGGGATACCTCTGAACCATCTCGGCGTGATGACGTTCCGGAGAGTCATGCCAATCCATATGCACTGACGGCGAAGCCAGCAGCACTTCAGCCGTGACGCCATACGGCGCTGGCGCCGTTACCCACGCGCCATTTTGCAGATAGGCGTATTGGTTCCGGCCGCTGTTGTAATAGATGCCATAGTTGGGGTAATAAACATAGTCGTCCTGCACCACGACCGCCGGCGCCACCATCAGGGGCGGTGCCGCCACCACCACAGGAGGAGCCGCGATTATCTTGATGCCCTGTCCATCGGCGGAACCCACGCCATTGGTCAGTGCCGCCAGCAGCACGGCTCCCAGCACGAATCCAACCTTGTTTGTTTTATGGAAATGTTTTTTGTTAATCATGGGATGAGGTTAATCCGGAAACCGTGCCCACGCGATGGGGTGTAACCCGAAGTGGAGATGCGGTTGCGGCTAAAATAATTCTGCACTCTCAACCAACAACCCTCAACAATTTCCCGCACGGCGGCGCGGCCCAAAACACTTGACTCACGGCTTATTTCAGCTTCGAATGTCAGCCATTGAGTCGACGCCATCATGAAATTGTCATCACCAATGAAAAAAACACTGTTCACCCTTTTTTTGAGCGGATTCATATTGCCATCCATCGTCCTGGCAATTGATTTGAAGGAGTCTAAATTCACGCAGGTTGTCAACCAGGTGGAAGTAATCACTGCGACCGACAAATCGTCCGACAAATCCACCCGCCCGGCCACGGTGAACGACACCTTCAAGATGCCGGACGTACTGCGCACCGGTCCGGCTTCTCGCGCGGAACTCGTGGCGGCGGACAGCACCATCACCCGCGTGGGAGCGAACACGATCTTTTCGTTTGACCCCGCGAACCGCACGATTGATTTGCAGCAGGGCAGCCTGTTGTTCCATTCGCCGCACGGCAAGGGGGGCGGTATCATTCAAACCGCCACGGCCGTGGCGTCGGTGCTCGGCACCACCATCATTGTGAGCTGCACATCCGACGGCGGATTCAAGCTGCTCGACCTGGAAGGCGAGACGGAAATTCGTTTTCTGAACGGGCTGAAGCAGCAATTGGAGCCGGGCCAGATGACGTTTATTTTACCCGGCGGAAACCAACGGGCGCCCATCATCGTTTTTCGCCTGGATACACAAACCCAGGGCAGCACGCTGGTGAACGGGTTCGACCAGCCGCTGCCGTCGTTGCCGCTCATCAACGCGCAGATTATCAATCAGTTGAAATTGATCCAGAATTTGCAGGCGACGGACACGGGCCTACAGGTGGGCGGTTCAGCAACGGGCAATTCGGTGGAGGCCATTTCCGGAGCCGGCACGCCGGATACAATTGTTCAATCCATCAACAACGCCGCCGCCGCCACCGCCACCCCCACCAGCCCGCAAATGGCACTGCAGACAGATGCGTCCATCACCTCCTCAACACTGGATTCCAGCCAGGTCTATTTTCAGAACACTGACATCACCGCCGATCCGAATAATTCGTTGAGTTCTTATCCGGGCAATCCCTATGACGGGTTTTTCGGTCTTAACATCGCCGTCAACACACCCACCATTGATTTAAGCTCCTACACAGCACAACTGCCCTATAATTTCTTTGACATTGTGGCATGGAACAACCTGGACTTTCAAGGTTCCGCCATTTTTACCGGTTTATCACCAACGGATGCGCTGTATCTCTCCGCCGGCAACCAGCTCTCGATTGCCACGGGTTCCACTCTGGAAGCGGATTTCGGCTTGTTCGATCTGGCGGCTTTTCAACCAATCATCCTGAATAACGTCACGCTGCTCGATACCGTGGGTAACATCGAAATAGATTCTACTTCGGGCATTACCCTGAATGGCGGCTCGACAGTGACCGGTTTAAGCAGTGCCACCGTTCATGCAGCGGGTGCCGTCAATATCAGCGGTTCTGCGGTTGTCGCCTCCGATCCGGCGGCAGGAACGGTCGATATCACTTCCGACACGGGCAGCATCACGGTCGGCAGCGGCACCACCGCGATCCCCAACGCCTCTTACATTTCGGGCAACTCCGTCACTTTGACCGCCGGCGACGGCATCCTGCTGGATGGCACCGGCACCGGTCCCGGAGTTCTCACCGGTGTTGGAACTGCCGCGACCCTCACCATGACTGCGGTCAACACTGACACGGTGCAAAACGCCGATCTTTCCTCCTTTCCGAACGTCAATATGACCGCCCACACCATCAACCTGCAGAACGTGAGTTTTGGCGCTCTGAGCACGGTGAATCTGACCAGCTTTTTCGGCTTGCTGGCACCCAGTCCGAACTCCGGGGCAACTTCCCTGCCGGGCTATGTTAATTTTATCAGCGGGGTGACTTACGGCGGACAGCCCGCGCAAAATTTTGTGAACCCCGCGACCACAACGGGAATCTTCATTCATTGAGCAAACATCCAACCGACCCTGCTTTTTGAAAACGCGTATCAAGCACCTGTTGCTCTTGCCCGCGCTGACAGCCGGTCTGGGCTTGATGCCGGCTGTCCAGGCGCCGGCTGGAAACCTGCCGCTCAATCTGGGCTGGCAGAACCTAGAGTTCAGGACTTACGCGCCCGATTCCATCCGGGAAATCGCCGATTGCAAGATTGAAAAGATTTATCTCGACCACCGCAGGCTGGGGTTTTTCCGGGTGAAGCTGCTCCCGGTGCTGGTGGTACAGGGTGTGCGCTTGGAACTGGGCGGCTCAAACCCCACCAACGATTGGCCGCAGGGTTTTCAGTCCGACTGGCTGCCGGACATCAAACGCAGCGCCGTGGAATGGCGTGACGTGGTCATCACCGTCCAAAAGGACAATGCGCCGAGCCTGCACGCCGACCGGGCGCAGCCGGAGCCGGGCGGCGGCGCGACTGTCTGCTCGTTCAATAGCGTCACGCTGGAAGCCGGCGGCGCGAAATGGCAGGTGCCGCAGGCCGTATTGCAGAATGAAAATGGCCGCCCGTTCCTGGTCTGGCAGGATGGCGGCGGGACGCGGCGCATGGATTTGTTCAGCGGAGAATTGTTGCAACCTTAAAAATGAAAACCAAACTCATCACGTTGCTGGCATTGTCCTGGATTCTGCTGGCCCCGGCGCAAACCTTCACCGCGGGCACGAACGACCTGGCGCAAAATAATTGGTGGGGCGCCGACACGAATTTTACCGGCGCGCTTGCATTGTCGCCCACGAACGAGGACGCCAACGCGCTGAAGGCGGTGACGCGCCTGCTGGTGCTGCCACAGACGCCTGCCGGCAGCAATTTCCTCGTTACGCTCGGCTTCTCCAAGACGAACAGCTACCAGCGCGGATTCCCGATAGCCGGCCTGACAAATGACGCCAACGGTAAACCGGTTTTCCCGGCCAATTACAATTCTGCCGCCATTGTCGCGTTTTACCGCACCAACATCATGGCGGCCCTGACCAACTCGGACGCCAACCTAGCCAACGTCACCGATACCAGTTACATCCTCATGTTGTCATCCAATGAAACCGGCATCGAGTCCGTGACATTGGATTACGGCGACATCCAGATGGTGCGCGCACTGCTGGGGGTGCTGCAATTTTATGGTTACACGCTCAATGCAGACAATTCGGCTGTCGTCCTGCCCCAGATTGTCTCTCTGATGGAGAACAACGGCTTCAACTACCAGGCGGTGCTCGCCGATTATCCCAGCCTATTCGCGCTCCAAAACACAGCCGACCTGGCGTCGTCGGAAGGCGCGCTGACGAATGCCATCGCGCATTACTTCGCCGCGTCGGCGTTCATCCGCAACCGGGCGGCAAATGCGACCAACCAGTTGTTTCAACTGGACGCAGGCAGAACCAATGAAGAGGCGGGATTTCGCACCGACCTGACAAATTTCCTGACCTCGCTCGCCACGCCGACGGAGTTCAAAACCAACAACATTGACTCGGTTGTAAATGCCGGCGCCTGGTTTTCCGGGACCCATTCGCTGCGGAGTCTGCTGCCGCAATTCAATGGCAACGTGTATCTGAATGACACGCTGCCGGACTACACCTTCGGCGGTATTTTGCCGTATCAACCCGCATATAAGACAGAGTCCTTGTTGAGAAAGGAGTTTCACTCTTATGCCGGGATTTACATAGGCGACAACGGGCAGTACTACAATGGCAATCCCGCGGTATCGGACATCAATAACAATGGCAATAGCTATCAGAATGGCAGCTTCGCCATCTTTGTGAACACGAATCAACAGGCCATATTGATGGGACACGATGATGGCGATGGTACCGGGAATAATAATTTTGGATTTATCGCGCAATTCACTGTGGACAAAGGGGGTAGCTGGTCATTTCAAAGCAACAGCGTTTCCGGTTTTGGCCGTATTGGAAAGAACGGTTCATTCAACGGCGAACTGGATTATACCAATGGCATCAGCGTATATTTGAATGGTTCTCAACAATCGCCCCGGGGTCCTTTCCAGAGTTCAGCGGGCCTTTACAGCGGGACATATAGTGTCCCCAGTGTTCCGCAATCGGGAACGGTTCAAATGATTGTGGCCGCTGATGGCGAAGTGTTTTATATTCCGATTCAAACTTCACCCGGCGGGGCTGTGGGCAATGGCGGCGGTCCGGGACTGTTGAATGTCACCAACGACCAATTTTCCTATACACAAGTCACCGGGGATACGTTGAATGGCACACTAAGTATTAATACGCTTTCGATTACCGGCACCGTTACCGGCAACAATAACGGCAGTTTTAACGCGAGTCGCGGGTCGAATGTTCCGTTCGACACACCGCCGATCATCACCAGGGATTTGTCATCGAGTACCAATGTTGCACTGGGGCCGAACGTGACGTTCTCCATCACTGCGACCGGCAGCCCACCGATTGGTTACCAGTGGTATTTCAATGGCAACCCCATCCCCGGCGCCACCGCCAGTACGCTGGTCGTCAGCAATAATCTTTGGACAACAACGGGCACTTACTCCATCTCGGCATCGGTCAACAATGTCGTCTCCGGAACCAATTCACAGACAACCACGGTGAATGTGGGGACCGAAAGCACGGCACCTGTCCTTGCCATCACCAACATCATATCCGGGATGCTCGTCAGCAACTCTGCATTCACGGTCATGGGTGCAGCCGGCGACAGCGTGGCGGTGTCCAACGTGTTCGTTTCCGTGAACAGCGGGCCATTCGCGCCGGCCACGACGGGGAACAACTGGGCCAGCTGGAGCGCGGCGGTGACGCTGACGGCGGGCACCAACACCGTCCACGCCTACGCCGTGAACAACGGCGGCATCAACTCCACCATCAGCAATGCGACCATCGTCTATGTCTTGAGCGCGCCGCTGGTGGTGCAGACGAACGGCTTGGGCGGCATCAGTCCGAATCTGAACGGCCAGTCGCTGGCCATCGGCTCGACCTACTCGTTGACGGCGACGGCGGGCGCAGGATTTGCCTTTACGAACTGGACGGGAGGGACGAACGGGACGCTGGCGGTGTTGACGAACGGGACGGCGCTGCAATTTATGATGCAGAGCAACCTGGTGTTGCAGGCGAACTTTGTGGACGTGCAACCGCCAGTGGTGGCGATCACGAACATCATGGCGGGGATGAATGTGAGCAACGCGGCATTCACGGTGATGGGGTGGGCGAC
>Ga0302320_10013555_pt1 | contig 17025 bp, 16 predicted proteins | sample Bog_T0_3_FD_202130 | JGI IMG/M metagenome (GOLD analysis project Ga0302320, IMG submission 202130) | Peat permafrost microbial communities from Stordalen Mire near Abisko, Sweden - Bog_T0_3 | ecosystem: Environmental > Terrestrial > Soil > Wetlands > Peat | place: Sweden: Abisko, Stordalen Mire... | reverse complement strand
GTTTCGCCCCATCCCACCATGGTTCGTACCAGCCAGAACGGCACAATCGCCGCGGTAAAAGGAAGAATGCGGCCAATCATCGCGTTCAGGTCGGATTCCGGAAGCCCTGACACCGCCGCGAGGGTGTGGACGGGAGTACCGATCGCTCCCCAGGCGACGGGGGCCGTATTGGCAATCAGATTCAGTGCTGCGGCGTGAAACGGCCGGAAGCCCATGCCGATCATGAAAGCTCCGGCGATGGCGACAGGCGCACCGAAACCGGCGGCTCCTTCAATAAATGCGCCAAAGCAGAAGGCGACCAGTAAGACCTGAAGGCGTCGATCGGGAGTGATGCCGGCGATCGACTCTTTCATGATCTCAAACTGGCCGGTTTCGACAGAGATGTCGTAGAGATAAACGGCGGCGAGCACGATCCAGGCAATCTTCAGCAAACCGAACGCGACGCCGTATCCAAAACTCATGGCTGCGAGTGCCACAGGCATTTTGAAAAACACGACCGCTACAAACGCCGCGGTAAATGCTCCGGCGATCGCGCATAGATGCGGTTTTACTTTCAGACCGGCAAGCAGCCCGAACAGGACGACAATGGGGAGGGCGGCAACCAGCGTAGAAAGCCACCAATGACCAAAGGGTCATAGATCTGAGTCCAGTGCATGGCGCATTCCTCGGCGTCTCGGCCTAAAAAAGATGCGGACAAGAATCCGCCAGGAGAACCACAAAAGCAAGAGGAAATTCAGCAATTCAAAAGGTTTTGAGAGCCTACCCCATCCGATTTTGGCGCGAAGATGCTAAATTAAATGGTTCATGTCTGCCCCTAATTCTCTATTTATACGCGCCGCCAAGGCTCAGCCCACCGAACGCACTCCGATCTGGCTTATGCGCCAGGCTGGCCGGTACATGGCGGAATATCGTGCCATCCGCAAACAATATTCTCTGATCGAGATCTGCAAGAAGCCGGAGGTCGCGGCGCAGGTCACGATCGAGGCGGCCGAGATTCTTAAAGTTGACTCGGCCATCATCTTCGCCGATCTGCTGCTGCCGCTCGAAGTGATGGGACTCCCCTTTCATTTCTCGGCGGGCGAAGGGCCAAGGATCGAAAAGCCGGTGCGCACTGCTGAGGATATTGCCGCGCTGCGAACTGACCGCGCGGCTGATCTGGGCTATGTGGCGGAGGCAGTGAAACTGGTCGTGAAGCATTTTGGCGACAAGCTTCCTGTGATTGGGTTCTGCGGCGCGCCGTTTACGCTAGCGAGTTACATGATCGAGGGCGGTGGATCGCGGCATTATATTTTCACGAAGAAGATGATGTACTCGGCTCCCGCGGCGTGGAACGAACTGATGACGAAACTGGTCGCCGTGACGTCGGAATATTCGGCCGAGCAGGTGCGGGCGGGTGCGGATACGATCCAAATTTTTGACAGTTGGGTGGGCTGCCTGAGCGTTGAAGATTATCGGCGGTACGTGTTGCCGCACGTGACAGAACTCGTGAAACGGCTGCAGAAGACGGGCGTGCCCGTTATTTATTTTGGGACGGACAGTTCGACGCTGCTGCCGGCAATGCAGGAGAGCGGGGCCGAGGTGATTGGGCTCGACTGGCGGATTCCGCTGGACACAGGATGGAAGAGCCTGGGGTGGAAAGGTGCGGTGCAGGGCAATCTCGACCCGGTGCTGCTGTTCGCCGACTGGAAGGAAATCAAGTCGCGCGCTGAAAAGATTCTTCGGCAGGCTGCGGGACGTCCGGGGCACATCTTCAATTTGGGGCACGGCATTCTGCCCGAGACGCCGGTGGAAAACGTGATTGCACTCTGCGCGTACGTTCGCGAACACTCGGCGGAGTTCCGGGGTGGCGCCGAGGGATGAATCGCATGGCGCCGTGCCCGCTGGGTCTTGCCGGGGAGTGTTACTGCTCCAATCGGGTGAGTTCGTTCGGTTCGGGAAAATTGCCGGCGAAGACGGCTGTGCTGCTGCTGGCGCATGGGAGTCCAGACAATCCGGAACAAGTTCCTGAGTTTTTGAATTACGTTACGGGCGGGCGTCCGTTGCCTGCGGCGGTGGTGGAAGAGATTCGGCATCGCTATTCGTTGATCAAGTTCTCTCCGCTCGCGTGCTGGACTCTTTTACAAGGCGATCAGCTTTCTCAGGCAATCCAGATGCCGGTTTTTGTGGGCATGCGGAATTGGAAGCCCTTTATTGGGGATGCGGTGAAGGCGATTGCGGCCGAGGGCTTCGAGCGGGTGATCGGGATTTGCCTTGCGCCCCAGAACTCACGAACCAGCGTGGGGCTTTATCGCAGCGCGGTGGAGGCTGGTGGAACGCTTCCGTTTGAATTGGATTTTGTCGAGGAGTGGCATGATGAGGCGCTGCTCGCTAAGGCCTTCGCAGAGAATCTGCGCGCCGGCTGGGAAAAGGCCAACGCCGAACATGGGGCTAAGCTTCCGATCATTTTTACAGCGCACAGCGTTCCGGAGCGCACGATCACGGATGGAGATCCCTACGAGCGGCAGGCCAAGGAAACGGCTGAGTTGGTGGCGAAGGCTGCGGGGCTATCCGACGAGGACTGGACTTTTGCATTTCAGAGCCAGGGGATGTCGGGAGGCGCGTGGATTGGGCCTACTGTGGAGGAGACGATCCGAGGTTTGAAGGCGAAGGGGCATCGCGGTGTTTTCGTGGATCCGATTGGCTTTTTATGCGACCACGTTGAAGTGCTCTACGATATCGACAACTTTTTCAAAGAGTTCGCAGAAAAGGAAGGTATGCGGCTGTGGCGGGCTGAATCGCTGAACGGATCGAAGACGTTGACGGCGGCGCTGTCGGAGTTAGTGCGGAGCCGGCGTGGCAACGCTTAGAACCTAACCGCAATGGAAACCGCGGTTCGCGTAAGCAGGTGCAACGTTGATTTCAGTTAAGGTGCAAGATCGTCGGTGGTGAACGTTCCCCGAGCGGGAAAGAGTGCTGATTATGAGGTCAACTAGCCTTGCGCTGTTTTTTACACTGTTGATCTGTACACAGGCCCTTGGAGCCGCTGACGAAAACGCAGCCGTCAAATACTTGCGTGCGAACATTGCACTGAGGCAATCATATGCTCTGGCGCCAGAGGCAGCCCCCTCGTTAGAAAAAGCACTTCAGTCTCCCTTGGATCAGAACGACGAAGAGCTTATTGCTGCTGCATCTGAAGCCCTAAACGAATTTCAGCATGCCTCTACGCTAGAGACGTGCGACTGGGAACTCAGCGTCAGCGATGGGCCTAATGCCAATACGTCCCATCGTGGTGCCATTCGAGAACTGATTGCTGTCGCCGGAATCCGGGCGAGACTGCGCTTTCGCGATGGGCACATCAAGGAAGGTCTGCAGGATTGGCTAGCCGCTGCCTCTGCTGCCCGACATCTTTCAACGGATGGCACGATCACTTCTGTGCTGATCAGGTACAAACTGGAGCGTGAGATTTCCGATGTTCTGGAACCCGAGTTGGGAAAGTTGTCGCGGAGCGAACTCGATTTCCTCGCAGACGGTGCTCGACGATTACCAGCAGGCATAACGATGCAATCCGCAGTCGCCGAGGAAAAGCTTGATCGGAACGACCTTGCAGATGTGGTGGCCGTCGCGAACTCGCGGGAGGATGTGATTAAAAGATTGACTGCTGGCGTGCCTATACTCCGAGCGAATGCTAAGAACGCCGAGGAGATTATTGATGGCTGTGGCGGGTCCGTCGAAAGTCTACGGACTTGTATTCGAAAGCAATCAGAGTTCTATGTGGAATGGAACTCTCGTTGGAGCGAGCCTCCCGTCCAGTTCGAAGCTGAGTACAACAGTGCGTTCTTAGCTGCGTCACGCAATAATCCGATCATAGCCAAATTCACTCCGTCTTTATCCCGCTTGCGGTGGGCAGAGGCATACAGTCAAACACGATGGGCTCTACTTAGAGCCGGCATCGCGGTGGAGCGGGACGGTGCGACGGCTCTGAGCGATTTCCCTGATCCTTCAACTGGGGCTGAGTTCACGTACTCTCGGCAGGAGGGAGGGTTCCGCCTTGACTCGCAGATCAGAGATAATGGCACGTTGGTGTCGATAACAGTGCAAGACCGTGGTGCCAAATAGTCGTGAGTTGACAAAAATATCGCTATCGCACTCGTAACGCTCACGGGTGGCTTGTATGTAACGAGGTATAGTCAAACTCATGGGCCCGATGCCAGAGCCGAACGCCTAAGCTCGTATCTTCCTTATGAAACGCATTGCCATCATCGGCGGCGGAATCTCCGGGCTTTCGGCGGCGTATACGATCGAAGAAAAACGGCAGTCAGGGACCGAGGTTGAGTACGTTTTGTTCGAATCTAGCGCGCGGTTGGGCGGAGTGCTGGTCACGGATCACGTCGATGGCTGCCTGGTTGAGGCTGGACCTGACTCCTTTCTCACGGAAAAGCCTTGGGCTGCCGATCTTTGTCGCAAGGTTGGATTGGGCGACCAGCTTATTGGGTCGAACGACTCCGAACGCAAGACTTATATCGTCGCCAAAGGGAAGCTGGTGGTGATGCCGGATGGGCTGATGTTTATGGTGCCGACGAAGATCATGCCCACGGTGTTGTCGCCGCTATTTTCTGTGCGAACAAAAGTGCGGATGGCGGCCGAATGGTTTCATCCTCCGCGCAAGGCGGAGGAGGACGAAACTGTTGCCGAGATGGTTCGACGCCACTACGGTTCGGAGATGGTCGACCTGCTGGCGGATCCGTTGCTTTCGGGCGTGTACGGCGGCGAGGCGACGGAGTTGAGCGTGCGGTCGGTGCTGCCACGATTTGCGGACATGGAATCGAAGTACGGAAGCCTGGGTCGTGCGATGCTGGCGGCGCGGAAGAAGGCGGGGGCGGCGGCGAAAGGTCCGGCTCGACCGCTGTTTACTTCGCTCAAAGATGGCATGCAGGCAATGGTCGATGCGGTAGTGGCGCGGCTGGATCGGAATTCGCTGAAGCGATCGACGCTGGTGCAGTCGGTGATCCGGCAGAATGACGGCTGGACGGTTTGCGCGGGATATCAAAGCGATCAGTTCGACGGTTTGATTGTGGCGACGCCGGCGCACGCGGCGTCGGAGGTGCTGGAGAGCGCGGACGAGAATCTGGCGCGCGATCTCGGCGGCATTACTTATAGCTCGTCGGTGACGGTCACGCTCGGCTATGACGAAAAGGTGAGACGCTCGCTTCCGCCGGGCTTCGGTTTCCTGGTACCGCGCAGTGCAGGCCATCGCATGCTTGCGGCGACGTTCGTGCACAATAAATTTCCGCATCGTGCTCCGGAGAATCGGGCGATTGTTCGTTGTTTTCTTGGTGGGGCGCGGGACGAGCAGATTCTGGAAAGCAGCGAGGCAGAAATTCTGCAGATTGTGCGCGCTGAATTGAAGAAGATTATCGGGCTGGAGGCGGAGCCTCTATTTGCGCGGGTCTACAAGTGGAAGTCTGCGATGGCGCAGTATTCCGTCGGACATCTCGAGCGCCTCCAGCGAATCGAGGCAGCGCGGCAGGCCTTACCGGGATTGACGTTGGCCGGGAACGGGTACAACGGCATCGGGGTTCCGGATTGCGTGCGCTCGGGGACGGAAGCGGCGAGCAAGATTCTGGCGGAGATGGGAATGTGGTCGTCGGCACAGGATTAAGGAATTGGTGACAGGCGGACCAGTGTCTCTCCGATCAAAATTCCACAGCGGCAGTTACGGCACGAGTTGAACTCTGCCCTCCCGAAGCATGCTTGTGAAGGATCTACAAACTGTCTGTCGGCCCTGAGAGGGCCCAAGTTAGTGCCCTGAAGAACGGGCACGAACCTGGGGCACCGAGCCAAACCGATATCCTTAATACAAATCCGGATTTTCACCGAATTACCGGCGTAACGTCTCGGCGAGTTTCCCAACTTGCCGAAACTATGAAGCTGGGGCAGGGTTAGTAGAATCATTAGAATTGGGGTGAGGAAAACCATGAAAACTCTGCTGACGGTGCTTTGCCTGGCGGGAACTTTCGCTTTCGCGCAACAGAATTCGGCGCAAGACATGAAGGGCATGAATATGCCTGGGCACGACATGTCGAAGATGGCAGGGCAAGATTCGTCCGAAGATCCGGATGCGAGCATGCACGCCATGCATTCCATGGAGGGCCACATGGATATGGGCCCACACATGAAGATGACGGCACTGCGACCGCTGCAACCGGGCGATAACGAGAGAGCGCAAAAGGTCGCGGAGACGGCGCGGGGAGTGATGGAGAAATATAAGGACTATCACGTTGCGCTCGACGAAGGTTTCAAGATCTTCCATCCCGAGATACCGCAGAAGCAGTATCACTTTACGAACTACCGCTACGGGTTCGAGGCGTTCCGCAGTTTTAATCCTGAGCATCCGACCTCGCTGCTCTATGAAAAGGACGGCGAAGGTTACCGGCTCGTGGGCGTGATGTACACCGCACCCAAGCGCTTTACTGAGGACGATTTGAACGAGCGGATTCCGCTCAGCATCGCGCAGTGGCACGAGCACGTGAATTTCTGCAAAGCTCCTGAGGGCAAACAGGACGTGATGGCGCCGAATCCCAAATTCGGGCTGCGCGGATCGATCACGACGAAAGAAGCTTGCGACGCAGCAGGCGGGGTGTTTCATCCTGTGATTTTCAACTGGATGGTGCACTTGTATCCGCTGGAAAAAGATTCGGCAAAAGTCTGGTCGGTGGATCGGCAACACGCCGACTGATGCCGGGAAGGCTTTCCCCTGCGCACCTCTCCGCGCCCCGTAGTGAAGAGGTTCTCTTCGCGTCGTTTTGCACAGATGGCGCAGTAAGACCGTTCCGCCTTGTGGTACCGAATCGCTGCTATCATGCGATCAGCATGAAAACGGCAAGGATCTTTCTCTTTTTCGCTATAGCAACTTCCAGCTACGCGCAGACGGTCACATCCAAAGAAGTCAACGCCGTCTATCCCGCGGCCCACGAACTCTATCTCGACCTGCACCAGAATCCTGAACTTTCCTCGCACGAGAGGCAGACTGCGGCGAAACTGGCCGCGCGTCTCCGCAACCTGGGGTATGAGGTGACTGAAGGAGTCGGCGGCACTGGAGTCGTGGCCATTCTTAAGAACGGCGCTGGCCCCACGGTCATGCTTCGCACCGAACTCGACGCGCTTCCGGTCGAAGAGAAGACGGGGCTCTCGTACTCGAGCAAAGTACATGCCAAGGATGACGCCGGGCGGGACGTCCCGGTAATGCACGCGTGTGGGCATGACGTACACATGGCAGTGTTGGTGGGTACGGCCGACATTATGGCGCATACTAAAGCCAGTTGGCAGGGTACGCTCATGCTGATCGGGCAGCCCGCGGAGGAGACCATCTCCGGCGCGAAGCGCATGATTGCAGATGGCCTGTTCACGCGCTTTCCGAAGCCGGCGCTAGGGTTCGCGCTTCACGTTGGCAACGAACTTCCCGCCAATCAGGTTGGAATCACGCCCGGCATCTACAACACGAACGCCGATTCTTTGCGCGTCACGATCTACGGAAAAGGCGGCCATGGCTCTGCGCCGCAAACGGCAATCGATCCCATCGTGATTGCGGCGAAGACGATCCTGTCGTTGCAGACCATTGTTTCTCGTGAAGTGAAGCCCGGAGAAATGGCGGTCGTTACAGTCGGGTACGTCCGGGCCGGCACGAAGAACAACATCATTCCGGATCAGGCGGAGCTTGGGCTGACCGTGCGAACTTATAAGGCTGACGTACGAAAGCAGGTTCTCGCGGCCATCACCCGCATCATCAACGCTGAGTCGCAGGCGGCAGGCGCTCCGAAGGAGCCGCTGATCGAGCATTACGAGTCGACGGATTCCGTTTACAACGACCCGGCTCTGGCGCAGCGGCTGAGGGTGCCGCTCGAAACCGCGCTGGGCAAAGAAAATGTGATCACCGAAGGGCCGATTACTCCTTCCGAAGATTATGCCTTCTTCGTGGAACAAGGCGTGCCCTCGCTCTATATGAGCCTTGGTGGCGCGAACCCGCAGAAGTATGCCGAAGCCAAGGCTGCGGGAGTGATGCTCCCCTCCAATCACTCGCCATATTTTGCTCCCGACGCCGAGATGACGATTCATACGGGTATTAAGTCCGAGGTTGCGGTTTTGCGGAACCTGCTGAACGGAACTGCGCAGTAACGAAGCCCCGATGCGCGCTCTGATATTCTGATTTTTCCCCGTCATGAGCAGCGCTTCGTCCCCAAGCCGATGGAAGGTGATTACTGCTTTCGGGCTAGTCTACGTTTTTTGGGGATCGACGTATCTGGGAATTGGCATTGCGGTGGAGCAGATTCCTCCCGGCGTGGTTTGTGCGGTGCGATTTTTAATCGCGGGCACGACGATGCTGGCGTATTGCGCGGTCAGCGGGCGCCGCATTCGCTTTTCGGCGAGGCAACTGAGCCATCTGGCCGCAGTCGGCATCCTGCTGTTGATGGGCGGCAATCTCACACTTTCCTACGCCGAGCAGATTGTTCCCACCGGCCTGGCGGCACTCCTGATCGCGGTTACGCCCCTGTGGTTTCTGGTACTCGACAGCCTCTTGCTGGGCAACCACCACATCTCGCGGCGCGGCAAGATTGGGCTGGCGATCGGGATCGCGGGAGTGGTTGTGCTGATCTGGCCCGATCTGCGGAATTCTAATTCGATTGGGCATCGCGAGCTCTGGTGGTCGCTCGCACTGCAGTTAGGATCGCTCAGTTGGGCGTTCGGTTCGGTGCTTTCGAAGAAATGGCAGACGGCAGCGGCGGATCCGTTCAGCGCCATTGCGTGGCAGGTATTTTTTGCCGGGGTGGCGAACTTGGTTTTCGCGCTAGCCTTCGAAAAGCCATTCGACGTGAACTGGACTGTTCGGGGAGTTGGCGCAATTCTCTACCTAGTCGTATTCGGTTCGTGGATCGGATACACAGCTTACATATGGCTGTTGCAGCACGTTCCCACTTCGAAGGTGTCGACGTACGCCTACGTCAATCCGGTGGTGGCGGTTTTCCTGGGATGGCTGGTGCTGCACGAGCGCATCGATCGCTACATTCTGTTGGGAAGCGCGATCATCATCGCGTCGGTGGTGCTGGTAACGAGCGCGAAGATCTCGACGCGGACGGTGGCGGAGGAGATTCCCGCCGTCGAACCGGTTGGGGACTAAAGCGAGCTACTCGTCCGTGTCTTCCGCGTCGTTTACTACGTCGACCACGCGACCTCGTATCGAAAAGACAAGCTTTTGCTGGGCGTCGGGTTGAAAAATGACTCGCATGGGACTTCGTTCCCAAGCGGGGGCCGGACACTCGGAGTCGGGATCGTCGGCGGCAGTTGGCTCGCGAACGTCTTTCTTCAGGATGGGCTTGCGACGGCCTACTTGCGCTACGATGGCGTACAGTTTTTTCCCGTCTTCCGAGACGCCGCAATAGGCGACGAAATCCCGATACCAACTGGCGGTCGAATAAAAAGGATCATATTCGGGTAGATTCAGCTGGGAGACGCGCCCGGTGAGACGGTCGACTAGAAGCCATCCTCCGCGCTGCCATTGCCAACGAGGCGAACTATTTCCGGATGTTTCCGAGGGCAGCGCGTCATTTACGCGGAAGGCACGGCGTACCACAAAGAGCCGATCCGTCAGCTCATGGGGATTTCCGGTGGTGTATTCTTTCAACCGCGTATCGACGAATAAAGGGCGGACTTTGAGATCGAGGAGCTTCTGTCCGGTGGCGTTGGGCCACTTGGCGGCGGTCCATTTGCCGAAAGCGATGACATGCGGCTTTGGAGTGGCAGCGCAAGTGCTCAACAGCAAGCAAAGTTCGCAAAAGAAGAGCGAGATTCTCCGCATAATAGTTGCTCGAAGGTTCGCACAGTGAACGAAACATGGCTATGACGCCTGAACACGGGAATTGTTCGGTTTTTAGGGATGGCGAGGTCGGTGAACATTTGCTGGTCGAATACTCCCGGTGGCGTAGTTTGCGGCGCTGTGGGAAACTGGACTATGTGGAGTTATTTGGTCCGGCTAAGAGCCGAGTGAACCGATGACGTATCCCCCTCGACAGCGTCGGACAACCCTTTCCCCACATTCTAAATCTTATGCGGGGGTCGATGAATTGCGGGCCAGCCGCCGCAAGCAGTCGATTCTTGTAGTCGACGATAATGCGGTGAATGCGGGCCTGTTGAAAGAGTTGCTGGTTAGCCGGGGTTATCCCACCGTCTCCGTTCAGAGCGCCGCCGCCGCCGAAGAAGAAATACGGCGGGAAGCTCCCGATCTGATTTTGCTCGACGTCATCATGCCCGATAAGACGGGTTATGAACTGTGCCGGGAGCTGAAAGACAACGCGGAGACGCGGCTCATCCCCATCGTGATGATAACGGGGCTCAGTGCCCGGGAAGACCGGGTGAAGGGGATTGAAGCGGGTGCTGATGATTTTCTGACGAAGCCGATTAGTTCCGAGGAACTGTTTGCGCGGGTCAGTTCGTTGTTGAAGTTGAAGGAATTTACGGACGAACTGGAAACGGCGGATTCGGTATTGTGTACGCTGGGCTTGAGCGTTGAGGCGCGTGATCCTTATACAGAGGGCCACTGTGAACGGCTGGCACGTAATGCGACCGATCTCGGGCGTTATTTGGGGTTGGATGGGGAAAGTCTGGTGGCGCTGCAACGCGGCGGCTACCTGCATGATTTGGGCAAGATCGCGGTACCGGATGAGATTTTGAAGAAAGGCTCTGATTTGACTCCGGCGGAATGGGAGATCATGAAGCTCCATCCGGCAACAGGCGAGACAATCTGCCGCCCTTTGAAGTCCTTGCGGATGGTGCTGCCGATTATCCGGCATCATCACGAGCATTCGGATGGCAGTGGATATCCGGATGGGCTGAGAGCGGGGGAGATTCCACTGCTGCCGCGCATTCTGCAGGTGGTGGATATTTACGATGCGTTGCGTACGGCGCGTCCGTACAAGCCCGCTCTGAGTCACGAGCAAGCGGCCATAACGATGAGAGCCGAGGCGGATGGCGGACTTTGGGATCGTGAGTTGGTTGCCGAATTTTTTGGACTGCTCGATAAGCGCCGGCAGGTGGCGTAAGTTTTCGAGAACGGAGAGATTGATCGTTTGACCTATAGTTTCGTCATTCCGGCCTATAACGAAAGCAGCCGCCTACGGCCGACGCTGGACGCGCTCTTGCGGTACATTCAGGAGCAGAATTGGGACGCGGAGATTTTGGTTGTAAACGACGGCTCGAAGGATAATACCGCACAAGTGGTGCGCGAGTACGGGAAACAGCATCCGCAGATTCTGCTGGTGGAAAACTCTGGCAACCGAGGCAAAGGCTACAGCGTGCGCAATGGAATGTTGCACGCCCGCGGAGACATTTGCCTGTTTACCGATGCCGACCTTTCCTCTCCGATGACCGAAGCGCCGAAATTGTTTAATGCGATTGGGCAAGGCGCGGACATCGCGATTGGATCGCGCTGGCTACGAACGGAACTGCAGACGGAACGTCAGCCGCTGTACCGCCAGGCTTTCGGACGCATCTTCAACCTGGCATTGCGCATAATTCTTGGCTTGCGCTTCGCGGATACACAATGCGGCTTCAAAGCGTTTCGAAGAGGCGCTGCACAACAAATTTTTCCGCTGCAGAAGATTGAGCGCTGGGGGTTCGATCCGGAGATTCTCTTTTTGGCACGTCGCGCCGGGTTGAAGACGGAAGAAGTGCCAGTCGTCTGGGCTCATAGCGAAGGAACGCGATTGAATCCTCTTCGTGACGGCTTGCGCATGTTTGTGGAAGTGCTGCGGATTCGCTGGTATTCGATATCCGGCGAATATGAAAGCAGCCCTGTGCCATCTCCTGGCAAGTTGTAGGCGCCTTTTCGAAGGCGCGCTCGAGGCCTTCGGGCAACGCCTAATAAGCAATCGTAGCTCTCGCACCCGCTGCCTGGTGAACAACCTCAGCGATCTGGGCGCCTATTTGTTGGGTGGTGACGGTGGGTTCGCCGGAAACGGCCAGGTCGCGCGTACGAAATCCCCCCATTAAAGTTGAAATAACAGCGGCTTCGACGCATTCCGCTTCCTTGTGAAGATGAAAGGTATGACGCAGCATCAGGGCGACGGAAAGAATAGCGCCGAGGGGATTGGCGATGCCTTTTCCGGCGATATCGGGAGCTGAGCCATGCACCGGCTCGTAGAGTCCCACAGGACCTCCGATACTCGCCGAGGCGAGGAGGCCGAGTGAGCCAACGATTCCTCCGGCTTGGTCCGACAAGATGTCGCCAAACATATTTTCGCTAAGAATCACGTCGAACTCGGTGGGCTTGAGAACGAGCGACATGGCGGCAGAGTCGACGTACTGATGAGACAGTTGGACGTCCGGGAAATCAGAAGCGATTCGCGTGACCACTTCGCGCCATAGGCGGGAACACTCGAGGACATTCGACTTGTCGATCGAAAGCAGACGACGACGCCGGGTGCGCGCGAGTTCAAAGGCGACCCTTGCGATGCGCTCGACCTCCGGCTCACTGTAGCGCATGGTATTGATGGCCTGACGCGAACCGGGTGAGCCTGCGATTGAACGAGGCTCGCCAAAATACAAGCCACCGAGCAGCTCGCGGACGATCAGAATGTCGGTTCCTTTGACGATCTCCGGACGCAGGGGAGAGCAACTGGCAAGGGAGGGATAAAACACCGCTGGACGGAGGTTGGCGAATGCGCCCAGTTCCTTACGGAGCCGCAGAAGCCCGGCCTCGGGACGAAGCTCACGAGGGTTTGAGTCAAAGGCTGGGCTACCCACTGCTCCGAGAAGCACCGCTTGCGAAGCGAGGCAAGCTTGAATGGTGGCGTCGGGCAAAGGGTTGCCGAATTTTGTGAGAGCGGCGCCGCCGATTTCTTTTTCGTCCAATTGCAGATCGTGGCCATAGCTGTCGGCCACTTCTTTCAAAACAGAAATGGCTTGCGACGTAACTTCAGGACCGATCCCGTCTCCGGGCAAGGAAGTGACGCGGAGTTTCATGCAACCCTCGATTCTGTTGCAGACAGATTATACGAGGAGAGACTGCGACGGCAGGGCAGTTAAAAAGACTTTGCGATTGAAGCTTCTCTTGCTGCGCGAAGCTGACAATTCCCGCGCAAGGTTCCGGCTACACACCCCAAAGATAATCTTCCTGTTCGCTGTGATGATCGCTGAACGGAATCGCCACGGTGGCTTGCCCGGCGCTGCCAGGAACGTGAGGGCCGTGCGAGTCGATCGCGTTCCCGTGCGTACCCACTGCGGCCGAGGCCGAACGCGGGAAGGGAAGATTGGCGGTCGCCGGCGGAAACTTCTTGCTGTGTCCAGGGGCAATCTCGGTATTGCTGGCGGTGCCGTTGGCGACATCCTGAATCAGTTCAAGCAGATGGCTGTCTTGCACCTTCTTGATGCGGTCGGCAAGAACGACGAACTTGCGATAGACCTCATCGAGTTCGCGACGTTCAAACTGATGTCCGAGTTGTTCGCAGCGCAACGCCAGAGCATGGCGGCCGGAGTGCTTTCCCAAGACGAGTCGTGAATCTGGTACACCGACTGATTGTGGCGTCATGATCTCGTAGGTCAGCGGATTCTTCAGCATGCCATCTTGATGAATACCAGCTTCATGAGCGAAGGCGTTGCGTCCGGTGATGGCTTTGTTGGGCTGCACAGGCACGCGAGTGATTTCGGCCAGCATCTGGCTGGAAGCGAATATCTGTTCGCTGGCGATTCCCGTCTCGTAGGGATAGCGATCCGGGCGAACCCGCATGGCCATCGTAATCTCTTCGAGGGAAGCGTTGCCGGCGCGTTCGCCAATGCCGTTTATGGTGCATTCCACCTGACGCGCTCCGTTCTGCACGCCCGCCAACGAGTTTGCCACGGCCAAGCCGAGGTCATTGTGGCAGTGGGTCGAAATCGTAACTTTGTCGATGCCAGAAACTGTCGCGGACAGGGTGCGAATCAGATTCCCATACTCCTCGGGCATGGTGTAGCCGACGGTGTCGGGAATATTCACTGTGGTTGCGCCTGCGGCGATCACGGCTTCGACTACCTGGCAGAGGAAAGGCACATCGGTGCGGGTCGCGTCTTCCGGTGAAAATTCGACGTCGGCGCAGAGAGACTTGGCGTGTTTTACGGCTTCGCGAGCCTGAGACAAGCATTGCTCGCGGGTGATCCGAAGCTTGTACTTCAAGTGAATGTCAGAGGTGGCGAGAAAAATGTGGATGCGCGGCCGTGCGGCGCCCTGCAGGGCCTGCCAGGCGCGATCGACGTCGCCTTTGCAGGCGCGAGCCAGGCCAGCGATGATTGGGCGTCGAACGGAGGCGGCGATCTTTTGAACAGCCTCGAAGTCACCATCGGAGGCAATCGGGAACCCAGCTTCAATCACGTCCACGCCTAGGCGGTCGAGTTGCTGGGCCAGACGCAGCTTTTCGCTGACATTCATACTGCAGCCCGGCGATTGCTCGCCATCGCGAAGCGTGGTGTCGAATATGGTGATCCGCGGTCGATCCATGAAGAACGTTCCTCCCGGTAAAGATTGCTTCCGTAGTTTAGCGGCGGGGAACATCCAAAGAGAAGGTTATTATCTTTACAGAAGCATTAGCGGTATTGATACTATTAGAGTTGCTTATGTAGTGTAGTCGTTTGATAAAAGGTTTCAGGGACCCTCATTCGCGGTTTTAGTTCTGGGACTTGGGGCCTGACATCTGAGACCTGATTCCTATGGATCTTTCCCAACTCGAAGTGTTTCTTACAGTGGCACGGGAAAAACGGTTTTCGCGCGCGGCCGACAAGTTGTTCCGCACGCAATCGGCGGTTAGCCAGACGATCCGGAAACTTGAGGTGGAAATTGGCGAACGCCTGTTCGACCGTTCCTCGCGCGATGGTGTGCTGACCGACGCGGGACGTGTTTTGCAGGAATACGCTGAAAAACTGCTCAACCTTCGCCTGGATGCGCAGACCGCCTTGGCCGAGATGCGCGAGTTGCAGAAAGGCAAGCTGACCGTCGCAGCCAACGAATTTACGGCGCTATATCTGCTGCCAGTCCTGGCCGAGTTTCGGCGGTTGCATCCCACGATCAAGATCACGGTGCGGCGTTCGCTGGGCAGTCATATCCCGGATGACGTGCTCAAACACAATGTCGAACTCGGTGTGCTCTCCTACGATCCCGAAGAGCCTCAGTTGCGTTCGGCGGTCGTCTACCTCGACGAATTGGCGCTGGTTGTTCCGCCGGGCCATCCGCTCGCTTCTGCCGGTGAGGTCAACGTCCGGCAGTTGGGCGCGGAGTCGTTTGTGGCGCACATTGTTGCGTCTCCATATCGCGACAAGGTGATCGAGGCTTTTCACCGGCACAAGACCCCATTGCACATGGACGTGGAACTACCGACGCTTCAGGCGATCACGCGCTTCGTGGTGATGGGAAATGGGGTGGCGCTGGTCCCGGAGATCAGCGTGGAAAACGAAATCAGTCGAGGCGAGTTGGTGCGAGTTCCGGTGCGCGACCTGCATTTTCAGAGGAAGCTGCGGCTGGTATATCGGCAGGAGTCATCGCTATCGCACGCGGGGAGGGCGTTCTTGAAGGTGGCAGAGCAGGTCGCGAAAGACCGAGGCGGACGGTATCGGTTTCAGCGGGAGAGGTAACGGACGGTGTCTAGGCGGAGTGGATTTGTTCTTGCGTCATGGCTGCGACCGCTTCGGGGACGCTGGGATAGATGTCGAAGAGGGAAACTATATTGGTCGCTTCGAAGAGGTAGCGGACGGATTTTTTCGGGCAAGCGAACTTGAGTCCGTATCCAGAGGCCTCGGCCCACATATGGGTGAGAACGAGTTCTCCGAGGCCGAGGCTATCGATGGAATCGATCCCCGCTAAATCGATGACCATGAGGCGAGCGGAGGGTAGGACTTCGGCTACGACCGTTGCGAGCGCCCGCGCCTCGCCGTGGAAGAGGATCCGTCCCTGGCAGTGCAGGACCACGGCGCCGCCGAGGGTGCCAGCTTCCAGACGCAGCTTGAGTCGATTCTCGTTTCTTCGAATTGCGCCGCTGAGGACGCGCGGGAGAGAAGCGTCCGGGACGGAAGATTCGGGCTTCATGCTTCCAAGCTAGCCCGAGTGGCGAGGGAGTGGGTTGCGGGGAGATGAATGTTCGATCAATTCCGGGCAATTTTTTCGTCACAACCAAAACCCTTAACCGCGGGGGGCACAGAGAAATCAACAAGAGCGGAGCCACTATTTCTGGGAGTCTTTGCGACGGGATTCGATGGTGGGGGACAGGTTGCGGCGCAAAGGCACGATCGCGCCTTTAGACGGGTCCGCGGCAGCAGAGGCTCGGGCGAGAACTTCATGCTGGATGTACTGTACGAATTCCTGAATCTGGTGCTGCATTTCTTCCATGCGCTCGCGCATTTGCAGGATGATGGCGATGCCGCTGATGTTGACACCGAGATCGCGCGCGAGGGAGAGGATGAATTCGAGGCGCAGCAGGTCTTCGTCGGTATAGAGGCGGGTATTGCCTTCGGTACGGCTGGGTTTTAGGAGGCCTTCGCGCTCGTAGAGACGAAGAGTCTGCGGATGGATTTCATACATCTCGGCGACGGCCGAGATCATGTAGGCGCCTTTCGATTTACGCTTGGTCATATTGCCTGAGCCCGTCCTGATCATTCTACTGCGCGACCAACTGTTTCACCGCCGAGACGCCGAGAACGCGGAGAAATCAACACCCTGGTTTCGTTTTTTGAGGCTGGTGAGTTGGTCGCCTTCCCAATTGGACTATCGTCGATTTTGAACAGTCCGGATTAGAGGTCTCGATTTCTTCGATTTACTTGGCATATACTTTATGTATATGCCAAAGCCGAAACCGAAATCGCCTGCGCCCCGCAAAGCCCGAGTCTTCATGAACAATCGCAGCCAAGCGGTACGGCTGCCCAAAGAGTTTCAGTTCAACGTAGCGGAAGTATTCATTCGCAAGGAAGGCAAAGACGTCGTGCTTTCGCCGCAACCGTTCGACTGGTCAACGTACTTGGCGGAGGGGGCAGTCGCGTCCG
>Ga0302320_10013554_pt1 | contig 17026 bp, 10 predicted proteins | sample Bog_T0_3_FD_202130 | JGI IMG/M metagenome (GOLD analysis project Ga0302320, IMG submission 202130) | Peat permafrost microbial communities from Stordalen Mire near Abisko, Sweden - Bog_T0_3 | ecosystem: Environmental > Terrestrial > Soil > Wetlands > Peat | place: Sweden: Abisko, Stordalen Mire... | reverse complement strand
CGCTTCCGCGTCTTCCGCTGGAGACGTTACGGATGGCGCAACAGCCGTGGCTTTGACCTGCAACACCAGGAACTGTGGCGCGAGTTACTCCTGCTGAATGCGGATCGAACTATTCGTTGGCTATGGGTCAAAGGGCACAGCGGCCATCCAATCCAATCCCGTGCCGATGCGATTGCCTACCAAGCCGCCAGAGCAGCTGCCGCTCAGAGACGAATTGCCGCCTGATACCACAGCCTTGCCTCAACTCAAATATAGGAGACGATCATGTCATCGATTGCAGAAACGAATTCTCTCTTTGAGATCGACGCGGAACTTGACAGCCTTCTCGATGAGATCGAGGAGCAGACTGGCCAGACAGGGGAGCCCTCCGAGGAAATCGTTGCCCGCTTCCAACAATTCTGCTCGGCCCACGGCGAGAAGGTGGACCGGATCGGCCGCTTTGTGCGCATTATGGAGGCTCGAGAACAGTATTGCCGGAGCGAGTCCGCGCGGCTTACTGACCGAGCTCGGGCCACAGCCGTCAAGGTGGAGCGAACCAAGAACATGGTGCTCTACTACCTGCTGAGCCGGGAACTCAAGAAGATCGAAGGCTACCAGTTCACTTTGCGCGCGCAGAAGAACAGCCAGGAGTCCGTGCGAATTACTGACGAAGCCGCAGTGCCGAAGTCCTATTGCAGAATTGACGCGCGGATTGAAGGAGTCGTTTGGGAGACGATGCTCTCGCTTCTTCCTGAGAAACTTTCCAAATCTTTGGAGTCGTCTGTGCAAGAAATGCGGCCGAACGCGGAGGCGATCAAAGCCGCTGCGATGCGCAATGAGCAAGTGCCTGGAGCGGAAGTGCGGAGGGGTTCACATCTGAGGGTTTCGTAAAGAAGCCTAGCGAATGTGGTGCCCTAATCTTGGAGATTTCATATTCAAGCGGAATGCGAACTTTTGACGCCTGAGGTGCCATTTCTCTGAACTTATTCTGGATCTTGATGTACCGCTCGAACTTGAGTTCGTGAAAAGTCGTCAGTGGAATGTACTCTCTTCAAATGCTTAGATCCAGCAGGTTGCCGTTCTGCAATAAAATGAAATTATGAGTGGCGGCTTCGACATTATCGGAGATGTACATGGTCAGGCCGACGCGCTTGTCGCGCTACTCCGCAAGATGGGCTATATAGAACAGGCCGGGACATGGCGTCATTCTGATCGGCGCGCGATCTTTGTAGGGGACTTCGTTGATCGTGGACCGAAGCAGGTCGATGCCGTGATGATCGCGCGCCGTATGGTCGACGCGGGGACTGCGCTCGCGGTGATGGGCAACCACGATTTCAATGCGATTGCGTGGTTCCTGCCCGATCCGGCCAACTCCGGCGAGTTTCTCCGACCTCACTTCTCCAGAGAACATGGCGAGAAGAACCGCCGGCAACATGCTGAGCTCCTCAGTGAAGTGGAGAGTGACCCATCTCTCCATAAGGAGATCGTCTATTGGCTTCTCAGCCTTCCCTTATGGCTTGACCTGCCTGAGGTACGGGTCATCCATGCCTGCTGGCATTCCCGGCTCATGGAGTATCTGTCTCCCCGTCTTCTCCCTGCGGCTCTGTTGAGCGAGGAGCTGATGCAGGCCGCAAGCGATGAACCGAAAGCCGAGGAAGAGAGGGACTCACCCGAACCGTCGATGTTCAAAGCTGTCGATATGCTCCTCAAAGGCATGGAGGTGCCGCTCCCAGACGGTCGATCCTTCAAGGACAAGGACGGGATCGAGCGTACCAGGGCCCGAGTGCGCTGGTGGGATGATGAAGCCATCACATACCGTCAGGCCGCCAATCTTGCGGAAACTCTGCGCGAGCAACTGCCGGAACTTCCAATTCCCTCACATCTGCGGAATTGCCAGATAACGGACAAGCCAACTTTCATTGGTCATTACTCTCTCCCCGGGCCGCCAGAGCCGCTTACTCCGCAGATCGCGTGCGTGGATTATGGGGCGGGGCACAACGGGCCTCTCTGTGCCTACCGATGGGACGGGGAAACGACCTTGGATGTGAGCCACTTCCGCGAGGCATGCGCTGAGCGCCCTGTGAAGTCGCTCCATCGGTGTTCTTCCCATATCAGCAGTATCTGAATGCAAAATCGTGCGAGCATGACGGGGTGCCATGATCGCTGAATCTGGCATGCGTGCAACGCAACGCTAAGCATCAAGAACCTTGTATTGCAGTAAAATATGTTGACGCGGTTTGGACAGCGAAATGAGCTGGCTGCGCGCCTTCCGGCCTCTCAGATTAGAGGGCCTCTGCAATGAAAGGCAGACACAATGATTGACCGAGATCTGTTGGACAAGGCTACTGCTGGCGACGCTGGTGCGCAATTCTCTATCGCAGGTCTCTATGCCACAGGTGAAGGTGTTCCGCAGGGTTACTCACAAGCCGCGATATGGGTTCTCAAAGCGGCAAAGCAAGGTCTAGCGGCTGCACAGTACAACCTCGGCTCGCTATACGCCCAAGGTCAGGGCGTTCCCCAAGACTACAAGCGAGCGGCGACTTGGTACCTTAAGGCAGCCGCACAAGGCGAAACGCATGCACAGTCCAATCTTGGCGCACTCTATGCGCAAGGACAAGGCGTTCGGCAGGACTACGCTCAAGCCGCAGGTTGGTACCGCAAGGCGGCAAAACAGGATAGCGTCTTTGGCCAATTAAACCTAGGTATGCTCTACGCTCGGGGCCTCGGCGTTCCCCGGAATTTCAGCAATGCAGCGATTTGGTACCAAAAAGCGGCCGTGCAAGGCGATGCACATGCGCAGGTCAATCTCGGAACACTTTACTGCAATGGACTTGGTGTGCGGCTGGATTACGCGGTTGCGACATCTTGGTTCCGCAAGGCCGCCGACCAAAACGATCCCGTTGCACAATTCAACCTAGGCGAACTATACCGCGGTGGCACCGGAGTGCCACAAGACTGTGAAGAAGCGGCGGCCTGGTACCGCAAGGCCGCTGAACAGGGCAATTCAAATGCTCAATTCTGCCTTGCATCGCTTTACGATGAAGGGCAAGGCGTAGAGAGAGACTATGCTCAGGCGGCAGCCTGGTATTGCAAAGCCGCTGAACAAGGCCATCCGATCGCCCAAATCAACTTAGCCGCAGCTTACGACGTAGGCCAGGGCGTCCGGAGGGACCACATCCAAGCAGCGGCCTGGTGCCGCAAGTCAGCTGAGGCTGGAAATGCCCATGCGCAGTTCAATCTCGGAGGGTTCTACGCCAACGGCCGAGGTGTGCGAAAGAGCCTGCCCCTTGCGGCGGCTTGGTGCCACAAGGCCGCTGAACAAGGCTATTCGAATGCTCAGTTCAAGCTCGGGGTGCTTTACGAACACGGCGAAGGTCTGCCACAGGACGTTGTCCAAGCCTTCACTTGGTACCGCAAGGCAGCTATCCTAGGCAATTCAAATGCGCAATTCAGCCTTGCGATGGCTTATTACCATGGTCATGGTGTCCAGAGAAGTTACACCCGAGCGGCGACTTGGTTCCGCAAGGCCGCTGAACAAGGTGATCCTGTCGCTCAAGTCAATCTCGGCGGGCTTTGCGCGGATGGCCGAGGCGTAGCTAGGGACTACTCCGAAGCGGTGGATTGGTATATCAAGGCGGCTGAACAGGGCCAAGTCGACGCTCAATTCAACCTCGGCTTGCTTTTCCAGCGAGGTGACGGTGTTCCGCGAGACTGCGCGCAAGCAGTGAATTGGTACCGCAAGGCAGCCGAACAAGGCCATGTCGGAGCACTGTTCAACCTCGGCGAGTTATACCGTATCGGGGAAGGCGTAACGCAAGACTATGCGCAAGCGGCAGCGTGGTATCGCATGGCTGCAGGGAAGGGGCATGCAACTGCACAATCCAACCTTGGCGTTCTGTACGAAAAAGCCTTGGGCGTTCATCGGAGCTACAAGATAGCGGCTAAGTATTATCAGAGGGCGGCAGAGCAGGGCGATCCCACAGCACAGTCAAACCTTGCGAATCTCTACGACAACGGCCAAGGCGTTGCTCAGGATCACGAGCAAGCCGCGGCCTGGTACCGCAAGGCTGCTGACCAAGGCGATGCCCGTGCGCAATTCAACCTCGGTGGGCTATATCATGATGGCCAAGGTGTGCAGAGGAACTACCAAACAGCGGCGGCCTGGTACCGCAAGGCCGCTGACCAGGGACATGCCGATGCACAACATAACCTTGGTTTGCTCTTCAACAAAGGGCGGGGCGTTCCGAAGAATTACGCACAAGCGGCGGTTTGGTATCGTAAAGCGGCCAACCAAAACGATCCATTGGCACAGGTCAATCTCGGCCTCCTTTATGCACATGGCCAAGGGGTCCGGAGGGATTATGCCCGAGCCGCAACTTGGTACCGAAAGGCTGCCGATCAAGGGAACGCCCGCGCGCAAGGCAACCTGGGCGAAGCTTACCGCAAAGGCCAAGGCTTAATAAGGAGCTACACAGACGCATTCTTTTGGTTGAGTCTTGCTGCTCCAAACATGATTGAGAGGGAGCGAACAATCGTTACAAAGTTGCTAAAGCAGGTAACAGCGAAATTGACACCCGCAGAAATATCCAGAACCCAACGGCGTCTTAAAACATGGACTCCAATAGCGCAGCAGGGCAGCTAATAACGACTACAGCCGCACAGACGGCGCGGTGCGTTTTCCGGTTCACTTCAATCGCCAACACCGTGGTCTTCTTCTTTGATGTAGGTAGCGAACGTCTCTGGCGTGCCAACATACAGCACCTCCGTGACGTTCTCTCGAATGAGCCACCAGTGCGTTAGTTCTAGGTCCTCATAGTCTTTCGGAAGGACGAGCTGTCTGTAGCGCTCTGCGAGTCCCATTACTTGTTCATCGCTTTGGATCAACCCATTCGTCAAAATCTCCAGAATCTTTGCCTCATCTCTTACCCACGATATCGAGCCAGACTCATGCTGCTGACCAATCTGCTTGTCTAGGAAGACACCGGTCAAGCAAACGCCCCACGCTCTGCCATTTCAACCAACGTGGGAATGTGGGCACCATACTCAATCGATATCGACGTCCTTGCGGTTACAACTGAATCTGCATGGAGATCAACCAAGTTCACCGAATTCCCGTTGGTTGTTTCCTCCATCCATGGCGTGGAGCGCGCAACTTCTCTGGCATAATTTGCATACAAGATTCTTGCGCGTAGGATCTCGAAGCTGTACCCGTGACCGAACTTCCCGGCGACCATTTCAATGCCTTTCGTCGCAGCTTTGAGGGCGTCGGCGAGCCTTTCTTGGAATTCTCTGGTGGCCGACTTCAGGCCGTTGGGATGGCCGTCTACGACTGCAGCGTTCGGGAAGCAATGAGGGACGATCTCTCTAATTTGCTTTGTGGGTTCAATGCACACCCACTCCACGCGATCTCTATCCGGCAAGTTGTGGAAGGAGTGCTTCAAATCTTTGTGTCCGCGCTCTCGCAAGATGTCAACAACCGATTGCGTTGCCAGGTTAATGATCATTAGACATTTGCCGCCCGCCAGGTTCAACTCTCCGATCCCCATGAGCCTCGGCGTTGCAGTCTTCCCGCCTCGGTCAAGCTCGTCGACCAGGTCCTGAGCGAAGTTTTTGATCGTATTGACCGCAAGGCCGGTTTCCTCAGACAAACGATGGAAGGGTTTCGATAGGCATTGCCCGCGAACGCTTTCCAGCAGCCTTCGGGTGGCTCGTCGTTTTTCATCAAGAATAGGCAGGTCCAGGTTCTGCGTTCTTCCACAGCTCTTGCATCGGAAGCGGGGCGTTTCAAGGCTCACGCGAACCGCCTGCATTTGCATGGGAATGTCCGCATAGGTGTGTTCTCGCTTTCCGTGCCGGTGCATCGGCTTTCCGCAGTTCTGACATTGCGGCAGCACGGAAGCCGCGACAACGGCTTTCACAACCAAATTCTTCCCGTTCACCTCAATGTTCACTGGCTCTATGCCAGGAAGATGAAGCACGTCAAGCATTCAAACCCTCGATATCGATGTTCTGCTGCTCCTTGAGGAGGTCGTAGATCAGGTCGGTGAGCGCCCCCATCGACTGGCGATCCTGCTTCAAAACCAGGGTCGCAAGGGCCTGATGCGAAGTCAAAGCGCGGACTACAGCATCGGCGACCGCACCGGGAAGAGTACCGCGTAGAGCATCTTCCCTGGAGTTGTGCTCCACTTGCGCCATGACCGTATTGTTCTCGCGAGCAATGGATGCAATCTGGTTTACAAACGACGCCTGGTCCACGATCGGAGTGGTTTCGCCAAACAGAGCATTGAGCCTGCTAATGATTTCCCGCAGAAAAGCGGGCTGTGGCGCAAGTCCACCACCGCCGGGCCCCGACGGATGCAAAATCGCGTCTTCGCCCTCGCTTTTGGGGTCCACCACTACGGCCGTCTGCTGGATACCCCATCCAGTCAAAACAAGTCCGGCCAAGTCGATGTTGTCGGGAGTGACTCCATCAAGCCGCTTGGATAGCAACTTGGCGAAGGCTGCGAAGTTCTCAAGTTCCGGATCGCCGAAATCAATCAGTTGCGCGACGTAGGCATAGGTGCGGCAAAAATTTCCCAATCCATCCTTGAAGTCCACTAGGGTCTTGATCTGCTGGTCGAATTCTCTCCGCCTCAGATCGGCAGCCTTAGCTGCGCGTTTGTCGTTCCGCGCAATTGCCGCCTCGAATGCAGCCTCTTCGGTCTGGGAGGCATTCCGAAGCATCTTGATCTGAGCATTGTAGCGGTCTGTGGGCTCCTGGGTGGCCGCATAAAGGGCTTTGTGCTGCGGTTCTTTTGCGCTTGTGATCTCCCTTATCGTCTTGAAGCGTGCTTCGCGGAAGGCTTCAAGGTGAGAGGTGCCGTAGAGGCCGGCATCGTCCAAACGCCTCTTGATCGCGTAGACCACATTGGGGTTCTGAATATCATCGATCTGGGCACCGTCGTCGTACTTGCGAAATGCCTCCAGAACGCTCTCTGGGTTGTTAACGAAGTCAATGATGAATGTCTGGTCCTTGCCGGCAGCTTGCCGGTTCAAGCGCGAGAGCGTCTGGACTATCTCCACTTCGTTAGCGATCTTCTTGTCGATGTACATCGCAACGAGTTTGGGCTGATCAAAGCCAGTCTGGAACTTATCGGCAACCACCATGACCCTATATTCGGGACGATCAAACGCAACCCGAAGATCCGAGTTCGGCAAATCCACATTCATAGTCGATTCGGAGAACTCGGCATCTTCATTCACAGCAAACGTGTCGCCTTTGAAGCTGGGGTCCTGGGCGTGAATCACTTCCTTACCCGTCAGCTTTCCCGAAAACGCCACAAGCGTCCGGATTCCCTTATGCTTGGGATGCGCGTCAATGTACTTGTCAAACGCCAGCTTGTAGCGGACCGCCGCGGCACGTGAGCTCGTGACCACCATGGCTTTGGCATTCCCGTTCATCATGTGCTCCACGTTGATGGCAAAATGCTCCACGATGAACTCGACCTTTTGAGTAACGTTGGTCGCGTGCAGATTCATCCACCGGGCGAGCGCCCGCTTGGCTTGCCTGCTGTCGACGCGCTTCTGCTCCAGAATGTTTTCGCTTAGGTTGAAGGCGGTCTTATACGGTGTATAGCCGACAAGTACATCGCGGATGAAATTCTCCTCGATCGCTTGTCGCATCGGATATTTGTCGAACGAAGCCGGCAGATTATTCTTTCCCGCAGGGCGGCTGGGGTCTGGCGGACGCCCGAAAAGCATTAGAGTCGAGTGCTTCGGCGTCGCCGTGAACGCGAAATGGCTGACATTCCGGGGGCGGACGCGCGATTTCTGAATGTGTTCAAGGAGTTCTTCGACGGTCATGCTGGCCATGGCGTCTCTTGACTTCATCGCCAAGATAGCCTGGAGCTTGGATGCTGCGGTTCCTGTCTGCGAGGCGTGCGCCTCGTCGATGATTACCGCGAAGTTCTTGTCGCGTAGAGACTTCTCCGTGAGGATCGCCTCCATCGCGTGAGGAAAGGTTTGAATCGTCACCACAATAATCGGAGTGCCGGCCGACAAGGCCGCGGCAAGCTGCTTGCTCTTCGACTTTGATGAGTGGATACGATCAATCGCGGCAATGAGGCCCATTTGGTGATCGATCTGTTTCACAGCATCCTGCAGCTGGCTGTCAAGAACATTCCGATCGGTCACAATGATCACCGAGTTGAAGATCGGTGCTCCATCGGGCTTGCGCAGCTTCACAAGGTCATGAGCGGTCCACGCAATTGTGCTGGTTTTTCCGGAGCCGGCGCTGTGTTCGCACAAGTATGCCTGACCCGGTCCCAGCCGTTTGGCGTCCGTGATCATCTTGTTTACGGCGACCCACTGGTGGAAGCGCGGGAAGATCTGGGTCTCCTTCTTTGTCCAGTTGCCCTTGATGTCGACAACATCCCGCTTCTCAACGTAGACAAAGCTGTGGAAGATGCGCAGCCATGCGTCCCGCTGACAAACAGCCTCCCAAAAATAGGCGACCGGGTACTCGCCGTCTGTGCGCGCTGGGTTGCCTGCATGCCCCTTATTGCCCTGGTTGAACGGCAAGAAAGAGGTGTTATCGCCATCCAACTTTGTCGCCATCCAGATCTCAGAGTCAGACATGGCGAAGTGGACAACCGAGCCGCGCTTGAAAGTCAACAAGGGTTCGCGCCTGCGCGTCTTGGGGTCGAATGGGATGCGGTCCTTTTTGTACTGCAACTTTGCATCGTCGACCGCTTGGGTGAAGTCGGTCTTTACTTCGACGGTGGCGACAGGAATGCCATTGATGAAGAAGCAGAGATCGATCGCAAATTCCTTCGCCGGATGGTACTTCAGTTGCGGAACCACGCGCAGCCTGTGTGCGGCGTAGTTGATGGTCCCCTTCTTGTTCCTGGCGTCTTCCGGCGCGGATTCCGACATATCGAGATTGCCACAGCCCGCGATGGGAAACCCGCGGCGCAATACCTGCACCGTGCCGTGTTCGTCCAAGGCTTCTGAGAGACGGGTCATCAGAGCTTCGGTAGCGCCAGAGCCATTCGCCTTCTGCAGCTTCTCCCATTTCCCGGGCTGGGTGTCCTTCAGCCATGCCACTAGATCTTCAGGGTAAAGAGCGTGCTCTGTGTCATAGTGGTCTGTGGTGCCGACCAGCCAACCCTGCTGCTCCAGCTTCGAGACGATATAGTTCTCAAAGTGCTTCTCGTGATGGCCGGCGATCATGCTGCCTCCGTGGTAGCTAAGTTGCGCACGTCGATCTTGCCCGTGACTGCGGCGGAGATGAGAGCGGTGCGGCGTTCTTGAAGCAGGTCAATGGCGCTGGCGGCCTTTCGGGAAAGAGCGCCAAGCGTAGTCTCATCCAAATCGAGACGGTCTAATATCTGACGCTGTTCGGAGGGTGGGGGAGCGAGCATGGGTGCCTCTCTGATGTCCTCCAAACTGAGCCCCTGTTTCATTCCATATTGGGACAATTCAAAATGGGTTTGACCTATGCTGCTCTTCAGAATAGATCCTAGAAAGCGCGGCAGAGTACTACCATTCCCGCGAATGAGGCATAAGTGCTGGTTGACATATGCAGGTTCCTTTAGACCATCGCAGACCGCCACGTTTCCCGTCTTTGCGCCTGTTATGCACACAACCGCGTCGCCATTGGCTAGTCGAGTTCTGGTGGCCTCTGCACCATCTTCAACGCGAACTCTGTTACACCCTCCGAATTGGATCCTGAGTTCATTGTCCAAATCTCCGCTTTGGACAAAAATGCTTCCGTCTTCACTGATACGGTCAGACCATCCACGCGGCCCGCTTGTTGTGAACTGGCTGACATGCTTGATGCGGAGAACTCTCCAATGCGCGGGCACTTTGCCAATCCATTCAATGCCGGAATCCTTCATTGGGGCATCGGGGTTCAACCCTTTGGTGACGGCGTGGGAGATTACGGACTGCCGCTTCTCTTGGAGCAACTCGATCAGACGCCGCATTTGTTCGATCAGTGCGTCGATCTTGTCTGTTTCGGCATCGAGGAAAGTCGCTATCCCTAATTGCTCCTCAGGTGATGGGACCAGAATCGGAAGTCGCTTCACGTCCCAAAAGTTCATGGACTGGCGTAGTCCGCCGCCCATTGAGTAGAAGACCTTTGTCAGATCGTAGGCGCGAAGGATGTAGTGGAAGAATTGAGGGTGAATGCGAAGCGGGATTGCGGCCAAGTAGGCAGAGGTGATGATCCCTAGCTCTTCGACAATGGCCGTGCGCAAACTGCGTTTGTCGTTTTGAAGATCGGTGAGACGAAATACGATGTCGCCGGGATGAACGATTTGGTAAGTTTCAAAGGATTCGGGAAGAAGGCCATTGTTCGAATCGATGTCCTTCTGCACGATGCGACCGTAACTTAGAGACAGGAGGTTGTTCTGAACCATCCCTCGATTTGGTTCATTCCGCTCGACTGCAACACCAAACAGAGGCAGCGCCTCCCAATGAGTTGGTATTTCTCCCAACCACTCCACGCCGCTGTCTTTGTACTTGGGATACGGTGGCAGACTCATTCGGCCAATCCCTCCAGCGTCGACATGATGCTGCGCGAAATGGCCTTCAAATCCTCATCAATCTCGTGCAATGCGCGGGGCGGCTTGAACTCGTAGAAGTAGCGATTGAAATTGATCTCGAAGCCGACAACACCGATCTCCTTGTCGATCTCGTCCCGGTAGGTTTGGTCGATATACGCGTCAGAGACGTGCGGCAGAACATCCCGGGCGAGGTAGCCGTTCACATCATCGAGAAGCGGCACGTTCTCATAGTCAGTTAGCTCGTCGTCGGGAATGGGCTCGCCGTCCTCCATGACGATCTCACCCTTCGGATCGCGCCGCCCGAACGAGTTGACCACCGCCTTCGGAAAAGATTTGCTGATCTTACCCAGGCTGGGCCGCTTGCCTGCCACCTCAGCGATGAACTCCCCCGCCCAACCGTAGGGGTAGATCTCTCCGAGATGCTTGTTGAATTCTGTCGTCCACGCAGCTTTCTGTGCCGGCTCAAGTTTTCCCCATGATTTTTCGTCTTTGAGCCTGGTAAGGCCTTCCTGATCGATATGGAGAGCCATGCGGAGCGGCCGGAGCACTTTGATGCGACGATAGCCGAAATCGTGGTAGTCGATCACTTTGCTGATCTTGGAATCTTCGGCATCGGCATAGATTCTGGCAATTTCCGCGATCTGCTCATCGTTGATGAATTTGCGTTTGTTGCCCTCGGGCTTCCGAAGCTGAGTTGCCATCTCGGTCGCATTGACGAGATGCACCTTTCCCTTGCGGTATGCCGGCTTGTTGTTGGAGAGAATCCAGATGTAGGTCCCGATTCCGGTGCGGAAGAAGATCTCAGTAGGAAGGGCGACGATTGCTTCGACGTAGTCGTTGGTGAGCAAGTAGCGGCGGATTTCCGTTTCCCCCTGGCCTGCGCCGCCAGTAAACAGCGGTGAACCAGAAAGGACGATTGCTGCTCGGCCGCCACCCTTTTCGGGCAGCTCCAGTTTGCTGACAAGGTGGAGTAGGAACAGCATCGACCCGTCGCTGACGCGGGGTAGTTTCGGCCCAAACCTGCCGGTGTATCCCTTCTCATCGTGCTCGCGGGTCACCGCTTCTGAATCCTTCTCCCACTTCTTGCCAAAGGGAGGATTCGAGAGGCCGTAGTGAAAGCGCTCGCCAGCGTACTGGTCATTCGAGAGCGTGCTGCCCAACTTGATGTTCTTTGACAAGTCCCTGCCGGGGTCGGACTCCAGCGTTCTGAGAAGCATACCGGCAAGGCAAACCGCATGAGTTTCAGGTTCCAGTTCCTGTCCATACGGCACCAGAACCGGGGGAACCGTCGAGCGGTCTCTGAAACTCTCGACATGGTTCATGGCATCGGTGAGGAATCCACCAGTGCCGCACGTCGGGTCGTACAAAGTCCGGATGAGGCCAGGGTTTTCGGCAAACAGATTGTCGTCCGGGTCGAGCAACAGGGTCGTCGCCAAGTGGACGACATCGCGGGGCGTCATGAAATCTTCAGCCGCCTCATTCACTTCGGCGCCGAACCTCCGAATCAAGTGCTCATAGACATTGCTCATTACCCGATCCGGCACCGCGTCTGGATGCAAATTGATCCCGGCGAAATTCTGGCAGATTTTGAAAAGCACTTTTTGCCCGGCGAGCCGGCCGATAGTGTTCGTGAAATCAAACTGCTCGAAGATGACGCGGGCGTTTGCTGAAAAGCTCGATACGTAATCTTCAAGGTTCTGGCGTGTCTTGGTGGCGCCCAGCGTTTCCAGAGAATACTGCGAAGTATTGTAGAAAGGGTACTTCGTGGCGCGCCGGAGAACGAGGTCCAGATCGATGCCGCTCTGCTTGTGTTTCTCGTGAGCTTTAAGAACAGCTTCACGGGTAGGTTCAAGCACGCACTCCAGTCGTCTTAACAGCGTGAACGGCAGGATAATCTTGCCGAAATCCGTGTGTTTGAAGTCCCCCCAAAGATCCTCGGCGTTTTTCCAAATGAAATTCGCCAGGGTTGTATCCCCGTTGCCGTTCCCAGCCATTAAATTCTCCAACCTTAGATTGCACACAACGATAGTTGGTCGCGTTCAACCCTGTCAACCCTGGAATGCACAGGATCCGAATCCTGGTGAAGTTGGGTCCAGGCATCTGACTGGATTGGCTTTGGCTCCGAACCGCAATTTTGGCAACAGAGGTGCGGCGTTCTCCAACGGTGCCGATTACAAAGGCAAAGCCGGCTTTTCAGCGTGATCTAGAACACTTTCTTTTGATTCGATTGAGCCGTATCCTGATAGAAAGCCATCGCCGGTCATTTGGATTTGAAACCAGAAATGCCAAAGGTGAAGTTTCACTAGCGGTCACGACTCGGCAACCTTAACCGGTAAAATCAAGGGGCAAAATCATTTGACAGTCTAGGTCAGAATCGCAGGTAAAATGATCGACTTGTTCCTAACGGCCTATGACCCGTCTGATCTGCCCGGAAGTAGTATCGATCCCCTCGGATTTGAACGCGGATACCTGTTTCTTGCCGACAAGATTCTGCCTGGCATCACCAATGTAGCGGCTCATCCCAGATATTTCGCGCTCCTTTGCGCAGGAATCCAACTGAGTGATGGGCTCGTCGATGCCACGCGACGCGAAGTTGTTCGCAAGCACCGCCAACAAATCATTCTCCGACTAGAACGCTTTTGGGCTTTGGCGAACGTGCTTGCCCGCCCAGAAGATTCAGGCGGCGTTCGTGGCGTCACCTATGCGCAGGCGGTGGCGGAAGATCTCCGGCGCTCAGGCGCCACTCGGACATCGGCGAAATACCCCCTTCTGTCTCGTCAAAGTCAATACGGTGTCATTGGCATCTACGCCAGCGTCGCTAGCGGAATGCGTTTCCTAAACCGTGAGGACCTTTCGCTTACCCCCGCGCTTGGCGAAGCCGCTGCCGAGGCCTTCTATGACGAAACGAAATTCCCGAACACCTTGAGGCGGGCGGTTCTAAACGATGGTGATGTCTCGCTGGCAACCCTGAGAGCCTGGGGTGAACAAGCTCATGTCGAGGCTGAAGTCGAAACCGAAGAGGCCAAGTGTCTCTATGGGGCGCTGCACGGAAATCCGATTCGATCCAGAACTGCAGCGGTCCTGCTTCAGCATCCGCCGAGGGAGAAGGATACCGAGCTTGATCGGCTAAAGAGAGTAGGGCGCGCTCTGAACGGAGGGAGCGAACTCCAAGGCCTCAAGGAAGCAATCCAATGTATCCAGGAGTTCGAAGGCTGCTACCGGCTTGTCACGCTCACGTTTGAGCGACTGCTTTGGTTGTGCCGCCATCACGCCGCATCTTCAGTCAAGATGTCCGAGCTGAAGGAAGATTTTGTTCTAAAGGCCGTCAGGGACACCCTTCCTGTGAGCGTCAAGCACTTTAGCGACCTCCTCGATAACGGCGAGAATTCCGATTTTCGGCAGAATCTGGTCCGTTTATCTGATGTACGCCAGTTCCTGGAGGAAGCTAGTGCCGCAGTTGGGGATATCGACGCATTCATAAAAGCGATAGTTGCCCGCCACACAGACGTCCAGCATGGCAAGTTCGACAGGGGGCGCCGGAAAATGCCATGGATTCAGCTCATCGATGGGCACATCACTCTGACAATGACCCGAGCCGGAGGAATGAACAGAGAGGCAACATTGCCTGAGCACATTCAGGCTCACCCTTACCGATTGAACGCTGCCGACGCATTCAATCGCGCTTCGATGAAGGGCGTTGAAGCATGAAGGATTCTTCCGACGTAAGCGCCCGCAAGCTTATCGACAAGGTCGTACCTGATCCGCGCTGGGGCTCAATGCGCGGTCTTTTCAGCACAACATTTGACCTCGGCCCAGATTTCCTCGAAATGGACTTCCTTCCGTCAGTTTTCGGTCTCGGCGCCTGGGATGACCGCAGTTGGGCCACGCGAATCGCACTTGAAAAGGGCCTCTCTCAACTCGATACAGCGGTGATCTTAACCGATGCCCGCCGTTACCACGGGCGACCTCGCTCCCTGCACCTTGAAATCCTGCCAAGTTTAGCTCCGCGCGGATCAGCGCTTCACGCCAAGGTTACGCTTGTTCTCTTTGAACGCGCCGTCCGCCTGATCGTGGGCAGCGCCAACTTGACGTCGAGCGGTTACCGCCACAATCGGGAAGTTGTTGCCATTCTCACAGCTATGCAGGGTTCTGGAAAGGAAGCGGCTCTAATTTACCGGGCCCTTGTTGGAGCCAGTTCTGCGCTCGACCCTTGGCTCAAAGCCAGTGCGCGGGAATTGATTGCGCGTTCTATCGATACACTGGGGCCGTGGATAAACGAGGGAGCAGACCCGGATACGACTTTCCATTGGACATATGGTCAGACCAAGTTATGGAAAGAGTTCCTAGCGCGGTGGCCTAGCGGCGAAACCATTAAGCGATTGTCAATTATCTCGCCTTTTTGGTCAGAAAATGCAGGAAATACGCTCTCCGCTTTTCTGAAGGAAGCGAAGAAGATTGGACATTTGGCTGTTGATGCCGAAGTCCGGCTGCTTACCGACGCTTTCGAGGGACCAAACGGTCAAGTTTTCCCCATCCTACCTGTGGGCTATGCTACGTACAACTGGGCGGCGCTCGGCGTAAAGGCCACGGCTCAAGCTGTAAGCCCTAAAGTTCTTCCGGCGGAACTCGGCGGAATGGAAGGATTTACCGGCACACGAGCGCTTCACGCCAAGGTGATTCTTATGGAGGGCGCTAAGACCGGCTTGGCCTATCTCGGTTCAGCCAATTTCACAGCGCATGGTTGGGGTTTTCTCGATATTCATTCCGCGGCAAATGTAGAGGCAGGATTGATAATCCGCCGCCCGCTTCAAAGTGGCATCTTCAACAACTTGATTCCCGATCTTGTCGGCAAGCCCATTCTTCTTGCCAGCGGCAGCTTCCTTTCCCTTAAGGCTCCAGAAGTTGGTCCAGAAGACGATCCATGGCCAGAGTTTATCCGCGAGGTGCTTCTTTCTCCAGCCGGAGCGGGCAACAAGGAATTGGAGCTCCTGATCGAAGTTGACCCTGCCATTGTTCCTCTTGCGTGGTCGGCTAAGCTCCTGGATAAAGAAGGATTCCCCGGCGACATTCTCACCAATGTCGAGACCGCGATTGACAGGTCAATGAAATCCGTCCGTGTGTCGATCTCGCCACAAATCCTAACACGATTGTTGACCGACCAAGAGGTCCAGATCTGTTGGAGCGATTGCACCCAAGGCAGAGCAGTGCCGTTGAATGTAGAGATGTCAGCTCGAATGCTGCTGCCGATTTCCCCCGCAAAACACCGCATCCAAGAAACTGAACTGGTTTCCTACTACCAGGGTAGGATTTCATGGGAAGAACTTTTTCCAGATCCCGACGAGACTAATGGTAAAACAGATTCTTCGGGACTTGCTGCAACTCTAGATGCGGGAGTGGACAAGTCCCGAATCCAGTCCTACCAGATCCGGGAATTCGTCGAGGCGTTAACGGGTATTGGCCAAGACCTGGCGTCTTGCAATCAGTCGGAGTCATCCATGCGCCTAGCGCTACTTGGCCCTGTTAGTCCCTTGGCGCTAGCGCATACGATTCGCGAAGCAGTCTACTCGGGAAGCCGTACACCAATGGCGGCTGCTTTTCAATTGACAGAGCTTCTCGCTTGTCTCAATTCCGCCCGATCTATGCCAGTTTTAGAAAGACTTACCACTGCATGGCAAGACCATCTGCGGGACGCCACGAGCAAGATCACGGACATTCTCGACCAACTGATCCTAGCCCATCGGGAGCCATTGGCGAGCAAGGCATTTCAGCGGTACCACAGAATCGTACTGGCAAACCCAGCAAGGATCGACGGATGATCACGCGCTCGAAAGACTTCGATCTGGGCCGCGACCGCACCCGCATCAAGGATCCTAGGGATGCTGCCAGGCAGCAAGCCACTGTGGACGCCTTACTCGACCGCTTCTTCAACCCGAAGGCAGCTCAGCGGATCGAGATTCAGATACTTGCTGACGAGGTCGGCATGGGTAAGACTTTTGTCGCCCTCGGTCTCGCCTACTCGATTCTTGCTGATCTCAAAAAGGACCGGACTGAACCGGATCTTGAAGGCTGTTATCAGCGTGTGCTTGTCTTGACGCCAAACAATCACGCCCTTTACCGGAAATGGGTCCGCGAGGTCGATGAGTTCAAGCGCCGCTGCGTCATTCCCGACCGGCAGTCTAGCGATCTGGCTTTCTCACCTCTCCAGGCCGAACGGCTGGACGACCTTGCCGTCGCACTGCGCAAACCAGGGCGGCAACCACAGGTGATCGTGGCGCGCATGGGTCTTTTTGGCGGCGATAAGCTTCTCAACTATGATTTGAAGCGACGCTTTCTCCTTGGGGTGCTGTTCCGTTATTGGGGCGTGAGTTTCAACTATGAGCTTCGCTACCGCCTCCTCAAAGGCGCGACGGGTTGGCCAAACAATCCCGAGGGCTTGACCGAGCTCACTGAGCAAGAAGACCAGCTTCTACCATTCAATGAAGATCAGCTTCTCACAATTC
>Ga0302320_10013553_pt1 | contig 17027 bp, 4 predicted proteins | sample Bog_T0_3_FD_202130 | JGI IMG/M metagenome (GOLD analysis project Ga0302320, IMG submission 202130) | Peat permafrost microbial communities from Stordalen Mire near Abisko, Sweden - Bog_T0_3 | ecosystem: Environmental > Terrestrial > Soil > Wetlands > Peat | place: Sweden: Abisko, Stordalen Mire... | reverse complement strand
GTTGGACTTCGTGGTGGGCCCCGTTAAACAGCGTCTTCGCAGACGGTGCCGGCGGGGTGTTCGCGCGGGCCTTGCGGCCCTTGCTCCCACGTTTTGCGACCGCTTCCCCGTCTCCACAAGATGTGGACACGGTTTGCCCGGACACGTTTCGTGCCTGACCCGGCTTGTCTGCCGTCCGGACTTCCATTGGGCCGGGCTGAGGAAGCACCCGTCCGTAGGTCTTGTGCGTCGCATCCAACGTTGACATCTCCTAGGCTTGCTAAACCTCCTTGTCTTGTCCTGGTCAGCGTGGGCCTGGCGGGAGAATGCTCCTACCAAGCCCCTCCATTCATGGAGGGGTCACTGACGGCACATCCTACCATACCAACGCTGTTCTCCCGCCGACCGCAGATACTCTTGATTTGTATTTGCGTTCCGCAGACCATCAGTGAGTCTCCCATCCCCCTAAAGGGGGAGGGCTTCGAGGACGCGTCCTTGCGGTTGCAACGCCCCGGAGCCGCTTGCGTTTCTCACATGGGGAGAACGTATCACGACTCAAACCGGAACGCAAGCGCCGCAACCGAAGAAACCCGCAGGCATGTCGGGGCTCCTCGTTATAACCGCCAAAAATGACAGGAATTCCTGCTCGTTAAGTCCGTCGTTAAATTGCATTGACAAAAATTGCCTTCACACATTTACGTTGAATAATACCACGCTCGCCGCCGAGCCTTACCCAAATGGCATGTTCCGCCTTTTCTGTCGCTGCTGTTAAATCAGCAGCGACAACATCAACAATGATATCAGTGGTGATTATACCATCAGCGCCAATCACTTTTACCTCAAAAATAAAATCCATAATACAAATAACTTTCTATACCGCACTGCACCATAGCACATTCCACAAGCTTCAGCAAACAATTTTAGCTAAATAGCCAGCGAAATCTACCCAAAAAGAGTGGAGAGACCGATTATGTTCGCTATCGTTGAAAACAATACCGTCACGCGTCTGCTGCCGAACGGAGGAACATTTACACACAATGACGTGCAATATCCCGGAAATTGGCTCACGCTGTCCACTGACAGCGAACGAACCGCTCTCGGCATTTATCCGGTGACCTATGGCTCCCCAGCGGATCAACGGTTTTACCGTGTAACACAGGAGCCAGCGAAATTCAATGAAGAAACCGCGACAGTGATTATCGCCTATACAGCGACGCCAATCCCATTGGCGGATGTTCAACGACAGGAAACAAAAGCAGTCAATTCAACGGCGAATGTTCTTCTGAGTGCAACGGATTGGATGGTGGTGCGTGCCTTGGACGTCAGCGACAAACCGATTCCGGAAATCTGGTCAGCCTATCGGGCAGCGGTCAGAGCCGAGGCAACCCGACTGACGGATGCCGTGGCTGCCGCAACGGATACCGAAGCCGTCATTGCTGTTGTGGGCACAACCAATTGGCCCGTGGCACCACAGGCGCCGAATTTTGGCTAAATAATACGGCACAGAGGAAAAAACAATGCCAACATTTAGCGGGAGGCATCCCACAACAGGAAGAGGTTCAACCAAATCCAGAACAAACATGATGGCAAAATCCGTCCCGACAACGGCTGCTTTGACCGTGGAAGGTATCAACCTCGGTACCGGTGAAGGTATATTCACTGCCGCTACAAATGGTCCAAACTCCGCCCTGGGTTTCAAAAGCATAATTGCAGGGAATGGCATTGATATCACCAGCAACGCCGACAGCATTACCTTAAGTTCGGACGCTGCATCCTCCTTTATTGGACTATCCGACGCGCCCACAGCAATTCTGCCAAATGCCCTGCTGTACGGTGATGGCAAAGTGATTGGTTTCACGCCACCCCCAACAGCACCTGGACAGACGCTTATATGGGACGGAACTGATTTCACGTTTTTAGATACGTTAACATCCATAACCGCAGTTGGAAACAACGGTATAATCGTTGGCGGGAGTCCAATTATGACATCATCTGGCACAATGACGTTTGGTCTTTCGCGGACTGGCGTTGTGGCTGGAACATATATTTTGCCGGTGTTATCGATTGACGAACAGGGGCGGATAACGGATGCCAGCAGCGGAGCCACGTTTTCGGGCGATCTGACCTATATTTCCGGTAACAACGGTATAACAGTTGATAGAAAACCAGTTGCGGAATCGTCCTCAGGAGCAATAACGCTTGGACTTTTACGGAGCGGTGTTGTTGCCGGAACTTATGTTTCACCTGTGCTGTCAATTGATGAACAGGGACGCGTCACCAACGCCGCTAACGGTGCAGCATCGCTTGCCGGACTCGTCAATTCAGGGTCAGGCAATATAAATGCCGTAAACCTGTATATCGGTGTCTCTGACGCCGGTTATGCACAGATTTGTTCTCTTGTTGGACAAAACGGCATTTCGGTCATACGTCAGGCAGGGAGCGGTTCGGTCATAATCTCCGGTTCAGCGGCAAATGTTACAGGAGACGATGCAATTGCGGTTGGAATAACCAATGACGCGATAGCGTTAAGTCTGAAAACAACCGGCGTGATTGCCGGCACCTATTCCGCGCCCACAATCGTGGTTGACGGGCAGGGACGCATTTCCAGGGCGTCGTCACAATTTGAAACTTATGCCATATTTACCGGTTCTACGACCGACGCAGCAACGACAGAGTTATTTATGGATGGCGTGGGCTTACGACGGTTGCTGTTGCAGCCCAATTCACACTATGTGTTTAACGCACTCATAAGCGCACAACAGACAGGAACCCTTGGCAACCGCAGTGCTTGGCAATTTGCCGGTGCTGCCGTGATGGATTCGACCCCAGCGACCGCCGCGATTGCCGGGATTGCACCAATATTCCAGAACAATTACCCTGATACATTACCGTGGTCATGCACCTTTACGGTAAATTCGGACGTTGGCGCGTTGTGTCCAATGGTGACGGGAGCAGCCCGAACCAATATTAGTTGGCGAATCAGAGTTGAGATGGTAAGAAACTTCCAGAACGCTTAAGCTATCCTATTAGAAGCTAAATAACCAAAAGCCTTCTTCAGCGTATTTAAGAGAGACACAAGAATGCCTACAATTAGTTCAGGGCGGGTTACCTCCGGTACCGGCGAGGTCACATTTACGGATGCGGCAACTCCCGCAACAGGGAATCCGGCAAACGCGGCAGCCATCGCGGCATCTGCGGCATCAGCGACGGCGGTGATAACAACGGTTATCGGAAATAACCTCGGTATCGGCGCTGACGTATATGCCGGGGTCACCGGTACAACGAACATCATCCTAAACTTCAAAACAATCCTCGCCGGCAATGGCATTGACATTTTAAGTGACGCCAACACCATTACATTGACATCATCCGGTCTTGGCACCTTCGTCGGTCTCTCGGACGGTCCGCAAACCATTGTACAAAACGCTCTTGTTTACGGTGCCACTGCCAACAAACTTGGCTTCACCCCTGCCCCTACTGACGCAGGACAGGCGCTGATTTGGGACGGGTCAGGATTCACCTTCTCAACTATGGTGACAAATGCCGTCACATCGATAACCATTGCCGGAAACAACGGCATTACGGTTGCCGGAACACCGATCACCACGGCTGGCACAATCACACTGGGTCTGGCATCCTCCGGGGCTGTTCCCGGAACCTATACCACACCGACGCTGACCATTGACGCACAAGGACGCGTCACAAACGCGGTCAATGGCAAAGTCGCGGTGGAATTTCCCGGACTGACCAGTATCGGCGGCGGAAACGCAAATTCTTTTAGCCTTTATACAGGAACAAATGCATCCGGGTATGCACAAATCCGTTCCCTGGTCGGACAAACCGGCATCGCCATTTCCCAAACGACTGATGGTGGGTCTCTGATCATATCCGCTGCTGGTTTGTTGACTGGCATCTCCGGTGGCACCGTAATTTCGGCGTCAGCACCATTGAGCGGTGTTGTATCCCTTTCCCTTAATGCCACAGGGGTGACTGCCGGAACCTATGCGGCGGCAACGATTGTTGTTAACGCCGCAGGACAAATTACCAGCGCGACAAAAACAAACACCCTCGGAACAGTTACATCAGTTGACGCGAGTGGCGCAAATGGCATCACCGTCACTGGCGGACCGGTAACGACAGTCGGAGCGTTCTCCATTGCGTTGTCCAACACTACGGTTACCGCAGGAACCTATGCGTTTCCGACCATTGTGGTTGGCGCTGACGGGCGTCTGACATCGGCGAGCAGCAACGCAGCCGGAAGCGTCAGCCGCATCGCCATTGCCGGTGACAACGCCATTGCCGTTTCCGGGGGACCGATAACCTCAGCCGGGACTTTCTCAATTGCATTGGGCACAACCGAGGTCACAGCCGGCACTTATGCCAACTTTGTCGTTGACGCGCAAGGGCGGCTCACAACGGCGCGCCAACTGTCGCCATCAGATATCATAAATGCCCTCGGCTTTACACCAGCAAATGCCGCCACGACGGGAAACGTGCTTGATTTGGCATCTGGTGCCGGAATCACGGTCACGTCAGCAAGCGGCACGTATACTGTTGGATTGGCAACAACAACCGTGGTTGCCGGGACTTATACCACACCTATTATCACTGTTGATGCCACTGGGCGCATAACGGACGCTGCCAGCGTACCACTTCAGTTCAGTCCTGGATCAATAAGTCTAAACAATACATTGAACGCTTTCGATATCTACTATGGCACCGATGGCAATAACTACGCCCGGATACGTTCCATTATCGGCGGCAGTGGCATTAACGTTGCTTTGACACCTGACAAAGAAACGCTTGTTGTTTCTGCTTCAGTGACAGGCATTGCATCGGTGTCCGCAACCGGCGGGTCCGGCATTGCCATAACGGGCAGTCCGATCACTTCATCCACCGGCACATTCGGAATCAGCCTTGTCAACACGACGGTCACTGCCGGTTCATACGGTATGTTCGCCGTTGACGCTGATGGACGCCTCACCTATGCCCGGTCCCTTGCTGGCGCTGACGTCATTGCCGCTCTTGGATTTACGCCTGTCAGTACCGCATTGCTTGGCGCTCCCAATGGGGTGGCCACTCTTGACGGTACCGGACATGTTCCGCTGTCACAGCTTCCGCCCTCACTTGTTGGCGCAGTCGTCTATCAGGGTGTGTGGAACGCCACAACGAACGCACCGGCACTTACTTCTGGTGTTGGAACCAAAGGGTATTACTATCAAGTAGCGGTTGCCGGTGATACGAACGTTGACGGCATCTCACAGTGGAATGTCGGCGATATCATTATTTTCAACGGCACAACATGGCAAAAAATCAACGGTACAGCGACTGAGGTCATATCGGTGGCTGGACGGCAGGGTGTCGTCGTGCTCGCCGTAGCGGACGTGTCCGGGGCAGCGCCACTACTCAGTCCAGTATTTTCGGGAACTCCCCAGTCCACAACGCCAGCCACCTCAGACAACTCCACCAATATCGCGACAACGGCGTTTGTCAAGGCGCAGAACTTCACCTCTTCCGTAATCCTCACAGGTGACGCTTCCGGCGTGTCTTCCAATGGGACTGTTGCCACAACCCTTGCGGCATCCGGGGTTACGGCAGGCAGTTACGGTCAATTTGCCGTTGACGGCAAGGGGCGGCTGACATTCGCGCGATCGCTGATTGCTGCCGATATTACCGGCGCTCTCGGCTTTACGCCCGCAAATGCGGCTTCCGGCGGAACCGTCAACTCGGTTGGCGTCCTGGGCGGTTCCGGCATAACGGTAGCAGGCACCAGCCCCATCACCAACAAGGGCACGTTTACCGTCTCGCTGTCCAACACGGGCGTTATAGCTGGAACCTATCTCAATTTTGTGGTCAATGCCACCGGTCAAATCACGTTTGCCAGGACACTGACCGCAGGCGACATTACGGGTTTGATTGGCGTCCCTGGCACTGGCTCTGTCAACAGCATTGCAGCGACAGGTGTTGGTCCGATTCAGGTGACTGGCAGTCCAATTACCACCAGTGGCACGTTCTCAATTGGGCTGTCAACGGTTGGGACATCCGGCACGTTTACGTTGCCGACCGTCACAATTGATGCTTATGGTCGTGTTACGGCAATTTCCAGCGGCTCCACCGGCAATGTTGTGAGCGTTGCTGCTGTCGGCAACAACGGCATTCAGGTTATTGGCGGTCCTGTCACCAGTACAGGCACGTTCACCATCGGTCTGGGTTCCAGTGGCGTGACCCCAGGAACCTATGGAAATGTTACCGTTGACAGTTATGGTCGCATTACAGCGATTGTGTCGGCAACAAGCGTAACTTCCGTATCGGCATCAGGAGATGGCAATATACTTGTTACCGGTGGACCAATAACAACCACAGGAACATTTGCCCTAAGTTTGGCAACCACCGGGGTCAGTGCGGGTGGTTATACAATCCCGACACTCACGGTTGACGCCTATGGACGCATCACGTCCATCACATCGGCTAACATAGCACAATTTGTGCGTGGTGTCTCGAATTTTACCGGCAACAGCGTACAGACGGTCTTCACCCTGTCTCAAACACAAACCACCAATTACGACATGATTGTCAGTGTTGGTGATGTTATCAATGACCCAGGCACGGATTATACGGCTTCGGGAACGCTTATCAGTTTCACGGTCCCGCCAATTAGTGGCACACCGATTTGGATTCAATATCTTGGTGCTCCAGGCGCGGTAAATATTTCGAGTGGCGCCAGTATCATTACCTTGACAGGCGATGTCAATGGCACCGGAAGCAACTCGGTTGTCACGTCATTGGTTACAACCGGTGTATCGCCCGGAAACTATGGCTCCGCCAGTTCCATCCCGATTATCGCGATTGATTCAAAGGGTCGCATCACCAGTGCCAGCGTGGTTGCCGCGACTGCCGCACATCTTGTAATGTCACAAACCATCGCCCTCTCAGGTGATGTATCCGGCTCGACCTTATTTGACGGTTCGGCTGGCGTGACCATCACGGCAACCCTGGCGGCTATTGGCACGTCCGGCACATTTAACAGCGTGGTCATCAACAATAAAGGTCTGGTGACATCAGGTTCGTACACAGCCTATCTGACAACCAACCAGTCAATAGCCATTTCCGGCGATGCCTCCGGTTCAGGGACCAACGCCATTAATCTGACACTGGCGCCAAGTGGCGTTACGGCAGGCACGTACGGCACGACATCTGCCATACCGGTCATTGCCGTGGATGCCAAAGGTCGGATTACGTCTGTTTCCACAGCCAGCGTTTCACTGGCCGGTGTAGTGACTTCGGTTGCTTTGGCAGCATCCAATGCCGGTGTGGTCATTGCCGGAAGTCCAATTACATCGTCCGGTACTATCTCTATTGGTCTGGGAACCATTCCCGGCTTGGCTGTGGGCACCTATGGGAATCTGACCGTAGATACCTATGGGCGTATCGTTGCCATCACCGCCCCGGCATACGTTTTAAGTGTAAGCGCTACGGGGACCAACGGCGTGATGGTGGCTGGCGGACCGATTACCTCATCCGGCACATTTGCGGTCAGCCTTACAAACACGGGGGTTGCCGCCGGCACCTATTCGCTGTCAACCATCACAGTTGATGCGACAGGACGAATCATTGCTGCAAGCACGGGATGGGCTGGCTCCGGGTCTGTCACATCAGTTGCGGCTTCTGGCGGCGCAGGCATCAGTGTTTCCGGCGGACCAATCACGACCGCAGGGACGCTCACCATCGGTTTGATGAACACAGGGGTAACCGCTGGAACTTATAACAATTTTGTATTTAACGCCACAGGTCAGGCGACGGGTGCCCGCACGCTCAATAACACCGACATCACCGGAGCCCTCGGCACATTCGCGGTTGCCAACGCAACCAACGCTGTTACGGCAAGCACCACAACGGGCAATGCCGCAACAGCAAGTGCCCTGGCAACGGCACAACCAATAGCGTTGAGTGGCGCCGTTACCGGCACGGCGACCTTTGCCGGCAATAGCGGAGCAACCATCGCGACAACCCTGGCGGCATCTGGCGTCACCGTGGGAACCTATTCCGCGCTGGTGGTCAATGCGGCGGGTATCGCGACATCGGGCACAAATCTTGTAGCCACGGGTGACGTGAGCGGAACGGCGTATAAGAGCGGTATTGCGCTGACATTGGCTACATCCGGCGTAATCGCCGGAACGTACACCAACCTGACCATTGATGCCAAGGGACGCGTTACGGCCGCAAGAGCATTGTCTGACACCGACGTGCTGACTGCCCTTGGTTATACACCAGGGAGCGGCAGCGGGACCGTTGCGTCCGTCGCCGCATCCGGTGACGGCAATATTATTGTCTCTGGTTCACCAATTACAACAACAGGCACCTTGGCAATCAGCCTTGGCACAACAAGCGTGACGGCTGGCACCTATTCCAATATTTCCGTTGATGCATTTGGGCGGTTGACGGCGGCTGCGGCATTGAGCGCGGCAAACATCCTAACCGCTCTTGGCACCTATGCTGTTGCCAAAGCAACGGCTCTTGCGACTCCGCAAATCATTGCTTTGTCTGGCGACGCATCCGGCTCGGTCTCATTCGGTGGTTCAGCAGGAGCAACCATTGCTGTTGCCCTGGCTGCCATCAGCATACCAGGTACGTTTAACAACGTCATCATCAACGCCAAAGGTCTGGTGACGTCAGGTTCGAACACAGCCTATCTGACAACCAACCAGTCAATTGCCATCTCCGGTGATGCCTCCGGTTCGGGAACCACCGCCATTAGCCTGACCCTGGCATCAAGTGGTGTCGCGGCTGGCACCTATTCACTGTCAACCATCACAGTTGACGCAAAAGGACGAATTATGGCTGCCAGCACGGGCTCGGCGGGGTCCGGTTCCGTCACTTCGGTGGGTATCACTGCCGGTGCAGGCGTCACTGTGTCTGGCGGTCCGATCACGACCGCCGGAACGCTGGTTGTTGGATTGGCAAATTCGGGCGTCATTGGCGGAACCTATGACAATATAACGGTGGACACAACTGGTCGTATCTTGAGTGCCCGTTCGCTCAATAACACGGATATCACTGGTGCGCTCGGCACCTATCCGGTTGCATTGGCAACAATAGCTCTCAATTGCGGAACCGCAACTGCCCTGACAATGGCGCAGCCGATTGCGTTGGGTGGCGCCGTTACCGGCACGGCAATGTTTGCCGGCAATAGCGGCGCGACCATCACCACCACTCTGGCAGCATCCGGTGTCACGGCAGGAACCTATTCCGCGCTGGTGGTCAATGCGGCAGGTATTGCGACATCGGGGCTGAATCTTGCAGCCACGGGTGATGTGGGCGGAACAGCCTCCGGTACAGGTATCATTCTGTCATTGGCTGCCTCCGGCGTGATTGCCGGAACATACACCAACCTGACTGTTGATGCCAAAGGACGCGTTACGGCAGCGAGAGCGATTGCGGGAGCCGACATCATCGCCGCGCTTGGCTATACGCCGGGAAGCAGCAGCGGCACCGTCCAAACCGTTGCCGCTTCCGGAGACGGAAACATTATCGTAACCGGATCGCCGATCACATCAACAGGCACTTTGGCAATTAGCCTTGGCACAACCGGTGTCACGGTTGGCACCTACGGCACATCAGCCGTCATTCCGGTTATTGCGGTGGATTCAAAGGGACGCATCACATCAGTCAGCACTGTTGGCATGTCGCAGAGCGGCTTGGTAACATCTGTTGCGCTGACTGCTTCAAATCCAGGCGTCGTGATCACCGGAAGTCCAATCACGTCTGCCGGAACCATTTCGATTGGTTTGGGAACGATTTCCGGTTTGTTTGCTGGCACATACGGCAATATTTTCGTTGATTCCTACGGACGCATCGCAGCCATTTCGACACCGTCCACATATGTCGCAAGCGTCGCGGCAACCGGATCAAACGGCGTTTCCGTCACTGGCGGACCGGTTACGACCTCAGGTACATTTGCGATCAGTCTAACCAACACCGGAGTATCCGCCGGGACATATTCACTGTCAACCATTACGGTTGACACAGCCGGACGCATTGTTTCCGCAAGTGCCGGCACGGCTGGCAGCGGTTCAGTCACGTCGGTCGTTGTTTCACCCGGAACGGGTATTGCCGTTTCCGGCAGTCCGATTACGACTGCTGGAACGCTCACCATTTCCGTAGCGGCATCAGGTGTTGCCGCAGGAAACTACAGCAACCTGATAGTCGATTCCACCGGACGCATTACTTTTGCCCGGGCGTTGCAGGCTGGCGATATTTTGACCGCGCTTGGTGCGACAGCGGTGCCGAATGCCACCAATGCCGCCAATGCAACAACCGCAACACAGCTTGCCACGGCACAAACCATTGCGCTGATCGGTGATGTCAGCGGCGCAGCCAGCTTCAATGGCGCTTCCGGTTCGACAATCAACGCAGTCCTGGCGGCATCCGGTGTTTTTCCGGGTACCTACAACTCTGTTGTTGTCAGCAACAAAGGCATCGTCATATCGGCATCCGCATATGCAGTTGAAAATCAGACAATCAATGTAACCGGTGACGTAACCGGTTCAGGAACGACCGAGATTCCGCTGACACTGGCAAATTTGGGTGTCACGCAGGGATGGTACAATTCTGTCCTGGTCAATTCAAAGGGACAGGTGACACAGGGACTTAACACCGGTTATACCAATCAGACGCTAACCATTAGTGGTGATGCCTCCGGTTCCGGAACCACCGCCATTGATCTGATCCTGTCTGCATCTGGTGTGACCGCCGGGTCATATGGACAGTTTATCGTTGATATAAAAGGACGTCTGACTTATGCCCGACCATTGTCGTCTTCGGATGTCACGGCAGCACTTGGTTACACACCAGTCAGCAGTATTGCAATAACTTCAGATGAAGTCACAACGGCGCTTGGTTTTGCGCCGGTCAACCCCAATGTTCTCGGCACAGCAAATGGCATCGCCACACTCAACAGCACTGGTGTCATTCCCCTGTCACAACTTCCTGCGTCGCTTGCCGGGGCGGTGAATTATCAGGGGGTTTGGAACGCCAACGCCAACCTTCCCGCGCTTGTAGCCGTTAAAGGCTATTATTACAAGGTGTCGGTTGCCGGTTCGACGAGCATTGATGGCGTAAGCCAATGGAACGTCGGCGATATGATTATCTTCGATGGCACTGCGTGGGACAAGATTGACGGATCGCCCACAGAGGTTTTGTCGGTTGCCGGACGAATTGGTGCGGTGTCGCTATCTGTAACAGACGTGACCGGTGCCGCGCCATTGTTCAACCCGGTATTTTACGGTGTTCCAAGGTCGGTGACACCATCAACCGATGACAGTTCAACGAGTATTGCCACGACTGCCTTTGTCCAGGCACAGAATTATATAAACACGATTTCACTGGCTGGGGATGTCACCGGACTGAGTGTTGACGTTGGCGATTACGCCAACATTACCGTTATTTTGGTGCCAAGCGGTGTCACAGCCGGCACGTACAGCAATCTGACCATCGACACCAAAGGGCGCGTAACGGTGGCGCGGGACATTGATGCCGATGACATTGCGGCTGCGCTTGGTTATACGCCGGGGAGTTCATCGGGTTCAGTCACTTCAATTGCGGCAACTGGCGATGGCAATATCCTGGTGGATGGAAGTCCAGTTACCACATCAGGAACACTGGCATTCAGCCTGGGAACGACCGGCGTGACGGCTGGCACATACAGCAATCTCGTAATTGATACATTTGGTCGTTTGACTACCGCACAGCTTCTGGATGCGGCTGATATTAATACTGCTCTCGGAACTTTCGCGGTCGGACGTGCGGCAACAGCAGCGACGGCAAACAGTTTGGCGGCAGCACGTGTGATTGCATTGTCGGGTGACGTGTCCGGCGCAACAGCATTTGACGGTTCCGCTGCGGCGACAATAACAGCAAGTTTGGCTGCAATTGGGTCCATCGGCACCTATTTTGGGGTGGTCACGGATTCCAAGGGACGTGTCACTTCCTCAGCCCCCATATCAATTATGGGCGATGTGGTTGGCACTGTTTCCGGTGGCAACATTACGTTGACCCTACCGATAACAGGCGCTTCCGGCACCTATGGATCAGGCAACGCAATTCCGGTCATTGTAACCGACGCCAAGGGACGTGTCACATCAGTATCGACGGTTGCTGTCACTGGCGGCGCATCGGCAGTCATTGATTTGATTGGTGATATGACAGCATCAGGTTCCGGAACGGTAACTGCGACGCTGTCTGCAATTGGCACTGCCGGCACATACGGTATTGTGGCAACGGACAGCAAGGGACGCGTGATCAATGGACGCAATCTCGGCGGAGCCGACATCACGGCTGCCCTTGGCTATACGGCAGCAAATGGGTCATTTTATCTTCCGCTTTCGGGCGGAACACTTGCCGGACCGCTGGGAGCAACAACCGGTTCATTTGGCGGGGGGCTGTCAGCCGCGTACCTGGGTTTTGCCGGTGATTTTTATATTACCAATTACGAAACAACACCGACAATAAACTTTGATGTCAATGATTGGATTGAATACAATCCCGGCACAAATTCATTGGCGACAGGAATCAACAGTGTCGCAATCACGACGGTATCATCCTATGGCTTGACTGTTTGGGGCGCCGGTTCATTCTCGGGCGCACTTACCGCAGTATCCGGATTGTACTCGGGTGTAGTATCGGCATCTTCTTTTGTCGGTCCGCTGATTGGCACAGCAACGGCGGCAACGGCATTGGCGGCGGCACAGCCAATTGCTTTGAGTGGCGCGGTAACCGGCACGGCAAACTTTACCGGCAATAGCGGCGCAACCATCACCACAACCCTGGCGGCGGTCGGCGCAGGCACGTCCACATTTACGAACATTATCATTGATTCCGATGGACGGGTCTGTGCATCCAGCACACCATTGAGTTCCGGCAATGTCATCGCAGCCCTAGGTTATATACCGGGAAATGGCAGCGGAACCGTAGCATCCATTGACGCAACCGGTGATGGCAATATCGTTGTAACGGGCAGTCCCATTACCATATCCGGCACTCTGGCACTTAGCCTTGCAACAACCGGTGTCACTGCCGGAACCTATTCCAACATCTCCGTCGATTCGTATGGACGGCTGACAGCAGCATCGCCACTGAGTGCGGCAGATATCACAATCGCCCTGGGCAATTACCCAGTAGCCAAGGCGGCGGCTCTGGCGACTGCACAAACCATTGCGCTCTCTGGCGATGCGTCCGGCTCCACGGCGTTCAGCGGCTCCGCTGGTGCAACCATTGCCGTTGCCCTGGCAGCCATCAGCACGCCGGGCAATTTCAACAACGTCGTCATCAATGCCAAGGGTCTTGTTACATTTGGCTCGAACGTCGCCTATCTGACAGGGAACCAACCGATTACGGTCTCCGGGGACGCATCCGGTTCCGGAACCACCGCAATTGACTTGACACTGACACCCAACGGTGTTGCTCCCGGCACTTATTCACTGTCAACCATTACGGTTGACGCAACAGGACGGATCACTGCCGCCAGCACGGGTTCGGCTGGCGCCGGCACTGTCACATCAATTGCGGCTTCCGGCGGCACGGGCATCACCATTTCCGGCAGTCCCGTCACCACCGATGGAACGCTGGTTGTCGGACTGGCAAACACAGGCGTAACCGCCGGAACTTACGCCAATCTCGTGGTCAATGCCACGGGTCAGGTGACCGGCGCACGCGTCCTTGCCAACACCGACATCACGGCTGCCCTCGGCACCTGCGCGATCGCGCCAATTACGCTGAGTGGTGCGGTTACCGGCACCACAACTTTCTCAGGCAGTAGCGGCGCAGCCATTGTCACCACCCTGGCGGCTTCCGGTGTCACGGCAGGGACCTATTCCTCCATGGCAGTCAATGCAGCAGGCATTGTGTTGTCCGGGAGCAACCTTGTTGCAACGGGCGACGTCAGCGGAACAGCCTCCGGGTCAGGCATCGTTCTGACATTGGCGGCTTCCGGTGTGGGCGACGGAACGTACGCCAACCTGACCATCGACATACATGGACGTGTAACGGCGGCAAGAGCGCTAACGGATGCTGACATTGTTGCCGCCCTGGGTTATGCACCGGGAAGCAGCAACGGTACGGTCCAGTCCGTTGCCGCTTCCGGAGACGGAAATATTATTGTGACCGATTCACCGGTCACGACAACAGGAACCCTGGCGCTCAGCCTGGGCATGACCGGTGTGACACCGGGGACTTATGCCGACATTACCGTTGATGTATATGGACGCATAACGGCAGCAACGGCATTGAGCGCAGCAACAGTAACAGCAGCCCTCGGTACCTATGCTGTTGCCACGGCGAACGCTCTCGCGACGGCGCAGACAATTGGACTTTATGGCGACGTATATGGGTCGAACATTTTCGACGGTTCCGCCGAAATGCTCATCTCGGTCGATTTGGCTTCGATCAGCACGCCCGGCACCTATAATAAAATTGTCATTAACAACAAGGGTCTTGTTACATTAGGAACATATATAGCCTACCTGACAGCCAACCAACCAATTGCAATTTCCGGTGACGCCTCCGGTTCCGGAACCACCGCCATTAACCTGACGCTGGGAGCCAGCGGTGTTGCTCCCGGTACCTATTCGCTGTCAACCATTACGGTTGACGCAAAAGGACGTATCACCGCTGCCACCACCGGCACGACTGGCGCAGGCTCGGTCACGTCCGTTGCGGTAACAGCGGGCACCGGCATCGCGGTCGCGGGCGGCGCTGTCACCACATCCGGCACATTTGCGGTCAGCCTTACAAACACGGGGGTTGCCGCCGGCACCTATTCGCTGTCAACCATTACAGTTGACGCAACCGGTCGCATCATTTCCGCCACCGCCGGAACGACCGGCGCAGGCTCGGTCACGTCAATTGCGACGACTGCCGGTCAAGGCATCAGTATTGCCGGCGGTCCGATCACGACTGCTGGAACGCTGGTTATCGGACTGCTGAACTCTGGTGTTGGCGCCGGAAATTACAACACCATGACTGTGGATGTGATGGGTCGGGTAACCAGTGCGCGCGTGCTCTACGGTTCGGATGTCAATGCCGCGCTTGGCTACACGGCGGCAAATGGCTCTTATTATCTTCCGCTTTCCGGCGGGTCACTTTACGGCGCATTGTCCGCAAGCAGCGGGTCATTCAATAGCCTGATGACGTCTGGCATAACGTTCTATAACATGGCAGATTGGTATATTGGAACTACCGGATACAACCCTTTAATTAACTTTGGTGTTAACAATTATATTCTATATAACGTCTCCACCAATGTATTGACGACCGTCATTGGAGGCAACGTCATCACGTCAGTCGCCGATACCGGACTGAAGGTCAATGGCACAGGTTCATTCTCGAGTTCACTTGCTGCTGCCAGCGGTTCATTTGCTGGAGCATTGACCGCTGGCAGCGGTTCGTTTTCAGGAATCTTGGCTGCTTCAAGCGGTTCGTTCTCGGGCACAGTAACAGCAGGAACATTCTCCGGCGTCCATATCGGCACAACGGGCTCATTCTCCAGTTCAGTAACAGCCGCATCATTTATTGGTCCCCTGACTGGCAATGCTGCCACGGCGACCGCCTTGGCAACCGCGCAGCCAATTGCATTGAGCGGAGACGTTACAGGAACGGCAATATTTGCCGGCAATGGCGGTGCGACCATCACAACCACGCTGGCAGCGTCCGGTGTGACCGCCGGAACGTACACCAACCTGACCATCGATACAACAGGACGCGTGACGGCAGCAAGAGCAATGACGGAAACCGATGTGGTCGCCGCTCTTGGTTATAGGCCAGGAAGCAGCACCGGCACGGTCCAAACAGTTGCAGCCACCGGTGATGGAAACATTGTTGTAACCGGCTCACCGATCACATCAACCGGAACCCTGGCACTCAGCTTGGGAACAACCGGTGTCACGGCGGGAACCTATTCAAATATTTCGGTCGATACATATGGACGCGTAACAGCGGCAGCGGCATTAAACGCAGTCAATATAACAACTGCCCTTGGTACCTATGCGGTTGCCACGGCTGCGGCACTTGCCACGGCACAATCAATTGCGTTGTCCGGTGACGTGTCCGGCACGGTTTCCTTCAATGGAGCGTCACCCGCAACCCTGTCCGCAACATTGGCAAGCATTGCCGCTCCCGGCACATTTAACAGTGTCGTCATCAACGCCAAGGGTTTGGTGACATCAGGTTTGAATAATGGCTATCTGACAGCAAATCAAACAATCACCGTAACCGGTGACGCTTCCGGAAGTGGCGCAACCTCCATCGGTTTGACACTGGCTGCCAGTGGCGTGACAGCCGGCACTTATGGCACAACGTCCGCCATTCCAGTTATCACCGTGGATGCCAAAGGACGCATCACATCGGTCAGTACAGTCGGTGTGGCGCTGACGGGCGTTGTGTCTTCCGTTGCACTGGAGGCTTCAAACACAGGCGTTGTCATTACCGGAAGTCCAATTACATCTTCGGGAACCATTTCTATTGGTTTGGGAACGATTGTCGGATTGACCGTCGGCACCTATGGAAATCTGACCGTGGATGCCTATGGACGCATCACTGCCATCACTGCTCCGGCATACGTTTCGAATATTGCGGCAACGGGGTCAAATGGCGTCGCGGTTACGGGCAGTCCTGTCACCTCAACCGGCACGTTTGCCATTGCCCTCACGAACACAGGTGTCACAGCCGGGACCTATTCGGTATCAACAATCACGGTTGACGCAACCGGACGAATCACCGCTGCCAGCAACGGCACGGCTGGTTTTGGTTCCGTCACGTCAGTTACGGCTTCCGGTGGCACAGGCATTGCCGTTTCCGGCAGTCCAATCACGACCGCAGGAACGTTGGTTGTTGGATTGGCAAACACCAGCGTAACAGCCGGAACCTATAACAATCTGGTGATCAACGCCACGGGTCAGGTCACAAACGCACGCCTCATTAACAATGTCGATATCAACGCCGCTCTGGGTTATACGGCAGCCAATGGCGCCAACTACCTGGCCATAACCGGTGGAACG
>Ga0302320_10013550_pt1 | contig 17029 bp, 19 predicted proteins | sample Bog_T0_3_FD_202130 | JGI IMG/M metagenome (GOLD analysis project Ga0302320, IMG submission 202130) | Peat permafrost microbial communities from Stordalen Mire near Abisko, Sweden - Bog_T0_3 | ecosystem: Environmental > Terrestrial > Soil > Wetlands > Peat | place: Sweden: Abisko, Stordalen Mire... | reverse complement strand
CACATCGGCCTGCTTGTAGAATTGTTCCCGCGCGGCGAGCAGGTCGTGGATTTTCTTCTGCGGGTCGGGGTCGTGGAGCAGGGGACGGTGCGTCTGGCCTTTGACGCGCTCCCAGATTTTTTCCGGCGAGGCCCAGAGGCAGACGACCAGCGCATGGGTCTTGAGGCTGGCTAGGTTCGCCGCGTTCACCGGCAGACCGCCGCCGGTCGAGATGACGGTTTTCGTCCGGCTGGTGAGGTCGCTGACCACCTGCTGTTCGAGCGCTCGGAAAGCCGGCTCGCCGTCGGTCTTGAAAATCTCCGCGATGCTCCGGCCTGTTTTCGAGATAATCAATTCGTCTGTGTCGAGGTAATCAAAATGCAACTGCTCGGCGACGAAACGGCCCACGGAGGTTTTGCCCGCGCCCATGAAGCCGATGAGCGCGAGATTGACGATGTGACGACCGCTGTGCATTCGGAAAGTGTCAAGTTTGAAGCCGTCGGTTTCAAGTTTTCAATTTGATGTCGTCGGTTAAAGAGAATTAGGCTTATGTCTCAAGCCGGTTTGCCCGCGGCGGCGGCTTGCAACGTGGACACCACGGTTCATCACATGATAAATCGCGCCGGGATATTCGATGCGCAACTGTCTGGCCATGGCCTTGGTCTAACTCTCTCCCGGCTTTGTGTCAATGATCAGGACTGACCCCTTTATGACCCCAGCGCGTGCGCGTAATAAAACGCCCTCATGTCAAAGATGTTCAAACGGCTAGAAATAGACCAAGAGCGGGAGCTTGAATCGCAAGTAATAAACCTTCAAAAATCCTGTGAACAAACTTAAAAAAACCGTTGACGGATTACCTCAGAGGTGAGCTGAGCCGCGCCGCCAACGATGTCAACCGCGAATGCGGACAAAAAGGCGTAATCGGCGTCAGCTCCGGCAAATTGTTAGGCATCAAGTTTTCCTTACCATATAGAAACATTTTCTACGCCTCAGGAAAATTGCCAACAACCCCAATCCGGTAAGCAAAAATGTTTCAGGCTCCGGTGCTGGCGTCGCCGTAATTGCTTCGGTGAATGGGCTGCCACCGGCGGAATACCATGAAGAGCCGTTGAATCCATAATTACCTCCCAAACTCCAACCTTCGCTGGAAGTATAGCTGGTGGGATCAAATGCCCAAGCTACGAAATTCCCGCTGGACAATGAATCGGGTGATGTGACCACAGTCCAATACACGGTCGAAGGAGTCAGCGTTATATCAGACGACAAAAAGGAATAAATTCCGACGCCTGACGGGATGGAACCGCTCAAGGGTTCAAGACTGCTTCCCGGCACACCTCCATTGTTATTGTAAAGCGACACATCAAAACCGGTCGGTGTTCCCAACACCCCTGCGATTCGCAATTGAATTGAATCAAGACTGTATCCATTGGCATTCGTTCCCGTTTCGAAATAAATTGCGAACGGGGTTGCCGCTCCAACACCCTCACCAGTATCGGCAATGCTTCCAAGATGGGACAGGTAAACCGTGCCCTGTGCATATGCATTTTGTGACACGGCTTGAATGATGCAGGTGAAAGCAAGCAGACCATGGCGCAATAATTTGGTGCTCATATCGTTGTGCCTAACGCCAAAAACTGAGCCGCGCCGCCAATGATGTAAACTGACATTTCCCATATGACTTCTGCCCCACGACCGGCGTAGGCCTTTTTCATGATTTTTCTGGGATTATGCACTTGACGGAAGTGAATAGTTGTGGCAGATTTGAGGCATGAAAGTTAAATCGCCGCTGAAAGACCTGACGCTCATTCAACTATTTGACCGTTTTGCCACTGACGACAAGGCGCGCAAGCATCTTGAATCTGTCCTTTGGAAAAACGGCGTTGTCTGCCCAAAGTGCAAATGCAACGACCAAACGAAGTTCTCCGACATTGCGCCCAATCCAAACGCCAAGACGCGCGCCGGACTCCGCTGGTGCGCCAACTGCAAAGACAAGTTCACCGTCACCATCGGCACGGTGTTCGAGGACAGCAAAATCCCGCTCCGCAAATGGCTCATTGCTTGGTATATGCTTTGCAGTTCAAAGAAGGGGATTAGCTCGCTCCAATTACAGCGCAACTTGGAGCTTGGCAGCTATCGCACGGCGTTATTCATGGCTCACCGCATACGCCACGCCCTGAAAGAAAATGGCTACGCTGAAAAGCTGGAAGGCACGATTGAAGCCGATGAAACGCTCGTTGGCGGTGTCACCAGCGGCAAAGGCCAGCACGCGGGAAACAAAGTGCCGGTGATGGCAATGGTGCAACGCGGCGGAGCGGTTCGCAGCAAGGTGATCCCAACGGTGAACGGCGCAAATTTGAAGCAAGCCATACGCGACAACGTGCAAGCCGGAGCGCAACTTCACACGGACGCGCATTTCGGCTATCGCGGGCTGGCGGGTGAATTTCAGCATCATTCCGTGAAGCACATGGCTGGCGAATACAGCCGCCATGAAGGGGAAAACGTGATAACCACCGCTGGCGTTGAATCGTTCTTCTCGCTCCTAAAGCGCGGCGTTGTCGGCACGTTTCACCATGTCAGCGCGCAGCATTTGCCGTTGTATCTGGCGGAGTTTGAACATCGCCACAATTGCCGGAAAATGACGGACGGTGAGCGCACGGATGTTGGCTTGACCAAAGCCGTTGGTAAGCGTTTGATTTACAAAACGGCATGATAAAATCTCCAAAAGAAATTGCCAAAGGCGATGATTTGAACGAGCAGAAAGAGTTTTTACTTCATGCTTCTCCGAGAGCAATTCAAGAGTTTCTTCATAACATTCCGCTTGTCCCAAATTCTGCGCCAGAGCGATTGGCTAGGGCTGCGCTGGATATTCGGATTGCTGAAGATAGTGAAATTTCTACCAGAAGGATTGTTCGGCTTACTTTGGCACTGGTAGTTTTGACGTTTGCGCTTTTGGTTCTCACGATAGCACTCTACAAGGACGCTCACGCACAAATAGAGCGCGATCAACTCAAGCAATATCACGAACTGAAAAACCCCTAACGGAATAACAGCAATCATCAAGAAATACGTTGAAGTCAACGCCATTGACTTGAAACCAATTTAACGAATTCAATATGCCAAAAACCAAGCTGCCAGACTGGAAAAATGAGCCGCTGAAATTCAGCTTTTCACCGGATGAAGCCTTGCGCCGCTGCGCCTTTACCAAGCTGCCAGTGAGCCGCAAGAAGTCTGTCAAAACCCGTCAATCGCTCCGTTAATTCCGTAAGTGGTTGCAAGCAACGACTTGCAACTATTCACTTCCGCTTTGTGCATAATCCCAGAATGATTCACAATTTTGTTCGTGGTCACAATTTCCTGTTTCGTGATAAAAAGTCATCGAACTCGAAAAGTTCAAACAAATCAAAATACAAACAGGAAATCGTTTATGCCATACCAAGAAATCTCCGCCACCGTCACCGACAAAAACCTTCAAGCCGTCAAGGACGCCATCACCGCAATCGAAACAGCGCTGCCGTTTCTCATCAGCCTCACCGATGCCGAACGCAAGCAGCTTTTCAAGGTCGGCCCCGAACGCCTGTCCTTCGTCCAAACGCGGGGCAGGCCGCGGAGGACAACCCCGGCATTCTGCCCGGCAGTTTTGACGCGGCGGGATTTGAATCCGCCGTGGCGCTGTTCACGGCGATGACGGAAATCAACACGCTCGTCCAGCAACTGTCATCCAAGATAGATGACACGCGCCTGGCGGTGGGCGTCGAGGCGATCAGCGGCGCATCGGACGTGTATACTTACGTCAAGGCCGCCGCCACAAAAACGCCCGGCCTCAAGCCGGTGGCTGATCAATTGGGCCAGCTTTACCAGAAGGCCGTGGCCACCCGGCGCGCGAACAAAAAAGCCGCCGCCACCTTGGTCGCCTCGAAATTAGGCAATGTTGAAGGGTGATGGTTGATGGTCGAGGAACAGAGAAATCCAGGCCGCCCGCTTTCGAAACCCAGAAGCGGGCGGTTTGGCTTTGGGAATGGCCAAAAATAGCCGTTTTGCCATCAAGTCGTTGGCAACAAGCCTGTTATTTGTTTGAATGACGCGACTTAAAGCCGCGTGGACGCGGTTCGGAAGTGCGTAGACGCACCTTGGAGTTGCGTGAACGCGGTTTTGATGTTCGTGAAGGCAGCTTGAAGCTGCGTCGGCGCGGGTCAAGGTTGTGCGGACGCAACTTTGATGTGCGTGAACGTGCTTCCGAGGTTCGTCCACGCGCTTCGGAAGACCGTGAACGGAGCCAGAAATGCCGCGAACGCACTTCCGTAAAGCGTGGAGGTAGTTCGGGGAATCGTCCGCGCACCCCGGAAGATCGTGCTCGCGCATCCGAAGACCGTGAACGCAGTTCGCAAGGGCGTGCTTGAAGTTCTGAACTATGTGAACACGGTTCGGAAGAACATGAGTCATCTTCAAAACATCGGCGATGAGAAACGACGCGCCCGCCTCCTGCAAATCAAGCCCCAGCGCGTCGCAGCCGGTCGGCGATGCCGGCCCACTCCGGCAAATCCGGCGGCACCTCCACGACAATCAGCTCCGCGCCCGCCGCATCGCACCGGTGCAGCTCCGCGTAAAGCGCACGCGCGAACGCCTCCGCGTCGTGCGGAACCACGCTCACGCCGGCAAATTTTTCGCCGGAGGGTATTTTTGCGTGCGCGATGATGAAGCAGGTTGACGGTTGAAAGTTGAAAGTTGAAAGTTGGGAGCGCAAATCCGCGTCGTCGCGCCAGCTCAAGACCACCAGCCTCGCTTTCGGCGAGTAATGTTTTGCCAGCAGCCCGGGACTGCGCAATCCCGAATTTTGAATTTTGAATTTTGAATTTTGAATTTCGGCGCGAACGGCGGCGAGCGATTCCGCGTGAATCATCCCCGGACGCAAAATCTGCGGCGGCGAAACCGTCAAATCCAAAACCGTGGATTCAATTCCAACATGCGACTGGCCACCGTCCACAATCACCGGAATTTTTCCGCCGAGCTGTGCGCGAACGTGCTCTGCATTCGTCGGCGAAACATGGCTGGACAAATTCGCGCTCGGTGCGGCGAGCGGGAAATCGCATTCGCGAATCACCGCCTGGATGAACGGATGACTTGGCCAGCGAATGCCGACGGTTTCGCCGCCCGCCGTCACAACGTCGGGGATTTCTTTCGCGCGTGGCAACACGAGTGTCAGCGATCCGGGCCAGAAAGCTTTTGAAAGTTTGTCGGCGAGTTCCGGCCAGTGTTTGGCACAGCGTTTCGCCATTTCCAGGCTGGCGACGTGGACGATTATGGGATTGTTCGCCGGGCGTCCCTTGATTCGGAAAATTTTAGCGACGGCTTTTTCGTCCAGCGCGTTTGCGGCGAGGCCATAAACCGTTTCCGTCGGCAGCGCGACGACTTCGCCAGCGCGCAGCAATTCCGCCGCGCGGAGGACGGCCTTTTGGAAAAGCTCCGGCGTGTGCGTGGACAGGATTTCAGTTCGTTGCATCGTTACATCGTGAATTGTTAAATCGGTTTGTGCTGCCGATGCAACAATTTAACGATTCACGATTCAACGACTTTCCTACTCATAATGCAAAGCGTCAATCGGGTCGAGCTTGGACGCCTTCCACGCGGGATAAAATCCGGAGATGATGCCGATGATGGCGCTGGAAACAAACGCGATGATGATCCACGCCACGGGTGTGACGGTGGGCATGTCTTTGAAATAGGCGACAATCGTGGAAAAGCCCACGCCACCCGCGATGCCGATGCAACCGCCAATCGCGCTCAACGTGACGGCTTCAATGAGAAATTGCACGAGGATGTCCGCCGCGCGAGCGCCCACGGCCATGCGGATGCCGATTTCGCGCGTCCGTTCGGTGACGCTGACGAGCATGATGTTCATGATGCCGATGCCGCCGACGACGAGCGAAACGGCGGCGACGCCCGCCAGCAGAAACCCCATCGCGCGCGAGGTGGCTGTGACGGTCTGCATCAATTCCAACTGGCTGCGCACGGTGAAATCCTGTTCCTTGCTCTTATGCCGCGCGAGCAGCAGGTCGGTAATTTCTTGTTGCACCAGGCTGATGACCTTGTCATTGGCGGCCTGCACCTGGATTGAATTCACAAACGTGCGCGACGTGATACGGTGCATGTGGCTGGAGTAGGGAACAATCACGATGTCATCCTGATCCTGGCCGAAAAGGTTGAAGCCCTTCGCGGCCAGCAGGCCGACGATTTGAAACGGCAGGTTGCGGATGCGGATTGTCTCGCCCACCGGATTTTCGTTGGGAAACAATTCGTCAGCGACCGTCTTGCCGATGACGGCGGACTTTGAGAGGCTGCGCACGTCCTGATCGGAAAACATCGAGCCGCTGGCCATGTCCCAATTGCGGATTTGCGGATAATCCGGCGATTCGCCCATCACCTGCGTGTTCCAGTTAAGGCCGTTCGCCAGCACCTGTTCGCGATCGCGCACTTCGGGGCTGATGGCGACGACAAAAGGAAGGCCTTGGATCGCCTTTGTGTCTTCCAGCGTCAACGTCGGCGCGCTGCCCCAGCCGCCGCGCATGCCGCCGCTCGTGAAATTTCCTGAAAAAACCGTGATCACGCTTTCGCCCAAACTGCTGACCTGATCCTCTACCTGTTTGGTGGCGCCGGAGGTCAGGCTCACCGAGCCGATGACCGCGCCGACGCCGATGATGATGCCGAGCATCGTCAGCAAGGAGCGCATCTTGTTCCGGAGGAGCGCGCGCCCGGCGATTTTGAGTGAGGCAAAAATTCTCATCGGTGGGAAATGATGAAGTTCATCCGAGTCCTTTGGATCGCTTTGAAATGGTGGTGAAAATGGCGACCAATTCATTTGCCTCGGTTGCCAGCGGCTGAAGACGCTTCGCCGGCAAAACATTCTCCTCAACCAACAATTCCAGCCAATAAAGCGTCTCGTCGGCTTCTTTCAACACGTCTCCGATTTTGGAAATGAATTCGGCCTTTGAACGGGCGCGATGAGCTTCCCGATAATTTGCGCCCACGGATGTGCCTGAACGCAAAACCTGATTTCCCAAAATGTGCGCGACGGTGTTCGCTTTCGGTAATCCGCAATAAAGGCGAATGATGCGGCGGGCAAATTGCTTTGTGCGAACCGGCAAATCCAATTCATCATTCATAATTCATCCTTCATCATTCAAGCCAGCTTCACCGCCTGCTGCGACTGTTTCAAGCGGTTCAATTCAGCTTCCGCCAATGAGCGGTTCTGCACGGCTTCGTCGGTGACGACTTTTCCGTCGCGCAGAATGACCATTCGTTTCGTGAATCGCGCCACGTCCAGTTCATGCGTGACCATGACAATGGTGATGCCCTGGTTGTTGAGCTTCTGGAACACGCCCATGATTTCGATGCTCGTCTGGCTGTCCAGATTTCCCGTCGGTTCGTCCGCGAGCAGGAGCGACGGTTTGTTCACGAGCGCGCGGGCGATGGCCACGCGCTGCTGCTGGCCACCGGAAAGCTGGTTCGGATGATGATCGGCGCGCTGACCGAGACCCACCAGATCAAGCGCGTGCATGGCGCGTTCCTGCTGCTCGTGCGAGTGGATGCGGTGCCGGTTGTAAAGCATCGGCATCTCGACATTTTCCAGCGCCGACGTGCGCGAAAGCAGGTTGAAACCCTGAAAGACGAAGCCGATTTTTTCGTTGCGGACCTCGGCCAGGGCATCCCGGTCGAGCGTGGAAACGTCAATGCCGTCGAGCAAGTAATTGCCGCCGCTGGGACGATCCAGCGCGCCGATCATGTTCATCAAAGTGCTTTTGCCGGAGCCGCTCGAACCCATGATGGCCACAAATTCGCCTGGAAAAATATCCAGCGAAATCCCGCGCACAGCGTGGACGTCCACTTCGCCGGTATGATACACCTTGTGGATTTCCGCGAGCTTGATGACGGGTTGTGTCTGCATGGGCGTTGGATGCCTGATAATTAGAACCGGCGCGGCCCGCCAAACGGATTCGCCGGCGCGGCTGCCTGCGCACCGCCCGCAACCACGCCTGTAACAATCTGTGCGCCCTCGTCCAATCCCGAAATCACCTCGGTTGAGATGCCATCGCTGATGCCGGTTTTGATCTGCACAGCCTGCAACGCCGCGTCCTTGCCGCTGCCCACCAGCACATAAACAGTGTGGAAAACCGGGCGCTCGCCGCGCCCGCGCCCGCCTCCGCGCCGACTGCCCTGGCCGCCCTGACCACCGGCAAAATTTCCGCCGTTGGTTGCCGGCGCCATTTGCGCCGAGGCGGAGTTGGTCAGCACCACGGCGTTGTCCGGCACGCGGAATCGCAGCGCGCCATTCGGAATAATCAGCGCGTCCTGGCGTTGAGCGATGATGATGGAAGCATTCGCCGTCATGCCGGGCTTCAATTTGTAATCCGCATTTGTCACTCCGATGACGCAGTCGTAAGTGACGACGTTGTTCACGGTCATCGGCGAATTGCGGACCTGCGTGACGCCGCCGTGGAAATTCCGGTTCGGATACGCGTCCACGGTGAAATCCACACTTTGGCCTTCCACGACGCCGCCGACGTCTGCTTCGGCCACGCTCGAATCAATCTGCATCTTCGTCAGGTCGTTCGCGATCTGAAAAAGTGTGGGCGTGTTGAAGCTGGAAGCGACCGTCTGCCCCAGGTCCACCGCGCGCGAAATCACCACGCCATCCACCGGCGAAAGGATTTTGCAATAGCCCAGATTGACGATGGCGTTGTTGAGCGAAGCTTGTTTGATTTTTACCGTCGCTTCAGCCTCGTGCAGCGTGGCGACCGCAGTGTCGTAATCGGAATCGGAAATCAGCTTGTTTGTGAACAGGTTGCTGCTGCGATTCGCCTCCACCTGCTGCAATTCCAGATTCGCCCGCGCGTTGGCCAGATCGGCGGTGGCTTGTTCGACCGCCGCCTGGTAAGTCGCAGGGTCAATTTCCGCGATGACTTCATTCGAAGTTACAACCGAATTGAAATCCACGTAAAGCCTGCTGATGCGGCCGGAAACCTGGCTGCCCACCGTCACGTTCACGACCGGGTTCAAAGTGCCAGTCGCCGTGACGACCTGCGTCAGATCACCGCGCGCGACCGTCGTGATTTGATATTGCGGCGCGTCGTTGTTTCCGCGCTTGAAATACCAGATGCCACCCGCCGCAGCCACGATGATTACAGAAAAAATTGTGATCCACTTCGACCAGCCGCCACTTTGCTTCGTTGCCATAAAATTTTGATTCAGAGAACTGTCACTATTGAGACGCCATTGCGCCTTGTAAGTTACGGAATTTTACCGTATGTCCATGTAACTTTCGGTTTGAGCCTGACACGCCGAGCCTTACAATCCGCTCGTGCCGGAACCGCTCGAACAATTGATTCAACAACTCAATGCCGCGCAGACGCTCGCAGAACCGCAAGTATGGCAGGCGGTCGAAAGTCTGGCCAGTGAAAATATAGCAACCGGATTGAAGGCTGATTTCCTTGCCGCGCTCTCAAAAAAAGGTGAAACGCCGGAAGAGATCGCCTCGTTCGCCCGCGCCCTCCGCGACAAATCAGTCCAGCCAGCGATTGAAAAAGACTGGCGCGAATCCCGCGAAATCCTCGACATCGTCGGCACCGGCGGCGACCGGCTCGGCACGTTCAACATCTCCACAACGGCGGCCATCCTTTGCGCCGCCGCCGGCGTGTCCGTGGCCAAGCACGGCAACCGCGCCATCACCTCGCAAGCCGGCAGCGCCGATGTGCTCGAAGCACTCGGTATCCAGATTGATTTATCGCCAGAGGAAGCCGCGCGTTCGTTGCGCGAGCGCAACTTCGCCTTTTTCTTCGCGCAGAAATATCATCCTGCGTTCAAAAACATCAATCCCGCGCGAAAACTCTGCGCCGAGCGCGGCCAGCGGACGGTTTTCAACCTGCTCGGCCCGCTGCTGAATCCCGCGCAGCCCTCGGCCATGCTCGCCGGCGTGCCGCGCCCGGATTTGTGCGAACCGCTCGCGCGCGTTCTGCAATCGCTCGGCGTCCGCCGCGCGATGGTTGTGTGCGGAACAATTTCAAATCAAAGCGGAAAGCGGAAAGCGGAAAGCGGAAACTTTCTGGATGAACTTTCGACGCTTGGCGAAAACACCATCGCCGAATTTTTTCAGGAACGCGGCTTCACGGTTTCAACGACCGCGCCGGAAGCATTTCCTTTGCAGCCTGCAACCATCGCCGACCTGCTCGGCGGCGACAAAGATCAAAACGCCGGAATCGTCCGCCGCATTCTGGCCGGCGACGAGCGCGGGCCGAAGCGCGACGCGGTTTTGCTCAACGCCGGTGCGGGTTTATTTGTGGCCGGGAAAACGAAATCGCTCATGGAAGGCTGGGCGCTGGCAGCGGCGACAATTGATGGCGGCAAGGCAAAGGCCAAACTCGCGGAGCTTGCGGGCTGAATTCAGCGCGGAATGTCTTTCACGGTCTTGGCGGCCACAGCTTCCTTCAGTTCCAGCGCCGCGTAGTGCAAACCAAGATTGTGCTGCGCGGTTTTATTGCCCTGCCGTGCCGCGCGGATGAACCACCTCACCGCCTCCTGTTGATCCTGTTCCACGCCGCGGCCGGTCTGGTAGCACAAGCCGAGATTGCATTGCGCGTCCGCTAGCTCCTGCTCGGCGGCGGCGAGATACCATCGGGCGGCCTCCGTGTAATCCTGCGGCACCACCTGCCCCGCCTCGTAAAAAACGCCGAGATTGAACTGCGCCGCCGGATAACCGCGTTCCGCCGATTCGCGATACCATTTCACCGCTTCGGCGTAATTTTGCGGCACGCCCTGGCCGGTCTCGTAAAGCATGCCGAGATTGAATTCTGCCGCCGGGTCGCCCTGCTCCGCCGCCTCGCGCAGCCACTTGGCCGCCTCGGTGAATTCCTGCGGCACGCCCTGGCCCATCCAGTAGCAGACGCCGAGATAACATTGCGCCACCGGATCGCCCTGGCCCGCCGCTTTGCGGAACCATTTCACCGCCTCCTGATTATCCTGCGCCACGCCCTGGCCGTTCTGAAAGCACACGCCAAGATAACACTGCGCCTGCGGGTCGCCCTCCTCGGCGGCCTGGCGCATTGCTTCAAACGTCTCCCATGTGCGACGGCCTGTCATTTTAGCGGAATCTTCTCCTGCCAAGCTTTAATGATAAGTTCTGCCCGACCGAATTCAAGCCGCGTTTTCACTTCCGCTCCAGGGCGCGGCTTGTTACAAAACAGCAATGTCTTCAAGATTATACATCGGTTTTCTGGGCGCGGGCAAAATGGCCACCGCGCTGGCAACGGGTTTTGTCCGCGCTGAACTCGTCGTCCCGCGTGAAATCATCGCCAGCGATCCTTTTGACACGGCGCGAAAACACTTCGCCGACGAAGTCGGCGCGAAAACCAGCGCGGCCAATGCTGACGTCGCGAAATTTGCAAACGTTCTGATTTTGGCGACAAAGCCTGACCAGGTTCCCGCCGCGCTCGCGGAAATCTCCGGCACCTTCACAAAAAATCATCTGCTCATCTCCATCGCCGCCGGCGTGACGCTGGCGAAGCTCGAAGCCGCGCTTCCTGCTGGTGGACGCGTCATCCGCGTGATGCCCAACACGCCGGCGCTCGTTGGCGAGGCGGCTTCCGCCATTGCCCTCGGAAAAAATGCCAGCGTCGCTGACGCCGAGCTGGCAAAAAAACTTCTGTCCGCCGTCGGCGTCGCGATTCAAGTGAAGGAATCGCTGCTCGACGCCGTGACCGGCTTGAGCGGCAGCGGGCCGGCTTATGTTTATCAATTCATCGAGGCATTGAGCGACGGCGGCGTGGCGTCCGGCCTGCCGCGCGACATCGCGACGAAGCTCGCCGCGCAAACCGTTCTGGGCGCGGCCAAAATGGTTTTGGAAACCGGCCAGCATCCCGGCGCGCTCAAGGACCAGGTCACCAGCCCCGGCGGCACAACGATTGAAGGTCTGCACGCCTTGGAAAAGGGCAAGCTCCGCGCCACCGTGATGAGCGCCGTCCGCGCCGCAACGGAGAAATCGAAGAGGCTGGGGCAAAATTAAATGTAATCGTGATTTTATTTGATGTATTGCGTTTTAGTGGCTTTATCTTCGGCATCATTGCTGGGATTCGGCTTGGAGAACATTTTGGAACAGTTGGAGAAATTGTCGGTGGATTTCTTGGCGCGTTCATTGGAGTCAGTGCAGCTCAAGTTTTACTTTTTTTACTTGCGTGGCCATTTATGCGATCCATTCGGAAGCATCAATCGCCAACACCAAAAATAATCACGCCAGGAAAAAAAGAAATTGGGCGAAACAAAACAGTCAAAACGCATGAAGTTAAGCCGCGTTGGATTATTCCAATTGCTTTGGGAATGTTCATGGTTGTCGGCTTGATTGGAACGGCTATTTACAGAGATTTTTCTATCCTATGGAATTGTTTTCTATTGTTTCTCGCTACTATTGTCATTTTTGTCGTAGGTGGGCTTGTTTTGGCCAGCGTCTTTATAATTTCCGATTTCCTTGGAAGACCATCTTCTTGGATTTTGTCAAAACTGGCGGATAGAATTGAAGGAAAGAAAAAATCAGCCAGCGCTTCCGATTGAGCCGCTCGAATAAAATTTACGTTCGCAGCAATTCCCTCACATCCACCGCTTCCATTCCCGCCGCGCGAATAGCCGTCAAACCAAGCTCGGTGTCCTCGTATGCTCGGCAAAATTTCGGCTCGACGCCAATCCGTTTCGCGGCTTCCAGAAAAATGTCCGGCGCGGGTTTTTGATTCTTCACCATTTCGTTCGTCACCACGGCATCGAACAATTGCCGGATTTTCAGATGCTCCAGCACCTGCACAATGATTTGCTGCGTTCCGCCGGACGCGACGGCCATCGGGATTTTCCCGTGATTTGCCTTCGCAATTTCCACGACGGCATGAATCGGCCCAGCTTGCGTGATGAGCGGGATGTAGGCCGCCTCCTTCTCGTGCGCAACGGCAATGTGGTCGAGCGAGCGGCCCTGCTCTTGCGCGAGCAGCTTCAAAATGTCCCGCGACGGCACGCCGCCGAAGGAATAAAACCGGTCTTCAGGAAAATGCAGGTTGTGCCGTTGCGTGACAATTTGCCAGGCGTGCCAGTGCAACGGCATCGTGTCGGCCAGCGTGCCGTCGCAATCGAAAATGAGTCCTTTGATGTGCGGTGGTAATTTCATGAATTCAGCGCGGCCAGTTTTTCTTCCATGTCATGCGTCATCAGCGGCTCGATGAGCGGGTCGAGGTCGCCGTCAATGAAAACGGAAAGATTGTAGAGCGTGACTTCGATGCGATGGTCGGTGACGCGGTTCTGCGGAAAATTGTAAGTGCGGATTTTTTCGCTGCGTTCGCCGGTGCCGACCTGATCCTTGCGGTGCGCGGCGTATTTGGCATTTTCCTCGGCCACCTTGCGGTCGAGCAATCGCGAGCGCAGCACCGTGAGCGCCTGGATCTTGTTTTTTTGCTGCGAACGCTGGTCGGCGCAACGGACTATCATGCCCGTCGGCTTGTGGATGATTTGCACCGCGGAATCGGTGGTGTTCACTCCCTGACCGCCCTTGCCGGACGCGCGACAGACGTTGATCTCGATTTCGTCGGGCTTGATCTCGACATCCACTTCCTGCGCTTCGGGCAGCACGGCGACGGTCGCGGTGCTGGTGTGGATGCGGCCCTGCGCCTCGGTTGCGGGCACGCGCTGGACGCGGTGGACGCCGCTCTCGTATTTCATCCGTTTGAAAACGTCCGTGCCGGTGATGGTAAAAATGATCTCCTTGAATCCGCCGAGGTCGGAAGGACTTGAGTCCATCGTCTCGATTTTCCAGCCGTGCGCCTCGGCGTAACGGCAATACATCCGGTAAAGGTCCGCGGCAAACAACGCGGATTCCGAGCCACCTGCGCCGGCGCGGATTTCGATGATGGTGTTGCGCGAATCCGTCGGGTCCGGCGGCACCAAGCCAAATTGAATCTGTTGAGCGAGGCGTTTCTCCGCAGCTTCGAGTCGCGCGATTTCTTCCTTAGCCATCAATGCAAGTTCGGATTCCTGCGGCTCTGTTTTGAGCAACTCGCGGTTTTCGCCGAGCTGCGCGGAGGTTTTGAGAAAATTTTCGCCCTGCGCCACCAGCTCCTTGAGCCGGGCGTATTCGCGGGACAATTCCTGCGCACGCTGCGGATTGTCGAAGGCTTTCGGGTCGCTCAAGGCGGCCTCGACCTCGGCAAAGCGGCGGCGGAATTTTTCGATGTGCGGTGTCAAATCCATTTTCGCAAAAAGAAATCCGCCCGCAGGCGACGAAGCACCGGCGGGCGGAATGAAAGCAGGCAGCTAAACCTTTTTCTTTTTCTTCGTGGCGAACGCCTCGGCGGCGGCGGCGGTCTTGGCGGCGCGCTGCTGGAATTTGTCCACGCGGCCGGCGGTGTCCACGAATTTCTGCTGGCCGGTGTAGAACGGATGGCACACGTTGCAAATGCCGACGATGATGGTCTGCTTGGTGGAGCGCGTCTTGATCACATTGCCGCAGGCGCAACGGATTTCCGCGTCCACATATTTCGGATGAATGTCCGTCTTCATAAAAAGGACGGTAAAACTATCATGGTTTTGCCGGATGACAAGAGGAAATCAATGAAAGCGGACTAAATTTTAATCGACCAAAAAAAGAAACCCTGTGCCGATTAAGAAAAACCAGCCAATCGCTTCAAGAATCAAATTGCGTCCCGCAGCCAAGAAAACACAAAACGCTGGAGCAAGAGGAAGCACTATCCAAAACACAATCCAGAAAGGCGGCATCCAACCAAACTCCGGTGCAACCATTAAGAAAAATAAAATTCCGAGAGAAAGTGATACGATTCGGCGCGCCAAAATTGGAATTCTGATTGGCTTTTGAATTGCATCTGAATCCAAACCACCTTCTTGCTTCTTTGAAAATTCAGTGCCACATTCTTTGCAATTGCAAGCTGCGTCGTCATTTTCACGGCCACAGTATGAGCAATTCTTCATTAAACATTTCGAGTTACACGCCGCCAATCCATTTGCGGTCTTCCCAAACGGCCTTGATTGAAGTCAGGTTGCGCGAGTCGAAAATATTTTTCGCGGCGGAAAGGATTTTTCCCTTTTTGAGATTGTTGAACGCGTCGCTTGCGCTGATGGCGACGAATTGCAGCACGCTCGGGTCGCGGTAGCAGTCAATCATGCAGCGCGTGCAGCCGTCACGGATGAGCTTCGAGTCGTCCCATTCCCAGACCTTGCACATCGGCTTCTCCCAAAAATGGCAGCGATATAAATCCAGGTTCCAGTCGAGGTAAAAATACTTGTGCCCGCCGAGGCAGCCGAATTTTTCTTTCTCGCCGCGCAAATGCCGTTGCATTTCGTCGAGGGATTCGCGCGGATTGACTACCGGAAAGCCGCTGTTGTGCTTCATCGTTTTGATTTTTTCAAACAATTCGATGAGCTCGGTCTTGTTGAAATTGACGAGGCCGCTGTCGCTGAAGCTCAAATAGCTGCTCGCCAGCGACGTGAGCGGATAACTGAACGTGCAGCTTTTGAAGCCTAGCGATTCGAGGAATGCCGGCAATTTTTCGTAATCCTCAATCAACCGGCTTGCCGTGATGCTTGCAGTGGTTTGGATGCCGACCGAGTGGAAAAATTCATTGGCCTTCTTGATTTTTTTGCAGACGTCCGGCAGGCCGCGATTTTTTTCGTGCGCGTTGATGTCGTGCGCGTCAATGGACATGATGACGCTGGTCAGACCGTCGCTGGTGAGGCCGCGCATATTTTCGTCGTTCCACAAACCGCCGTTCGTGCAAACCATCGGATGGATGCCGCGTTCTGCCGCATAGCGCGTCATCGCGCGCAAATCGCGATGCACCATCGGCTCGCCGCCGACGAAGAGCAGGTAGCCGATGTGATTTTTAACCGCGATGTCAATAACCTGCTTTGCCTCATCAAGCGTGACGCTTTTGCGGGCTTTGGGATCAAACTGCGAGCGCGCAAATCCGCAGAAGCCGCAGTCGGCATTGCAAATGTTTGTGATGGCAAATTGAAGATAGCCTGGTCCGCCGTGGTTCAACACTTCGCCCATGAGTTTGAGCACACCCTTTTTGGGCCGCACAACCGACTTGGAAAAATCGGGCGCCGCCCCGGCCGCCGAAGCGGATTCGGCAGCCGGCGGATTTGGCGCGGTTGAAATGTTGCTCATTACAATTGATGATTGTGTCTGCAAGTAAAGCTACGGGCAAACCTTCTTTCGCGCCAATTCCTTTGCCGATGATTTTCGCTTTGAGGATATCCGGCCAGCAACAAGGCTTGCCCCGCCGCTGCCGCGCCGAATACCCTGCGCGACATGCGGCTGCTTGACCGGTATCTATTCCGCGACCTGCTCACGCCGATGGCTTATTGCCTCGGCGGATTTTTGATTTTCTGGATTTCATACGACCTTTTCACGGAACTGGACAAATTACAGGAGGACAAGCTGCATCTGCTGGATGTCATCCTTTACACCATCGCGAGGACGCCGGAATTCCTGGTGACAATCCTGCCGGTGGCGCTGCTGCTGGCGCTGCTTTACACGCTCACGAATCACGCGCGCCACAACGAAATCACCGCCATGCGCGCGGCGGGCGTGAGTTTGTGGCGGATTTGCGCGCCGTATCTTGCCGTGGGCCTGGCTGCGAGCGCCGTGCTGTTCGCGCTGAATGAATTGCTGGTGCCGCGCGGCGCGGCCTGGGCGGACAGGATTCTGCACCGGTATGTCCCCAATCCGGATGACGCGGGAACGCAGCAGGGGTATCGGGGCTATTTCAACGCGGGCGCGCGGCGGATGTGGCAATTCACGGAATATCGCGCCAAAACCTGGGAGATGGCCGGCCCGAAGGTGAACTGGCCGCTGTCAAATGGTTCGTGGCGGGAAATCAAGGCTGAACGCGCCGTGTTTACCAACGGTATCTGGACGTTTTTTAACGCCACCGAGTATGAACAGGCTGGCGAGGCCGCGCCGGAGGCACCTCTTCTGGAAAGCAACGTGCTGGCCATGCAGGAATTCAAGGAAACG
>Ga0302320_10013549_pt1 | contig 17029 bp, 13 predicted proteins | sample Bog_T0_3_FD_202130 | JGI IMG/M metagenome (GOLD analysis project Ga0302320, IMG submission 202130) | Peat permafrost microbial communities from Stordalen Mire near Abisko, Sweden - Bog_T0_3 | ecosystem: Environmental > Terrestrial > Soil > Wetlands > Peat | place: Sweden: Abisko, Stordalen Mire... | reverse complement strand
TCTTTCAACATATCTGCCATGTTGTGTCTCCTACTACCATTCTGCTGGCCGATCCTAGATCGGGACGTTGAAGTTTATGCGGTCTGCGCCAGGCACTCGATATTCCCGGCTCTGGAGAAGCGCCAGCGGTTGCCGATCTGACGCCCAGGTATCAGGCCCTGGGCTGCGTGTGAGCGGACGGTGGTGGGATGGATACGTAGCAGGGTGGCAAGGCCCGCAACGTCAAGGATGTCAGTCTGTGCGATTGGAGTGAACTCTGTTTTCATGTATAGAAGTACCGGAAACCCAATCTCGCCCCCTTAAATTTCGTGAAAATAGATCAGGAGGTGGGCGGCACCGAGGACCGCAGCATCACGCGGGCGTAGTGCACGTGGCAGTCTTCGCAGTATGCATGGCCTTCGGCGGCATACGCGAAGGTTGTGGTGTCGGTGGTGTGGTGCCCGGCGTGGGGATCGTCCTGGATCTGCTCGGCCACGCCGCGTTTTGACATCCTCGGACTACTACGTGCGTGTCTAAGTGAAACACTATTCATATAAGTAATTTGTTTTCATAGTGTGTAATAACAAATTCTTATTCTAATATATATGTTTGCGAGAGTTGCTTATAATATGCTGCCATCGCTGTGCTCCAAAGCGACTGACATTGCCACATACTACTGATCCTAATGCAGTTATTCGGACGGAAGGCAAATTCGAAGTGATTTGAAGAAATCGTCTTTCAATTTCATCATCGTGAGCACACACTCACGGAGCGATACACAATGCAGATTGATGACGCAAAAATCCTCTTGGCTCTACTGCCGCAAGAGGACTACTCCGAAGACCCATCCACCGATGGCCCACGCTGGCAGGCAGTAATCCGCCGCGTGGTTCACTACCAATTACTGTTGCGTCAGTTGATGTCACCGGAAACCTGTGACGCGATGCTCAGGCTGCTGGAGCGCTACACAGACAGTCTCAACCCGGCATGGCGGTCCCCCCTCAGAGACCGCGACTGCGTGATGCTGTCTCTGCGCCGGGACGAGGTGATATGGCGGCAAGTACTTAAGATGGAAGCAAAGATTGGTCCGGCAGCGGGAAGCGACGGCGTCGACGTCATCGTAAACCATATGATCGACGAGGCAAGCGTCGCGGGCGGTCCGATCGTCCGAGACGGGAACCGGCTATGCGGCGGCAACGAAGGACCGGTACTCTCCGGTACCGCAACAAGCCGAATCCTGTGGCTGCTGCTGTACACCGGCGAGCGCGGGCGGTACTTGCGGGACGACGAGCCCTGCACACTCTACGAACGGTGTGACGAGCTGCTGCAAGCCAGTTATCACGACGTGGCCGCACTGCACGCACAAATTGGCGGCAGCCTGCCAACTTTGTACGCCGCCGTCCGGCAACTAACCGCGCGGGGAATCATCGAGCAGAGCGATCGCCGAGCGGGGGGTAAGATCAGACTGCGAGCGTCGTATACTTGGCGGGCTGCCGAAGACCGCAAGATGTGGTGCCAACTCCGCGACCAAGGACGACTGCCCATCACGCGAAATGCGGGCACGACGTCGGATCCGGTCGTGGCCCAATGAACCCGGTACCTCGCACTTTCGCAAATTGGAATTGCATTCACCGCATGCTCGAAGCAGTGATTGGAGTCCCACTCCTACCCGCCGGGGCGGTGGCGATTGCACTCGTCATCGCCCGCCATATCAATGATAAAGGCGTTGCCTATGCTTCCTACCGAACGTTTAAGGAGGAAGGCCATGTCCCGGAACGGTCCTGCTCGCGAGCCATTAACGCCTTGGTTGAGGCTGGGCTTATCGTCAGACTTTCGGGTGGTCTTCCCAACCGATCAAATGAGTACCAGATGGGCGAGAATGTGCCGGAGTTTGAAGTGACGGCTGAAAGGGTGGAGAAATCCACCTTCTCGAAAAAACCCCCCAAACAGAGCCCGAAACCTCAGACAGCAGAGCGTGCTGCCTCCTTCGACAAATTACTTAACTATGTTTGAGTTTGACAGGAGCAAATCATGGCAGAGATAACCGCAGGACCGAGTCCACAAAGGTGGACGCCGGAGACGATGTACACCGGAGAGCCGTCCGAGCACTTTGGGATTCAAGCACATAGTCCAGAGTACCGTGCCGAGATCAACAAAGAGACCTACTGGGAGCGCATCGAGGAGCTACCCACCCTGACCCGGGAGCAGGACAAGGCCGTAGGCATGGGTCTCGTGCCATGCCCACTGTGCCCGGGTAACCAGCGCCTCAGGCTGCTTCATCGAGGCGAGGTCACCGGCATCGAGATGCAGCGCTCCGTCGAGTGCATCTGCGGGAGGCAGAGCCGGTTCTGGCGGGAGTTCGGGACAACCGTTGACCGGCGTTTTTTGGACGCCGACTTAGCGACCCTGGAGCCGACTGCTAAGGTTGACACACCGATCAACAGGCAGAGGGAGCTGCATGCACACCTGCGAGCACATCCCGACGCCAGCATGCTCTTTACGGGGCCATCCGGCACCGGCAAAACCTTTTTGATGGCGGCGCTATACCGACACGCGGTGCAGCAGGCTATCAAGGAGCAAAGAGCTGTGGGCGACTTCGTCGAGGCCGTCTGGTGGCAGGCAGCGAGTGTGATGCTGAACGAACATGTAACCTGGGAAACCACCTCGGATAAGGAAGAGAAAACCAATCCCTGTTATATTACAGAGGCCAAAATCCAGCGTGCTGCAAAGCACGGCTGGAGACCCAGGCTGTACATCGACGAGCTCGATAAATATTCGGTTTCTGGCTTTAAGTCGGGACGGTTATATGAGGTCGTAAATGCCGTGTACAGGGTGGGTGGGATCGTCTGTGCGACGATGAACAAGAGCTCGACAGAGTTCTCCAAGATGCTCGGGGACCATGATCTGGCAGAGAGTATCACGCGAAGAATAGGCGGAGATGGCGGCTACATTGTGCCTGTTCCGTGAGCGTAGAGTTGTGTGCAGGTGGTGTGCACAGAGACGGTCCGAGATACAATTCGGACCGTTTTTCGTTTTCTGAACTGTGTTGCAGCAGATAGGGTTACAAAAATCTCACGGCCTGGGTGGCCGTGGGATGGCCGTGACTTGGCCGTGGGATGGCCGTGGGATGGCCGTGGGATGGCCGTGGGATGGCCGACGTACTATAGCTTTAAAGTATTAAAGCTTAAAGCTTAGAAAGTAGAAGGGACTCCGTCTCTCAGATTTAAGATTAAATGCGAAAGGCATCCAGCTTTCGCTGGACGAAGCAAGAACAAGCAACAGCAGCTCCACCCACCCTGCTACGCAGGGCAGCTTCGCAGAGACAAAGACAAGAACAAGCAACAGCCCCTGACCAACCCTATTGACCAATCCTGGAACATTATCCTGTGCGATCCTAAAGACCGCTCTAAGGTGGCCGCGCCGCCCGCGCCCCGCGCACCCGCCGCCGCATCCATTCCTCCATCGCCACCTCAGCGCCGCCTGAGAGAGCTCCTGGGTGTCCCGCTCGCCGGACGTGGCCCATGACGCTCCTCAGGTACGAACACAATGCGGGCTTCCCCCAAGGCGAGCCCGACATCTGACAGCAACTCTACCCATCCTTTTGAGCACCGAAAGGGTCTGCGGGCCTTGTTGACCACCCCCACGTGAGCTTGCGGCACAGTAAGGAGTCCTGGGCCACCAGCTCGACCAACGGCACCCACGGACCACCCACCTACCCGACCGTCACTGCTGAAGCTGCAAATACCCCAGAGTCAATTCCGCGCTGTCAGTCTCGATGACGATGGCACGGGTGCTATCCACCAGGTACAGCGTAAAGTTGCCAGGAGTGGTCCGAGATGCGGAGCCCAAGCCTGTCATTGTGCCGGATAACACCCCGTTCGCGGCGGTGGTGGTGAAGCTGCCATTGATGACGTAGTCCGAACCGCCGTTGGCTGAATCGGCGAACCCGGCGATGGTGTCCGTGTTGGTCCCAGGGGTCGCTGTGACCGAGCCGATCACAATAGGCGACTGGGCCGTATACGAGTTGCCTGTCTGGCTCGCGCTGATGCCATAGCTGCCACTGAACGAGGTGGTGGTTAAAGTCCCGGTCTGCTGCTGGTACGCCTGCCCCGAACCGGTTTCGGAGATGTCGTCGGAGAGCAGAAGACCGCCTCCGTTGCCGGTCAAGTAGAGATGCGCGGAGTAGTTGAAGGTCGCGCCATCGGTCAGGTTCGTGAGTGTGACACGCCCGGTAGGGTCCACGGTCCAGGAGCCGGTGAAGGGGATTGGGCTTTGTGCCGTCTTGCCGGATTGGTCATTCCAGTTCAATGTTCCACCTATTGCTCCACCGGTGTTGAAGCTGCAAATTCCAGCGACTTGAAGGGTCCCGTACTTGTCCACGCCGGTGACGCCGAATACGTAGCTGGAACCCGTTACGGAGCCGATGGTAAACTGGCCGGTGCTGCTTCCCTGACCGAGTGCCATACCTCCGAGGGCACCCAGGTAGTTGTCTCCAGCGGTCTCGACCAGTTGTATATGTGTGGAGTCCACAATGTAACCGGCTAGATAGAGCGACGGGAGGAGCGAGGTGCCGCCGGATAGCAACTGGACTGTGACCCGACCGAACGCATCCGGAGCCGAGACCGTGCTTGCCGCCAGCGAGTCCGTGCCGCTGAGGTAGACCCCAGGATCTACGACGTCGAGGACGCTTCCTGCACCGGAGATTCTGCCTGGGCTGTCGACGTTTAGGACGCCTCCGATCCTTGCGGTCTGGCCGTACTTGTCTCCGCCATAGAGGGAGACGGCGTACCCGCCTGAGGGTGCTGCTGCGGCGGTTTGCACCACGAGCGTGCCGTTGCCCACCGAACCATAGAGGTCAGCAACGAACCCCCGTGCAGGCGAGACGAGGGCTCCGTTCAGGGTTTCCGTGCCGTACTGCGCAACATTGATGCTGATCTGTAGGTTCCCATCCGGGGTGGTGGCATAGCTTCCGCCCGTGATCTTTGAGAATTGATTGAACGGGACCAGGTCGTCGTTGGAATCGGTGGTGAAGTTGGCGACGTCCTGCTCGCCACCGGTTATGGAGCCGTTATTCGCGACGAGGACGCCGGTGATGAAGCTGGCGGATGAACCGACCGGACCGGACAACTGGAAGACGTAGGTGCCGTTCGCCAGCGTCGGGGCTGCCGGAGTGATCACGATATTGGTGGAGACGGACTTGGTGGGGTCCGTCATCGAGGTAGCGGTCACGGTCACGGTGTCGCCGGGAGGAACCGTAGGTGGCGCGGTGAAGTTGGACGCGGCTTCACTGGTGGTCGCAGTGGGGTTGAACGAGCCGCACTGGCTGGTGGAGCAGTTGGCGCTCCACTCAACCTCCGGATCAGCCGAGACGTCATTGGCGATCGCGGCGCGGATCGGGGCGGTGGAGTTAACCTGCATCGCGGCGGGCGGCGGAACGTAAAAAGTGACGGAGATGGGAATGGGAGGCGTAATGGTAACGGTGGCCGAGATCGACTTGGTCGTATCGGCCTGCGAGGTTGCGGTTAGCGTGACCGTCGTCCCCGTGGGAATGGCCGCTGGCGCGGTATAGGTCACCGGGCTGCTGCTGAGCAATACGCTGGAGCTGAAGTGACCACAGGCACCGGGGCTACCACAGGTCACAGACCAGGAGACCGGGTCATTCGAAGAGTTGTGTATAACCCCCACCATGAGGATCGTCGAGGCGTTGATTGCCATGGACGTGGGCGGATTGCCTAGGAAGAGGACGGAGATCGGTGCTGATGGAATGGAAATGGCGGGGAGGCCTCCACCGCATCCCGTGAGAACTGCCGCTATGTCGATGGTGAGGAGGAGAAGGATCGTTCTCCGAAGTGTCATCTCACACCCTGGCTCCGATCAAACCTGCGGTTGCCGCCGTGCAGCATGTCGAAGCGCCATTGACTCAATGCCTAGTGTAGGACGCGGCTTTCCAGCGTTGCGGTATCAATCGTCACACTCTCTCTAGAAATTACATTGCTCGGTTTACCATCTGTCTCCCGTAAAACCCTAGACTCTCACGATGGTCTCTGCTATACCGGGTACACCCATGCATCACCAAGCATTGAAATTCTGCACCCTAGTGGCCACGATTGCCGCAGCGATCGCGTGCTCCATTCCTTCCCGCGTTCTCGCGCAGGCGACCACTCCGACGGTCATCCCCGCATCCGGGTCGCCCGGGGTCCAGACCAGCCCCGCTGCACCCAGTAAGGTCCCAACCTACGCCGAAGAATCTCTCATCATTGAGCATCTCGACACCGTCTTCACCTTTGCCGCTGACGGCACAGGTACCAAGGAGCGCACCCTGGCCGTCCGCGTCCAGTCCGAAGCCGCCGTCCGTTCTCTTGGGGTCGTGGCCATCCCGTATGCCGGAAACTCCGAACAGGTTGAGTTTCTCTATGCCCGCGTGCGCCACCCTGATGGCACTGTCGTCGAAACTCAGCCCTCCGACGCCCTTGACGTGCCTGATGCCGTCACGCGCGAGGCGCCCTTCTACTCCGACCTGAAAGAAAAGCAACTCCCCATTCGCAGCCTGCGCGTCGGCGACATTCTCGAATGGAAGGCTCGCGTCACCCGCACGAAGGCTGAGACTCCCGGTCAGTTCTGGGGCGTGGAGACCTTTAGTGACTCCGCCGTTTCCCTATCAGAGACACTCGAACTCCGCGTCCCTGCCTCAGTCTCCCTCAACGTGTGGAGTCCTGCCACCAAGCCCGTTGAATCGACCTCGGACGGCCAACACATCTATCGCTGGACCTCCTCTCAACTCAAGCCGACCGCAGGCAAAGAAGCCGATGCAACGGCGGAAGCGAAAAAGAAGACCGTCTGGACCCCCGAACAGGAGCTCGACGCCGACCAGGGCAAGCTGCCTGACGTAGCCTGGACCACGTTCAAGAGCTGGGAGGAGGTGGGAGCCTGGTATCGCAACCTTGAAGCTGACCGTGCCACTCCCAGTCCGGAGATCAAAGCCAAGGTTGCCGAGCTCATCGCGGGGAAGTCCACGGACGAGGAGAAGGTTCGCGCCCTCTACGCCTATGTCTCTACTCAGATCCGGTACATTGGCGTTGACTTCGGCATTGGAAGGTTCCAGCCCCACACGGCGTCTGAAGTCCTCACCAACCAGTATGGCGACTGCAAGGACAAGCACACCCTGCTTGCCGCGATGCTCTCCGCCGCTGGCATCCCGTCCGATGCAGTCCTGATCGGCGCGGGTATTCGCTTCAACCCCGCCGTGCCATCGCCCGCCGCGTTCAACCACCTCATCACCCACCTCATCGTCTCGGGCCAACCCGTCTGGCTCGACACCACCGCCGAAATCGCCCCGTACCGCATGCTCGTCCCCATCATCCGCGATAAGCAGGCGCTCGTCGTCCCCGTCACCGCTGCCGCCCACCTCGACCGCACTCCCGCCGACGTGCCATTCGCCAGCTTCCAGACCATGGATGCTGATGGCTCACTGGATAAGAACGGCACCTCGCACTCGCGCCTCACCCTGACGGCTCGCGGCGACACGGAACTTATTCTCCGCGTGGCCTTTCACCAGACCGCTCCTGCGCAGTACGAGGAGTTGGTGCAGCGACTGGTGCATGGCATCGGATATGCGGGCACCACGAGCAACGCCGATGTGTCCCGCCCGGAAGACACCGCCCAGCCTTTCAAGATCAGCTTCGACTACGAGCGTGAGAAGGCTGGTGACTGGGACAACTACAAGATCATCCCGCAGGTCGCGCCGGTCAGCCTACCCCGATTCGGCGATGCCGACCCACTTGTGCGCAACCTCGATCTGGGTGCTCCCCATGTCGAGACATCGCATTCCGCCATGAAGATCCCCGATGGCTGGACCGCCGTCTTGCCCGAGGCTGCCCACTACAAGTGCTCATACGCAACTTACGACGAGACCTACCGGTTCGAGAAGGGCGCTGTCTACGCAGAGCGCCGCATCGAGGTCCTCAAGCAGAAGGTCCCCAGCGCTGACCTGAATACGTACAAGAAATGGGCCAACGACGCCGACCTGGGCGATGAGATGTACATTCAGCTCGTCCGGCACGATGCGGACGCGGGCACGGGCGCTGGGACGACTCCCGGTGCGGCTGCTGGCGCATCGACCAGCTCGAACCCCAACACGGAAGCGCAGAATCTGATCCAGCAGGCCTACGAGGACATCCAGAAGCTGGACTTGTATAACGCCAAGGATCTGCTCGATCAGGCCCGGAAGCTCAATCCCGACCACGAATATCTGTGGAGCACAACCGGCGCTATGCATTTCCGCAACGGCGAGATGACCAAAGCCCTGGCCGACTACAAGCAGGAACTCGCGCTGCATCCAGCGGCATTCCAACGCATGTATCCGGTGATCATCCAACTCCAGTTAGTGATGGACCAGCGCAAGGACGCCATGGACTCGCTGCGGGCCTGGTGCAAAGCCGATCCAGTGGACCCGGCACCGGTTGCGCAACTGCTGAACATGCTGATCGCAGACGGCGACGCTAAGACAGCCGTGGCTGAAGGCGAGGCGGCCTTCACCCGCCTTCCTGCGGACGGGCACAACGAGTACGCCCGCATCGCTTTGGGCCAGGCATACCTGGCGGCAGGCGAAAAACAGAAGGGTCAAGCCGCGCTGGAAACTGTGCTCAAGAATTCGCAAGACGCGGGCACGCTGAACGATGCGGCGTATGAACTAGCCGATGCCTCGCTTGACCTTCCTCTGGCGGAAAGCTCGACGCGTGACGCACTCGACAAGCTTGCCCAGGAGAGCAACTCCTGGACCCTCGACGAAAACCCCCAAGTGCTGGTAAGCAAGACGCGCCTGATTATCGCGACGTGGGACACGCTGGGCTGGATCTACTTCCGCGAAGGCAAGCTGGATGACGCGCTGAGCTACATTCAGGCCGGGTGGATAAGCATGCCGAGTCTGGAAACCGGCAAGCACCTCGGTGACATCCTAGTCTCAAAGGGCGACAAGTCCGGAGCATTGACCACCTATGAGCTGGCCATCACGACCCAGCCGGGCTACAACGCGCTGGGCGTACGCACTGAGCCCAGCGAAAAACAGAAGCAGTTACAGGCGCTCGCCGATGCGCTCCTCCGCAGTGGGGTGAAGTCCACCGCGCCGATCCCGGCAAACAAGCTCCTCGAACTCCGCACGGTCCATCTCGGCGCAGCCGATGGACGCAACGGTAACGCCGAATACCGCGTCTTGCTCAAGGACGGGAGAGCCATCAAGGTCGAGCCCACGGGCACGAAATCGATTCCGGGGGCCGATGCCATGATCAGCAGGGCCGTCTTCACTCACTACTTCCCCACCGGCATCCCGACTGCGCTTGTCCGCATCGCCTACGTCAACTGCCACGCCAAGGTGTGCGAACTCCTCTTCGAACCCTAAAGTGGCCGACCGTGAGCTCCGTCAATCCCGGGGGCTGTAGCGCCCGTCTCGGATGGCAATCCGTCGAATCGAACCGACGCGACTTTTGAGCTTCTTTGTGAGGGATTTTTCATCTGCCCTCCTCAGGAGATGAAGATGACAGAAACAATCAGCGCCGTGGACACAAGCGTTCTCCGAACCCTCAATGAATGTAGCGGTCCAGTCGACGTTGAAACCATCATGATCCTGACCAGCCTGCCCCGGTTCGCGGTGACTGCTGCAATCGACAATCTGGTGGGCGTAGGGTACGTGGCCTCTTTGTCCAATGGCTGACGCTCTTCTGCTCAGCGTTCAGGGAACAAAGAGAGCTGAGGCTGGGGACGCTTGCTCTTCGATCGACGCACATCGTCGAAGACCGTCCTGCCGCCCAGGGAAGCCGAGATATTACGCTCATGGGCGATGGCAGCGCTGAAGTCCGCAAGGGGCTGGCGCTCTTCCTCTACTGCGCGGGTCAGGCGGTCCAGACGGCGGAAACCTTCAACCTTTTCGGAGTGTCCGAGCTTCGCAGCATCCAGAGCCCGGCGCAGCACTCCTAGCGACTCGTCGTAGGTCTTCAGTGGGACCGGGAATGGGTGGCCGTCCTTGCCGCCATGCGCAAAGGAAAACCGCGCCGGGTCCGAAAACCGACTGGGTGCACCGTGTACGACCTCGGCAATCAGCGCCAACGACTGCAAGGTGCGAGGCCCCAGGCCCTCCACCAGCAGGAGCGACGCGAAGTCCCGGAGTTCCTGTTCATGGGCAACAGCGAGCACGGCTCCGAGCCGCTTGAGGTTTACATCGGCGGCACGGACATCGTGGTGCGATGGCATGGTGAGCTTGCGGGCGTCCTGCAACGAGACTTCGACCGGTTCCTTCGCAATCGCGAGCAGTGCCTGTTGAGCTCTGGCGGCCCGGGCGTCGACGAGGTTGAGAATCGTCCCCTGGGGTTGGCCGAGAATCGCCGTATGAGGATCGGAGACGAAATCACGCACGGTGGTGGAGTGCCAGTGGTAGCGCCGAGCTAGATGGCTGGCCGGATTCATGCCTTGTTGTACGACGGACCATTCTCCAGACTTGTGGATCACGAAGGAGTGCAAGTAAAGCTGGAAGCCATCGGCAATGGCATTGTTGTCCACACGAGCCGTGAGGCGGCTGGTGCGGGCGAGTTCATCACCGTCCAGCCCAGTACGACCGGAGAAGGCTCGTAGCTCATCGGGTGTCCGAACAGAGTGTCGGCCACGCCCACCGCATATCGCGAAGCCAAGCTCGGAAAACCTAGGATTGAGTCCGCGCTTCAAGGCCCCCATCACGGATGTGGTGATGCCGGAGGAGTGCCAATCCATGCCCATCACGCAGCCGAGAGCCTGGAACCAGAACGGATCGCTCAGGCGGGTGAGGAACTCCGACGGTCCATACGACAGCACGACGTTCTCGACGATGGCAGTCCCAAGCTGGGTCATGCGTTCTGCCAGCCAAGGCGGTATGCGTCCACCGTGGAGAGGAAGATCGGCAGTGCCGGAACGCTTCACAGTCCTATTGTCACCTGAGCAGGACCGGAGAGGCCCGCGACGGGAACCATTACTCGGTCTCCTAACGGTCACGACGGTCTGAAGTTCACCGGGCCGTCGCGGACAACCATGCCCGGAATTACCGGCATGGAGCAGAGGGGTCCGCGCCGCGCACTCTGTTCAACCTTGAATGCAGTAGTGTGATGTGCTTTTTTGGATCAGGACTTCCATTCCTCCTATGTAGAGACGCCTGACCGCGCCTACTTCATCGAGGTGAACGATTATGGAAGCTAACACCGTACCACCGGCACTTCCCAAACCACCTGTGCTGTCTGCCCCTGCCCCCTCACCCATCGCTACTTCAAAGGCCGCGCCCATATCGCCCGCACCTTCGGCACACACCGCCCAGGTTACACCACCTGCGCCCACATCGCGCACACCTGTGCACTCCCTTCCGTCTACACCACCAGCGCAACCAGCGCCGACGGCGGCACCACCCGCGAAGACGGCAGCGCCCCCGCCGTCTGCACCCCCGGTCACAACTCCAACCGTCGTCGATCCCGCCAATCCCGAACCAACTGAAGCACAGCTTGAGAAGCAAGTCGAAGCTCTTTGGCAGGATCACAAGCAGGCCAAATCCTCGGCACGCAAGACCAACAAGGAGCTCGCGCTCATCCGTGCTGATCTCGCCCGTGCGCTGCATTCCCTCAAAAACGTGTTCGCGCGGCCTGGTTGCAAGGGGGAATGGTCAAGCTTTCTAGACGGCCACAGCATCTCTCGCACGACCGCAGACCGCCTGGTCAGTGCCCACGAGAAATCGCTGGCGCAACCCGAGTCCAATGGCACCGATGGTGCAACTGAGGAGTCGACGGAGGCTGTCGTAAGCCGCTGCCTCGATCGCTACTGGAAGAGGCTCAGCCCCGTGCTGTCTACTCCCGAGGCGGTTGAGCTGTTCATCGACGGACTCCGAAATCTTGCTCAGAAATCCTTCGGCGCAGACGACGAAGCTTCGGATTCATCGGCGTCGGATGTCGCGGCGCAGACTGAATAGATTCTGTGGCGAAAAAAGGTGGGTCAGTATTCAGGGAGCTGGTCGCCTTTTCGGTACTAACCAATAGGCCCGCTGTGGGCCTGATCCACCGACCTCGCGGAGTCCAACATGCCTATTGCGCACGACGAAGCACCCGCACCGTCCACCCCCGCCTCCACCTCCACCCCTAACCTTCTTGAGTCGTTCATGCCGCTCGCCAAAGCAACCCAATGGCTTCATGAGTATTTCGTTCACGAGCCGCCCTACGTTCCGGGCGACGACCGGGGGACGTGCTTCTGTTCGTATGCCGCTGTAATGCTCAGTGCCATGGTTGTCGGCACCGAATCGCCCGTGATCCTTGCTGGCGTGACCAAGTATCCCGCTCCTTATGTTGCGGCGGTTCTCAACAGCATGCTACGTGCCAACGCATGGGGTCTTGAAAACGTCCTTGCGCTCAAGACTTTGTTGAAGGAGACGCCGACCGATTGGGTGGAACTCCAGGTAGCTCTCGGTGACGCGATGGAAGGAGTCTGGGATGCCGTGGCAACACCCGGTGCGGAGGCCGCACTGGAGTCATTGCGGCGCTGTGTACTGTTTGGCGGCGCAACACAAAACTGGGTGGACGAGGAAGCGTTGGCCTTTTTCCACCTGGCGTAAGCCCGAGCCCGGATGAGGCGAATCTAGGCATCGCCTCATCCGAAATTGGAGCATGGTACAGTTTGGAAGAATCCCCGCGACGAGTGGTCCCAATGCCGAAGCGCAGTGCAGGTCTCGTAATGTATCGACAGTCGAAAGGTCAACTGGAAGTGTTCCTGAAAGGCGCAGCAGTTCGCAGTGAATGTGTTTCCCTACGAGCTGAAGGCTCTGGGCAGCAAAGGGGCCATCTACGAGGCACAGGCCGGTACTGGTGTGCTTTGCCTGCACGAGGGGTTTTACTCCGATGAGTTCGGCCTGGCACTTAATGGGCGCGAAAGAATGGAGGGCATGATTGCATAGCACGCCGAAGAACACGATCGAGTTTCGCGTCTGGGGACGGTATGCGTTGTTCACGGATCCAATCACCCGAGTGGGCGGGGAGAAGTGCTCGTATCATCTGCCGACCTATGAGGCCTTAAAGGGGATTGCCAAATCGATCTACTGGAAGCCGACCTTTATCTGGCATGTTGACCGCGTCCGAGTGATGAAGCGTATCCGCACCCAGACTAAGGGCATGAAACCGATGAATCTTGGCGGCATTTATCCGAGCAAACGAGATCTTTCCACGAAGGAAGAAGCACCAAACACTCTGGCGATTTACACCTATCTGACGGGCGACCCGGATCCTGTCACCAAAGAACCAATGGTGGAGTATCAGGTGCAGGCGCACTTCGAGTGGAACGAGCATCGCCCGGAACTCAAGAATGACCGAGTCAGCGGTAAACATTTTGAAATAGCTAAGCGCAGTCTCGAACGCGGCGGGAGGCAAGATGTTTTTCTCGGGACCCGCGAGTGCCAGGGTTATGTCGAGCCATGCGTCTTCGGGGCGGGTGACGGTGCTTATGACGGCCCAGGCGAGCTGCAGTATGGGTTAATGTTCCACAGCTTCGATTACCCGGACGAGACCGGGAAAGACCAACTTGTCAGAAATCTGTGGAGGCCAAAGCTGGTAAGTGGAATATTGGTCTTTCCGAGGCCCGACGACCTTACCCAAGTTCTGAAAAGTGACATCCGCTCGATGGGCATCAAGCCTTTCGGCGTGGATCAGAGTGTACGATCTGTGGAAGCAGCGTGGCAGGAGTATGCAGCTACCAACGGGGGTACGGTTTGAGCTGGTTTCAAAAACTTCAACAGACTTATGATCGCTGCGCGGGATTGGAGCAGTTCGCGAGCAATCCTTTGCCCCCGCCCTGTGCGCGACCGCAAGACACGCAAATATGCATCACGCTCAACCGCTTCGGCGGCTTCAGCCGAGCTGAACTGAGCGTCAAACGTGAGACACCGATTCTCGTCACCGAAGCGTCTGCCGTTCGCAGTGGGAAGTCGCCCGCAGCGAATCCGCTGTCCGACAAGCTTGAATACTGTGCGGGCGACGGCGAAATATGCGGTTTCAACCCGGCCTATTTCTCGCGTTATATGTCGTTGCTCACAGAATGGTGCGACTCACAATACAGCGATCCAAAGGCCATGGCCGTGTTGCGGTACATCAGTCAAAAGAGGTTGGTCGCGGACCTATTGGGGCAGCGGATACTCACGCTGGTTGGCGGTCAGCTCCAGCGCATCAAGCCGGAACGTTCCCTGATGGACCCCGGGGATGCGTGGATAAGGTGGAGGGTGGAAATCCCAGGAGAGAACTTGGCCGACACCTGGGAGGACAGCGAGACGTTTGCGCTGTGGGAGAAGTTTGAATCAAGCAAAGTCAAGAGTGACGGCCTCTGCATGGCTTCGGGGACTCTCGGAAGGATTGCGCGAATTCACCCTAAGGGGATCAGGGGAGGAAGAGATCAAGCGAAGCTCATCAGCTCTAACGACACTCAGGGATTCACATTCAAGGGCAGATTCATCGACGCTGACCAAACGGCAAGCGTGGGCTACATCGCGAGCCAGAAAGCCCACAACGCTCTTCGGTGGCTGATCGCTAGACAGGGCTATCAGGCACCGAAAAGCGATCAAGTTGTCGTCGCTTGGGCCGTCGCTGGTCAGCCCTTGCCACCTATCGTCGCAGGATCGGACGCAATCGTTCCACTAAATGGCGCAGACCGTGCAGACACTCAGCCGGAGCAATACGGGGGCGATGTAGGCCAACTCTTCTCAAAAAAGCTGAACAAATTGATCTCCGGATACGCGGCCCTATTGACAGACCGCGACGACGTTGTAGTGATGGCGCTTGATTCCGCCACGCCTGGGCGGATGGCGATCACATACTACCGCGAACTGAGCGGCTCTGAATTCCTCACGCGTATTGAGGAGTGGCACAAGCACGCCGCGTGGCCGCTCAATATGGGCGTTGGGCGTCACTTCATCGGTGCGCCAGCGCCAACGGATATTGCCGAAGTAACTTACGGCAGATTGGTGAAAGGAAAGCTGCAGATCGACGAGAAACTGCGAAAGGTTACGATCGAGCGACTTCTTCCGTGTATCGTCGATCAGCGACCAATTCCGCGTGATCTGGTTCTGTCCTGTGCGCGGCGTGCAATGAATCGTGCCGCGTACGGCGTAGGACAAGAGTATTGGGAGTGGGAGCGAACGCTTGGCATCGCGTGCGCTTTGGTTCGTGGGAGCAGAAGAGAGGAGCGGTACTCCATGTCGCTTGAAGAAGATCGCAGCACCCGGGATTACCTATTCGGCAGAGTCTTGGCCGTGGCGGAAAAGATCGAAAGCTACGCACTCTATTTACAGCGGGAAGAGAAAGGGCGCGTCACCAGCGCAGAGCGGCTGATGCAGCGATTCGCCGACCATCCGGCGAGCACTTGGCGCACCATTGAACTCGCCCTGTCCCCCTATATGGCGCATCTGCAAGGCGGTCGTGGCAGGGGGCTTGTATATGGCTGGAGGAAACTTCTGGACGAGATTACCGCGAAGTTTCAGGGCAACGACTTCACTCGATCCGGACGGCTCGATGCGGAGTTCCTTCTCGGTTATCATTGCCAGCGGGCCGCTCTGAACCCGAAGCGTACTGCCAGTTCGGACATAGAATCGCCGGATGCTTCCGACGACACCACACCTATCTCAGGAGACCTCCAGTGACTACACTGCAGCACAAGATCGACTTCGCCGTCATCCTCCGCGTCAAACACGCCAACCCGAACGGCGATCCGCTGAACGGCAACCGCCCTCGCACCGACTACAACGGCTATGGGGAAATCTCCGATGTCTGCTTGAAGCGTAAACTGCGTGACCGGCTGATGGAGGCGAAACAGACAATTTTTGTGCAAGCCGACGACCGCAGGATTGACACAGCCCGTAGTCTTCGCGAGAGAGCTGAGTCTGCGGAGTATGGCCTTGGAAAGCAAGCATTCACCTTCGCGAAAAACAAGAAAAAGCCGAGGGGGGGAACTGGGAGCGGAGATGCTCCGAATACCCCTCCGGCTGAACTAGCTCAAATGAGCAAGACAGTCGATGCGGCATGCGCGAAGTGGTTTGATGTGCGTGCTTTTGGAAATCTCTTTGCATGGAAATCGGGCGAAAGTAAGAAAGGCGATGACGACAGTGCAGAAGGCAAGGAAGATGCGAGCGGCGCAGGTGTCTCCATCCCCATTCGCGGACCTGTCACAGTTCAATCCGCTTTCAGCCTTGCACCAGTCGACGTCACAAGTACGCAGATCACCAAGAGCGTCAGTGGTGAGGGTGACGGCAGCAAGCGCGGTTCGGACACGATGGGTATGAAGCATCGCGTGGACGAAGCCGTCTATGTCTTCTACGGCAGCATGAACCCGCAACTGGCCGAACGCACCGGTTTCAGTGATGACGACGCAGAGACAATCAAGGCCGTGCTGCCTAGGCTGTTCGAGAATGACGCCTCGTCCGCACGCCCCGACGGCAGCATGGCGGTGTTGAAGCTGTTGTGGTGGAGGCACAATTCGAAAGCCGGTCAATACTCCTCGGCCAAGGTGCATGCGTCGCTGCGGATGAACGACGACGGGAGCGGCGGTTTCACGTTACACAATCTCGACGGCCTGATCCCCGAAGAGATCGACGGGTACTGACACTGACAACCGTTACTCGCTCCACACCTAATGTTCAGTCGTACCTGATGGGAGTATGCCATGGCCGATATCGAGGACGAGATGCTCGCCTCAGCATGAAGGCGGCGGCCTCTCGCGCGGACCCCAAGCAAGCACAGATTTATCCGGACATCCGCGAATCTTACAAACTCTATCCGCTCAAATAGATAGCATCAACCCAGTGTAGCCAGGACTCTACATGAGAATGTTCAACACAGAGGTTCGCAATTGTGGCAGGCTATTTCTAGCGTCTTGAGTTTGTTACCTCATACGCCGTCGCCCCCCACGCGGGGGGCGTGGATTGAAACGCGATCCGTGAGGGGTGCTGCCTTGGTGCTGGCTTGTCGCCCCCCACGCGGGGGGCGTGGATTGAAACTCGCGCTCGGCCATCTGCTTAAGG
>Ga0302320_10013546_pt1 | contig 17034 bp, 22 predicted proteins | sample Bog_T0_3_FD_202130 | JGI IMG/M metagenome (GOLD analysis project Ga0302320, IMG submission 202130) | Peat permafrost microbial communities from Stordalen Mire near Abisko, Sweden - Bog_T0_3 | ecosystem: Environmental > Terrestrial > Soil > Wetlands > Peat | place: Sweden: Abisko, Stordalen Mire... | reverse complement strand
TGGGTATTATTAGCCAGCAGCGCGGCGGTGCTGGCAAAAGCCTGACCAGGGATCGTCAGATTGCCCAGCGCCGATAAGGTCATCGGAGACGTACCCGCTTGGGTTGCGGAAAAACTGATTTGCGAGCTTAGCTGGGAGATACTGCCGGTAATCGCGCCAGTATTATTGATGAAGTAAAGATAGCTGGCATTATTTGTCCCTTGCCCGATTTGCAAATTGCCGCCGATCACCCGCACACTCGGTGTGAGAAGATCAACGGTGACCGAATTGACCCCGGCACGCGAAATCCGCAAGACATCCGTCGAGATGGTGCCGAGATCGTTCACCAAAGACAGCGCGAGCGCCGGAGTCCCAGCAATATTCGAAGCCCGAAATCGGTATATCTTCGAATCCGGAAGCTGATCGTTCCGTGCCAGCGAAAACGTCGCATCGGATACCGCAGAATAGACCGTGGCGGCCGTGGCAGCGGTGAGATTCAAATACGGCAGATCGTAGACCAGCAGGGTGGCCGTGTCCGTGGCAAAGCCCACATGGGCATTGTTGGCGATCACCACCAGATTGCCGGGGTTAAGCGGATCGACATAATAATGGGCGCCTTGGACAAACACCGTCGCGCCTGCCGGATAGGGTTCGCCCTCAGAGATCAATTGGTTATTGGCACCCCGCAGGCCGACCGGGGCCTTCGTATCGTCCGTCGCCGAGGCGAGTTGATAGGTCATTGTCGTGGTGTTGAAATACACCGCTTGGCCGACAGCCACCGAGGCGTCCCAATCCGCCGCATTGCCGCTCAGTGACGTGATAAAGCTTTGCAGTTTGTTGGAAACGAATGCCGTGGTGGCAAGCTGGGTGGTCGCAGTTCCTATGGCCGCCGTGGGACCGGTCGGGAGGCCGACAAAATTCGGCGAACTTAAGGGTGCCAGTCCTGCGGTGGTCAATTGCGCCAGGGTGATATTCCCGGACAATCCAATCACCGAAGCCACACCCGCGATAAGCTGGCCGACCTGATTGACGACAAAGGCCGTCGTGGCAATCTGATTATTGGAGGTGCCGACATTGGCTGTCGGCGCCGTGGGTACCCCGACGAAGACCGGCGCGTTGAGCGGGGCTAGCCCGCCCGCGATCATCTGGGCCAAGGTCACATCACCGGAATTGCCCAGCACCGAGGTCACGGCGGTCACCGAATACCAAACACTGCCATTCCAAACCATCATCAAATGATGGGTGGAATCGTACCAAAGCTGCCCGGTGAGCGGCGAGGGTGGCGCCATCTGATTGGCCGCGTTCTCCAACAGCCGCACAAAATTGTTGGCGATGATGGTGCCGTAGCCAGGATAGAGATGGCCGACCAGCGATAAAGACGTGGTCGTGTCAACCGCATCGTCCGGGATAGTCGTCAAGACATAGCCATTGGTCAGTGTGATTTGATACGACACCCGCGCAACTCCATTTTGGCTATTTAGACGCCAGGAGCGGGATCGTTATGCGCGGCGAATCCAATCGGCCGCATACATAGACACATGTTGAAAAGGAATTCTCGTATTTCTACTTCAATGTTTTGCAACCGCTACCGAAGTCGATGCTACGGCATAACGTAATGGCGCACAGGAGCAAAGCAGCGGATGAAAATATCAAGAATTGCTAGATTTAGTCACGCTCGAACGGTCTAATGCCCCGTTACGGATAAGCAGAATCATCCCGTTGATCGAAAACTAGATTGCTGACATCGGACTATGGCCAAGCAGATTCCCTGCGGTTGGTAAAACCGCGAATTGTGTTTTTCGGAACCGTGCCCTGCGTGCGGTTTTTTGGCGTGTCGATCGTCAGGCGGGTTGGCGCAAGGCACAACTGCTGAAATACGCCGAGCAGACCAGTAGTGACACCCCCATCACACCGGACAGGTCCAGCCGCACCGCGCAGACCCCCAAGCCGCAAAGCGCCAAAAGACGCATGGCGAGAAAGAATCGGCGCCCCTGATGGAGACTGCGGTACGTCCATTCGATCTCCGCCAACCACAACGCCAGCCGATAAATCAAAATGCCGATGCCACAGGAGAGCAACCGCAGCAGCATCTCGGAACACCGATGCCACAGTCCATGCGCCACCATGACCATGATGAAAACAAGCATCCCATCACAGAAAAATCGCGCAATGTTGAACGTGGAAATGCGCGGCGCCAACCGGTCGGCTACCGGCTGAAACAAAGTCCTGATCACAAAACCGTCAATTGCATCTTCCATCCTTCTGCCCCGTCTTATATCACCTTTCCCAGCATACCGTAGCGCACTGGCAATGTAAACGTGCTGGGCAATTCAGAGCGAATGCGTTGACATTAAAGCATTCTTCAACGATGCGGGAGTTCGTTCCCGAGACGCATAAATCAAACCGAACTTCATTGAGAATAAATCCATGTCAAACCTGGATAATGTCGATCCGTCTTGGCCGTTAGGCGACCTGAAACGCCATCATTATAAGGTTCTCGTGATCGATCCGCCCTGGCGATGGCAAGCATGGTCGTCGAAAGGATTGCATAAATCGCCCCAGAACCACTACCAATGTATGGACCTCGCGGCGATCAAACAGTTGCCGATCGCGGAATTGGCCGATCCAGAAGGCTGCGCCCTGCTGCTCTGGGGAACGGCGCCAATGATACCGGAGGCGCTGGAAACCTTGCAGGCATGGGGCTACACGTTCAAAACGATGGCGACTTGGGCCAAACGCAGTTCGACCGGCGCCAAGTGGGCGTTTGGAACCGGTTATATTTTCCGCAGTGCGGCAGAGTTCATTCTGGTCGGCACGCGCGGCAAACCCAAACAAAAAGTCAAAAACGTGCGCAATCTGTTCATCGCCCCGGTACGGGAACACTCCCGCAAGCCGGACATTATCTTCGAATATGCCGAGGCGTTATGGGATGGACCCTATGCCGAAGTGTTCAGTCGCGAGGCCCGCCATGGCTGGGACCGGTTCGGCGATGAGCCAGATAGATTTGTTTCCAACCCGGAGATCGACGCATTAATCTCCTGAGATCGGCCTGGATTACCGTTAACAAATTGGTACTTGCAATCACTTTTGAAACTTGATAGGGAGTTCATTGTCAAACTTAACAGGAGTTGCTTATGGCCCGTCGCATCAAGAAGCCGACCTTTCACGGCGAAATCAAAACGGCTCGACTACAGCGCAAGCTGACGGTCGGCTGGGTTGCCGAAAAGGTCGGCGTGTCTCGCATGTCAATCTATCACTGGGAACATGGCACCGTCCGCCCACGGGCCAACAACCTGACATCGCTGTGCAAGACGCTGAGATTGCCGGTGCGGACGATGCGCGAATTGGCCGGTGCCTAGGCACTGGCCGCGATCAGCCATGCGGCGAATTCAACAACTTCGCGTCGGCTCATGCCAAAACGGTCGGCAATGGCGTCGCGATCAACCTGGGCAATCCAGGTCTCAATAGACTGGATGGGCAACACCTCGCGCATGACATGGCCGAGGAGTGCTTGGTCCATGCGCGAGAGTGTCTTGGATTGCAAAATGTAATCCTCGAACGCCTCGCAGGCCAGCGGCACGATCGGCTTGATCAACTCATACATGGCGTCCGCATACACGCGAATTTCATATTGCGCATGGTTGTCCATACGCAGACGCAAGAACCTGAACAGGTTCCATAAATTCATTTTAATGTAGGCCTCGGTATACCCCGACACCGGCAGCACAGTGCGCGCCAACTCGCGCGAGATGCCGGAGAAGTCCCCGGTCAACAGCGGTTGGTCCGAGGCATATGGATCGAAGTGTTCATCATCACCGCCCGCTCGCTCGCCCAGCAGCACGTGGTAAGCCTGGAAGGCATGCTCAGCGGCTTCCTGCATCAGCCACGTCACCCCGTCCTTCGAGACGTCATCGATCGCCCCAGCCCGTCCCTGGCGGTTGGTAGCAGACTGTGGCTGAATTTCATTCGGATCGGGCAGATAGAACTCGTCCGGCATCACACTATAACGTCCACTATGCTCGTTGGTTGACATCGTTCGATGCCGAATTACCTGACGCATCACGAAAATCGGCAATTTTATGCAAAACACAAATTCGCACATTTCTAGCGGCGAACTGTGGCCCATTCGCAAAAGATACCGAATCAACCCCCGATCCGAACTCACTGATTTGGTGCCGGTGCCATAAGACACTCGCGCTGCCCTGGTAATCGAATGGTCTCCACCGAGACTATCGACCAGACCAACGAACCCATGATCCAGCAGCGGCACGTAATGCGGATCATTCAAAATTTCAGACTGAAACGTCATCGTCACACCTAGTTAAATACCATCATATTTAGGCGCTGATAAATGACGATCCCTGCATTCCCTCTGCACAATCTCATCTTCTGCAATGACTTTATCCCGTTCGATCCGCATGAATGTGTCGATATGCATGCGGTGGCGGCCGACTTGACCGGCCGGGCGCGGCGGCCGGAATTGGCGACGATTGTCTTCAACGAATTGAAGCATCGGGTGTTGTTGAAGCTCAGCCTCGGCGAACGAGTGGTGATTTCGCCCGGTCAACTGAGTTTATTGCAACAAACCCAGCTTGATCTGGCCGCCCGCAACCAGGGCGCGTTTGTGCATCGGCTCGATACCTGCGCCTTCGGTGCGATCCAGCGCACGCCCAAGCCAGAAAGTTATCGGCCACAATGGCAAGGCATCACCGTGATCGGCGACGTGCATGGCGATTCCGAAGTGCTCCAACAGGCGCTCGATTGGGGGGTGGCGCGACAGCATTTCATTTGGTTTTTGGGCGATGTGATCGATCATGGCAGTCGATCGCTCGAAGCGATGGTCCTGGTGCACGACGCGGTGATGCAGGGGGGCGCCGGGATGATTCTGGCCAATCATGAGCGCAAAATCGCGCGCTGGCTCAGTCAGGACGGCCGCCACCCGTTACGTCTTTCAGCCGGTAACAAGGTCACCACCACGGCCTACGAGCGCCTGTCCGGTCCGGCGCGCTCGATATGGGCCGGACAGTTCCGTGCATTGTTAGCCCGGAGCAGTCTGATCGAGCAAATCGACACGTTTACCCTGGCCCATGCCGCCGTTCATCCGAGCTATTGGACCGCGCCAGACGATCAAGCCATCGAGCGTTACGCGCTTTATGGCGAAGGCGATCAGATGAGCGGCAACTATCAACGGACCCATCGCTGGACCGATCATATCCCGGCCGGGCAGACCGTCATCGTGGGGCACACAAAACTGGCCCCGTTGCCGATGATGATCACGGGTAAACTGGGCGGCCACGCGGTGTTCCTCGACACCGGAAGCGGCAAGGGCGGCTGTCTATCCAGCGCCGATCTCCGGTATTCCGCCAGCGGTCTGCATTTGGAATGCTTTAAAAAATACTGACCCACGAATGAGCGATTACTCACTGGTGGCATTTGCTACCTAATACCGGAAAAATTCGAGGTGTCACCCAGACATAAATACTCCCTGTAACACCATTTTACTCGGAGCTATTATGGCTGATCCCACATTAACCGCATCGGACATTGCTGATGCCGTCAAGATTATCGACTATGCCGCCGATGGCGGAGCCTATCGCGGATGGGAGAACATTCGCCAAATCTTAATCGTGCGCGATCGACTCAATGCCTTCGCCACCGCTGTCATCGAAGCCGAAGCGACAGCAAAGGCGAAAGCCGAGAGCGAAACACCGACGCCTGTGACTGCGTAAGGAGAACAAGAGAATGGAATTGATGCGCCATGTGGCAAAAATCTCGAACACTGACCAGCGTTGTGTCGTTGCCTTCATGCAAATACCCAATCGGCCAGACCACGCCCTGGTGATCCCAACGGATAACATGCCGCCGCGCTTCGAACAAGCGGTGATGGATGTCCTAATCAGTCAGGAAGGCCAGAACGAAGAATCGCTCGCCATTGCCCTATCGCGTCGTCTGATGCCAGATACCGGTCGAGACATTTTCCTAACGCTGCACGAGGCGAAGATGTTGCTTGCCGTGCCGGTGAGCAGCATCCTGATGATGCCAAGGCCCAACCAGCCCGTGCGTCTGGTCGATATCCTCGAACAACTTGGACGCCTGCCCAGCGGCAGCGCCCAGGCCGCTGCGTCGCAAGCTGATAAGTTCAATCCGCATCTCAACAATCAGATGGCCGGAGATGCCGAGCAACGCCGCAACGTAGCCCGCAATCTTTTGATCCAGGCAGAACTGCTCGAATCCGATGCGCGCGAAAAACGTGAAATGGCCTATCGGAGTGATCCGTCATCCCGGCTGACTTCGCCCAATCCGAACGAAGTGCCCGGAATGAAGGTGACCAGCGCATCTCAGGCGAGTGCCAGTGGCATGACCCCCGAAGTGATCCTGCGGGAGCCGCATGACACATCGATCTGATTTGGTCAAACGGATCGTCGATGAACGCGATCGGCAGTTCAATCTGCCCGGTCGCGAATTCGACCTACACAACCGCCCCAATGACTGGATCGCCCTGATTTGCAAATATGCCAGTCGCGATAGCGGCTCGCTGCACACTGCGCCGCTCCGCAGCGATTTTGAAGATGATCTGATTAAGGCCGGGGCAATCGTCCTCGCCGCCTTGGAACACATCGATGTGATGCTCGCCCGCGATTTATTGGCCGAAAGCTAGTTTCTGTTGTGCATCTTGATAAGATCAACTCATTCGCGCGCTAGCTCGCAGAGCCGATCGATCGCCATGACGACTGCCCGCCAGGAGCGCCACAAGGCTTCTGCGTCGGGCAGGGCGCGATGGGAATGCCCGATCCCCAGGTTGGCGCCCTCGTAAGCGGCAGCCGCCGCTGTTTCTGCTTCGTCGAGCAACATCCGCGCCTGCCTGTGCCATTCGCGACTATTGGGTTCGGCCGGGATCGCCGCTATCACCCGCTTGATCTCCTGACCGACCAATGAGTGGATACTGCTCACCCTGAACGGCGGAGCACCGATCACCCGCAGCAAGGTCTCCAACCAATACTGCTCGAATTCCGGCTGATCGGAAATGATCAGCGAATTGCTCAGCACGCTCTGCGCCCGTCGCGCCACCGTATCGGCTGGCGTCGCGGTGTGCAGCATGTCTTGGCTGATTTGATGGACCCGCTCGGATGGCTTCGACCATCCCCGCCACGACCAATGCGGCTGGATCAAATAGCTTTCGCCCTGGCCGTCCTCGCCTACCCAGCCAATTTCGATTGGATAGGAGTCCGAATCCAAGGACGACGCTTCGAAGTCAAGAAAAAAGATTTTCACCCATGACCCTCCCGTGCGCTGCCAAGCATGCATAGATAATGCTTATGCGTATAGGTATCGTTTCTGATCTTCATGCGGAGTTCTGGAAAGCGCGTGATTTTGCGGTCATGCAGTCCAAGCTCCGCGCCACACTCGCCGGGAGTGATATTATCCTCTTGGCGGGGGATATCGATCATGGGGATCGCGCGGTGGACACCGCGCACACCCTTTTTCCCGACCTGCCCGTATTCATGGTGGCAGGCAACCACGAATTCTATGGCAGCGATTACGACACGGTGCGCGCACGGCTGACCTCGAAGGATAATGTTCGGGTTCTCCAGCAGGAGACGATCGATCTGACGCCCCTGGGCGCTCCGGTGCGCCTGATCGCCACGACCTTGTGGACGGATTTCAATTTGATGCTCGATCCCGACATCGCGATGTTTCACGCCAGTCGGACCATGAATGATTTTCGTCTGATTCAATACTGCCACCGCCGCCTGCGACCCCAGGACACGCTATTATGGCACAACACCGAACGGACATGGCTGCTAGAGCAAATCAAGCGGCCGTTCGCCGGGAAAACCATCGTCATGACGCATCATGCGCCCGCCGCATTGGCGGTACTCGATCCGTTCATTGACGATCCACTGTCACCGAGCTTCGCGTCACGCATCGAAGACGACCTGATCCGATACCATGTGGATTTGGTGGTTTGGGGACATACCCACCAATCAGTCGATCGCCTGATCGATCAGACCCGATTTCTCAGCAACCAGACCGGCTATATCCGAGGCGATCGCAGCGAAACCGGCGACTACGGACAGATTACTGAGATTTAATCTTTCGTAAAAGGAACATTCACCAGATGTTCCTTTTGGCCCGTATAAATATTACATTGGTAGATATCGTTCAGGGTCTTGGCTTCTGAACCTACCCAAATCAATGATTGATTGCGAAGACGATTATTATTGGGCGCATCGTCTGCCCATGACGCGAAACCGGGACGACTGACCGGCGGTAGTATGAGGCATCGCAGCCGACCGGTCGGACATCATCCCGTCAAGGAGATGAGTAACGGCTGCCGGGATGGCCCAGAGCCATCGAAAAGGCATTGTGCAAGAGGATAGCCATGCCTGACGATTGGCAACTATCCACGCATCTACGATCCCTCCATAGTTGTAGATGTGGCTTCTTTTTCAGCACTGAAAAAGATAACCGTTCATTTTTCGAAAGAAAAAGAGAGAGGGCGAGCCGCTGGTTTCGGGTGAACCACCAGCAGTCGGCTACCACCGACAGGTCGCTTATGGGCGTGAAGATACTCAGGAAAGGTAACTTCGTTTTTCTTCCCTTCTGACCAGATCATCGACATCCTTCGGGATGTCAGCGTTCTGTCTGGTCATGGGGGGAAGAAAGCGATCAATATCTAGGAAAGATTGTTGGCCTCCGGCAAGAAGAAATATTCTAAGAATTATCTCTAATGAACACCACCGAAGATGAAAAAAGATGGCAGCGCAGCAAGTTTCTACAGGTTTCGCGCAGCTTGCGGAGCGAAACCTGTAGAACTTCAAGCTGACCGCGTGCGCCTGAGCGGGTGCTTGCCACCCGCGAATGGGGCCGCGCCAAGTCCCTTCTCGACATCTAAATACCGGTTTAATGGATGGTGCTGATGCCCCTGCAATCTGTTTCCCTGGTTTCTGCCGGTTTGGGCACATCCCTGGCGGCTGCTGGTAATACCTCTTCGACGAATCCGATTCTCGCCGTGAAATCCTTGATTGCTGGAGCAGGAATCAAATTGGTTGCTGGCGATTCTGGAGTTGATGTGATCATCTCGGTCAATGCCCTACCGGGTCTGCCGATGGTGTCTTCGGTGATTTCCTGCCAAGTTCACTGGTCCGCTGGCAATAATCTGAACAATACCTGTCATTTCATTGCGGCGTACCCAGTCGTGGTGACGGCCGTGATCGCGCGACTGGAATCGGCCAATGCCCAGGCTTCCGCGCTATCCGTGGTCATGGTGCGGAATGGGCAGCCCGTTAGCACCGGGATTCCGATCACCAGTGTGCCCTTCGCGACCAATGGAATCCCGCTGGTCAGTCAGGTATTGCCATTAATCCCGAATAATGCCGCGTTGTCTTTGGCCATCGGCGATGCCCTGGGGATTCAGGTCTCGTCGTTTTTGACCAGTGTCGGCAGTCTGTCGATCTTCTTCGCTCCGCTGTGAATTGACAGCGCATTATCAGCCCACTAGGATTCCTGCCATGTCAGGTAAACCATTTCGTCCAATGCTGGCTGAAAACGCCGATCTGAGCAAAATCGTTTTCCCCAAGCTCGCCAGTCCTAAAATCGACGGCATCAGGACTTTGGCGATGAGCGGAATCGCTCGATCGCGTACCATGAAACCCCTGCCAAATCGGTTTATTGCTGAGTACTTCGCGACTCATGCCACAGCGCTGGAAGGTTTGGATGGCGAATTGGTGGTCGGACCGGTCAATGCGCCGAATGTCTACACCACCAGTACTTCGGGCATCATGACCGCAGCATGGCAGCCGGATTTCACTTATTTCGTGTTCGACTGCTGGAATCAGCCGGGCAGGTTTGCCGATCGGATCAAGCATGCCACCCGGCTTGATCGTTCCCTGGCCCGTGTGCATCTGCTCGATTTCGTCGAGGTGCATAATCTCGACCAGCTTGTCCGCTACGAAGAAGCCGCGCTGGCGAATGGCTTTGAAGGCGTCATGTTGCGCGATCCTAACAGCCCCTACAAACAAGGTCGCTCGACCCTCAACGAGGGCTATCTGCTCAAGGTGAAACGCTTTAGCGATGCCGAAGCCGTCATCATCGGCTTCGAAGAAGAGATGAACAATGGCAATCAGGCCCGCATCGATGAACTGGGTCGTACGAAGCGGAGTTCGCACAAGGCCAATCTCACCGCCAAGGGCACACTGGGTGCCCTGGTGGTAAGGGGATTGACGGCATTCGACAATGTCGTGTTCAACATCGGTTCTGGATTTGATGCGGCAACCCGAGCCAGCTTCTGGAACAATCGCGACGAGCTATTAGGCCGCATCGTCGCCTATACGTATTTCAATGTCGGGGTGAAGGACTTGCCGCGCATGCCGGTGTACAAGGGGCTTCGCTCGCCAATCGATCTGTGATTTCATCGGCCGGTTGATTTCGCTTTTCGAAAGCTGAGTTTCTTGTCGAACCCGTGCTTTTCGATTTTCACAAGATCATCGGTAATCTGCACAATCGGATTTTCGGTGCCGCTCAGGATGCCGCCAACCCACAAGGCAATCTCCTGGAAGGCCATATAGGGATCGAACACTTTGGCGAACTGCGCATCCTTTAGATTCGGCGCATTGACATGCCACACACTGCTCGGATACTCGCCAATGTAGCTCAGCGTGGTGATTCGCGAGGCCACCATCCAATGATAGATCGCCGGAGTGATCGTCTGCCCGTAATAGCTCTTGACCGTTGTCGTGTTATGCCATCTTGCCGTCACGACCTCGATCTCCTGGTCGTCTAACCAGTGCACAAAATCGGCTTCGGTCCACTGCACGACCGGCGCGGCATCGCCAATCACGGTGGCGAAAGCGTAGTATAACTTGCCGCAAAAACCGACCACCACGGGATACACGTGATAGCTCACGCGGTTCATAACGAACGGATCGTCGGTATGGGTAATGCCCGATTTGTCGTGCCATGAGCGTAGTGACAGCTTCATCGAGCGGCGACTGGGAAAACCAACGGCTTCGACTTCCTGGTCACTCAGTATCCAGTCTTCCCGCCGCTGGAAGACCAGAGCATCGTCATGGCCGCTGCTGAGACCGATATCATAATAATCCCGGCCGATGAAAATCCGCATGCAGGACTCCGAAAGTGGGTGAGGGTTATGGCCTGCTAAATAGCACCATGTTCGGTTTATTTAAATCGGTGATCCCGATTGTCAGTTTGATGGTGTTGTTAGCGTTGCTGGGGATGTACGTCAAGATTCAATCGGATCGTATCGCGGCGCTAAAGACCACCACCGACTTGATGGCCCTCAGCAATGCCCGGATGGAGCAAGATGTCGCGCACGTGGTGGCGGCCCAGTTGCTCGCCGGGCAAGCGATCGCGCGTGCCCGGTTGGACGCCACCCAGGCCATGCATGCGGTGCAGACGCAGAACTTTTCCACCACGGCGCCGACCAAATTACAAATCGATATCAACAAAAGTATGGCTGATGTGTTCAACGATCTGCAAACTACGACTCGCAGCCAATAGTCTGCTGATCGTCCTGCTTCTTGGTTGCACGACGAAACCGGTGTTTGTCGCGCAGACCGATCAGCCAGTTGCGATACCGCTCATAGAACCGTTGACAATGGAGCCAGTAAACTGGCAGGTTGTCACAATCGAACAAATGAAAGCGCTGACGTCGAAACTCAAAGCGCCGACGATTTTCATCGTTCTTGACGAACAGAACTTCAAAGCGCTGTCATTGAACTTGCTCGATATACAACGTTACATAAAAGAACAAAAGGCGGTTGTGATCATGTTGACCAATATTATTCAAACACGCTCTGGTGGAGCGCCGGTAACGCCATGAATGATCCATACATTGTTCTTGGTATTCCGCGCAGCGCGTCAGTCGAAGATGCCAAACTGGCGTTTAAACGCTTGGCCAAAGGATGCCATCCTGATCTGTTTCCCAATGATCCTGCCAAGGAAGCGCGGTTCAAGGAGATCAATGCCGCTTACGATGCGATCGAAAACCCTGAGAGGGTGCAACCGGCACAGTTCGGCCATCCCCAAGCGGGATTTCATTTTTCCACTGGCAGCGTTTTCGATGATTTGTTTGCAAACCTACATCGCGCTCGTAACAATCATCTTCAGGCCTCCTGTCAACTGACCCTGGAAGAGGCGTTTACCGGCAAAACTGTGGATATCCAGGGCGTTTCGGGTGCGCGACCCCTTCAGGTCAACATTCCGCCCGGTGTCGTGCATGGTATGCAATTGGTGGTGCAGCAGGCAGGTGAGAACAATATCAGCAATCAGCGGCCGGGCGATCTGTACATCCAAATCCTGATTCTGCCGCACGCCCGCTTCATCCGTGATGGTAACAATCTGCACATTGCTGTGCCGGTATCCGCCCTCGATGTGTTGAAGCAGATGCCTATCGAAACCATCGGAATCGATGGCCAAGCCCTGCGCACCACCATCCCAACGGGCTTTGATACCAGTCGGCGTCTGCGTCTCGCGGGACAAGGCATGCCGAATGGTAATGGTCGCGGCGATCTGTTTGTCGAATTGAAAATCAGCTTTCCCGCGCTGAATATCGACCAACGGCAGACCATCGACCAGCTAGGCGTCTGATTCGGCGCCGCTCTTGCTGAAATGGGGCAACCACGATGCATCAAAGTCTGGCTCTGGCGCTGATCCGCCGAGGTGTGATCAAACGAAGAACAATTCTGCAAATTCAGCCGCCTGATCGGTATGCGCCGTCGGGTATTTTGATCGTCGCGGGGATTCGGCAGGTCGGTCAGCGGCTCATTTTTCTGGGGGAGCCGGGCGATCGGGTGTGCATGCGGGTCGATGCGGCGCAGGTCATCACGGTTGACGGCATGCCAATTCTGCGTGTTGCAGAATCGGTGGCACTTGACGAAGTGGGGAATCATGCGCCACAACTTCGTTGCCGATCGCCGATGGTCGAATGAGCCTCACGAAACGTGCGGCAGTACTGCTGTCGGCGGAGTGGATCAGGCAGGAAGCCATAGGCAAAGTGAAAGGTTATTGCGATGCGAGAGCCAGATCGTCAGATGCGGGAAAAACTGGTCGAGGTCTTAGCCGAGTTCCATATTGAGTTTGAAGACAGGAATGTGAGTGGCGCTCCGGCGCTTTGTTTTCAACTCAACAACGTCACCCGGAATTATCCTTACAAGGGCGGTGACTATCGGGCTAATTTGAACGCGGCGGCAATCTTGCGACGATTGCTTATCCAAAACGGCTACTCACCGAATATCACCGTCAACGGTCCGCCTAGGGTCAGTCCCCCAAAACCCGAGGTTGAATACAGCGGCGGGACACCGGCCGATATAGATGTGGCGGCAGTGTTTGCTAGATTAGATCGCACAGATAAAGGCGAACCCGGCATCGACTATGATACAGCCGTTGCCAATTTTAGATCGCTGCAACGCACCGATCCTCCCTCAGCCACTGGCGCCCCATCATCTTCCCGCGCTAACATCCCGTCTGAGGCGTCTTCCGATCATTCCGAGAATAGGGCTTCAGCCATGCCATCTCCTGCGAAACCGGTGGGCGCCATCGGTGAAATCGACTCTTCAGCGTCCGCTGCGGGCGCGCCCGATAGCTTAAAAGTCTCCGACGAGGGCTATCTGGTTTACACCCCGAAGCTCGAATATGTTCCGGCCGAAGTTATGATCATCCGGCTTGCGCATGAGTTGATCGGAGCGGCAGGCGATTGTTTGATTATCCCGCTGCATGCCAAGGAATTGGCATCGGTTTTGAGCTATCCTGAGACGATAGCCCGTTACGTGCTCAAACCGAGGCCGCAAGCGAGCGAGGCTCCCCCCGCCGTCGTGACCGCTCCCCCCGCCGTCGTGACCGCTCCCCCCGCCGTCCAGACCGCTCCCCCCGCCGTCGTGACGCCACCCCCACCGGTAGTCGCGGAAGTCGCTCCCAAGCTCCCTGAGCCGGTCACCAAGCCTCCGGCTGAGCCAGTGTTCGCCTTACCGGTGGCGCCGGAACCCGTCGATCCGCTCAAGTCGCCCCGTGCGGAACTGTTTGGCAAGCCGCGTTTTGCGCCGCCGGTCGGCAAAGGGGCATACACAAGAGGCAAAATCTCGGCCCCAGACGCCGAGATTGCCAAAATCCCCATGCCCTTGGCGCGGATGTTGGTGGCTCTCTATCGCGCGCAAATCGAGCAAGGGCGCGAGTGGCTGCCGTTGAGTGCCGCCAAAGACTACCTTGATGAGGCCGATAACAAACAATTCTCGGCACGGATGCCCTGGGCGTTGAATAAGGGATTGGCTGTGCGCAAGCTTCGCGAGGACGGTCCAGGGTATCAGTGGCGATTGACCGATGCAGGGACCGAACTCTGCATGAAGTTGTATGTGCCAGTCGTTGGTGAGCCCAGAACCCCCGCCTGGGTGGGCGCATGAACTTGCTCTAATCGGCGAAGTCTACGACAAAAAAGCCCCCGTAAACGGGGGCTTTTTTGTGTCGGGCGGACGCGGTTAAATAGACCATGTTGCGCAGCACTTCCCTGATCTCCCTGCCGAATGAGACTCTGTCGTTGACCGGCCTGCCAGTGCGTGCCGCTGGCTGGTTCGGACCGAACGATGGGTTGCACACGTTCTCGGTGCAGACGGCTAATTTTCGCGGTCGGTTGAGCTTGCAAGCAAGTCTGGCGACCGACCCGCAGGCCGATGACTGGTTCTCCATCTTGGCCGGTGGCCGCGCTTATTTGGAATATCCTGGCGTCAACACGTTGCCGACGATCACGGGCGGGGATACCTCGATCATCGGATTTAATTTCCTTGGCAATATCACCTGGGTGCGGGCGATCATCGATCGCGATTATCTGCTGCTGTTCGCCTCGCCCATGCAGGTCGGCTGCCTCGGTCTAATCACCGTGTTGATGAACTTCTGAGAGGCCTGTATGCCCGCAACCCCCCATATCGACCGCTACGTCCGTCTGATCACTGACAAGCCTCTCCAGCCGCCTCAGATCAAGCAGTGGTTTGGCTGCGTCAGCGAACATGCCGGGCCTGGGGTGACCCTGAGCGTGGCTCTGCTTGATGATCAGGCGGCGCGCCATGGCGTGCGGCTGATTCACCAGACCTTATCGGACGGGCATGGCTATCTCATCCCATTATGTCGTGATCTGGTGGCCTCGGAAATTGAGCAGATCGTGCACGCCTACGCGGCGGCCGAAGCTAAATTGGATTTTGACGTCGATACCAACCAGATCGCGCTCTGCGTGGCTGAGGACGACAGTATCCCCCTGGATGTGGCCACTCATCTTGCCCTCTGCACCGCATTGGCCAAGCAACGACATACGGATTGGGTGCGCGAGCGTACCGATGCCGGATGGCGCTACGGCGTGACGTTCGATCAAACCGAAAAGACCGCGCCTTTGCTGCGTCCCTGGGAACAATTGCCCGATCAGTACCGGCGCCCTGACTTGAATTTGCCGCAGACCCTGATCACCGGCCTCAACGATCAGGGCTATGTGGTGATCTCGCGGGCCGATCTAGATCAACTGCTCGGCCGGGCCTGAATGCCCATGCAGCCAATTGATGTGCTCCGCAGGTTTCGCGCGGCCCCATCACGTCTGGAACAAGAACAAGTGCTGCTGGAAGCGTTTACCGCTGGATGCCATGTGTTCTTTATCGGCATGCGGCTATCGGCTGATCCATTTTACACCTTCGGGCTGAATCGCGTCGCGATGATTTACGAGGACACTGAGGACAGTGGCGGCACATTCAGTTTTGCTGCATTTGAAGCCTTGGCCGCTCGACTCTATGGCCGGTTGGATGATGCGGCGATCGCCCGTGCGATGATCCATCGGGCGGCTGAACATTGTGATGGCGCCTGTTGGAACGAATTTTATCGTCGCATCTTGCTGAAAACTCTGCATAGCGGTCTCGATCTGCGCCTGTTCAGCCGGATATACAAGCGATTGGGGGATAATCCCGAGGTCGCGAGCTTCATGATACCCCAACGCTTTTGGCAACGGTCGCAGCCCGCATCAGCGACCCAGGCGATCCCGGCCGATGCCTATCTGATTGACGGTTGTATGGTGGGTGAGCGCCTCTTGGCGGTGCTGGACACGGCCAGCACCATTAGTTTTCATACTGCCAAGGCTCCGCGTGACTGTCCGGCCTTGCATGCGGCGCTGCGTCCGTTATTCGAGCGTCTGCCCGGCTCATTGGTGTTTGATGGGGTTTTGCATGACGGGCGCTACACGATTTTCGACATCTTGCCGTTTGCCGCGTATAAAATTGGCGGCACCGATCAATCGCAGCGCCAACGGCATGCGACTCTCGTCGCTATGCAGGAAGCCGGGTGTTTTGCGCCACCCCTGGCAGTCTTGCCGAAACTCGATTTTAGCGGCACCATCACTGATCTGGCCACGATCCAGCGGCAGATGGCGAACGATGGCTATCTGGCGATGTTCCTGAAACGCGCGGCGGCGGGCTATGATGGCTCGGCCAAATCCGGCGCATGGCGGAAGATTTCGACCAGTAGGTGAGACAATTTTTGCGATTCATGTCGATCCATGATCCCATCACGGACAGCGTTTCAAATCGTAGATTAAGTAATGGTATATCATGTCGATGGGCGTTGTGACGTGTATCGACATAAAAAATGCCCATAAAAGCGAAGCAATGTGATTGACGCTCGCCAAGCGTTGATCTACACCTCACGCCATTGCAGGCATCCGGCTTGCAGTATATTTCCAAACAACACTGTCGGAGATTACCGCATGCAGTTAGAATCAATCTCACCTGATGACCGGAAAAAATTTGAGGTGTTCAAGGAACAGGGTGTGGCGATTTTGCAGGAGATGGAAGACCTGAAGGAGCGTCTAAAGGACAGCACCAAGGCTTTGGCCGAGGAATTTTCGATCAAGCCGAAGGTGTTGTCGGCCTGTTTGCGCACCGCCTTCAAGGACACCTTGGCCGATCAGAAGGAACAGATGGACTTGATCGAGGAGATTCTGGAGGTCATCGGTCACGGTTGATGGTTACTGAGTAATAGTTTTACGGATGGCAAGTATTGATTATGGCATCACTG
>Ga0302320_10013544_pt1 | contig 17036 bp, 16 predicted proteins | sample Bog_T0_3_FD_202130 | JGI IMG/M metagenome (GOLD analysis project Ga0302320, IMG submission 202130) | Peat permafrost microbial communities from Stordalen Mire near Abisko, Sweden - Bog_T0_3 | ecosystem: Environmental > Terrestrial > Soil > Wetlands > Peat | place: Sweden: Abisko, Stordalen Mire... | reverse complement strand
CGCATTTCGCGTGCTCCAGAACTTCTTCGGGAATGCCCTTATCCGGCGCGCCCATGATTTCGTGCAGCACTGCGGCTGCATTATCCATGCGGTCGGCGGATTTTTCGCGGTGAGATTCCGCCCAGCCCAGGCTGGTCAGGGTCAACAATGCAACTAACAACGTAATCTTCTTCAAGGTGTTGCCTCGGCTTTCTACCCTGCAACGCATCTCTGCTTCCGCATCTGCAGCGTGGCGAGGTATTACAACCTTAGCGACAGGCAAGACAACCGTCTGAGCTATAGTGCTCAAGCCAAAGAGTTATTTCAGGGCGGTTTTGCAAAGGTCGTGTCAGTGTCGCGCTTCACGGCTGAGTCAACGTCCAGCGACAGCTTGCCGCAGTCGGGAAACCACGACTATTGCGTGTGCTTTCCTCTGGGTCAATATGTATATTGGGATTTGTAGGAACTCGCATTGTGGGTGGCCGCACGCAGGGCCTTCCGTGTTCGTGTCTCTGCGATTCTAAAGGGGATAGGTTTCATCCGTGGAAGGTTCTTCTCGCAGATCGAGCGCCGGGCTGCTGCTGATCGCGGGCGCTTTCTTTATGGAATTTCTGGATGGCACCGTGATTGCTACCGCGCTGCCTCAGATGGCGCACACCTTCCATGCCAACGCCGTGGACCTGAACGTCGGAATGACGGCCTACATGCTCACGCTAGCTGTCTTTATTCCCATCAGCGGGTGGGTCGCCGACCGTTTTGGGTCGCGCCGAGTTTTCGCCTCGGCCATCGCCGTTTTCACCTTGGCATCGGTTCTCTGCGGTATCAGTAATGGGCTCACGTCGTTCACCTTGGCCCGAATCCTCCAGGGCATCGGCGGAGCGATGATGGTGCCAGTAGGCCGCCTGGTGGTACTGCGCAGCACCGAGAAAAAAGACCTGATCAGGGCTATTGCCTACCTCACTTGGCCGGGGCTGGCCGCTCCCATCGTCGGGCCCCCTTTGGGAGGCTTCATCACCACCTACGCGAACTGGCGATGGATCTTTTTCCTCAATGTTCCTCTGGGAGTCACGGCTTTCGCATTGACCTTCTTCCTCCTGCGAAACGAGCGCGAGGAGGAAAGACCCGTATTCGACTGGATTACATTCCTGCTCTGCGGAGTGGCCTGCTCCACTTTCGTATATGGATTGGAATTGCTGGGCCAAGCCAACGGGACATGGAAGCTTGGCGTCGCCCTGATCGCGGTAAGCGTGGCAACGGGTGCAGGAGCCATCGCCACAACTCGCCGCGCCCAGGTTCCGTTGATCGATCTGGAATCTTTGAAGCTGCAAACCTTTGCCGTCACCATCTTTGGAGGATCCATCTTTCGCATTGCCATCAGCGTCTCTCCATTTCTGTTGCCGCTGATGTTTCAGATCGGCTTCGGCATGAATGCCTTCCGCTCAGGACTCTTCCTCCTGGCGCTGTTTGCGGGAAACATGGGAATGAAGTCGCTGACAACGCCGGTCTTGCGTCGCTTCGGCTTCCGCCGGGTTTTGATTGTGAATGGAATCGTAGTGGGAGTGGCTATCCTGCTCTGTGCTCTGCTCTCCCCTCGTACGCCCTGGATGCTGGTTGTTCTGGTCCTCTTCGTGAATGGCCTATGCCGCTCCATGCAATTCACTTCGATGGGCACGCTGGCCTTCGTCGACGTGCCTTTCGAGAGGATGAGCGCGGCCAACAGCTTTGCCAGCACGGTGCAGCAACTGACCAGCAGCATGGGCGTGGCGGTGGGAGCACTGGCTCTCCGGATGGCAACGGTCGCGCGCGGTCATGCGCACGGAACCCCGGATATGATGGATTTCCATATAGCCTTTGCGCTGGTGAGCGTGCTGGCATTTGCGGCGATCTTCGACTGCTTTCAGTTACCGCCCGATGCGGGATCGATCACCAGCGGCCATCACGCAAAGCAAGAACCCGAGCTTACCCAAGGATAAGAAGTTTGATGGCGTTGAGGCTTCGCCCGAATGCAAGTTCCTGTTGTAATGCTTCGCCTGATGCGCTAAAAATGGCTGCATCCTTCAACGCCTACGTCATCGCGAGGTATTCGTCATGTCCAAACTAGATCGCCGTTCTTTCTTGCGTACGGCCACGGCAGCATCGTTCGTGGCGGCCACTGCTTCCATGCCAGCCCTTGCCGCGCCGCAGACAAGCGATGCAAGTTCTGCCGCGGCTCCTGCGGCTCCGCCTGCCGTTACGCGTATTTTGGCGCGGTATGTCATCAGCGCAAAATATGAGGATCTGCCTCAGGGCGTGCGCAAGGAGGGAACGCGGACATTGCTGAATTGGGTCGGGGTCGCCGTGGGAGCCTCTCACCATGAAGGCGTGAATGATGTGATCGCCGCATTGGCGCCATTTTCCGGCCCTCCCCAGGCCGCGATCATGGGACGGCATGAACGCTTCGACATTTTGAATGCCGCGATGATAAACGGCATCGGCACTCACATCTTCGATTACGACGATACTCATCCCAAGACCCTCATTCATGCATCTTCGGCAGTTGTCCCAGTTGCGCTTGCGCTCGCTGAATACCAACCGGTTTCGGGCAAGGATTTCCTGAACGCGATCATTCTAGGCGTGGAGACCATCTTCCGCATTGGTAATGCCGTGTTTCCCGATCACTTCCAACATGGCTGGCACGGCGCAGGAACGATAGGCCAGTTTGGCGCCGCCGTTGCGGCCGGTAAACTTCTCGGACTCAATGAGCAGCAGATGATCTGGGCGCTTGGCTTGGCAGCATCGCAACCCGTGGGACTCATCGAATCGTTTGGCTCCATGAATAAGAGCTTCAATCCCGGACGTGCCGCAAACAATGGGTTGTTATCGGCCCTTCTGGCCGCCAGGAATTTTACGAGTTCCAACCAGATGATCGAGGCAAAATTCGGTTGGGCAAATGTCGCGAGTTCCAAGCAGGACTACCGCGAAATCACCGAAGGACTGGGGACGCGCTACGACGCCGCAAATAATACGTACAAGCCGTTTGCCTGTGGCATCGTGTTGCACCCGATCATCGATGCCGCTATTCAGTTACGCAATCAGTACAAATTGACGGCCGGCCAGATCGAGCGTATCGACATGCGAGTCAATCCACAAGTGCTGGTTTTAACAGGCCAGAAGACTCCCAGGGAAGGCCTCGAAGGCAAGTTCAGTGTTTATCACGCGGTTGCGGTGGCGATTGTGGAAGGCGCGGCGGGAGAAAAGCAGTTCAGCCAACGCGCGGTGCGCGACCCGGTGGTTGTAGCGCTTCGGAGCAAGGTAGTACCAGTGGTTGACGCGTCGATAAAGACGAATCAAGTTGACCTGACGATCATCACCAAGGATGGGCGCAAACTAAACAAATTTATTCAGCATGCCGTCGGCAGCATTGAATTGCCCATGAGCGATGGCGCGCTGGAGGCGAAGGTCACGGATTTAGCGGAAGGAATTTTACCGGCAGCGCAGATTCGTCAATTGATGGATGCATGCTGGAATGTTGAAAAGCTCCCGAGTGCCGCCGCAATTGCCCAGGCGGCGACAGTGTAGAACCGGTTCCAGGCTTGAGGTTCTCCCGTCCCATCTTAGCCGCAACTGCGGCGGCAAAGGTGGGACGGGAGGCTTACCTCTCGAACGTGATTCCCTGCTTGTTAATCGCAGCCTTCACTGGCCGCGATCCTGACTCTTTGTAACTTTCTGCCGTATTCAGCGACCACGTTTTCCCATCCGGGCGGTCGATGCTCTTCCAGTATTCCAACATGGTCGCATCGTATTCCACGATGGCTTCCCGGATCCCTTCGGTGTGGTAGCGCTCGTCGTGCCGGAATGTTTCCATCGGAAGGCGCGGCTTCAGCGTGGCAGGTTTGTCCACGTACCCGATCGACAGCCCCACCAGGGGAAAAGCGAGGTGCGGTATTTCGAGCACATCGATCATCGCTTGCGGGTTGCGGCGAATACCGCCGAGGGGCACAATTCCCAATCCAAGCGAACGTGCCGCATCGATCATCGCTGCCAGGGCGATGCCCACGTCGGTCACGCCGGCCAGCAGTCCTTCCACGGTTTCCTGTATGTCCTGCTTCTCGCCTGCCACTTCCACGCCGATCCCGGTTTTGTAGAAGTCCAGGATGACGGCGATAAACACCGGGGCGGTGGCAATCCATTTCTGCCCGCCTGCAGCCTCGGCTATACGTGCGCGCCTCCCGGCGTCACGCACTACGACCATGGAAACATGTTGCGAGTTCTTTGAAGTCGGCGCCCGCCGGGCGGCTTCGAGGATGGAGCGCAGGTCTTCTTCGCTCACGGGTTTGTCAGTGAAACTGCGGTCACTGTGATGGCTGTAGAGAAGAGAAAGAGTTTCGTTCATAGGGTCTTCTGAAATTCTAATTGGTGAATGGCCGGGGAACAACAGGCACGGAACGAAGGTCTGCCCGGGGATTCGCAATATGGAAGCGGTGAATTCTCCCCCTCGGATCGAGCCGTGGGCAATTTGCGTTGTTTTTGGGCCTAGAATAGAAAATGCTCCGATGGTAAGCCTCCCTGCATCCAACTACCATTGGTTTGCATTGGTTTGGTGAATCTTGTGAAAATGAAAATACCCAACAGTTTGCCCGTTCTCGCTCTTCTCGTAGCTTCGATTGCCGCATATGCCCAACAGCCTGAGGGAGCTCCAATCTCGTCAGGTGGCCAGCCTTCGGCGTCTACGGCGATGAAAGAGCCCGCGAAAGATGCCAGCGCGCCCGCCAAGCCTGTCAGCCAGAAGCAGCCTGATCGCTCAGACGCGTATTATCATTTCCAACTCGGCCACATGTATGAGGAGATGGTGGCCGTCACCGGTCGCACCGAGTACGCCTCCAAGGCGGTAGCGGAGTACAAAGCCGCGCTGCAGGCAGATCCGGATTCGCCTTACCTGGCCTCCGCGCTTGCTGAGCTCTACGCCCGGACGGGGGATATCCGCGATGCCGTTGCCGAGGCCCAGGACGTGATTAGCCGCGACCCCGACAATCTGGACGCACGGCGCTTATTGGGCCGCATCTATCTGCGCTCCATCGGCGATCTGCAGGGCGGCACGCAGAAAGACACCGAAGCCGTTCTCCACCTTGCCCTTGAGCAGTACCGGCAAATTGTGCGTCTGGACCCGGCGAGTATCGAGGACCATCTTCTGCTAGGCCGTCTTTATCGCTTAAATAATGAGACTGGCAAGGCCGAAGAGGAGTTCCGCGCCTCGGTAAAACTACAACCTTCGTCAGAAGACGCGGTCACAACCCTTGCGCTGCTCTACAATGAAGAAGGCGATTCGAGCCGCGCCCTGGAAATTCTAAATTCCGTACCGGAGATGGACCGCTCGCCGCGCATTCAGGCAGTGCTCGGCTACACCTACGAACAGAAGAAGGATTACAAACACGCCATCGACGCCTATCGGAAGTCCGTAGATTCCGACAAAGACAACCTCGATGCCGCGCGAGGACTGGCGCAGAATTTGCTCAATGACAATCAGACCGAGGCCGCCCTCGCGCAGTTTCAAACAATTGCTGCAGCCGATCCGCAGGACATGCAAACGCTGCTGCACATCTCGGAAATCTACCGCCGCGACGGACAATTTGAGAAGGCCCTGGAGACGCTGACCAAGGCGCAGGCAATTGCCCCGGACTCGATGGAAGTCGAGTACAACCGTGCTGTCATTCAGGAGGCGTTGGGGCAATTCGACGACGCCTCGCGTCAACTGGAAGAACTGCTGGCTCGCACGGATAAACCCAGTGGCGTGTACTCGGCTTTCGAGCGCAACAATCGCGCCATCTTCCTGGAACGCGTGGGAACCGTTTATCGCGACCAGAACAAGACTGCGGAGGCTGTCAACGCCTTCCGCAAGATGGTTGCTCTCGGCGACGACTCAGTTGCCCGCGGCTACCAGCAGATCATCGAAACCTATCGCGATGCGAAGAACTGGCCCGCAGCCACGGCTGCAGCCCGCGAAGCCGTCGAGAAACTTCCCAAGGACCGGGGCCTGCAAATGGTTCTCGCCGGACAGGAAGCCGATAGCGGTGAAGCTGGCGCTGCCATTGCCCGGGTGAAATCCATGCTCACAGGCAAACCTGCGGAAGACCGCGAGGTTTGGATCACTCTGGCCCAGATGAACAGCCGTCTGCGACGGTATCCCGATGCGGAACAGGCGCTTGCGAAAGCCTTGGAGCTTTCGCCAAAGCAGGAAGACAAGGACTATGTCAACTTCGTCGCCGGCTCAGTCTACGAGCGCGAGAAAAAGTATGACGAGGCAGAAAGTTACTTCCGCAAGGTGCTTGCCTCCGATCCGAAGAACGCAACTGCGCTGAATTATCTTGGCTACATGCTGGCTGACCGCGGCACGCGTCTTGACGAAGCGCTCTCGCTGATTCGCAAGGCTGTTGCGCTCGATCCGCAGAACGGCGCTTACCTCGATTCGCTCGGCTGGGCTCACTTCAAGATGGGCAAGTACGATCTTGCCGAGTCTGCCCTGCGGAAAGCCGCGGATCGCATGGACAACGATCCCACCGTGCATGAGCATCTTGGCGACGTCTATCAGAAAACAAACCGTCTCCGGCTCGCGGTCACACAATGGGAGCGCTCGCTGCAGGAGTGGAAAAGAACAGTTCCCGTCGAAGTCGAACCTTCCGACGTAGCCAAGGTCCAGAAGAAGCTGGATGGGGCAAAGGTGAAGCTCGCCAGACAGGAAGAGAACGCCGCAAAGTAACTTGATAGCGTGTGGGTGCCCTACCCTTGTCCGCCGTATTTGCGGACAGGGTGGGGCTTCTGATGAAACCCTTTTGACGCCTCGGTGCTACACTTCCCCCATGCTGGCCTCCTACGCAGTGCGCGTTGAGACGTCTCTCGGACGCCGCTATCCAGAACCGCCGCATCCTTATCGTGACGACTTCCAGCGCGACCGTGACCGCATCATTCATGCCCGCGCCTTCCGCCGCCTTGAGAACAAAACGCAGGTTTTCACCCAGCGTCTCTCAGATCATTTCCGCACCCGGCTCACCCATACCATTGAGGTCGCGCAGATTTCGCGCACCATCGCCGCCGCGCTCCACCTCAACGAAAGCCTCGTCGAGACTCTCGCCTTGGTACATGACATTGGCCATCCGCCGTTCGGGCACTCTGGCGAACTCGCCCTGCACCTGGCAATGCAGGAGCATGGCGAAACCTTTGACCACAATCTCCACGCACTGCGCATCGTGGAACAGTTTGAGCAGCGCTATGCCTCGCATCCCGGACTGAACCTCACCTTCGAGGTCCGCGAAGGCATCATCAAGCACTCGCACGATTACGCGCCCGCAAAATACCCGGAGCTTGCGGAATATCTGCTCGACCAGCGTCCGCCACTGGAAGCACAACTCATCGATCACACTGACGAGATCGCATATAACACCGCCGACCTTGACGATGGCTTCGAAGCTCGCCTGCTGAAACTCTCGGATATCCGGCGCGAGGTTGCAATCTTCGACCGTTACTTCCGCGAGGTCGAGCGGGAATTCGCCGGCGTGCGCGACAAACTCAAATTCAACGAGGCGCTCAAGCGCATGTTGAATCACCTTGTCACCGACCTCATCGACAACACCAACCGGCAGATCAAAGCCTCTGGCGTGCGGACTGTCGCTGATGTCCGGCGTTATCCCGAACGCCTCGCAACGTTCAGTCCTGCAACCGATCAGGACCGTGCCCAGGCCAAGCAGTTCCTTTATCAGAATCTGTACCACAGCGAGTCTTTGCGTCCACAGAAGGACGACGGGGAGAAGATTGTTCAGGATCTTTTCAGCTATTGGTTCGAGCACCCCACCGGTCTCCCCGTGAGCTACCAACGCGAAATGGAATCGGAAACACGAGCCCGGATCATTTGCGACTACATTGCCGGAATGACCGATAACTACATCCTCGATCTACATAAAAAGGTCATCGAAAAAAGTGTAGCGAGGTAGTGTTGGCACCTGGCACGCGGCCTTGACCCTGTAATTCTTACCCACTGACCCCATTCCTACGTCGCACCCTTCAATCCGAATTTCTCGTTGTCATTGAAAACAAGCCGTTTATTTCAATTCTTAGTTTGGCATCTGAACTGTAGTAGTAAAAGTGTCGCGCCACCGCTCTTAGGCGGTACGCAGCCTGAGAGCGGGTTAGTCCTGCCGGAGGAATATTCGAAATGAAAAATCGCTTCTTATTCGCCTTACCCCTGTTCGCCTCGCTTGCCCTGCCGGTCGTTGCACAGCAAAGCGGCACCTTACCGGATCAACAACCGGCTATACAGTCGCAGGCGGAGCCTGACTCCAACTCGCCGATGGCCAATCCTGACAAGCAGCTTGAGCCGCTCAAGCCTGATACCAGAGAAGGCTTCTGGGGACACATGAACCCCTTTGCGCGCAAAAAGTATGTGCAGCGTCAACTTGCCCCGATTCGCGATCGCGCCAACGAACTCGATGAGCTGACCGCGAACAACTCCAGGATGTTAAAGGACGTAGACTCCCGCGCCACGGCTGGAATTCAGCGCGCCGACGCCCATGCAACCTTGGCGGATCAGCACGCGGTAGACGCCGCAAATCGCGCCCAGATGGCTAACCAGACCGCGCAGCAGGCCAGCACAAATTTGCAATCCGTCTCGCAGGTCGTACAGAACCTCGATCAGTATCAGAGCGCAAATCAGGTTGAAATTCGCTTCCGTCCCGGTGCCACGACCCTGAGCAAGAACGCCAAGGACGCGCTTGACCAGCTCGCGGAAACCATGAAGGATCAGAAAGGTTATGTCATAGAGGTTCAAGGCTTTAACCCGGGACGCGGGGCTGCCGCAATTCAACAATCGCAGCATCTGGCGGATTCCGTAGTCCGCTATCTCGTGATCAATCACCAGATCCCGGTTTATCGCATTTATGAGCTTGGCCTCGGCAATGCCAAGATTCAAAGCGCGTCGGACAATGCCAGGCCCACACACGGAAGCCGCGTCGAAGTTACTCTTCTCAAGAACGGCGTCGGCGACCTGCAGGCCAATCAGCAAGTGCCATCGATGTCACAACCCGAGTAGCTCGCAAGAAAGTCGCAGACTCATCGAGACGCGGGCCATCAGGCTCGCGTCTTTGTTGTGTCCAGCGCCATGGCGAATCTTCGTGCCGGTTTCGTGCTATCTTTGCTCCGGCAAATGCTATTTTCCGAGCCATCTGAGTTTTTGTTTACCGCCGGGTATGACTCTCCGGTTGGCCACCTCGACCTTGCCATGAGCGAGCGCGGCTTGGTGACGGTTGCGTTTCATGGCCGGTGGATGGTTCCCCATGGCAGCGGGAACGCGCGCTGGATCGAGGAGCCCGATCGTTTTCGCGATGTAACCTGCCAATTGGATGAGTACTTTGCGGGAAAGCGCCGTGCGTTTGACCTCCCACTCGATTTGCGCGGTCCCGAATTCCACCAGCGTTGCTGGCAGGCACTCTTGCGCATCCCTTACGGACAGGCTTGGTCCTACGCCCAGCTCGCCCGAGAAGTTGGATCGCCGCTTGCCTCGCGAGCGGTAGGTCAGGCGAACCATCACAACCCGGTTGCCATCATTGTGCCTTGCCATCGAGTCATCGCCTCCGACGGTAGTCTGGCCGGATTCGGCGGCGGCCTCGCGGCAAAGGAATTCCTGCTCAATCTCGAAGGCGCACGCTTCCGCCCATCGACTCCTGAACAGGGCAGCCTCTTCGGCAAACACGCCGTCTAGCGCGCACAGAACATAAACAGTGGGTACACTGCCCGCGCAAAAGCAGCGGCGCGTCGAAGTGGGGCCACCCGCGGCCTCCCTAGTGTGTGAATGCGGTAACATCGATTAGCAGTGGCCCTCCGGCCGCATGTGCTATACTGCGAGAGATCGGGAACGGGCCTGAGGGTGCGAATGCGCCTTCGGATGTCCGCGCGCCTGCCACCGTTGACAGTCAGCTCTGGCATGCGCTACCGTGTAGTCTTTCGGCTGTCCTGCGGTTGCCCGCCTGACGGTATTCTGTCGCCGCGGATTACATGGCCTCACTGGCCGGGATCTGCAAAGCGGTTCTGCTGACGGTTTTGCCCCGCACGTACGTGCAGAAGCCCCCAGACCAAAGTCCTGGGTCTTCGATCCTTGGCGAGAAATCGCTGGGGCGCGTTGCGGTGCCTGCCGGATTCAGGCAGAGCGAGGCCGGAACGGTCTTCTCATTAGTCGGTTTTTACATCTGGGAGAGTTTGGAATGTCAACCTATTTCCCCAAAGGGGAGATTGCGCACAAGTGGTATGTGGTGGATGCGGATGGACAGACGCTGGGTCGGCTGTCTACGCGCGTCGCGCGCATCCTCAGCGGCAAAGATAACCCCCGCTACACGCCGTTTCTCGATACCGGCGACCATGTCGTAGTCATCAACGCCAGCAAGGTGAAACTTACCGGGCTGAAGGCTCACGCCAAGGTCTATCGCCATTACACCGGTTTCCCGGGCGGTCTGCGGGAAGAAGAATTTTCAAAGCGCCTGGTTCGCAACCCGGAACTGATTGTGCAGGAAGCCGTCGAAGGCATGCTGCCCAAATCGAAGCTGGGCCGCGCCATGGCCACAAAACTAAAGGTCTACCGCGACGAGAAGCATCCGCATCAGGCACAGAAGCCTGAGGCGATTGCTGCGGTCGTTTAGGTCAAGGATTAACATCGAATGGCTGAACTGGTTCAATACTATGGAACGGGCCGCCGCAAATCGAGCGTAGCCCGCATCTTCCTCCGCCCCGGCACCGGCGTCATCAAGGTGAACGGCAAGGCTTTCGAGGAGCACTTTGTGACCGACGTGCAGCGCATTATCGCCCGTCAGTCGCTCATCCTTACCGAAACCCTCAACAGCTTTGACGTGATTGCCAACTGCTCCGGCGGCGGCATTACGGCACAGGCTGGCGCGGTTCGCATGGGCATTGCCCGCGCGCTGCAGGAGTTCAATCCTGAGTTGCGCGCAAAGATGAAAGCCGAGGGCTTTATGACGCGCGATGCGCGCCAGAAAGAGCGCAAGAAGTACGGCCAGAAGGGCGCCCGCAAGCGCTTCCAGTTCAGCAAGCGTTAAATCGCTGGCAGGCTCCGGGATGTCCGGGGCCTGCACATGCTTGATTGGATTCCCGGGTGTCGTTCTTGTACAACCAGGATTTTCGCCCTGTGCTGCAGGTTCCGGCAGTATCTGGGTCTTTGTAGTTCGGAACCAAAAATCTTCCCGCTCCCGCTAATTCCGGGGCGGGCAACGGGAATTGAATTGTCTGGCGCACTCGTGGCGCAAGCGGGCAATGCAAATCCATCCAAGGAGGTTCAGTGGCCAATATCACCATGAAAGAATTGCTCGAAGCTGGCGTACATTTCGGGCATCAAACCAAGCGCTGGAATCCGAAGATGAAGGAATACATCTTTGGCGAGCGCAACGGGATTTACATCATCGACCTGCAGAAGACGCTGAAAATGTTCAAGGAAGCGTCGAAGTTCGTGCAGGAAAACGCCGCCGAAGGCCGGACGATCATGTTCGTTGGCACCAAGCGCCAAGCTCAGGAAGCGATTGCCGAAGAGGCAACCCGCTGCGGAATGTTCTACATCAACCAGCGTTGGTTGGGCGGGCTGCTCACCAACTGGATTACGGTGCAGAAATCCGTTAAGCGCCTGAAGGAACTCGACGAGATGGCGACCGATGGCCGCTATGAACTGCTGCCGAAGAAGGAAGTCGTGAAACTGGAGCGCGAACGCAAACACCTCCAGGCCAACCTCGCCGGCATCAAGAATCTGAACCGTCTTCCCGACGCGATCTTCGTGATTGACTCCAACAAGGAGCAGATTGCGGTGAAGGAAGCGCGCAAGCTGGGAATCCCAGTGGTGGCCGTGGTTGACACCAATTGCGACCCGACCGAAGTCGATTACATTATTCCGGGCAATGACGACGCGTTGCGCGCCATTCGCCTGTTTGCTTCCAAGATCGCCGACTCGGTGATCGAAGGTTCGCAGGCAGCTACCGACAAGCAGAGCGCCGAATTGGCTGCCGGCGTAACCGCCAGCGAGCAGGTTCCGGACGCCGAAGCGGCTTCCGCCGATGCTGCTCCAGCCGATGACGTTGACATGGAAGAAGTACTTGGCAAGGGTGTACGCAAGGTTGAAGCGGCAGTTGCCGAACCTGATGTAGAGGTGGAATCGCGGTAAGCCCGCAGCCCAAACGGGCATTCGCGAATATTTCGTGAAAAGCGACCCGCGCTGCATCCATGGCGCGGGTCGTTTTGTGAGAATCAATATTGTAACCAGGAATGGTAAACCAGGAGCCTGGCCTCGCCCGGCCGCACTGATCGAAGAAAGGTTTTGCAATGGCAGAGATTACCGCACAGATGGTTAAAGAGCTCCGCGAAAAGTCCGGAGCCCCGATGATGGACTGCAAGAAAGCTCTTACGGAGGCCAATGGCAATCTGGAAGAGGCTATCGTCGTGCTGCGCAAGCGCGGCATGGCGACCGCAGCCAAGAAGGCGACCCGCACCACCAGCGAAGGCGTTGTCACCAGTTACATTCATGCCGGAGGCAAGATCGGCGTTCTGCTGGAAGTGAACTGCGAGAGCGACTTCGTCGCCCGCACTGCCGAATTCCAGGGCCTGGTGCATGACATTGCGATGCACATCGCCGCTGTCGATCCGCGCTACGTCCGCAAGGAAGACGTGACTGCGTCCGACATGGAAAAGGAACGCGACATCTATCGTGCCCAGGCCGCTGCCACAGGCAAGCCGGCTCCAGTGATCGAAAAGATCGTGGAAGGCAAGATGGGCAAATTCTACGAGGAAGTCTGCCTGCTTGAGCAGCCGTTCATCAAGGAGCAGAGCATCACGATCATGCAACTGATCGCGACCGTAATCGGCAAACTTGGCGAGAATATTTCGGTTCGCCGTTTTGCCCGCTTCAAGGTTGGCGAATCGACTGAGACGGTCGCAGTCGCCAAGCAGAAGGCCGCCGAAGCAGCCGAGTAGTTCGCGGCTTGAGCAGCATCAGCGGCATCCAAGCGGGGCGGAGCAGTCTGCCCTGCTTTTTCTGCGCTCAATTCCAGATTTTTTCTGATACTCAAAACATGGGGACGGCTTACCCGGCTCCATCATATCGTTTACACTTTAACCATGGCCGATCCCATCTATAAGCGCATTCTTCTCAAGCTCTCTGGCGAGGCTCTGGCAGCGGGCCAGGGCTTTGGCGTCGATAACACTCGCCTACACGAAATTGCAGCGGAAGTTGCCGACGTGCACCGGCTCGGAGTCCAGATTGGCCTGGTAGTGGGCGGTGGAAATTTTTTCCGCGGCGTAGCCGAGCAGGCCAAGGAAATGGATCGCATATCCGCCGATCACATGGGCATGCTGGCCACCATGATCAACGCGCTGGCCTTGCAGGACGCGCTGGAGAAGCAGGGCGTACAAACCCGCGTCATGAGCGCGATCGAGATGAACCAGGTGGCTGAGCCATTTATCCGGCGTAGGGCCGTTCGCCATCTCGAAAAGGAGCGCGTCGTAATTTTTGGCGCAGGCACCGGCAATCCGTACTTTTCGACCGACACCGCCGCCTCGCTTCGGGCAATGGAAATCAAGGCTGAAGTCATTATGAAGGCGACGAAGGTCGAAGGCATCTATGACCGCGATCCGGTCCACGATGCCAGCGCGAAAATGTTCGACACGATCACCTTTACCGACGTTCTAAAGCTGGGACTGAAGGTGATGGACGCCACCGCGATCAGTCTTTGCCGGGAGAACAATCTCCCGATCCTGGTCTTCAACCTGAACACCCATGGCAATATTCGCCGGGTGTGCCTGGGAGAGAAAATTGGCTCGATCGTCACCGCCTGATTCCCTGGTATGAGGCGTTCGCAAGTTGGAGAAATTACTGTGCCCGTAACGGGCAACCCGGGAAACTGGACACTTTCCACAAGGCAGCGGATTTGTTAGAGTTTGCAGCTTAGAGGTAGCATTACGCAGCTTGAACTCGAACGCTGCGGGATGCCGGGTTTATAATCGGCTGTCTTGAACGGAGTACACCTATGGCTCAGATCAGCATGGCGGCACTGCCCGCCCTCAAAGATACATTCACTCAGCTTAAGTCACGCATGGAGAAGGCTGTCGAGGCGTTCCGCAAGGAACTGACATCGCAGCGAACTGGCCGCGCGAACGTACACATGCTCGACAGCGTTCACGTGGACGCATACGGTTCCATGGTGCCGCTCAACCAGGTTGGAAACATCAGCGCGCCGGAGCCGCAACTCATCACCATTCAGCCTTGGGACACCTCGCTTACCGGAGCCATAGAGAAGGCCATCCGTAGCTCTGACCTCGGATTCAATCCGCAGAATGACGGCAAGGTAATCCGCGTCCCCGTGCCCACACTCAACGAGGAGCGCCGCAAAGACATGGTGAAGCACCTCAACAAGGTGCTTGAAGAACATAAAACTGCGATCCGCAATATTCGCCGCGACGGCAACGAAGCCATCAAGAAGGCGATGAAAGATAAGAAAATTTCCGAGGACGAAGAGCGCGGCTCGCTCGAACAGATGCAAAAAGTCACGGACGACGAAATCAAGAAGATGGACGAGATGTTCAAGGTGAAGGAGAAGGAAGTCATGCAGGTCTGACCTCCTTCGCTGCTTGCAGATTGAAAGAGCCTGGGGGAGATCCCTGGGCTCTTTCCGTATTACGCCTTGAAGAACATTCGCAACTCTGCGAGCATTTCTTCAGGACGTTCTTCCGGCAGAAAATGCCCGCAGTCGAGCGCCCGGCCTGACACAGTGGTAGCTTTCTCGCGCCATGTCGCCAACACATCCCACAGATGACCGACAACCCCCTTGGCTCCCCATAGCGCCAGCAGAGGTGCGGTGATCTTATTGCCGGCATCGTCGTCGGCCTTGTCCATGTCGAGATCGATCCCGGCAGCCGCGCGGTAGTCTTCGCAAATCGCGTGAATCGTCCGGCTGCAGCAATAGCAGCGGAGATATTCACTGATCGCCTCTGGCGTGATGGCGTCCGGGGTTTTGTTTTGAACCTGAAGATGGCGCTTCAGGTAAAACGCCGGATCGAGACTGATGAGGTGCTCCGGCAAAGGAGACGGCTGAATCAGCAGGAACCACCAGACGTATTTCGTCGCAAACTCTTTACTGGTGTCGCGGTACATCGTGAGGGTCGGCGCAATGTCCATGAGGCACACCTTGCGGACGCTAGCGGGATGATCGAGACAAAGCCGATGCGCCACCCGAGCGCCACGGTCGTGACCAGCTACGAAGAACTGCTCATGCCCGAAGTGCCGCATGGTCTCCACCTGATCCTGGGCCATCGCTCGAAACGAATAGTTGACGTGGCGCTCGCCTCCGTCAGGCTTGCTGGAATCGCCATAGCCTCGCAGGTCAGGGATCACGACCGAGTAGTCGCGCGCGAGATCCGCGGCGACCTTGTGCCAGGTGACATGGGTTTCCGGATGGCCATGCAATAGCAGGAGCGGTGGCCCATCTCCTTTTCGCAGGACCCGAACGGTAGCGCCGCTGGTTTTCACGTACTCCGAAGAAAAGCCGGGAAAGAGTTTCCGCGTAACTTCTGCAAATGGGGCTGCGGGCACATCCGGTAATGGACTGCATTGTGAAGGTGCGGTAAACATTTCAGCCTCCGGAACAACTAAGATTATCCTCCCACACCGGCTGCAAACCATCTCTGCTCCTAATCGAATATGATTGCAATATGTCGCCATTGGAGATTTTTGGGGTCTTGACCGGCGCGGTCTGCGTATTGCTGGCGGCGAAGGAGAACATCCTTAACTGGCCGATTGGCATTGTGAACAACGCGCTGTTCTTTGTAATGTTCTGGCGGAACAAGTTGTATGCCGACTCCTGCCTGCAGCTTTGCTACATTGCAATCGCCATCTATGGATGGTGGCGCTGGAGTCATGCGGGAGACGGCGCGAGCGTGCTGCCGGTTCGCTCCACATCAAAGACGGTTGCCATCGTGCTGGCCGTACTGATTCCAATAGCGTGGGCCGTGCTCTACCAGGTGCTTCACCGCTACACGGATAGCAATGTGCCTGTGGGCGATTCCCTGGCAACCGTGCTTTCGCTGGCCGCGCAATATATGGCCGGACGCAAGTTGCTGGAAAACTGGCTGGTCTGGATCGTGGTGGACGTGATCAGTATTGCGCTGTTCATTTACAAGCAGCTCTACCTGACGTCTTTCCTGTACGCGGTTTTCATCGTTATGTGCGTGGCTGGCTACTTGGCGTGGCGCAAGACGCAGTTGCGGCAGGAAGCAGCGGCGCAGTTAGCGTGAGCTTTGGCTCACCGCCGCCTGCTAATATAATTCGACCCATTCAATTCTTGAGGAATACGCCATGGAAGCTACGATCACCAGCCCGTATCGCGACGACATCGTGATCTCCTGGCCCGAACTGCACCGGGATACGCGCACCTTGTGTCGCGCGCTGATGGAAAAAAGTCCGTTCAAGGGCATCATTGCCATCGCTCGCGGCGGCATGATCCCGGCGGCGCTGGTCGCCCGCGAGCTGGAAATCCGTCTGCTCGATACGATCTGCGCTTCAAGCTACTACGAATCGGACGAAGCCGGGGCCCAGAACACGCGCTCCGAGGTCAAGGTGCTCAAGGGCGTGGACCACGACGGCGAGGGCTTCCTGCTGATCGACGACTTGGTCGATACCGGCAACACCGCCCGCGTCATCCGCAAGTTGCTGCCCAAGGCCTACTTCGCTACGCTCTACGCCAAGCCAAAGGGGCGCCTGGTTGTCGATCTGTGCGTCAAGGAATTCAGCCAGGACAAGTGGATCTACTTCCCCTGGGACATCGACTACAAGTTCGTTCCGCCCATCAAGAAGAACCGCTAGGCAGCCCCATTGGGCGCATTTTCGGTGCGTATGGCCTTCTTTTGGCTTGAGTGGGGATTCTGACGAGGCGCGCGTTAACTAGCTCCATAGTCGAACAAAACTCGTTCTTTTTCTGCGAATATGCCCGTTCGCGCCTCGAAAATACGCCCGTTTGTACCTGACTTTGCGAACTGTCAAGCGAAAATTCTTG
>Ga0302320_10013541_pt1 | contig 17037 bp, 17 predicted proteins | sample Bog_T0_3_FD_202130 | JGI IMG/M metagenome (GOLD analysis project Ga0302320, IMG submission 202130) | Peat permafrost microbial communities from Stordalen Mire near Abisko, Sweden - Bog_T0_3 | ecosystem: Environmental > Terrestrial > Soil > Wetlands > Peat | place: Sweden: Abisko, Stordalen Mire... | reverse complement strand
GCTCGCCTTCCTCCGCTCCCTCTAACCGTTATGTTGTGTACGCAGGGCTCGGAGCCGCATGTCCATTGGCGACGAGCCCGCTACGCAACATAACTGCGAACACAACATAAATGCGCCAGCTCGTGAACAAGCGTGCTGAACTCCTCGGCCTTCGACTGACCGGGAAGGATGGCGATGCGTCCGCCGTAGCTCATGCCGAGTGCCGGGGCGATGCGCTCGGTAAACACAAGCTCGACGCCTTGCTGCTCGATAAGCGCAATGAGCCTGTCCCTGTTCTCGCCCACATCGCCGCTGATCTCGCGCAACTCGGGAAGCTCCGCGCCTTCCGTCTGCGAGGCATCGAAGACATAGGCCGAACGAAACCCAACCAATACCGCCTTGTTGATCGCAGCAGGGTCTTTGCTGGCCTGTACCTCTTCCTCTTTCTTGCGGCGAATTCCGATAATGGGGGCAAGAATGCGGATGCCTTTCTCGCCCTTCTTTACGCTGCGGCCAATCTCTTTCCATTTCCAGAACCCGGCAACTCTCGTTGCGTCGGGGCGCTGTCTCGCAATCTGCAGAACGTTGCCCAGAGAGTAGCGATGAAAGCGGCTCATGGCGTTCAGGTAAGCGGTGAGGGCGTCGGAGTGTCCGGCCTCCAACTGCTCGATAAGGTTTTGGACGTTGGCGGCGATTACTTCTTTCGCCGTCTTAGGCTGCTGCTGTTCGTTGCTGCGGGTGGTGGCTGTGCTGCTCATGGTGTTTCTCCTTTGCCGTTGCTTTTGCTTTTCATGCCATGCGTGGCATGTACCTACATGCCGAACGCCTCCTGGCGAAGGCGGGGGTAGCAAGTGCAAGGAGAGGGGGATCACCCACCCTTGGAGCGCAGCGGAAAGGGCAAAGGGCTGCACAAGCGGAGCGCGGAAGCCTGGGGAGACTCCTTGCGCGCGCGAGGGGCGGCGCCCATTAGGATGGCTTGTCTTCCTTGTGGGTGCGCGTCAGCGCACCGGATTTTCAGGGTCGGCGTTGCGGGCAGGAACGAGGTCGTTACGAAACTAAGCTAAAAAGACGCGAAGGGAGGATAGAGCGATCACTCTAACGCTGCCGACATCGGCGATTGTTCTTTCAGGGCCGGATACAGTCAGGCTTGGCGAAGTGTCTCGGTCAGTCTGGCTGCACCGAGCACGTTTGTGATGCGCTTGAGGTTATACGCCATCGTTGCAAGACTAATTTCGACCTTCGCGCCGGACAATCCACGCATCAAGAGGCGAGGGTGTCCGAAAATCCGGTACTTGATCGTCGCAAAGGGATGTTCGACGGTAGATCGACGCAGCCGCATCGCTTCTGGCGTCATTCTCTCCTGCATCCGGTTCAACGCTTCTTCATGCAGGTGACGCGCCAGGCCGCGCCTCGGAGCCTGTGTGCAACGCGACTTAAGAGAACAGGCGCCGCAGTCTGCGGCGGAAGCTTTATACATGGTGTACCGATCTTTGTGATTGGTGTGCTTTCTCAGCAATCTGTTATTGCTGGGACAGATATAGGAATCCGACGTAGGTTCATACCGAAAGTCCGTGCGACCGAATAGAGTGCCATCGCCTTGGTTGTTCACTGTGCGCATGACCGGAACATAAGGAATCATGCCAGTCGCTTCGCAATGAGCAACCTGTTCTCCATTGGAGTAACCGGCGTCAGCAACCACCTTGAAACTACCGGCTTCAAGGGCTTCCTTTGCAGCCTCCGCCATGGGCCTAAGGCAACGGATATCGGAGGCATCAAGCACAACGGCATGAGCGATGATCAACGCATGTTCTGCATCTACGGCTGTTTGGACGTTGTATGCCGGAAGAGCTTGCTGGCGAACCAGCATGAAGCCGGCCTCTGGCTCCGCATTGTGCTTCAGCTTCTCGAGTGCCGCCTGCACTGCGGATTGATCGATCTTCGTCTCTTGCTCTTTGTCCGCCTTCTCCAGACTGTCGAGATAACGCTGCATTGCCACCCTCTCGCGGACTGTGTCAATGCTGGCTACGGCGCGAAACTTGGAACCGTCGATAGCGATCCATTCGCCGCGAATCAGACCGCAACTCTTTGCGAAGCGAACAAGTGCCGCGCCCGCCGCCGTTACAGCTTCTCGGTGCACACGTCGGAATTCCGCGATGGATTTATGGTCTGGATAAAGTCGCCCCAGCAACCACATAAGCTCCACGTTGCGTCGGCATTCCGCCTCCAAGCGACGCGAGGAGCGAGTCTGATTTAGATAGCCGTAAAGATAAAGCTTCAACAGATCGCGCGGGTCGTAGCCTGGGCGACCGGTGTCGGCAGCTGTTGCGCGTTCAAAGCCGAGTTCAATCATTGCGAGCGTTCCAACAAACGCGTCAATTACACGACACACATGATCAGCTGGTATGAGCTCATCGAGCATCACGGGAAATAGCGTGCCTTGGCTGCGGCCTTCACCTTGGATATAACCCATAATCGACGATGTCCTCGCTCTTGCAGAACATCGTCTCACCTAATCTTGTTTAAATCACACATCGATTTGCTGCCGGATACTGTTAGCGCATACATCTGCAAAACAGACGACTAGTGCGTTCTTGAGAGCAAAGCCCCAAGGGCGTCTCAAATCCTTGCTCAATCCGGCTCTATTGGCAATTGGCAATAGATAGCGGTGGCCGTGGCGCAGACAGCTACGGTAAAGCGAAACTGACAACTGCATCCCCGAGAGACTCCTCACGGATCCCCTGATGTCCGCCTGCCGCGATCACCAAGTATTGTTTGCCATTTATCTCGTATGTCATTGGGGTAGCATTTCCAGCAGCAGGCAGCGGCGCACGCCAAAGTTCCTTCCCTGTCTCGACATTGAATGCCCGGATATACGAGTCGGTGGTGCCTGCTATGAAAACAAGGCCTCCTTCGGTGGTAATTGGACCTCCGAGGCTAATGGATCCCAGCGGTACGGAACCGTGTGCGCCACCGAAGCCCTGCATCGAGCCGAAAGGAATTTGCCAACTGATCGTTCCCCTAGCCATGTCAACAGCGGTCAGCGTGCCCCAAGGAGGTGCTCCACATGGCAAATCAGATGGCGATTGCAGGAAGCGGCGAAGCATTCCGTAAGGGGTCCCACGCTGTGGTGCGTAGTTTCCATCCTCGCTATCGGAGCTGACCTTGTCGCGGGGAATCAGTCGTATGCGGGCCATCAAATTATTAGTGTTCACGATCAGGAGATTCCGATGTGGGTCAAAGGCATAACCACTCCAATTCATACCGCCGAGGTTTCCAGGGACGGCTAGAGTGCCCTGCACGCTGGGCGGAGTAAAGATGCCTTCATTGCGAAGCTTTCCTATAGCCTCCTTACAGGCTTCACGGTCTGCTGGCGTTGGCCCCCACGCATCTTCCATCGAGAAGTGTTGCGGAACGAGTGGAGCTGGAAACAGCGGAAAGGGCTGAGTAGGCGACGCCTTCTCGCCGGGAATATCGCTCTGGGGTACAGCTCGTTCTTCGACCGGGAACACTGGCTTGCCTGTATCGCGATTGAGCACATACAAAAAACCTGTCTTGTTGCCCTGGATGACAACTGGAACATTCTTCCCCTCGCGTGGCAGTGTCGCCAACAGGGGAGGTGACGCAGTGTCGTAATCCCATAGGTCGTGATGGACCAACTGAAAGCCCCATGCAAGTTGTCCGGACCTAGCATGAAGAGCCACAACGGAGTTTGCCCACTTGTTATCTCCGGGGCGGAGTCCGCCGTAATAGTCCGGACTTGCGCTCCCAGTAGGGATGAAAACCAAATCGCGCGCTAAATCCACGGTCATAATCGACCAGGCATTTGCTGCCCCGGTCATCCAGGATGAGGTAGTGCTCGTTACGTTCCGCGGAATGGGGTCCCAGCTCCATCGCAGGGCTCCGGTACGCGCATCGAAGGCCCGCACGACCCCAGAGGGCATGTCGACTCGATTATTGTCATCAATGGACGACCCGACGATCACCATATCGTCGATCGTTACCGGAGGCGAAGTCATGTGATACCAGCCCTGCATATGCTCGCCCAGGTTGGAGTACTGATAGCCCGGAACATTCCGCAAATCGACCTGCCCCGACGCGCCAAAGTCTGGACAGGGCATTCCTGTCGCGGCATCCAGCGCGATCAACCGCGCATCGAGCGTTGACTCAAAGATGCGCCGCTTGCATACTTTGCCCACGGTGAGCGATGGATCAAGCCAGGTTGCCGCGCCTCGATTGATAAGACCATCGCCATAGTCGAGGCTCTGGTCGATCTTTGGATCGTAGGACCAGAGCTGCTTTCCTGTGGCGGGATCAAGCGCGATGACCCGATTGAAGGCCGTGGTGAGATAAAGCCTTCCATCGACAAGAATCGGAGTGGTCTCAAAACCGCTCCGCCTTCGCCCGTCATGACCTTCGGAGATGTCTCCGGTATGGAAGACCCATGCGACCTTAAGCTTTGCCACATTTTCCCGGTTAATTTGAGAAAGGGCTGAATGTCGCATACCTCCCGGGTCGTTGCCGTAATTTGGCCAATCCGATTCTGATCTGACTTGACCGTGAGCATAGAACGCAGGGTTGATCAAAACCAGGGCGAGTGCAGTGTGATGAGCCAGGCGCAGCCATCTTTGAAATGTCATAAGACAGTACTAGAGCCGAAGAGGATGATTCAGCAATTAAACTGGGACGAGCGGGCCGATAGCAGGGACAAGACGGATGCCCGAGATTCACGACTCTGACTTTGCAAATTGAGGCCAGCCTTCGCCCGTGTGATTGCGGTAATGTGTAACTATCCGTGCGATCGAAGCACCAACCCGCCGCCAATGCCAGCAACTGGATACAACCCAGGGTTTCGTGGCTGCTTACGTTCCTAGGATTCACGACGTTCGGCATCCTCAATTTCGAGTATCGCTACCTGGACAATCTGGCGCGGGGTTTTCATCACACCTTTGCGATTCATCTCTTTGAGGAGATGACCGGAGCATACGTCGGCCTGTTGCTATTTCCATTTGTGATCTGGGCCATCCGCCGCGCTCGCATCCGCCACGACAACTGGTGGGTCACGGTGCCCTTCAACTTCCTGGCCCTCTGTGTCTTTTCCGTGGCGGACACAACCGGCATGAGCGTCGCGCGAAGATTGCTGGCCCCGCTGTTCGGTCTGGGCCAATACGACTACGGAATCATGCTGTATCGGTATCCGATGGAGTTGGCACAACACGTTCTCCTGTTCTGGTTCGCGGTGGGAGCGATCTATGCGTTCGATTCCTATCGAGAGGCACGCGACCGCCAGGTAGCGTCGGCAGATCTCGAAGCCCGCCTTGCCGAAGCACAATTGCAGAATCTGCAGCTTCAACTACAGCCGCATTTTCTCTTCAACGCCTTGAATACCATCTCTTCGGTCATGTACGACGACGTGCGCCGGGCCGACACTATGTTGGCACAACTAAGCGACTTGCTACGGCGTACATTGCAGACCGGGCATTCGCAGGAAATTCCTCTCGAAGAAGAACTTGCTTTGGTGAAGAGCTATATCGCGATCATGGAGGAGCGATTTGGAGACGATCTTACAGTTGAATTCGTAGTGGATCCCCATGTCGTACGCGCCCTTGTTCCACAATTGATTCTCCAGCCGCTGGTCGAAAATGCAATGCGCCACGCACGCGATCCACTAATACCGAAACTCGTTTTATGTATTGCTGCAACCCAGGAGAACAGTGAACTCTTGCTTCGGGTACAGGACAATGGCCCGGGAATGACTGTTGACGCGGGTGACCACATGGTCAAGGGAATTGGACTTTCGAATACCGAACAGCGGTTGCGCAGTTTGTATGGAGGACATCAGCAGATGCTTCTTGAAAATGCAGACGGTCTTAGGGTAACCATCCGTCTGCCCCTGCATACTGGGACGATATCGACATGAGTTCTACGTCTCTGCTGCGCGTATTCGTGACCGACGATGAGGCTCCCGCCCGGCGAAAGCTGCTGCGTTTCCTCACCGAGGAGCCGGGTGTTGTCATCGTCGGCGAAACAAGCAACGGTCCGGACACAATTTCCGCTGTACGAGACATTCAGCCTGACCTTTTGTTTCTGGATATTCAGATGCCAGGAATGGACGGCTTTGGAGTTGTCGATGCTCTGGGAGCCATGGCTCCCAGAATCATCTTCGTCACCGCACACGACGAATACGCCCTTCGAGCCCTTGAGATTCATGCATTCGATTACCTGTTGAAGCCCTTCGATCAGGCGCGCTTCTCTAAAGTTCTGGCCGATGCCAGGCGTGAAGCCGAGAAGGGGCAGCAACATGAACTACAGGTCGGCTTGCGGAAATTGCTGGATGAGGTTCAAGCGCCACGCAATCCACGATTGCTGGTTGAAGAGAACGGCCGCGCAATATTGATTGCTTTGAATTCGATCGACTGGGCCGAAGCGGACCGCAACTACCTCAATCTGCATATCGGAGTTCACACCTACACTGTGCGCGGGACAATCGAAGGAATTGAAAAGAAACTCGATCCAGAACAGTTTCTGCGGATTAATCGCTCTTCGTTGATTCGCATTGAGTTCATCCGTGAATTGCAGAAATGGACTCATGGCGAATACCGAATCGTACTGCAATCCGGCCACACCCTCATGTGGACCCGTCGCTACCTTGATCGACACTCCGAGTTGCTTCGCAAGGTTTGAGACACCCGAGTACACCCGCAGATTGTCTGCACTTCAGAGGCTGAGTTGCTGCAGCACCGGTTATGCTGCCGTGAAGATCGATTCCGTTCGGATGGGATGGTTCGACCTCCCGAAGTAATCTGCGCGGCCCCGTGCGCTCAACGAGTTTCGTAACACCCTCGAACGGGCCCGCTAGAGGTGGGAGCGGAAGACGCGAAGCGGCTGCAGTGCGGAGGAGACTTCCTCCCTGGCAAGAGTCCTTCTCTCGAAAACGCGCTTAACCGCGAACTTACACGAGATATGCCCACGTGCGGAATGGGCGCCGTTGCCATTCGAGCCTGTATACCCGATGATGGATTTGGAACGGTCACGCGCCGTTCTGGGGTGTGGAAACCCCAACAACACTTGAGCGCGCATATACGCGCTTACGAATCCCTACGCCTTTGCGGTCGGGGAGCTTGTGACGTATGTCCAGGCCCCTAAAGCTAAAGGTCACAGGAGCCGTGTGTTGTCGGCTTTCCAACTCCCCGATCACGGGTTATAGGGCAGTTTGCGGGGGCGCACCGCAGACGTTTTCTCCCTCCCCGGCTGAGGAGTTATGCTTATTCCGCGCAATTTGTCCCATGGTTGGTCCTTGCCGATGTCGGATAGACGCGGATATGCCGTGCCTCCAGGCAGGCGACGGAGGCATGGGCTTCTCTGCATGCAAGGTCGCATGTGGGATAGCAAAGAGGTGTTCGCGATGAGCGCTGTCCGCGAATTGAACTTCGCTCCCAAAGGCGAAGGACGTCTGCCGTTGCCTGATCGATGTAGCCTCGATGTCTCCTGCTTTGAAGAACAGGAGGTACAGCAGGCACTGGCCATCGCCATCGAAGAGACGCTCTACGTTGTTGCGTGTGCCGGAATAGAGTTACAGGCGCTGGATGGCCTGACCGTCGCGGCCGACTGCCGTGCGGCAGCATGTGCCTTGCAAAACCTGCCGGAGGGGCAGATCCCGCTGGAGATGAATCCCCAACCGGAGGTCATGGAGATGGCACGCACCGCTGCGGTCCGCCGCGAGGGAGACCTGCGGTTTCATATCGTGTTGCGCCGCGGTCTGGGCCTGATGACACTCTCTCCGGAGGCGGAGATGCAGCGGCTGGCGCTGGCATGCATCGCCCATGAAGCGGCGCATGTCGAGCACGAGAGCCATCTCTACCGGATGTTTCCCGACAGCTACGGAAAGCCGTTGGAATGCGGGAACCGGTCCCGACAGACTTTCTTGAAGGCGATGGATGTCTGGAGCGAATATGCCGCGTGTCGGTCGTCGGCGTCGTTTCGTCCGGAAGCTGTGGAGGAGTTCGAGGGGATTCTCTGCCGCGCAATTGATGACAGCTTCGCTGCGGCACTGGAGCAAATCAAGGCGCATCGTGAGGGGCGTGGCGCAGGCGAGGTCTTCCGGGAAGTTCAGCAGATCTTTGGGGACGTCTTCATCTGTGCCGGCTACCTGCTTGGCCATGTCCACGGACTGGAACTGAATTTGAAGGATCGCACGACACGCCTCGACGAGCTTTTGCGCAAGAATCCTCTTTTGGAAGGCCTGATGGCCCGGCTCGAACGCATCCTGGATGAGCTTTGGTTGCAGGAGTTCGTGTGGGCATCCATCGAAGTATTTGCGCCGATCTACGATCTGATCTGCGAGATGATGAGCGAGTGCGGACTGGTCTTTGCCAGACACGAAGAGGAATGGCGCATCGTGATGTATGAGGAACGCGAGGCCATCGACAAGGCCCGAGCGGCTCTCGAACGATGGACCAAGCCGCCTGAGCCGCAGCAAGAGTAGGCACACGTCACGCTGGCGGCGGGGTAAACCGGTCGAGGAAGAACAGACAGGATTGCGCAAACAGCGTTGCCGGCTGCCGTATGCGCTAAGAGAGCACACCTCAGTTCGTCAATTTTGCGGACTCCGTCTCGATCATCTTCAATAGTTTTCGCCGGTTTTTTGTGTCCACCTGATCAAGCCCCTCATTGATCCATGTGCCGATTTGCCTCCGTGCATCGTCGAATATCGAAAATGTGACATACGACCCAATGTTGTCGTCGTCGCGCATGATCTGCTCCAGTATTTTTTCCCGGCGCGTCGCTGGAATCGAATTCCAGACCGAGGGACGGATGAACCAGTGGTCCGAGCCGTTGATGATCCACGATTCCATCGTATTTACGGCACCGAATCCTGAGCCCATCTTTGCAAAATACATGTCAGCGATTCGGGAATGTTTCTTGGACGTGGCGAAATAAGCGATCGTCGTGCCAGATTGAGGCAGAATTCCCAATGGGCAGAAGGCCTCCTTCTTTTTCTTTTTGTCTCGGTGCATGTAAGTCAGACTTCCAAACCCACTGCAGGCGACCGGGACCTCAAACGGAAGAGAAAGAACATTCAAACATGGTTCTTTTCTCTCGTCGTTGATGAACTCAAATAGCTCGTCGTACAGGTCTCCCTCGAGTTCTGCGAGGGTGAGTTTCGACTCTTTAATTCGTGATGTAACGAGACCCTCCAGGCCGTCTCCGTTGATTTCGACGCCGCGAACGGTTGCATCAGGCATGAGTCTCTCTACTGTAGACACGTAGTAATTTGAGCGTGTCTTGCGATACTGATCGACCGCTGATGACTGGTCGGCGATTTCAAGCCTCTTCCGAAAGATCTCGCGGCATAGAGTTCTGAAGGCCTGGAGCCCAAAGTGCTTCGGGCTTGAAATGGAGCGATTGGTCTCAAAGTCAGAAAAAATCTGTTCATGGTCTTTGCAGAAACCGGGAAAGGTCGAAGCAAGGTTGACTCCGATGCGTTTCATCTCCAACTGGCCACGCGCGTTGAGTTGCGGAGTCAAGACGTGCTGATCTTCAGCCAGATGTTCCAAATGGGCCGACTTCTGGATGGCGTGGGATCGGCGGATTGTGGGATTTGGGCAACCTCGATACATGCATTGGCCGGGCTTGTCCCACCGCTTCCAGATTTGTTTGAAACGGTCGAAATGCGTTTTGGCCCGCTGCTGCTCGGTCCCGTAAATTACCGTGAAGTCATTCCGAAAGGCATCATCCGCGTCCGCAAACGCCTTTTCCAGCCGCTTGTAATCGTCACTGGATCGCTTTTGCAACGGCTCCTCCGCGGGGGATCCTTACGTGGGGTCTTACTCTGTTGCGCTAAGGCGCTGTAGCTCCACTCTTCTGCCAACTTCGCTAGTCCGTCCTGACGATCCGATGCATCAGCCTTCGCTATCGTTTTCCGGGTTGTCGGCCGACGGAGCCTCGTCGTGTCTTTGTTCTCGCGGGGCCTGCAAGATCTCCACATACTGCGCGATGATCGAGCTGGGAGTGAACCCATCGAAGTAAATCCGATATATCTTCGAGAATCCCTCGACAAAGTGGCCGTCCGCTGTCTGGAAACGTGGCACCCGCTCGCCAATCGTCAACATTCGTTGGCCGTAGGGCTTCGCCTGTTCCCGGCGGCCCTGCTTGAAGGTACTCCACACCAGCTCCGCTCCCTGCTCCTGAACCATCGTGCCCAATTCCCGCCAGTCGAGGAAGAGGTACACGGAATCCATTAAGTTCCCGAGTAGCACATCGCGAATCGTCTCTGCTCTTAGAGGGCGGAGGAAGAGGGGAACTGCCTCGGGCGTATAGAGATTGCCTTCGAGAGGAATTGCCTCGAAAGGCAGCTTGCCTTCGAAGTTCCGTTCAATCCATGGCAGCGCATCCGGCACGGTCTTTTGAAGGGCCTCCCGGAAGTCCTCGATCTTCTGCGCGGGGGATTTCGCTCGGTTCCGGTCTACGTAGATCCAAAGGCACCGATCAACTGATCGGAGCACGGGTGACTCTCCCGCCTGATCGATGATGGTCTGCAGATCCGCATCGTAGCTTTCAAGCGCAACCGTGGATTCCTCGATGATGACCTCGGCATCCCGCCGAGAATCATATCCCTTCTCATATTGGACGATGTCCAAGACCTCGTTGTAGCGTGTCCGCTGGCGAATCACGCGCTCCAATTGCTTGAGAGCCTTCGGCCCATTTTCTTGAACGAACACGTCTATATGCATTGCGATCTCGACAGGGGAGCCTTTGGCCTTCAGAAGTTCGAGGATCTTATCATTCATCGCTCCCTCTTTGACTTCGAGGAACCCGTTCGGTTCGCCACTGGGAGCTCGGCAAAAAATATCCCCAACATCGACACACGTTGTCGCGTCCGTCCATATGGCGATCGATTGCGGGTTCGTGTTGAGGTTTTCCAGCAGCTTTCGCATTGGCCCAGGGTTGGCGGAAGCAAGCGATGGTCTCTCCTTGCGATGACAGACCGTCCGGATCACGTGATCCTGGTATCCCAGTAGGACCCAAATCAGAGCATCGTTCATGCGGCGCCAGATCTGGATGCATCGCTCAAAATAAAACACCATGGCCGACGGCATCACTTTCCTTCGCTCCGAAGACAGGATGCCTTCCATCGTCATGATTGCGTCGATTGATCGGTTGTGGATCTCCTTCCAAGCCCCATGAGCGATTGCTTGGAAGGCTTCGTAATTTCTGGCGATTAACTCCATCGTTGCAAAACGGGGATCACTGCCAGCCGGGACGCGCAGAGATTCGATCAATGAAGGTAATTCGTCTTGCAGGGCGACGACTGTTTTCTCGGGATTTGTCATCTTGTCGTTCAGTTCGACTTCTCGAATTCGTCCCGATACTCAACCACGCGTTTTACGATCTGTTCAGCCAGTTCGACGGAGGAGGCGCCGATAATCTCATTCTTGTTCACGTTCCAGCGAAGGACACCGCCGCACGCGGCGAGAGTGAGTCTCCAACGCTGAACCGGCAATTCTTTTGCTCCTTGCCCGGATCGTGTTGCCACCCATCCGAAGTCGATGCGGTAGCCCCCTGGCGTAGTCTCCGCCGGCGACGATACGACACGTTTGAACTGCGCACCCACCGGGTGCAGCTTTAAGAGCGGCGACATGCTTCCACCCGAGTGCCCATCGTCCCACTCGAAGCGCGTACCATCGATGGCTCCGATCCGCGCTGCTGTAGCGTTCGTCGCACGGACCAGCTCTCGAATCATGGCCGCGCCGCGCGGTCCCGCCAGAGCCGCATTCGGATCCGCTCCGGAGAGGAGGCCTGCAGACTGGCGACCTCGTTCCCTTTGCACCAGATAGTTATCCAGACTTGTCATTTCTTCCGTTCCTTTGCCTTCCTGTATGACGAATGCAGGGCTCAAACCGAGCTTCGCGCAATTCTCGTAGCTTGGCTGGGTCCGGCCGGTGAGCAGATTGTGCGCGGTCTGTCGGGTCACTCCTAAAGCTGCGGCCAGCGCGCTTGCGGACCCATATCGTTGGAGAAGCCACGAACGTAACTCGGACAGTCGCAGGAGTGCCACATCACGAAGATAGGACAGCAAGACCGAAAGAGTCAAATGACATTTGACATTTTACAACATGCGCAACGATTGCCACTTCAGCGAAGCCGCTACTCGGCACCTCACGGCCTCCCAGCTTCTGACCGTGTGTCCGCGGTCTAAACCCGGACGACATCGCGCGCCGAGAACCTCCGCGGACATTCCCAGCCGCCGCTATGCATGCGGAGCGTTGCGCCTTGAATTCTCGGCTGAATGCGCATCTTCGCTACGATGAGAAATGCTCCCTCCCGCCGTTGATCTTGACGAGGAACAATCGTGGCCTTCTGCGATCATCGCCGAGGTAACTCCGCTGCTGCCGTCCATTCTGTCGGAACGTCAAGTCACGACTGCATTTGAACTCTCAGGTGATCGATGGCATAACCCGGCGCCCCCTACACTATCCACAAAAGCGGCGTATGGAATCATCAATCATCAAATGGCGGATCGGCGGATCAAGATATTCCACGCGACGCGGCTTCTCGATTTTGATACCGTGCGCCATGAAGGGCTACGCCCTCTTGATCTCAATCATCAGATCAATACCATGCGAGCTGCGCTCCTGGCAGCTGCACAGTTCGCCTCCGTGAGCGATATAGATGCGCTGATTGCCACGGTGAACACAAACGATGAGTTTTTCCGTGGGAGAGAAGGCCAGGTTTGGGCCACCCCTCTCCGCCGATTGTTGCACGACGGCGGTTGCGACGTATTCTTTGACCATTGGGGCGGTGAAGCCATTCAGCGCCTAGCCGCGATGGCGTCGCGGCAACTAGTAATAGGAATTCAATCTCTTTGAGCACCGGCAGTCGTGACGGCGAGCATTCCGGCGTTTGGATGCTGCGCTTTTAGTGACTGGAGGTTGGCCCCGACGATGGTCGGCCTCATGCTGGAACGCGCGGCTATGGCCGAGAAAAGTTGGGAAGCGTGGGATGTGCTCGTGAAACGGGCTATTCCGGCCGAGTGGATTGAAAGCGTATTGCCAAAAGATCATCTAAGCTTGGTCGGTTAATGACAAGAGAAGTGTCAAGCGGCGCGAAAAGGAACCGAGGCTACCCATGGGTGGGTCGAGACTGCCGTTCCAGCCGACACCACGTGTTCGATTAAGTCCTGGGGACTTCCTGTTCGATGTCGGCATGCTCTTCGGCCCACTCGCTCCCGAAGACTTCGGAAATACCGGGCGCGCGCAGCAGTCCCTACTCCTCAATCTTCCCTATATACATGTCCGCGCCCGAATCAAAACCGTAGTAGCCTTCACCATCCTCCGTTATTGGGCCGGCGTGTGGAATTGTATAGCCGGACTCGGCACGCGCTGCATCGACAATCCGCTCGGCCGTAGAAGCACCATAAATGAAATCGAGAAGATGACGCCATTCTGCAACGTGGCCGCGGCGGAACTCCGTATCTCGACTCGTGGGATTCTTGGCATATTCCTCATGGAACATTTTCAGCAGCCCGGCACCGTAACTGCCGAGCCTCCGGATTTCGGCTTCGTCCAATGGAGTATCCCTGCGCATGGAAGCGATCTTCCTATTCTCCGCTTCAAGAAGCGGTTTATGCCATTCCCACAGAGCCTCAAGTGTGTCAAAGTGTTGCGGCACTGGATTTGGCTCCTGAAAGACCTCTCCAGGTGTGACCGCCACGAATTGATGCATGAAGCGTTCCCCCGTGCGGCGCGGGAAAGAAGCCAGGGAGCACTGGAAGTAGCTGCTGAAACAATCGTAGTGGTGTGTGTGAATAAATCGCCCCCACCGATCCGCCAGCGTTTCCTTGGGCTGAATGTCGATGATCTCTATTTGTTCCATGTTGCGCTCGCGCGGGTTGCCCCACGCGCTGCTCATGAGATCGACTGCTTTCACGTCCGTCACCGGAGCGCCATAACCAAAGATCGTGAACCGCTTTGCTTCCCCAAGCCAGACCTTAAGCCGTTCCCATTCGTGCGTAATGAATTCGCTCTGGTTGTAATCCTTGTGAGTCACCGGGTAGAGCAGCGGCGTTTGCACGAACTCGGCACCGGTGGCCTTCGATCGCATTCCTACCGCCCCTGCTCTCTGGTCCTTCGCCGAGTACCCGACAGCCACGTTGCCATGCAGGAATGACAGCCGTGGTAGGGCGTTCGTAAAGCGCCGGTTCCGAAGGAACGCCTGGAAAAGGAAGGGGTCCCATTTGAATGTGGCGATCAGATCCTTGGGCCTCAGCGCCAGGAGCAGATAATCGTAGATCGTCGGCGTATCGGGGAGACGGAGGGCGCTGAAGTAGTCAAAAACCTTCTGACCGATGTCCTGTATCGTTCTCGACTTCGGGTCTTTCGTGTAGATACAGCTATAGATCTCCTCAAAGTTACCGGTCCGGCAGTCGCTGTCCGCCGAATCTAGAATCTCCTGCAGGCCCACAACGTCAATGAAATTGTCCATCGACGGTAGCTTCTTTCCTGAAGGCTCGGGATTGTGAATCGTCGAAGCAATACTCGCCCCTGCGCCAAGAATGACCACATGGCTCGGCCCATCGTAGACGGTCTCGATGCCTTCTTTCCTTGTCATGTCCGAGTCATGTTCAATGCTCACAATTCGCGCCACCTAGCTCGCCTTCATTTTACGGCGGCTGTGGTGCGCACGGGAGGCCCTGCCGTACTACAGCCAGGCCCAGCTCCGTCTCCGGCGGCTGGCTTGAGGGGCGGGAAAGACGGGTGCAGAGCCACACCGTAGATAATGGCTCGATGGAACTGATTCGTTACGGCCAAGAGGTCCGCACCATCTTCGATCTCTTTGGTTCAAAAGAGAACGACATGACGTTCAGCCTGGGTTGGGTACTTTCCCGTTCCGAAGCCTTTCTCCGGCTACTGGTTGCTGATGTATGCGGTAGTGTTCTTTCCTTCATAGATGGCAAGCAGGTATTCAAGATGGCGAAACTCTACGGAATCTGACATGGCCTGGTACTCCGCTGCGTGATGTCGAACCCACAGTCCACGTGAGGGCTGTGGATAACTAATCGTTCTCCCGCGTACCAGAAGAGTCAATTAGGAACCCAAGAGTTGCTAGCAACTCTAAGAAGTAACTAGGCACTTTTTCGTGCCTACCATCTGTTGCGCCATAAGTAAAACTTTGGGCAGTATTGGTAGGAAGTATTGGACTCTGGAGGAATCGCCGAGCACTCTTGGATATCGAACGCGCTTACTGTTGAGAGGTTTTCAACGATGTGTGCGGGTCAAAACAATCTCCACGCCATGCGAGGTTCTAATGCCTTCAGAGTTTGCTCACGATCAACATCAGACCACAGCGGGAAAAAAGCCCCCAGCCACTACCACCGCATTCATCCCTGAACGGCTGCTCGACAGCGACGAAGCGGCATCGATTATGAAGTGCCATCCGAAGACATTGCAGAAGCTGGCCCGCAGGGGCGTTGTGCGCGGCGTGCATGTCGGGAAGCTTTGGCGGTTTCGAGCTTCGGTGATCGAAGAATGGATTCAACGTCAGCTAGCGAGTTAATCCACAAGACAAAAGTCTCGACCTCTGCCCGGCGTAGCGGTAACCTAGATACAGCCATCCGTTACGCCTGAGACGGGAGAAAGCATGTCAAGGCGAACACGGTATCAGAATGGAAGCGTGCAGCGTGAAAATCGGCGGAGCGGCCCGGATGTATGGGTCTTTCGTTGGTGGGAGCCTGGCTCTGATGGTGAAAGCAAGCGGAGGAAAGCAATCGTGGGAACTGTTCTCACCTTGCCGACTGAAGCGATTACCCTCAAAGCAGCTCGCGCGTTGCGCATCGACGCTAACTCACAAACCCCGCTGGCAGAGAGCGGGCCGGAAACAATCGCTGAACTGGTTGCTCACTATCGGCTCAAGGAGTTGAAAGAGGACAGCCACAGTCGGAAGTCGTTTCCTACACGCGCTGCCTATCGAAGTTATCTGGACAATTGGGTGCTGCCTCGTTGGGGCGAACTCAAGCTGGATCAGATCAAGCCCGTCACAGTCGAACAATGGCTGGACGGGATCAAGCGGGCGAAAGCAACACGAGCCAAGATTCGGAACCTGATGAGTGCTCTCTTCAGTCACGCGATGCGCTACGAGTGGACGGATAAGAATCCGATCAAGCTCGTGCGTCAGAGCGCGAAGCGGGAACGCATTCCTGATGTTCTCGAACTCGCAGAACTTCAGCTTCTTCTCACCAAGCTCGATACACGGGAACGCACACTGGTTCTCCTGGCGGCTGCCACTGGACTGCGTGTGAGTGAGTTGCTTGGTATCCAGTGGGCTGATGTGGACTTCGAGAATCTTGAACTCAGTGTGACCCGATCTATCTGGCATCAGAAGATCGGGGAATGCAAGACGGAAGCCTCCGCCAAGCCGGTTCCACTCGACGGCTACATGGCGGAAGACCTGCTTCAGTGGCGAAAGAAGAGTCCCTATCCCATGCAAGAGGATTGGGTCTTCGCCAGCCCGACCATGAAGGGCGAACAACCCTATTGGCCGGACAACCTCATGAAGCGGTACATCAAGCCGGTCGCCAAGGCGAACGGCATCCACAAGAACATCGGCTGGCACACCTTCCGCCACACCTTCGGCACGCTGCTGAAGGCCAACGGGGAAGATGTGAAGACGGTACAGGAGCTTTTACGGCACGCGAACAGCAGGATCACACTGGATGTCTATACGCAGGCAGTGGGTTCCAACAAGCGGGCCGCACAAAGCAAGGTTGTAAGGATGATGATTCCCGGCATGGGTCAAAACGCGGGTGAGATGGACCCGCAGAAAGCTCAGGTTGGAGCTTAATGGACCCTTATCGGACCCGGATTTGCTTGTCACTTAGGTCCCAAACACTCCATAAGTCCTTTGGAATGTGTGGCGGGGACGACGGGGCTCGAACCCGCGACCTCTGCCGTGACAGCAAATCGAAGGCAAGTAACATATTGGAACTGATTCGAGGCAGCAGACGTATTGTTTCCGAGTTGACACTAATTCCTAAACGAACGGTCCCCTGCGGACTGATGGTTG
>Ga0302320_10013540_pt1 | contig 17038 bp, 19 predicted proteins | sample Bog_T0_3_FD_202130 | JGI IMG/M metagenome (GOLD analysis project Ga0302320, IMG submission 202130) | Peat permafrost microbial communities from Stordalen Mire near Abisko, Sweden - Bog_T0_3 | ecosystem: Environmental > Terrestrial > Soil > Wetlands > Peat | place: Sweden: Abisko, Stordalen Mire... | reverse complement strand
ACAGGATAGCCCCGCGCAGCTCGCCGTGCACTCAACCTTCCACTCAGGGCAAGTCCCCCGAAAGAGCCATGTTCCTGACTAGGCTGTGTACCGACCCACGAAGCGCGGAAAGTGCAGGTCAACCTATACTTAAAGACAATCGATGAATCCGATTTTGCCCAGTTTGACCGAACTGACCGGCTCCCCGAGTTCGGCTGTTGCCGCCCCGGGAGGGCCGCGTTCCGGTGCGAACCTTTCCGCGCCAGGCCTCGCCGCACCGCAAGCGTTCTATAACTTCGCTGTCTCGGTGATCGTGGTTTCGTTCAATACACGCGACCTGCTGCGCACGTGCCTCCACTCTATTTTGGAAGAATGCAACCGTTTGGGCGACGGGCAGCAGGCCGAAATCCTGGTCGTCGACAATGCCTCCACCGACGGCTCGGCGGACATGGTGGCAGCAGAGTTCGCTTCGTCTCCGATTCCAGTTCAACTCATACGCAGTGACGTGAATCTTGGATTTGCCGGGGCCAACAACCTGGCAATGGAGTTGGCCCGGGGCCGGTATATCGTGTTGCTGAACTCCGATGCGTTCTTCCATCCCGGTGCTTTGAGGCGGGCAATCGACCATATGGAGGTGGATGCAACAGTCGGCATTGGCGGAGCTCGACTGGTAAGCCGGGACGGCGCATGGCAGCCCTCCGCACGCACCTTCCACTCGATCTGGATTGACGCCATCGTGCTCACTGGACTTGCAGCACGGTTTCCTCGTTCGCGCATCTTCGGAAGCGCTGACCGCACCTGGGCTGACCCTAACCAGGCTGCCTCCGTCGATTGGGTTCCGGGGGCGTTCTCCATCTTGCGCCGCGAGGCCCTCGCCAAAACGGGACTTTTCGACCCAGCGTTCTTCCTCTATTACGAAGAGGTCGATCTCTGCTTGCGCGTCAAGGCGGCTGGATTTCGCGTGCTCTACTGGCCCGACGTGGTTGTCATCCACATTGGAGGCGAATCGGGACGCCAGTTGCGATCCCTCAAGTTTTCAAAAACCGGCGCGCAGGTTGTACTTTGGCGCATGCGAGCTACTTTGCTCTACTACCGAAAACATCATGGATTTCAGGCGTGGCTTGCCAAGGCTCTGGAAGAGACCATTTACCATCTGCGATGGATGCGTAATCGCCTGAGCAAGAATCCTGACCGGCGCGAGCGTGCGGAAGAGGCACGGCTGCTATCGGGCTTGATGCACCAAGCATGGAAGGAAACAAACGGCGGGCGGATTAGCCCGCAAAGGCCTTGGTAGACGGCGACACTGGAAAGACGGAGATGAGCCTTTGGACCTTCAATCCGATCTGCGCAGAGTTTCTTGAGGCGGCCTATGTTTGACAACATTCGGGAAGACTTCCGTGCGCACGGATCAGATCTCGCCCGCCACGGCTTCTGGGCGTTGGTTTTCTACCGCTATGGGCGCTGGCGCTACACGATCCGGTGGCGTCCACTGCGCCTCCCATTTTCGTTCCTCTTTAAGTTTCTCAAGCCGTTCGTCGAGACCCTGACCGGCATTGAATTGCCGAGCGAGGTGGTGGTCGGGCGACGCCTGGTCATCGAGCACTTTGGAGGCATCATCATCAGCGGCGATGCGGTGTTTGGCGATGACTGCATTCTCCGCAATGGCGTGACGGTCGGTTTGCGTCACACTCTGCACCGCGGGTCGCCTACGATCGGAAACCGAGTGGATATCGGCGCGGGGGCGAAGCTGCTCGGTCCCATTCAAATTGGCGACGATGTTGCGATCGGTGCAAATGCCGTGGTGATCACGGACGTCCCATCCAACTCGATTGCCGTGGGCATCCCCGCGAGAATTCTGCCGCGCAAGGGGGACCTGGGGTCTAGGGTCTAGTCAAGGAACTCGCGCAACGGCTCGACAATTCCCTGTTGAATCAATTCTGCGCGATCGCTGGTGGGTGCCCAACCGAGCACAGTTTTTGCTGCCGAGCAGTCGAAGATTGCTTTCCCGGTCCTGCTCTCCCAGTCGCGAAACGAAGGCATGCGCCGGTCTGGATGGCGCACCGCGACCTTCACCACCCACTTCATCATGTCCGACCGATAGAACTTCATGATCGGTGTGAGATGGCGCTGGATCTTCATATTTCCTGCGCGGTCCAGCTCGTCCAGGTACTCCTGCGCGCTGAGACAGGGGTCGGCGACCAGGTTGAACGAACGGCCCTCGATGCCAGCAGCATGCATCGTCGCGATGAGCCCAGCGGCGACATCCTGAACAAGCACCAGCGGCAGCTTGTTGCGACCATCTCCCCAAATCTGGCAAACTGCATCGCTCCACCACATGCCCACGCCCCAATGGAATGGACTGCCCCCACGACCGATCACGACTCCAGGGCGAACAACGACAAGAGCCAACCCCTGTTCGCGATGCATCTTCTCCAGAATTCCTTCCGAGACCGCTTTGGCTCGAGCGTAGAGATTCCTGCGCTTGATTTGAGGATCCAAAGGCGTGGCTTCAGTGATCACGCCGGCGTTGGCGCCGAGATAGTAGGAGTCGATCGTGCCTGTGTAGATGAACCGCTTGACCTTCGATTCGAGAGCACACTCGGCCACCTGGCGCGTTGCTTCAATCTCAAGCTGCTGGTAATCGGCCCAGCTCTTCACATTTGCCCGCGCCAGATGAAAGACACAATCGACTCCTTTCATCGCTCGCAAGAGCGCGGCCTTGTCAGCCACGTCACCGACAACGCAATCGAGCTTTCCCGATGCACGCAGACCGGCTGGGATCCCCACTAGCCCGCGGGCCAGAACCCGAACGTTGTGGCCTGCCGCGGTCAACTGGCGCAACAGCTCTTTGCCAATGAAGCCCGTCCCGCCAAGCACGAGGATTCGCGGTGCGACAGTGCAGGTCACAACCTGAGGAGCATTCCAGGGGACGGTCTCCTCCGCTGGCAGGTTCGCCAGAGCTCCGATCCGTTCGCAGAGGCCAATGATGCGCGCACCGGATTGGCCATCAAGCCTCTCGTCCAGCTTCTGGTCCAGCCGCTCGTCGAGCGCGGCGCCCTTTGGCTCGTAAAACGCGTCCATGGCGCGCGAAATGCTCTCCCCATAGGCATTGCCTCGAGCTTCGAGATGGAGCTTCGACTTGATGTATTTCAAGAGAGTCTGGTTGGCCTGGGTCTTTAAGCTCCTGGCTCGGCTTGCGACGATTGTGCGAGTTTCAAAATCGGGATCGCTTGGCCGGTGTTCATCCAGCGTGTAGGTGTTGCGCTCAAAATCAACCGTCGCGGCGGCAAGCGTCCCACGAACCTCGATCGTGTATTGACTGAACCCAGGAACGAAGCTGAAGCGCAGATCCACAGGCGTCTTTCCGGCAAGAGCATTTACCTGCCAACGCCGGTAGAATCTTCTCCCGTTCGGGAGAAGGACCGGGTTTGTAGGCCGGACCAATATCTCGTACGAAATCTCACCCGGGTGGCCCACGAGGTCGAGCACCTGCGAAACCAGATGCGGGCCAATTTCGATCAGAATGTTGCGCGGATCACGGAGCATCCAGATGTCGAAGGGCCCATGCAGTATCTGGGGCAACGGGCGATGCCAGGTGATGGTGAGTTGGTCGATCCGGCCAAGCACGCCGGTTCGAAGGTCATGCCGGAGTTTTTCGTAGATGGGAGCAAACAGGAAGTTGTGCCCCACGCCCAGCTTTCGTCCGTGTGCGGCGGCGATGCGGACGAGTTCGTCGCAATCCTCTGCGCGGTCGCACATCGGCTTTTCGAGGAAGACATCAACGCCGGATTCGAGCAGAGTGTGCGCAGCAGCGAAGTGCCGGTCCGGTGGCAGCAGCACATGGACGGCATCGAGAGACTCCGCGGCGAGCATGTCTTCAAGCGAGCCGTAGATCTTCGGGATGCCGAATTTGTGTGCCAGCGCCTGAGCTTTGCTTAAGAAGCGATCACAGACCGCAACAAGCTCCGTTTCGGCAACAGAGCGGAGACACTGAGCGTGCCAATCTGCAATGTATCCCGCTCCGAGCAGAGCCACTCTGCGTCTGGCGCGCGGACTTCCCCTATCCGGACTGACGACATCCTTCAAGGCAGGTCCGGTCCCCTGGTCGTTTGCCGGCTCCGTCATGACCGAGCCGAGCTCCGCTTGTACTCAATGATCGTCATGCTGTGGCCCCGCCACTTTCGCCGGTGATAGGCCATCAGTCCTTCCAGCATCGGGAACTTCCCAATCACGGTGAAGAAGGCATAGACGCGCGCATCGGGCCTGCTCCATCCTCGCTTTCGGCCGCGAACGTAAATCTTGTCGAATTGGACGAAGTAAAGCCCCAGGAGAATGGCTGCCGACACCCACATGGTAAAGGGCGCGAGCGCCAGAAGCGTAACCGGAAGGATCAGGCCCCAGATCCAAATCCGCCGGCAGTCGTCGACGAAATAGCGTTCATCGGTTTTCCCGTGAAGCGCCGCCACGTGTCCATAGGCGTGACCGGTTCTAAACGCTCTGAGCCACCACTCGGAAAAGTGCAGCATATTCGCGTCGTGGAGCGCCATCGGAGCATCGACCATCATCACTTTCCAGCCGAGCCGACGAACTCTTACGCAAAATTCATCGTCTTCGGCGGCAATCACTTCTTCCCGAAATCCACCCACCTCGGTGAAAACCTCCGTTCGGATCATGAACCGGCCACCCGAAGTGAGAATGATTCCGGGAGTCTGCTGCCACTCGAGGTTGCACAGCTGGTTGTAGACGGATCCACCAGGGTTGACCTCGCGCACGTGGCCGCATACCACCGCAACATGCTCCTGCTTGGCCAGCGTGGCCACCCCTACGTCCAGCCAGCCTTTCACGAGTTCACAATCGCCATCGAGGAATTGGACAAACGAGACTTTAGGATTGAGTTTCATCACGCAGGCGAAGCCCTCATTGCGTGCCCGCGCCGCGCTGAAGGGCGGGGTCAGTTCCAGGACCACGCAGCCGAGGCCGCGGGCAAAGGCGGCGCTTCCGTCACTCGACCCGGAATCGACGTAGACAACCGTCTGCGTCGCTGCCAAGGCCGCACGCAGGCAGCTTTTCAGCCGTTCCCCCTCGTTGCGGCCGATGGCAACGATCACGGCCTTCTGTGCCAAGTCCTGAGTCATGTGGATTCATTATAATTTGCGAACGAGACCAGAGATAGACCGCGAAGGTGGTATCGCTTGCTGTTGAAACGGTACGGAATGGGTCTTCTGGTTCGAATCATGCGCTCAACCGCACCGATTGAGCCTGGCCAGGACGCCGTGGGATTATTCAACGAGGGACATATCCTTGCCATGGGCTTCGCGGCCAAGAGCTGCCAGTGCCGACAGCACCAAGGCGACGACGATGACCGTAACGGCCAACACAGCGGGGTAGTTGCCCCAACGTTCCGCCGCGAGCGCCTGGGCCTTGCCATTCCAGGAAGTGACCAGCCCGCCAAGTTGGTAAGCAAGGCCGGGCGCCGTGGCCCGCACGGCAGCCGGGGAAAGCTCCGTAAGGTATGCGGGAACCACGCCCCAGGCGCCCTGCACCATGAACTGCATGAGCACTGCGCCCGTGCCCAGCGCAAAAGCTGTATGTCCGTAGGCCCACAACGGAATCACTGGGATCGAGAGCAGGGCCGCGGTGACGATGGCGCGCTTGCGGCCCCATTTTTCCGACAGCGTGCCAAAGACAAATCCACCGAGGATGGAGCCAAAACCATACAGCACGCCGATGAGGCCCACGGTGGAAGGCTTGAGTTTCACGCTCACGGTGAGGAAGGTTGGGTAGACATCCTGGGTGCCGTGGGAGAAGCTCATGAAGGCCGTCATGAGGAGAATCAGGAACAGGAAGGTAGGCAGAAAGCCTTTGAGCAGCGCGAGTCTTCCTGCTTCAGCCGGAGCATGCGGGGTCGGAGTAGCTGGGGGCATACCGAGGCTGGATTTGAGCTCTCCGCGCTTTTCGCAGGAGGCAAGCCAGACCGGGGACTCCGCAACGCGCGCCTGGACGTAGAACACCAACAGAGCGGGAAGCGACCCGAGGATAAACAGGCCTCGCCAACCGAGGCCGGGAACCTGCAGGCCAGCAAGGACGAAGCCATTGAAGAAGAGCGCGAAGGCACCTGAAGCCAGGATGGAGCCCGCCGCATACCCCTCCTGAAGGATTCCGCTGAAGGTACCACGGCCCTCCCTGGGGAGCGTCTCAAATACCAGCGCAGCACCCACGCCCCACTCGCCTCCCATGGCCAACCCGAAGAGCGCCCGCAGCACCAGGAGCCACCCCAACGATGGAGCAAAGGCGCAGGCCAGCTCAATGACGGAGAAACTGAGGATGTTGGCCATCAGCACCGGACGCCGTCCATAACGGTCGGCCAGCATGCCAAACAGGAGCGCTCCCACGGGCCGAAAGGCCTGGGTGAGGAAGACCGCGCCCAACACGGCGGAGGGTTGGGTATGAAATTCCCTGGCGATGGCGGGAACACAGAAGATGAGGATGAAGAAGTCGAGCGAATCCATGGTCCAGCCGAGAAATGCCGCGAGGAACGTGTGCCGCTGCGCAGGAGTCAGGCGCTTGAAGTTGGTGATGACCGACCGAAAGTGCGACGCCATGGACATGGACGAGACAGACACAGACATAGCCGGGAGGATAGCAGACGAAATGGCGGAACACTACTGACAGGACGCTGTCAGCAGGCCTGTTGCATGATGCATTCATGAAAAAGCCGATTAGCTGGTTCGAAATCCCTGCGCTTGATCTTGACCGTGCAAGTGCGTTCTACGAAAGCATCTTCGTAGTGACCCTCAACCGCGGCGATATGGGGCCAAACTCGCTTGCCGTATTTCCCTACGATCGCGAACAGGCAACCGGCGGATGTATCATGGCTGGCCCCGGATTCAGGCCGTCAGGGTATGGGGCGATGGTTTACCTCAACGCCGGCACTTCGCTGAACACGGTTCTGAGCCGCGTGGCCGCAGCGGGTGGAACGGTGGTCTTGCCGCGGACCGAACTTCCGTCGGGCATGGGGGCGTTTGCTCATATCCGCGACACGGAGGGGAATCGGGTTGGCCTGCATGCGACCTCATGATGCGGCCGGCAGAAGCCTGATAGTGTTTCTGCATGCGGCGTGCCGACCGGCTGTTTCAGATCGTCCAACACCTGCGAGCCCGGCGGCTGACCACCGCCGCCGAACTCGCCCAGTTCCTTGCCGTCTCCGAACGAACCATCTATCGCGATGTCCGCGACCTGTCCCTTTCCGGTGTCCCGGTAAAAGGCGAGGCGGGGGTGGGTTACTGCCTGGACCGCTCGTATGAGCTGACTGCCCTGATGTTCAATCCCGATGAAGTCGAATCCGTAGTGGTGGGTCTGCGCATGGCGCGGGCGTTTGCGGGTCCACGATTGCGCGATGCATCGATCACCGCGCTCGACAAGGTGATTCTGGCGCTGCCTAAGCATCGGCGCGCCGAGGTCGACCGGTCGCCCATCCATGTTCCGGCGGTGAGCGCGCATCGCGAGGTTGACTCGGTGCGCGAGATTCTCGCATCGGCCATTCACGACAGCAGCGTGCTCCGCATTACTTATGCCGACAATGAGGCCCAACCGACCGAACGATGCATTCAACCCCTCGGAATCTACTTCTGGGGTTCTGTCTGGACGCTGGCGGCCTGGTGCCGGCTTCGGAACGGGTTTCGGAATTTTCGTCTCGATCGGATCCAAACGTGCATTCCCAGCGGCGAGATGTTCGGGGAGGAGCCGGGAAAGACCCTGGCGGAATATTTGCGCACGGTCGGGGCGGGATAAGGGGTCAAAAGATTACAAATATTTGTTGCAACGAATAAATGGCCTGCCGCGTCTCTATAACAATTCCCCGTTTCTGCGCGGCGGCGCTTGCGCTTGCCTTCCCCGCGCACCCTCGGCCGATGCCGTCCGGATCTGCCAAAACTTCTCCGGCCCCTCGGGCAATGAAGCCTTGGGCCTTGTCACCGAAAGGAAAATCGACCATGAAGCGTCTTGCAATCGTCTCCAGCATCCTCGCCCTGGCTGCTCCTCTGGCCATGGCGGAAACCTCCACTTGGGTCTCCGATCCCGCCCATAGCGAAGTTGACTTTACGATCACCCACCTTGCCATTTCCAACGTGCATGGCCGTTTTGGGCATGTGAACGCCACGATTGCATACAACGATGCGGACGTGAGCAAGTCCACGGTGAAAGCGACCATTGATGTCACCGGCGTGGATACCGGCGAGGAGGCCCGCAACAACCACCTCAAGAGCCCGGATTTCTTCAATGTGGCCACCAACCCGACGGCGACGTTTACGAGCACGAGCGTTGCCAAGTCCGGCGACGCCCTAACCGTCAATGGCACCTTGACGTTGAATGGCGTGACCAAGCCCGTCGAGCTCACGGTGGAAGGCCCGCGCGGTCCTGCGGCCGGAATGGATAAAAAGCAGCATGCCGGTTTCTCCGCGTCGACAACGATCAAGCGCACGGATTTCGGCATCGGCTCCAAGTTCCCGGCAGCCATGGTTGGGGATGAGGTGAAAATCAACATCGAGCTCGATGTCGCCAAGCAGTAGTCGGGGCGGAGCCTCAGCTTGCCGTGTCCCGCGGGCCACGGATGAATTTCAAAAGGGCGCGGCGCACGGGTCGCGCCCTTTGCCGAGTGAACGAAGAATCACATAACCACAAAGCGGTGTCGATGCCTGACCTCCGATTTGAGATCGTTCAAGAACCTCCCTTTTCCAGTGTCGAGGAAGAGGCACTCCTCAACCTGCTCCGCACATCCGATTGCCTGCAGCGCACTTTTCATCTGAAAACTCGGGACTGGGGCGTGACCTCGACGCAGTACAACGTGCTGCGGATCCTGCGCGGGGCTCGACCTCGGGGGCTGACCTGTTCAGCCATCGGCGAGCGCATGATCACGGCCGAGCCGGATGTGACGCGACTTGTTTCGCGACTCAAGGCACTGAAGTTCGTCCAGCAACACCGCGACACTCACGATCGCCGCGTGGTCTGGACGCGCATCTCGGCCAGCGGGCTTGCGCTGCTTCAGGAGATGGACCCGGTCATCCAGCAACTCCCGCTGGAGATGCTGGGGCACTTGCGCCGGGATGAACTGGCGGAGTTGATTCGCTTGTTGGAACTGGCGCGGAAAGGCGTCGATGCGCGGGTTGTCCCGGTTACATGCACGGGGACAACCCGCGCAGAGAGCGATTCGCGCAGATAAGAATGAGGAAGTGGCGAGCCGGAGCGATTTTGGGACTGCCTTACTGGCCGAGCAGCTTCTGCGCGACGGATTCTTCGTCTGCATCCGACTGGATGATCTTGTTGTGCAGGCAGTAGAGGGCCAGCTCAAGCCGGTCAGAGACGCCGAGCTTGTCGTAGATCTTGCGCAGATAGTTTTTGATGACCTGCTCCGTGGTTCCCAGCTGGAACGCGATTTCCTTGTTGCGCTTTCCCTGGGTGATGCAGGTAATAATCGCCATCTCCTTGGGAGAGAGGCGCGGTTGCGTCCGGGGGCTGACCAGGGCGGCCGCCTGCGACCGGTAGGCCTCAATGACCCAATTGACAGACTGGTTATCGATCCAGGTTTCCCCGGCGGCGATGCGGCGAACGCAACGCACCAGCAGGTCCGGCGAGATAGAACGGGAGATGATGCCGCGCACCCCGCGGCGGTAGAGTTCGACGGTGTGGCTCTCGTCGGCCTGTACGGCTTGCACGATCAGCTTGATGTCGGGAGCGACGCGCAGAATCTCAGGGATCACGTTGGCGGTGCCCGCCAGCATGCTTCCTTCGAGCAGGACGACATCGGTAGGGTACCGTTCGACGGCAAGACGCAGATTCTCGATCGAGTCGGCTTGCGCGACGACGCGCAAATCGTCCTCGAGGGCAAAGACCTTGCGAATGCCCACGCGATAGATCGCTTGCGAGTCCGCAATAATAATGCGAACGGTTCCCGGCTTTACCGGGGCCTCAAGCGCTTCGCCATCAGAAGAATCGTCCAAAAATTCCATAGGAGTTGCGGCCAGACCAACCAAGGCTGTCACTTTTCGGAAAACTGATACTCGTCGATTGTGGCGGCCGCTAGGTATTGAGTTTGACTCAAGGAGCAGCGTACCACACGTCCCATGCAATGAACCAGAACATCGTGGATGGTTCCCAGCACAGGACCAGGCATCCGGAGGGAAAAATGGATGTCCTCACCGGTTTTCAGTTCCCGATCCAATTCGATCAGAACGCCGCTGGCGGATACGTTGCGCGACACAGCCGCGACATCGCCGCTCCCGGTAGAAAGGATGACCGGAAGCGCCAAGGGAAATCGAACGGCGCAACGAACCTCCTTGTGAGGAACGGTGGGGGCGGGGGCTGCGGCAGGAGCAGTCACTTCCGGATTGAGAGCGTTCATTGGTTCGTTCCATGACCCGTTTTGGGCTTAACTGTGAATGTAAACCCTTATCGGCTTCCGACATACGGCACGAAAGTTCAGGAAAAGGTAACGCGGCTCAGAACCCTGAATTGTGTTCTCCGAGTGGGAGTTACTCCACGCCGCCGACCAAGCGCCCTATATACTTAAAAGTAAACGTGTTGTTGTGGAATCGATCCCAATCGAAATGGTTGTCTCGGAAGGCAAAATGTTCCTGTTCACTTGTTTGGTTCTCTCCGTTCAATCTTTGTTAAAGAATGCCGCTGAAGCGCCGACCCATTCCTGGTTTTTATTGTGATCGACGCCCATCATCTTTCCCCGGCCCAACCGCACCAGAGAGAGCACCGGTGTCAGGTTTCCTCCATCCGGCCACAGGTAGAGGATGCGAATCTCGGCCTGGGTGAGACCGTGGGGGGTCGCGATGGTCGGCGCAAACCGCATGCGCTGCTGAAGGAGAAATTCGGCACGCTTTTCGCGCGGGATGGCTTCGAGTTGTCCCTGAGTCGGATCGAACTGGATTCCCTTCCCGGCAAAGGAGAAGAGGGGTTTCAGCAGCAATTCGGAATAGGCGGTGTCTTTCGAGCCTTCAGCCGGAAGCGAAACGCCGGCAGCCCGGAGCTCGGCACGTCCGCGGCCCTCCAGGAATTCATCCACGAACACAGCAGGGGGCACAACGGGGTGGGTTTCGGGGGGGCGGCAGAGCCAGGGAATCGAGAACTTGGAGATCAGAAAATACCAATTTGGATGCCCGGCCCATTCCACGTCCCAGGGTCTGGCTAGATCGAAGGGAAGCTTGACTCCGCGGGCGATGAGCTCATCGGCGATGGCGCGGTTGTAAATCCGGCGGATGGGGATGGAGCGACCCGCGGCATTGCGGTAATGGAGTTTGTCACCAACGGGTTGCAGGCTGCGAATATCGACAACCGCAATCCCCAGCCGCGCGGCGGTCACTTTGAAATCCGGCCAGGTCTTTTGATGGAGCGGGTCGAGTTCGGTGAGCACGACCTGTTCGGGGTCGTGACCGGCCAGGATGGTCCGTCCCAGCAACGCCCAGTACCCAGCTTCATCGAGGCCGCTGAGGAAACTGCCGAGCGCCTCCGGCAACTGATAGGCGCTTCGATACACCGAGCTCAGCACGTCCTGATACCCGTAGACCGAGGGGAAAGCCTGGATCTCGACGAGGCGGGGAACGAACTGCCCGGCATTGTCCTGGATGAGCGCAAAGTCGGCGGTCAGGAAGTGCGGATGCGGACTTTGGCCGGCGACCTGATAACCGGCGGGAATCGCCTTGCGCGCTGCCTCGAGATAAAGCGGGTTGCCAATCAGCGCCTTGGTGAGAGCAGCTCCTTCGGCGGCCATCCGGGCCAGAAGGGACGAGGGGAGGAAGACCGGCGTCTCCGCGATGCGGTATTCCACCTTGGCGCCGCAGCTCTCTTCGACCAGGCGGAGGAGGGTGCGGTACTGCTCCGGAATAAACCGCTCATTCAGCCTCTGACGCAGCTCAGGAATCAACGCATCGCCCTCACTCAGGGATCGAATTCACATCTCAAGAGTATCGTTACCAGGCGCCGGTTTGGGGAAGAATCGGGAGATGGCGGGGAGGGGACAGGGAGAAGGCCTCGTCCTGTGGAAAAGCGGGGAGTTTTGTGGAAAACGAACTATGGTTGCCTCAAACTTATTACTTTTGTAGTAGTAAGGGTGCAACTTATGGGGTACTATTTTGGTACCAGTCGTACCCAGGAGCTGCATCTATGAACTTGAAACAGCTTGCTTTTCGTGCTGCATTACCCGTTTGCGCGTTTGTGAGCGTGACTGCGGTGGCGGTTGCCAGCCCGGTCGTCACAAATCCGCCCGTCCATCCCTCCCACAAGACCAGCCCGGTGGTTACGAATCCTCCCGTGCATTTTGCGATGAGTCCGGTAGTCACCAACCCGCCGGTTCATCCATCCCACAAGTCCAGCCCGGTGGTTACGAATCCTCCCGTACACCTCGCTTGAAACCAATCAAGAGACCTAAGCCGTTGACAGTGTTACAGTGCGACTTGGGTCTCTTCGATCTGATTTGAGCGGGAGGCAGGGGATGACGTGGGAGACGATCATTTGGCTCGCCGGCGATCTCACGACGGCAGTCGTCATCTTTTTCTTCGTTCGCAGGAAGGTCTTCCGCACATTTCCCGTGTTTTTTGCCTACCTGATCTGGAGCGTGCTCAGCGACGGTGGCCTTCTGGTCTCTCGCTACTCCCCCACTATCTATTACAACGTCTACGTAATCACCCTGGTCGTTGATTCCTTCTTCCAGTTTGGCGTTCTCGTCGAGCTAGCCTGGTCGATCCTGCGCCCGATACAGGCTTCCCTCCCTCGCTGGTCGCTGCCTGCAATCGCGGCACTCGTAGCCGTTGTCGGTGCGATCGTATGGCCATTGGCCGGCGGGCTTGGCCTGAGCTCCCTCTCGGCCGCAGGTCAACTCAACGTCCATGTCCAAGAGACGTTCTCTGTCCTTCGCATCCTGTTTTTTCTGTTGCTGGCCGGATGCAGCCAGCTTCTCTCGATAGGCTGGAAGGATCGAGAACTTCAAATCGCCACCGGCCTCGGGTTCTATTCACTGGTGAGCTTGCTGGTTTGGATGCAACACCGGTCCGGACCGCAGTATCGCGTGCTCGACCTCTTCGTTTCATCGAGTTATCTTTGCTCGCTTGTCTACTGGGCTTACTGCTTTGCGCAGCAGGAAGCCGAGCGGCGCGAGTTTACGCCGCAAATGCAGAACTTCCTGCTGGCAATGGCAGGCACGGCCCGCGCCACGCGCATGGCTTTGAAGGACGGAGACCGGCGCGACGGCCAGGACTTTCGCCGGTAACCGCGCGCTTTTTAGCACGGCGCTATCCCGTGGAATCCGATCGATCCCTCGCAAATCAAGTGAATACTCCGGCATCGATTTACGATCGCTGGGGGATAACTGGCTCCGGCTGCGCCGCTCTGCTATTCCAGGAAGCTATTACTTTCGTACAACTTCTGTGTTATTACCTCGATATTTCACTCCACTTCGATGACTTTTTCTGTTACTAGTAGTGGAACGGCAAAGACTAACAGGTCTGCCGGGCATTGAAACGTAGTTACCAAAAAACGACTTAAGGATCATCTTATGATTCTGATTGTGCTTCAGGTCGCTGTTGTCTTGGGCATAGGGTTCTACCTATTTCGTTGTCGGCTTGCCGTTCGCAGCCGGAACGAACAGTCCTGGGATTCGCTCCTCGCACGTCTACGTCCGGATTGGAGCGCTCGTGAATTGAGCGACCAATTCCTTTGGAAGGAGGGGCTCAATGCCACTCCGGAAGACGCATGGCAGCGCATGGAAGGACCCAAGGGACTGTGGGTGATGTACCAGAACGCGCGGGTGTTGATTGAAATGGCCGATTACGCTTCGAAGCACAGCACAAACGTTGACCGTTTGCTGCTGGAGACCCTTCGCAGCGATGCCATGCAGATTCGCGTATGTGTTCTGATGGCCCTGGCCCAGTATGGGTTCTCGAAAGCGAGCGAAGGGGTGCGGATCAATGCCTTCCGCGCCGCCACCATGTATACCGGCATGGCTGCACGCATGACGCAGATGCTGCAGGCCAGCGCGCCGGTCATGGTTCCTAACTTCGTCGCGGCGATGTAGTTACCTTTGACTGCCCAGACCCCGGCCGCGGCCGGGGTTTTGGTGCGTTTGCAGTCGGAGTGGACTTACCCGCCATTGGCGGCGAGATAGGCGTCGATGCGGGTGAAATCTTCATCGCTGAGGCGGAAATCGAGCGCGGGGGCGAGTCCCGCGACCTGCTTGCCGGTGCGTCCGCCCACGATGGCTGCGGTAATCGCCGGGTTGTGCAACGTCCACGCAACGGCAACCACACCCGGGCCGACGCCATGTCCGTTGCCAATCTCTCGCAATAGCTCCACAAGGCGCAGGTTCTTGCTGAGCCTTGGTTCTTTAAACTCGACAGCTTGGCGACGCCAGTCATCCTCGGGAAATGCGGCCACTCGTTCCGCAGTCATGGCGCCAGTAAGCAGGCCGGAGACCATGGGCGAATAGTTGATGACGCCGATTCCATTCCCCTGCGCATAGGGAAGAATCTCCTTCTCGATGGCCGGGCGGAGCATGGAATACGGCGGCTGCAGGCTGGTGATGGGCGCGATTGCGGCGACTCTCTTCATCTGCTCCACATTGAAGTTGGAGACGCCAATCCAGCGGACTTTGCCTTCTTTCTGGGCACGCGCGAGTTGCTCCCAGCCCTCTTCGATCTCCTTGACGGGGTCGGGCCAGTGGATCTGGTAAAGATCGATGGTCTCGACGCCGAGGCGACGCAAGGATCCTTCCAGCTCCTCGGCAACCGACTTGGCTTTCAACGAGCGATAGATGGAGCGATTTGCCTTCCAGCGCATGGAGCACTTGGTGAAGATCAAGGGCTTAGGGCCGGTGTGGGCCTTCACGGCTTTTCCGACAACCTCCTCGGAGTGACCGAGGCCATAGACGGCGGCGGTATCGATCCAGTTGATGCCCCGGTCGAGGGCGCAATGGATGGCTTCGATCGAGTCGGCATCGTCTTGCGCGCCCCAGCCGTACTCCCAGTTTCCGCCGCCAATGGCCCAGGCGCCGAAGCCGATGGCGGTGAGTTGAAGGTCAGAGTTGCCGAGCGTGCGCAGGGGGTGCGAGGTCGAAGTCGTCATAACGGTAGGTTAGATGCTAAGGCGCGAGGATTTTTCACAGCGTGGTTTGGGGAAGATCGATAGGAAGAACTCTTGGCGCATCTTTAAACAAAATTGCGCATCAATTTGTGCAAATGATGCAATATGCGCGAATACCGCATCGTGCTAGAATCTTGATGAATGGAGCGTGCGGCCGATGAGAACGACCCTGAACATTCAGGACGATGTGCTTGAACGGGTGAAGGAATATGCTGCCCTCCATTCCATGGCGACCGGCGAGGCTGCAAGTTACCTGCTCCTGCGCGCGCTGAACCGGCCCCTGGGGACCCGATTCGAAAACGGATTTGAGGTCTTCGATGTCCCCGAAGATAGCCCCGTGGTTACCCTGGAACAAACTCTTCGCCTTGAGGACGAACATTGAGCCGTTGCTGGCTACTTGACGTGAATGTGCTGCTGGGGCTGATGTGGCCAGTGCATGAGGCAAACAGGGCGTCTCAAACCTGGGTGTCGAATCATCGCGGGGAGCCGTGGGCCAGCTGCCCGATCACGGAGATGGGATTCCTGCGCATTGTTACGAACCGATCCTTTTCTCGAAACGCCCCGACGTGGGCCGAAGCAACGAGTCTCCTTCGGCGGCATGTGGAATTGAACGCCGGCCACGAATTTTGGCCGGATTCAGTCACACTCGCCGAAGTGGATGACCTTTTGGGCGATCGAATCAAGGGGCCAAGCCAAATCACAGACGCGTACCTGCTGGCCCTTGCCGTGCGCCATCAGGGCTCATTCGTGACCTTCGACTATCGGACGCACACACTTGCACCGGCTGGCAGTCCGGAACATGACGCACTTGTGATTCTGCATCCCTGAGTGCGACGAGTTTGCGGCGGGCTATGCGGCGATTAGGAAGCGGCCTTCGCGCATGATTTGTTCCTGACCAGCCTCTGAATCCAGCCAGATGTTGAAGCCGAGGCCGACGACATCAATGTGCGTGCCAGAGCGCCAGGGGGCGCCGGTGTGCTCGCCGTAGGGATTGCCGAAGGCGATGTGGATGCCGGGGAACTTCTCGTCCTGGAGGATGTTGCCGATGACGCGCTCGACGCCGAGGTTGGTGCCGATAGCAAACTCGCCCACGCGGTCGGAGTTTTCATCGGTGTGGGTGTAGGCCCAGAAGTCCTTTTCAAGCTGCTTGTTGGCGCTGGAGCACGTGACAATGCGGTTGGCGGCAATCTCGATAGTGAGGGGGGTTGCGGCCAAGAGGCCGTAGCGGGCGCAGAGCCAGTCGCCGACCACGCCATCCACGACAAAGGTCCCGTTGACTTCGCCGGGCGAGGTAAAGCACTCGCCTCCGGGCAGGTTGCCCCATTTTTCCGGGGAGATGATGCCGGAGGTTTTGAACCACTTGTAGCCAGGGTTCATCTCAGCGGTGATGTCGGTTCCAGCCGCGGTCGTGGCGCGGATGCGGGTAGCCTTCCTGACGCGATCGAGAACTTTTTGGGAGAGGCGGTCGACGAGGTTAAAGTCGGCGCGCATGCCCTGGCACATGATCTCCGGGGTGATGTTGACCATGTGGGCGTGGCGCATGCGGCGGCGGTTGACGACGTCGGTCATCTGCATGCGAGAGTGCAACTCGTTGGCCTGGACCTGGACGGCGAAGATGGAGACCTGCGAGGTTTCCATGTCGGCGAGCACGGCGGGCGGCATATCGATGAGGGGCCGCGGGGCGAGATCTTCCAGCACAAAGACGTTCCAGGGGCAGCCGCGCTCGGCGAGTTGAGCACCGATGGAGGCGGCAATGGGCTCAGTGGCGCGGTCGGTGATAAGGGTGACCTTCTCGGCCGGGTCGATGCGCAGGCAGGTGGTGACGGCCGACAGGGCCCCCGGCTTGAACTCAGCGGGGTAATCGAGCGAAAGAAGATGCTTGGACGCCTGGGTCATGCGATGGTTTCACTTCCTCCGTGCAAGG
>Ga0302320_10013539_pt1 | contig 17040 bp, 12 predicted proteins | sample Bog_T0_3_FD_202130 | JGI IMG/M metagenome (GOLD analysis project Ga0302320, IMG submission 202130) | Peat permafrost microbial communities from Stordalen Mire near Abisko, Sweden - Bog_T0_3 | ecosystem: Environmental > Terrestrial > Soil > Wetlands > Peat | place: Sweden: Abisko, Stordalen Mire... | reverse complement strand
GGTCGTAAACGGAGCCGATCCGGCACCGCTGATCAGAAAGGTATACGGCAAGGGAAGCACGTCGTAAAGCCCAAATCCACCGCGCACTGCCGTCTTTCCCCTGCCATACGGATCCCAGGAAAATCCTAGCCTTGGCGAAAAGTTCTTCAGTGTTGGGTTGTCAAAGTATGGACTGCCAAGGTGCATTTGCGTGTCCGTCATGTTACGCAGAGTGGAAAGCCGCCCATGCACCTCTGTGGGCACCGTTGTCGCTTCATAGCGAACGCCATAGTTCAGCGTCAGGTTGTGGCGAATCCGCCAGTCGTCCTGTATATAGCCTCCGAACAAGGTCTCACGCAGCCCCCGTTCCGACTCACCACTGGGCAACTGCACACTGTATTTACTAGGATTGTTGGTCAGGAAGTCATGGACACTGTTAAAAGAGAAACGTCCATTTTGCGTGAAGTGCATAAAGTTGTTGGACTGCATCCGCTCTAATGCAAAGCCGAGCTTGAAAGTGTGAACGCCGCGCGTGATAAAGGCATCATCATAAAGCTGGAAGGAGTTCCAACCAATCACGAAGTTAGGAAATCCACCTACGCCGCCATAAAATGTAGTCCATGTTGGCACAATCAGGAAAGGCGCCGGACGTCCCGGAACCGATCCCAGCGAGGTATCGCCTGCCAGAGAATTGATCGGGTTGGAAGTGTTGGAAATTGCATGATTACGACTGAAGCCGAAGCGCACCGTGTTCAAGATGGTCGGGCTGAAAACGTGCGTTTCCTCAATGCTTGTAAAGGTGCGTGCATCCTTGTTAACAAAATGCAGGTTATTCAACGCATCGGGTTGCGTTAAGTCGGTGCTGTCGTAAAGGAATGTTCCGGCCAGACTGTCACGACTTGAAAAGTGGTGATCTAACTTGCCTGTGTAAAAATTTTCATTACCAATCTGGTTTGTCGCTACTCGATAATTCCCGACATCTCCAGAAGCATCCAATCCGGAATTCGGCGTTGGCCAGAATGCCAAGTAAGGAGTCACCGCTGGGTTGACCGTAACATTGCCTGAGGAAAGAATTCCATTACGCGCGTTGGACGAAGGCACGCGATCCGATTCAGAGACTCCTAGCGCCTGTCTCAGTCCCTCATAGTTGAAGAAGAAGAATGTCTTGTCATGAATTACCGGTCCGCCAATCGTGCCGCCAAACTGGTTGCGCCGGAAGGGTGCAATGGTTGCAGCGTCGAAGTAATTTCTGGCGTCGAGCGCGCTGTTGCGAATAAATTCGTATGCGCTTCCGTGGAAGCTATTGGTGCCAGAGCGGGTAACTGCGTTGATGACTCCGCCTGATGTTTTTCCGTACTCAGCCGAGTAATTTGTCGTAATAACGGAAAACTCCTGCACCGCATCAACTCCCGTGATGGTGCCGAGCACCCCACCAGGCGCGCCGTTGGTGTAGTCGTTAAAGCTAACTCCATCCAAGCGATAATTATTCTGTTGCGGACGCGCCCCGGCAATGCTCATCTGATTGCCAAAACCGCGCAGGACGCGATTGACATCAGAGGTTCCTGCGCCCCCGATAGTCGATTGATTGCGCACTTCGTTGGCGCCAGGCTGCAAGGTAATCAACTGCGACCAGTCCCGTCCATTCAACGGCAACTCGCGAATGGTGGTGCTGTCTACCACCTCACTGAGACTCGATGTGGCCAAGTCGATGCTATCTGTGGTTTCGCGCACTTCAACATGCTCGCTTGAAGCGCCAACCTTCAAGGCAAAGTTGACTGTGAGATTTGCGCCCACTGTTAGCGGCAGCCGACCAGCAATCTCGCGTGAAAACCCCTTTGCTGAAATCGCCGCAGAGTAGATCGACGGCTGCAAATTGGCCACTGCGTAGAGGCCAGCGGAATTGGTGCTCACCGTTCTGCTGACACCAGTAGAGATTTCGGTCACCGTGACCTGAGCGCCCGCCACGGCAGCTCCTGATGGATCTGAAACATAGCCCTGAATCTCGCCGCCGACAACTTGCCCGAACAACGACGCCGATAGCAACAAAGGCACCAACAAAACGCCAAGGATACTCAAATACAGTCGCACTCTTGAATGCGGCTTGCTCATATACAGCCCTCCCTTAAATAGGTGAATGGAGCGCGCTCCGGGATTCTCGCGAATACCCGCGACATGAAGCGCTATCCAGCAAATGAAAGCAGTGTTTGAGTTCAAAACTTGAATACGCCAAAAGGCCCCAAAAACATCCTTGCCTAGTGACCGCCACTTTCGGTCTTCTGATGACTGGCAACTCTTAGCTGCAAATAAAAAAACCACCGCGCCTTCTGGCGGGTGGGTCGTCGGGGTTCCAGATCTCTACTCGAAATCTAGCCCGTCGCACACGCCCGCATCGCGCAGCTATGACAGCAGCACATACACATTGCGGGAGTGAGGAAATGGGCCATTAAGTTCTGTTCTGATGTTGATCAATCAGCTCTTGTTGTTCGTTGATCAATTAATAGCAGCGTAAGTGGAAAGCCGCGACATGTCAAGTCGTGCTCAATCAGGGGGCCGACACTTTTGAGCCAACACTTTCAAACTGTGCAGCAGTTTTGCCTGAGGATTTTGAGCTTCCCTGGTCTCAAAATCTAGGCATTGTCCACCCAAATTTCCGTGTGAAGACATGGGCCACAGGCCCGGTTATCTCCACCTATTCACATATCAGAAGCTGCAACTATCTGGATATTTTTTGCTCAGTTACTCGTACCGCAGCGCCTCGGCAGGCAGGATGCGTGAAGCGGCGTGCGACGGATAGAGGGTGGCCAGGAGCGAAACCCCGATGGAGACCACAGCGACGATCAGGCCATCAATCGGACGCGGAGCAAAGGGCAGCGTATCGATGGAGTAGACCTCAGCGGAGAGCTTGATGAAGTGATAATGGCTTCCGGCCCAGGCCGCGGCGTAACCAACCACGAGGCCGACGACGGTCCCGATGAGGCTGATCAGCAAGCCTTGCAAGAGAAAAATGCGGCGTACCTGGGCGGGTTCCACGCCAAAGCTCATCAGCACGGCAATATCACGCGTCTTCTCCATCACCATCATGGTGAGAGCGATGAGAATGTTAAGTGCGGCCACAATCACAATAAGCGCGATGACGATGAAGGTGACCACCTGTTCCAACTTGAGGGCGCGGAAGAGTTCGCGATTCTGCTCCATCCAGTTGGTGGTCATAAAGCCCTTGCCGGCGGCGGCTTCGAGGATGTGGCCAATCTGCGGAGCGCGGTCCAGATCGTCTACCTTGAAGCTAATGACGGAGATGAGGTCGGGCTCGCTGAAGAGTCGCTGCGCGTCGGACAGGCGCGCAAAGCCCATGGCCGCGTCGTACTGATAAAAGCCAGAGTGGAAAATGCCTGCCACGCGGAAGCGTTGATAGCGAGGCACTAGGCCGAGTGGAGTGGGCTCGCCCTGAGGACTGGTGACAAGTACGCTGTCTCCCACCTGCGCGCCAATTTGCTCGGCAATATCGCTGCCCAGCACCAGCGGCGGATAAGGCGTGTTGATGGCAGCGACGGGCACGGCATTGGAGTTACTCGGCTCAGGATCAAGCTCCCTGGCCGAGCCGGAGGTGATGGTGTCGAGCAAGCTGCTGACAGTGCGCTCCTGGGCGGGAACGATGCCCTTGATCTGGGCAAACCCTGCGCGTGGGCCGCGCGAAACCAGCACCTGTTCATAGAGTCCCGGCGCGGCTCCGGTAACGTGGGGAACGGCGCGCAACTTGTTCACCAGCGGCTGCCAATCGCGAATGCCGTCGGACTCGACGCGCATCAGATCGACGTGTGCGGAAGCGCCGAGCAAGCGGTCTTGCAGATCGCGCCTCATGCCGTTGGTGATGGCCAATGCGATGATTAACGCCGCCACGCCCGCCGCCACGCCCGCAATGGAGATGCTGGTGACCACGCCCACCACGGCCTGCCGCCGCTTGGCCTTCAAATACCGCGCCGCTATGTAGAGTTCAAACTTCATTGCGCCTGCCTGGTTGTGTAGTTAGTAGAGTTAGCAGAGTTAGAAAAATTCATTTCTGCTCCGCGCCGAATATTGTTTTGGCCACACCCACGTTGTCGTGCCGGTCGTAGACGCGCACGGTGATGATGTGCTCGGCGGCTTTGGCGGTCACGGGAATCAGCAAGTCATAGTGCTCGCGCTTGGCGTCGGAGAGGCCGCCGACCGGCTCGATGTACTGCCACGGTCCTGCGTCGAGCGAATACTCGGTGCGGGCAATCGTCGAGGCCGCATCCTCAGCGTCGAAGGTGACGTGAGCCGAAACCGCGAGGCTCACCTTCAAGTTACTCACCACAGGCGGCGTCGTGTCCACCTCGAAGTGTTCGCTCAACTTGTCGCCGCTGAGAGCATCGCCGGGGGTGTGCGAGGGCGCGTCGGTAGCCACCACCTTGATCTGGTAGCCACCATCGGGAATCAGAGCGGCGTCGAAGCTGTACGCCTTGTCTGTGAGGTTGTCCTTGAGCAGTCGCCAGACGGATTCGCCATCGCCACGCAAGTAAAGAGAAAAACTCAGATCGTCGCCGTTGTCGTCGTGCGCTGCCCAGCGAACGGTAATGGCGGTGCGATCCTTGGCGGCCTGCAAAGGTGAGGCGCTGCTGCCGCCGTCAACTACCGCGTTCTGGCTAGCGGATGCAAAAGCGATGCTGACCGTTGCTGGCTGGCTGGCTACACCTTGCGCGCTGTAGCGCGCGCCCGGAGCCACAGCAACGTCGTCCACCACTGGAGCAGCATTGACCGGCAGATAGTTGACGCCCACGCCAGCGAGAGTTCCGTGTGCGCGCAAGACGGCCTTCCATTGCAAGTAGCGCCCGGCGGGTGAAGCCACCGCGCCAGCCCGAAGCGGCTGCCAATCGGACCAGCCCCAATCGTTGCGTCCGCGAGCAGGCTGCTCGACGTTGCCGGTGCGGGTGAGCAACTCAAAGTTGGCCGAGCCGGGTTGAATTTCGATGCGGCCAAAGCGGGCCAGCGCTCCAGCATCCAGCACATCGCTGGCGTACTCGTGCTTTTCCGCACGGCCCAGGCTGATCAGCTTGCCAGTGTTGCCAGTGCCAACGAGGATGTCATCCGCCCCCGGCGCAACGGCCAAACTCAGCCCCTGCTGCGCGTCCAAATGGGCAATGTCGGCGTAACTGCCATCGTCGTTGATGCGGAAGATGCGACCACGATTGCCGGTCAGCGCCAACAAGCCATCCGCACGCGCGGCCAGGGCGTAAACAATCTCGTCCTTGCCGCTCCAGAGCTTGCGCGGCGCTTGGTCCTTGTCTCCAGCGGCGGGGTTGAGAGCGTAAATCTCGCTTCCCTCGGGCAGCGAGGCGCTGGCGTTGGCCGTTTGCATCGAGCCCGGCTGCACCACGGTAAAGGTGGCCGAGCCAGTTCCCTGCACCGGCAACTGAGGCAGCGGATTATGGCTTTTATCGCCCACGCTGGCCGCGTAAATCGTCCCGTTGGCGCTGACGGCCACGGCAGTAATCTCGCGGCGCGGAGCCTCAAAGAGCACATAGCCCTTGCCCTGCGGAGTGATGCGGTAAACCAGCCCGGAGCCGTCGGAACCGGCAATCAGGTTACCCTTAGCGTCCCAGGCCAAGGAGCGAAGATGCTGTTCGTCACACTTGAAGAACGCCGAGCCTTCACTCTTTTGAGCAACATCGACGCGGTATATGGCGGCAGGTCCTCCGGCAGCAATGTAGAGCCGGCCCGCCGCATCGAAGGTCAAATCCCAAATGTAGTGCGCCTTCTTTTCGTCCTTGTCGGAGGAACCGCTGGCGTTGGCCACGTCAAAGTGTGCCGCGTTGAAGACCACCGTGGCGTTCGACTCGTCCTGCTTGACGGAAGCGCCGGGGTTCAACCGAAAGACCTTGCCGCTGGGCATGGTGGCCGCATAGAGCGCCCCATCCGGACCCAGGCGAACGACTTGTACGGACAAGTCCTTGGTTTCAAAGAGTGTGAACGCCTTGCCGTCCACCCCCACGCGCAGTACGGTGGCGGGCGAAGCGGTTCCCAAATAAGCGGTACCGGAGGAATCTACGGCTACCGACCAGACGTAGGTCGAAGGCGAGGTCAATTTTTCCGTTACTCCGGGCCCTTCGCGCAGTTGTCCGTCGCTGGCCAGCGCCACGCCCTGCGGCGAGCCCTTCTCAAACTCCTCCAGCCGTGACTGGGTCCATAGATGAGTGCCTTGAGCTAAAACTGGCTCAAAGGCGGCTAAAAATGCCGCGGCAAGGACGGCAAAAATCAGCACAAGGCGAGAGCGGCGAGATGAACTGAAAGTAAAAAACATACTGCCGTTGAGTCTACTAAAGTTGGTGAGCCTGAGCATATTACCGGTGGAGGTGACGTTTGGGTTTTCTTCCTGCTTGAGATTCTCAGCTTGGGCAAGGCCAAGCGCTCTCGCCCGTTTCTGCGTCCTGTTCGTGTAGACAAATCAGCTATTAGGCCAATTGAAAATGAATCCTCGCTTTTTCCGCGTAGTTCTTGCCGGAATTTTCCTCTGTTCGCTGCCTTTGGCGGGGCAGATTCACCACCCCCGCCGCTCCCACAATCCCAACTCACCGTCCAATGACCCGCAGTTGTTGCTTCCCGGCGATCAGGCTCAATTCTGCTCCGTGGCAGAAGGCAGCCGCAGCGCCTACGAGCAATATCAGCAATTCGATACCTACGCCCAACCAGCCAGCAAGGGCTATCTTTGCATCACCATTCCACCGGGCAAAACCTACGTGATTGACCACCTCTTCGCCGAGGCCGACTACGACCAGCCGCTGCCCGCAGGAGCAGAATGGTGCCTGGATACGGTAATTGGCGACTACGAGACGATGATTGGCTTTGCCGCCAATCGGACGGGGTCGGCGACCACCAATCCGCACTACCTGCTTTCGCAACCCGTGCATATCCCCGTGGCCGGTGGAACCAGAGTCACACTGATCATGCACAACTACTTCGTCAGCGCCAGCAGCGCCATCACCGAAACGCCGGGTACCGCCAACCTGGTGCTGACCGGGCATTGGGAACAGTAGTGCGTGCGGAATCAGCGGCCTACGCCCCACCACGAAACTGAATAATGCGCCGCCGATCACGCTTGCTGGGCCGGTGCTCCGGCAGCGGCATGAACTCCTGCATCGCCTTGCGCTCGGCGGCCAGCTTGAGCCGCGCCGCTTGGCTCTCAGCACTCTCGCGATAGAGCGTCTGCGCTACCGCCGCCGGACCGCGCATCTGGCTGAGCACGAGCACCTCAACGAGAAACTCGCCAGCCTCATTGCGCACCGTGACCATCTCGCCCACACGAATCTCGCGCGAGGGCTTGGCCTCAATGCCTTTAGTGAGGATGCGGCCCAAATCGCAGGCCTTTGCCGCCAAAGCGCGGGTTTTGAAGAAGCGCGCCGCCCAGAGCCATTTGTCGATACGGAGGGAATCCATGTTTTTATTGTCTTACAAAAATGCCTTTCAGAGCGTAGCGCGAATTTCCCTAGCCGATTGAAAAAGCAAACGTGGACCAGAAGGTCTGCGCTATCGTTTCGACACCCGCCGTCCAACTTTGCCAAGAGCCAGCAAGGCGTCGGTGACGCGGTCGGAGGCGTGGCGCACGACGCCTCCCTCACTGACAAAGTCGCCGGTGATGCAGTGGACGCCAAGAGCCTCGATGCGCTCGATGTCGGCCACGATGGGGGCAGCGCGCTGAGCCGCATAACGGGCCACAATCTGCTGCGAAAAGGGCGCAGTGTTGACCAGTGCATAGTCGAAGATGGGCGCGTGGGTATGGTCGTAGATGCGCTCGATGTGCTGGGAGGCGGTCAGATCAAGACTCTCATTGGCCTGGGTCATCAAATTGCAAACGTAGACGCGGACGGCGCGCGATGCGGCCAGAGCGGCGGGAATGCCCTGGACAAGAAGATTGGTGATTAGAGAGGTGTAGAGGGAGCCGGGGCCGACGGTGATCAGATCGGCACGGTCGATGGCATCGAGGGTCTCGGGCAGCGGGGCGGCGCCGGGAGGGTCGAGCATGAGCTCGGCAATGTGCAGACGGCTCGCGGTGATGTTGGTTTCGCCGCGCACCAGCGAATCGTCGTCCATACGCGCAACCAGAGTAGTGTCGGCGGTGGTGACCGGATAAATGCGGCCCTTGGCGGCGAGGATTTTGGAAGCCAGTTGGATGGCGTGGGCAAAGTCGCCTGTGATCTCGGTGAGGGCGGCAACGAAGAGGTTGCCGAAGTTGTGCCCGACAAGGCCGTCGCCAGCCCGGAAGCGATGAGCAAAAAGCTGGGCGAGGAGATCTTCGTCGGTGCTGAGGGCCACCATGCAGTTGCGCAAGTCGCCGGGAGGGAGCATGTTGAAGTCGCGGCGTAAGCGACCGCTGGAGCCGCCGTCGTCGGTCACCGTAACCACTGCGGCGAGGTCGGCGATGAGCGCAGGAGATGTCTCAGAACAGGGAACGCAATCGCCGGGGGCTAGGACATGGCTGCGCAAACCGCGCAGCAAGGTGGAAAGTCCGGTTCCGCCGCCGATGGCCACCACGCGCATGGCCTGAACCGGGGTTTGATTCCGCTTGCCGTCAGTGAACCGCAACGGCATATCTTCGTTCACGCAATCCGCAAAATTCACGCCGTGGCCTTAGGGAAGCTCGGGATAGAGCAGCTCGGTAAAGCGGGGATCGTCTACCATGCTCTGGAAGTCGTTGTCGGCGCGTGCCTGGAGCCGATTCTTGGGGTTCAACTCGATAGCGCGGGCGAGATTTCGGAGGCAGTCCTGGGCTTGGCCAGTGATGGCATCGAGCAGGGCCAGCCCGTAGAAAGCATAGTCCGCCCCGGAATGAGCGGCGAGGATGCTTTCGAACTGCTCACGCGCCTCTTCGTAGTAGCCAATGTTCAACTGCGACACGGCATAGTCGTAATGCTCTTCGGGAGTGAGGAATGTGAGCCGCAGTTGCTCCAACTGTCGCTGGCAGGTGGTGATGTACATCTGGCAGCGTTCCTTGATTTCGGGCGGAGCGGTGGGGCAGAGCTTCTCGAAGGCAGCCAAGGCCTTGTCGAACTTGCCCTGCTGCAGCAACTGGACGGCGGTCTGATAAAGATGAAAAGCCGCAGCCGAGCCGGGATGACCACCGGGCTTGCCGGTTGGGTGGGATGTCGATTTGCGGCCGGAAGCCGCTGTACGTGCCTCTTGCATCATTGGTTTGCCAGTTGCGCACGACTCGGGGAATCGTTGTGCCGGAGTTATCGCCGACAGAAACCACGCGTCCGAGCTTGCGCTGCTTGGAGCATTTTGATCTTCAATGAATATATCCTCGCCCGCAGCTAACAAAAAGGGTTTATCAAGAAGAAAAGACCGTTTTGCCAAACAAGCTCAGAGTACAAAGATTGAAGAACCGCTATAGGCCACCTTTATACGCAGAACCCCGGCTCACGTCAATGGGCGCACCGCAATGCGAGAGGCAAAGAAGTTACGAAGGCTTTGATTGGACAGCCGATTTGCGGTAAATGGCCGGATTGAGGGAGGGGTCATTGTACATTTTGAGTTGGCGGTAGAGCTTGAAGCGGCGCATACCGTCGAGGGTTTGCTGCCACAGAGCCTGAAGACAGCTAGCCAGATCGTCGCGCTGTTCGATGAGGATGGCGAGCCGCTGGGAATTGCGCTCGATGTGGCCGGCTGGCGCATCGGCGCGCTCGGCTTCTTCGCGCGAGTGATAAATCTTCAGAGAGAGAATCGAAAGCCGATCGATGATGAGTCCGGGCGACTCGGAGTGGAGGGCCGCGGCGGGGTTGGGCAAGACCGGATGTTGATTTTGGAGCCAAGCCAGAAGAGCCACGTCCAACTGCTCGGCCAAGTCGTTGCGGCGCTGGTTGATGCGGTCGACACGACGCTTGACGGCGGCCAGCTCGGCGTCGCTGGCGCCGGGAGCGCGGGCCTCGTCTTCAGTGTGCCAGAGCTCAAAGTTGGCCTGATGCTGGCGAGCAACGGCATCAAGCCAATCAGCGAGTCTTTCTGGCTGGGGCCGGGCGACCTGATGCCATGCGCCGGTGAGTTGGTCCTGAAGTTTGACGATCGCCTGAGCTGAGAGCATTTTTGTGACCATCCTAGTGACAGGTTACAACGTGCAGCGGGCTGTAAACTGGAACCTGTCATCTGTAATCTGTCATCTGTCTTCAGGAGCAAATATGGAAAAGAAATGGCAATTTCCGCATCGCCGCTGGAACCCATTGCGGCAGTCGTGGGTGATGGTGTCGCCGCATCGCACCCAGCGTCCGTGGCTGGGCGAAGTGGCGAAGAACGCCGCGCCGTTGGCGGTGGCGCATGATCCGCAATGTTACCTTTGCCCCGGAAACAAGCGGGCGGGGGGTGAGACAAACCCAGCGTACACAGGGATTTTCACATTTGTAAACGATTACGCCGCGCTCCTGCCGGACGAGACCGCAGCGACCGAGGTTCCCAGTTCGCCCTTGTTGACTGCCGAACCCGCGCGCGGAATCTGCAAAGTTCTCTGCTTTCATCCCGACCACTCGCTGACGCTGGCGCGGATGACGCGCGAAGAGATTCGTCCAGTAGTTGACGCCTGGACCAAGGAATACCAAGAGCTGGCCGCGCTGGGCTGGATCAAGTACGTGCAGATCTTTGAGAACCGCGGGGCAATGATGGGCGCGAGCAATCCGCATCCGCACGGACAGATCTGGTCCACCAGCTTTGTACCCGATGAGCCAGCATTGGAGACCCAGGCCCAGCGCGACCACCTGGACCGCACAGGGCACTGCCTGCTGTGCGAGTATCTGGCCGCCGAGCAAGCCGCGCAGGAGCGGATCATCTTTGAGAATGAGCACTTTGTGGCCCTGGTTCCGTGGTGGGCGACTTGGCCCTTCGAGGCTCTGTTGTTGCCGCGCCGCCATTTGGGGGCGCTGCCGGAATTTAGCGCGGCGGAACGCGACAGTCTGGCGGACGCACTGCGGCGGCTGGCCACCCGCTTCGACAATCTGTTCGAAACCAGCTTTCCCTACACGATGGGCTTTCACCAGACTCCCACGGACGGCGGCGAGCACGCCGAATGGCACTTTCACGCGCACTTCTATCCGCCGCTGCTGCGTTCGGCAACGGTGCGCAAGTTCATGGTTGGCTTTGAGATGCTAGGGATGCCGCAGCGCGACATTACGCCCGAGGACGCGGCCAACCGGTTGCGCGCGTGCAGTGAGCAGCACTATTGGCCGAGAGGTTAAGCAAATCCGCACATGCCCCGCGCCTCATCCTTTTCGCGATAAAATCCGCGAAGAGTGTGAAGCGCAGGGCATGATTGCAAAAAGCAGCCCGATTCCCTACCCTTTTCTGTGTGGGGGTCCACAGCGAGGTTCCCCCAGCCTATTTTCCCCTGTTTTTCGCCTTCTTCACATAGATAATCGATAATAAGAGTCGAGGAACGATACTCCCCGCACTGTCGGCAGGCACGATCGAACGTCGCCACGGCGCGCAATCAAATGCCATGAAACCGATCCGCATTGTTTTATCGCCGACCCGCAGTCGCCCCTTGAATATTTTTTTGGGGCTAACGGTGGGGCTTGCCTCGCTGCTGCTGCTGCTCTCGCTGGCCACCTATCACCCGACCGACCCGTCGTGGAGCACGGCAACGGGCGAGACCGGCGCTCGCGCGGCGCGCAACTGGATTGGGCTTTTCGGAGCGTGGCTGAGCGACCTGCTGTTGCAGTGGATTGGGCTGACCGCATTCATGTTGCCTGTGTGGCTGGGCAGTCTGGGGTGGACGTGGATGCGTTCGCGAGCGGGCGGATCGCCAGTTCTGCGCTGGATCGGGACGGTGTTGGCAATCGCTTTTTTGCCCACGATTCTGGCGTTGACTCCCTGGCATTGGCGCTGGCTGCACGTGTTGCCGATTGAAGGCGTGCTGGGACGACTGCTGTCGGGTTTGCTGGTGATGTATCTGAATATTGAAGGCGCGTGGCTGGTGGCCGGAGTGCTGGCGGCGGCAGGACTGTACTTTGCCTCATCGGTGAGCTTTTGGGCGATCAAGGATGGGCTGGCCGACCGCTGGCTGCAACTGGTAAATCTGAACGATCGCTGGCGCAATTGGCGCGATGAACGGGCCGATATTCAAGGGGACCGCGATGCAGAGTATGAGGCCCGGCGCAACGGCGGAGCGCGCATGGCGTCGAGCCGCCAGTTCATATCGAGCAACGGAGCAGAGCCGGAAGAGGCGTACGAATCGTTGGGTGCGCACCCCAGCCGACTGGCCAATTTGTTCCGCCGCCGAGAGGGCGGGTTTGACGACGGCGAAGAGCTTCCCGCCTTCCAGCGCGAGGAGCACTCCGAGGAAAAAGAGAAGGAGCGCGAGCCTACCCGCCGTACCAGCATTTGGGAGCGCACGGAGGCCGCACCGGTCCCCATCGCCGAGCCGCTTGTGGAACCGATCAGGGAGCCAATTGCGGAACCTGCGCCGATTCCAGTAGCGATTCGAACCCCGTCCACAGCCTTTCAGTCGATGGCCGTGGCTCCGCCCCCGGTAGCCGAACCCGCCCCGGAGCCAGTTCCAGAGGCGCGTCCAGAGCCGCGCTATGAGCCAGTCTCACGCCCCCAGCCGCCCCACTTCGAGCCCACGATTCCGGTGGCGGATGAAATTTCAATCCACAACCGGGGTGACGCCGAAGCGCGCACGGCAGCGGTGGCGCCCAAGCACGAGAGCGGCTTCAAGCTGCCGCCGAGCACCTTGCTGATAGCCAGCGACGGCCCGCAGAGCATTCGCGAGGACGAACTGCGCGAAGAAGCCAAAGTGCTGGTGGAAAAATGCGCCGAGTTCGACGTGCGGGGCCAGGTGGTGCAGATCAATCCGGGGCCGATGGTGACGACCTACGAATTCAAGCCCGAGGCGGGCGTGAAATATTCGCGGGTGACGGGATTAGCCGAAGACCTGTGCCTGGCGATGCGCGCCGAGAGCATTCTGATTGAACGCATGGCCGGCAAAAGCACGGTCGGCATCCAGGTTCCCAACCGCACGCGAGAGACCATCCATCTGCGGGACGTGATCGAGTCTGAGCAGTTCCACAAAGCCAAGTCGCGCCTGACGCTGGCGATGGGCAAGGACATCAACGGGCGGATCGTGACGGCGGACCTAGCGGTGATGCCGCATGTGCTGATTGCCGGTTCGACGGGCTCGGGCAAATCGGTAGCGATCAACGCCATGATCATGAGTTTGCTGTATCGGACGACGCCATCGCAGGTGCGTCTGATTCTGGTAGACCCGAAGCGGGTGGAACTGGGCATGTATGAAGGGGTTCCGCACCTATTCACGCCCATCATCACCGAGGCCAAGTTAGCCGCCAACGCCCTGCGCAACGCCGTGCGGGAGATGGAGCGGCGGCTGAAGCTGCTGGCCAGCCGCAGCGTGCGCAATATCGACCAATACAACAAGCTGTTCGACAGCAGAATGCCTTCGCTGTTTGACGACGGCGAGGATGAAGAGCCGCTGCCCTACATCGTGATCATCATTGACGAACTATCGGACCTGATGATGCTGGACCGCTCCAACGTGGAAGAATCGATTACGCGTCTGGCGCAGATGGCGCGTGCCGTGGGGATTCATCTGATTTTGGCCACGCAGCGGCCGAGCGTGGACGTGATTACGGGTTTGATCAAGGCCAATGTGCCGACCCGAATCAGCTTCAGGCTGGCGACGAAGGTGGATTCGAGAACGATTTTGGACACCAACGGAGCCGAATCACTGCTGGGACGAGGCGACATGCTGTTTTTGCCGCCGGGAACCAGTCGGCTGATCCGCTTGCACGCGCCGTATGTCAGCGAGAAGGAAACGGCGGCGGTAGTGGATTTTTGGAAGGCGCAAGGGCAAGCCGAGTACGTGGAGGGATTTTTGGAGTCGCCCAAAGAAGACCGGAACAACGTGGAGGGTTCGAACAGCGACCCGGACGAAAACGACCCGCTCTTCAACGACGCGGTGCAGTTGGTTTTCGAGTTTGGCAAGGCCTCGACGTCACTCTTGCAGCGTCGGCTGCGAATCGGCTACGGACGCGCGGCACACCTGATTGACCTAATGGAGAATGACGGGCTGGTGGGACCAGCCGACGGATCGCGACCACGCGAATTGCTGAAGGCGCCGGGCTGGCTGCATGAGGTTTCGGCGGACGCAATCGAGTAGCTTGCGATTTACATGATCGTTTTCAGAGCCCTGGCAGCCAGCGCCTTACTTGAGTAGCAGCGAATCCTGGCTCAACGGTGTGTCTTGGATGTGGCCCATTTTTTCGTGTTTGGTGCGGAGATAGCGAGCAAAGGTCTTTTGCGGCTTGACCTCGGCGGAGATGCGCTCGACAACCCGAATGCCGGCGGCTTCAAGCGCAGCCACCTTCTCCGGATTGTTGGTCATGAGGCGTACCTGACTGACGCCAAGCCGTTTGAGCACCTCGCCGGGAAGCTCGTACTGTCGGCAATCCGGGGCAAAACCCAGCTCGACGTTGGCTTCAACCGTGTCGCGGCCATGGTCTTGCAGCTCATAGGCGCGCAGCTTGGCCATGAGGCCGATTCCGCGACCTTCCTGTTGTTCATAGAGCAGGATGCCTGCACCCTCTTTGGAGATACGGGCCAGGGCCAGCTCCAATTGCAGGCGACAGTCGCAGCGCAGGGAGCCAAAGACGTCTCCGGTGAGGCACTGCGAGTGAATACGCACCACGGGCGGCGCGGCATGAACGTCGCCCATCACCAGGGCCACCAAGCCCTCGACCCGCGTACCGTTTTCAGTTGCCGGATCGCAGGGGCGCGGCGCGGAAAGCAACCCTTCGAAACCAAAGATGCGAAATTGTCCCCAGCGGGTGGGGAAATCCGCCTCAGCAATCTTGTTCACGCTTACAAATCCCATATTTCTATTCTACTTTGCTGAAAGGTGGAGCAAAGGGCTGAGAAGTGAAGCGAACGTCTGGAAATGCCACATTCATGTAGGTAGACTATGATTTTTGTGTGATGAATTTCCGCATTCTCGCCCTTCGCAACCTTGCCCTGACGTTGGCCCTGACTTGCGTGGCGCTGCCCGCGCTGGCTGGCGACAAAAAGCCGAAACCGATGGAAAAGCCCATGGCTGGACCGAGGGCCACGGCTCTGCGCGTCACCTTTCTCTATGTTTCGCCCGACACTGCCTCGCAAAAAGTAGACCGGGTGCAGATAGGCCGCGAGATGGTGGTGGCCGAGAAGAGTGGGCCTTGGCTGCGGGTTTATGCCAACACAGACATAGTGGAGACACGAGAAAAGGACGCGCCGGAATTTGGCCACGACGAAGTTCCACCGCCGATCAGCGGCTGGATGCAATCCAAAGGCGTGGTGATTGAGACAACAGCCAACGGTGACCAGATTTTGATGGGCGAAGCGGCTAACCAGGAGTCTTTGGCCAGCGATCCGCGGGGACCGGTGAATGCGGCGCAGAGCGCGCGATTGCTATATCGACGACTGGTGGAGATGTATCCCACGTCGCCCCTGGTGCCAGAGGCGACGTGGCGGGCAGCGGATATTCTGTGGCAGTTGCAGAAGAACGACGCCTCGACCCGCGCTTCGGCCAGAGAAAAAGAAGCCTACCTGCGCGACCAGATGGACGAGGACGAGCTGAAAAAAGTGGTCAAATATTATCCACACACCAGGCAAGCCAGCCTGGCCGCCTTTACCCTGATTGACAACAAGCTGTGCGGCGATTGGCAGGGCTCGCCCAAGTGCCCGGAGAAGGAATCAGAGGTGTACGAGAAGTATGCCGCCGAGTACCCGGAGGGAGCGCGGACGGCGCAGGCGCTCTATCAGGCCGTGTATCGGCAGGCGGTGCTGACGGATATGTATGCCGCTGACGGCAACGACAAGAAGAGCGAGGCGGCACACAGCCACGCCCGCGAACTGGCCGCAAAGCTGAAGGATCTGGCGGCCAAGTTGCAAGACAAGCTTCCCCCCTCGGATTTTGCCGCGCGCGCCGCCGCGCTCGTGTTCAAATTAGATGAGGGTGTTCCCGTATATGGCATCGACCGCGAGTAAATAGCGCCCCGGAGGCTTCTTGAACGAATATTTGCAATCTGTTTTGCTGGGTATTGTGGAAGGCTTGACCGAGTTTCTGCCGGTCAGCTCGACGGCGCACTTGCGCATTACCGAAGCTCTGATGAAGATTCCGCTGGATGACGCCTATTGGAAGATGTACACGATCGTGATTCAGTTGGGGGCAATTCTGGCGCTGATGTTGCTGTTCCTGAGCCGGATTGTGGACTTTATGCGCACCTTTCCCACGGGCGAAAACAACGACCGCACATGGTGGAACCACCCGATTTCGCTGACGTTCGTGGCCTTTATATTTACCTCAGCGCCGGCTTTAATGCTGCACAAGTGGAGCGAGAAAAACCTGGGCAGCATCAAGGTGATGGCGCTGGCGCTGCTGGTTGGCGGTATTGTGATGTGGGTTGTGGATGCCTGGAGCGAACGCTACGAACCGAGCACCCTGCACGTGGAGCGGATGAGCCTGCCGCAGGCGATGTGGATTGGGTTGTGCCAAACGTTGTCGGCGATTTTTCCGGGAACTTCGCGCTCGATGTCGACGATTGCGGCCGGGCAGATTGTCGGCCTGGACCGGCCAGCTGCACTCGAATTCAGCTTTCTGCTTTCGATTCCCACCATGGTGGCGGCAACGGGCTGGGATCTGGTGAAAGAGATTCACGCCGGTAAAGTTGCGGAAGCCGCCGGAGCAGGCGTGGCAATGACCGGGGATCGGTGGGTAGTTCTACTGATCGGCATGGTGGTGTCGTTTGTAGTGGCTCTGGGCGTGGTGGAGTGGTTCCTGATGTGGGTGCGGCGGCACGGGTTTACGGTTTTTGCCATCTACCGCATTCTGCTGGGTGCGGCACTGCTGATCTGGGGCGCAAAATATATCGGGGTGTAGAGTTTTTTCACGGAGCAGTTCTATGAACTTCGCCCCTCCCCCTCCACCCGCTGAGATACCCCAGGGGGTACAGGGGGGGAGGGGGGTAACTCCTTTGAACGACAGGAGAGGATGCCAAGTCGTATCGCCGCGTAGAC
>Ga0302320_10013538_pt1 | contig 17040 bp, 14 predicted proteins | sample Bog_T0_3_FD_202130 | JGI IMG/M metagenome (GOLD analysis project Ga0302320, IMG submission 202130) | Peat permafrost microbial communities from Stordalen Mire near Abisko, Sweden - Bog_T0_3 | ecosystem: Environmental > Terrestrial > Soil > Wetlands > Peat | place: Sweden: Abisko, Stordalen Mire... | reverse complement strand
CAGGGATCTACCTGGTGCTCTTCCACGCCCGCTCCGCTTCTGGGGATGAGGCGAAGGCCTGGAAAAGGTGCGCTGTGGTGAGGTGAAATGTTTTTGCATGGGCCGGTGAAGCTGCGCCAGGCTTCAGGATGTCCGTGACACAAGAAGTCGGGATTACCCGGGGCGGCCTCATCTATGTCTCAAATGCACCTGTGGAGCCCACGTTCGAGCTATTCATGCTCCGCCTTGGCCTGGCACGGGATCCGGAGTATACGACTACAGCCAGAGCATTGGAGCCCCACTGGAAGCCGGACGTGTTCAAACGGATACCGTTGACGGGCCTGGGGAGAACCTGATTTTCCTTTTTTTGACTGATGTTTTTCCGCCCGTTGAAGCCGCCGGCGGCCTGAAGTTATGAGGCCATCGAGCCGAAGAATACCCTAGAGGGAGTTCCGCATTCCGCGGCGCTCGTTTGGGGGTATGGATGCTCCGCAACGGGGGCTTCGCGATCCTGGCGCTTGGCGCATGGCTCCTGCTGGGGTCGCGCCCGCTTTTGGCTGGGACGGGGACGGACAGCCCCACCCCGCTGGACACGCCAGCGGACAGCCCCACGCCCAGCCCCACGGTGAGCGCGTCCAACAGCCCCACCTTGGGCCCCAGCGCCACCCCCAGCCCCGTCTGCAGCCCGACGCGCAGCCGCACCGTCACGGTGACCCCTTCGCTGACGCGCACAGGCACGTGGACCCGCACCGCCAGCCCCACATTCACGGCCACCCGCACCGCCACCGCCACGGCCACCGCGTCGCCCAGCTTCAGCGCGTCGCCGACGGCCACCGGGACCCGGACCGTCACTTCCACGTTCACGTCCACCGACACCCGGACCGCCACGCCCACGCGCACGCCCACCCGCACGTTCTCGGTCAGCCCCACGGTGACGTCGACGCGGACGGCCACGCCCACGCACAGCCCCTCTCCCAGCATCACGCCGACGCGCACGCCCAGCGCCACCCGCACCGTTTCGCCCACGGCCACGCCCACGCCCAGCCCCAGCGCGACGCGCACGGTCACGCTGACGTTCACCAGCAGCCCCACGCCCACGCCCACGCACAGCCCCACGCCCACCGCCACAGCCAGCTGCACCCGCAGCCCCACGCCCACGGCCACGCCCAGCGCCACGCCCAGCTTCACCCACAGCCCCACGCCCACCCGGACGCCCACGGTGACGGTGACGCCCACGGCCACGGCCACGCCCAGCGCCACGCCCACCTTCACCGTGACGCCCACGTTCACCCACACGCCCACCGCCACGCCCACCGCGACGGCCAGCGCCACCGTGACGTTGACGCCCACCGCGTCGGCCACGGCCACGGTGACGCCCACGGCCACGCCCAGCGCCACCGCCTCGGCCACCCCCAGCGCCACGCCGGCCTGGTCCCGCAGCGGCCTGGATCACGACCTGCTGGCCCCCAACCCGTTGCGCAGCGGCCAAACCGCCTGCCTGCAGCTGGCGCTCAACCCCTTGGCCACCCATTGGCAGGTCTACCGCCTGGACCAGCGCTTGGTGGCCAGGGTGGAATTCGGGCAGGAGACCCAGCAGTGCCTGGATACGCGAGGCTTCGCGCCGGGGCTTTACCTGGTGCAGGTGGAGGTGGATGAGGCCGCCGGCGGGCACCACTCGACGCTGTTCAAGCTGTTGGTGCGGCCGTGAGGCGCCCTGGCCGGTGGTTGGCGTTGGCTTGCCTGATCACGGCGGCGCTGAAGGCGGAGCAGGTGGACCTGGGGGGCGAGGGCATGGCGGGCGCCTGGCTGCGCTTGCCCAGCGATGCGCGCACGGCGGGCCTGGGCCAGGGCGGGGCCGGCGCGGCCCTGGGCTTGGGCAGCCTGCGCAGCAACCCGGCCGGATCGGCGGCCGAGACCCAGGCGTCCCTGGATCTCTCCTATGACCGCTGGCTGCTGGACGTGAGCACGCAGCACCTGGGCGTGGTGCTGCCATGGGGCCCCGGCGTGGCGGGGCTGACGCTGGATTACCTGGACGAGGGCGACGTCGATGTGGTCAGCCCGGCCGCCGCGCCCGGCCAGAACGCGCAGGTGACGGGCAGCCTGCATCCTTGGGCCATGGACGCGGCCTTCAGCTGGGCGCAGACCTGGGGGCGCCTACGCTGGGCCGGGCAGGTGGAGGCCATCACCGAGCAGTGGGGCGATGCCTCCACCACGGCCCCGGCCCTGGGCATCGGCATTCAAGGGCCCTTGGCCGCCGAGTGGGAGGGCGGCGCCAGCCTGGCCCATGTGGGCTTCACGCAGGGCTATGCCCTGCCCAGCGAGCTGCGGGCCGGTTTGGCCTGGACGCCGGCGCCGGGCTGGCGCGTCTTCGGGGATGCCCGCGCGCCCTTGGCGGACGACGGGGCGTGGAGCCTGGGCGCGGGCGTGGAGGTGGAGCTCAACAGCGTCCTCAGCGCGCGGGCGGCGGCGGTGGGCGCCGGGGATGCCGGCAGCGGCGGCGTGAGCGCGGGCTTCAGCGTGCACTGGCAATACCTGTGCGTGGACTACGCCTACAACGGCGGCGGCCCCCTGGGCGGCAGCCAGCAATTGGGCCTGCGCCTGGCCTTTGAGCCGGCGGCCGCCCCCCCGGCGCCCATCGAGGCGGCGCCCCCCGTCGAGGAGGACGAGCCGCGCTATCAGCGGCTCCTGCCCCGGCGCGTGGCGCCGGCGGCTCCGGCCAGCCCGCAGCCTGGCGAGCCGGCCCCGCGGGCCTTGGCCGGCTCGGCCATGGGCCTCAGCCCGGCCGCGCAGGCCCTTGCGCCGACGCCCATGGCCTCCCCCACGGCGTTGCCCTTCGGGCGGCTGGCCGAGAAGAAGCTGGCCGAGGCCCTGCGCGGCGGCGACGTCCCGGCGGCTTACGAGGCGCTGGAGCGCTTGCGCGTGCGCGAGCCCGGCCTGGCCCGGCGCCTGGCCCGCGCCCAGGCCGAGCCGCTGGTGGCGCTGGCGCGCAAGGCCCCAGGAACGGACGGGGGCTACAAGCTGCTGCGCAGCGCCCTGCATGCCGCCGGGGAGGACCCGCGCCTGCTGGCGGGCATGGCGCACCTATGCGCCGACCAGGGCCGTGGCAACGAGGCCCAGGTCTACGTGGATCGGGCCTTGGCGGTGGAGCCGGGCCTGCAGGCGGAGTTGAAGCCCCTGCTGCAGGCGCGCTGAGCAGGATTTGTTTTGCCCAGGACGGCCCCAAGGTCCAAACTATCGGGGCAGGCGGCGGCGATGGGGCCGCGAAGGGGCATGGGGGTGCCCCGGCAGGGAGGCTGTGAGGGGGTATGGCGAAGGGGAGCATCTTTTCAAAGGCGCGGGGCCGGAGCCTGGCGGGCCTGGCGGTGGCGGCCTGGCTGTCGGTCTGGCCCGGCTCGGCCTTGGCTGCGGGCATCTCGGTCACGGCCAGCGGGCCAGGCTTGACCGCCACGGACTTGGCCGACCTGCTGGTGGGCGGCGGCATGACCGTCAGCAACGCCGTGCTGACCGGCGCCAGCCTGTCGGCGGGCACGTTCACGGGCGGCGCCGGCATCGTCGACTTCAACGCCGGCGTCGTGCTCAGCAGCGGCTGGGCGAGCGGGCTGCCGGGCCCCAACAGCACGGGCGCTTACAGCAATGAGATGGGCACGCCGGGCGACCCGCTGTTGGGGGCCCTGGCCGGGGGCGCCTCCACCGCCGACGCCGCCGAGCTGGATTTTGATTTCGTGCCCAGCGGCGGCCTGCTCCGCTTCAGCTACGTCTTCGGCTCGGACGAGTACCCGGAGTATGTGGGGTCGCAGTACAACGACGTGTTCGGCATCTTCGTCAACGGCGTCAACACCGCGCTGATCCCGGGCACGTCCCAGCCCGTCTCCATCAACAACGTCAATTCGGGCCTCAACGCCTCGTATTTCCGGGACAATTCCGGCGGCGCCTACAACACGCAGATGGACGGGTTCACCACCGGGTTGGCCGCCTACGTCACGGTGACGCCGGGCGTGGTCAACCACATCAAGTTCGCCATCTGCGACGTGGGCGACGAGGACTTCGACAGCTGGGTCCTGATCCAGGCCGGCAGCCTGATGGTGCTGACGCCGACCGGCACCATCACCCCCACGCCCTCCATCACCGCCAGCCTCAGCGCCACGCCCAGCGACAGCGTCTCGCCGACCATCAGCCCCACCTTCACCCTCAGCGCCACCGCCAGCGCCTCGCCCACCGTCAGCCCTTCGTGCACGGACAGCCCCAGCCCCAGCATCACCCCCACCCTCACCGACACGCCCACGGTGACCCCCACGCCCAGCGTGACCCAGACCCTGACGCCCACGCCCACGCTCACCATCACCCGGACGTTCAGCCCGTCGCCCACCATCACCCTGACGGCCACGGTCACGCCCACCTACACGCCCACGCCGCGCCCGTTGACGCTGAGCAGGCGTTCGCCCAACCCCGACCCCGCCAGCGGCGTGGCGGTTTGGCTGCCCTACACCTTGAGCGTGGATGCGACCGTCACCATCAAGGTCTACGACGTCGCCGGTGAGGGGGTGAAGCGCTTCGAGCCGGTGGCGCGGAGGGCGGGCGACCACGAGGAGCGCTGGGACCTTTGCAACGATGCAAGCCAGAAGGTGGCGTCGGGGGTCTACCTGTGCCGCATCCAGGCGGATGATGCGCATGGCGGCACCGCCACGGTATGGGAGAAATGCAGCGTGGCCCGCTGACGCCACCTGGCCCAAAAAAGATGGAGGCCCGGGATCGCTCCCGGGCCTCCATCTTTTTTGGGGCAGTTGGGTCGGGGCTTACTGGTAGCCGTTCATGTAAGCCAGCTTCTTGGCGTTGGCCGCCACCTTGTCGGCGTTGGCCGCCAGCAGGCCGGTGCTGTCCCAGGTGCCTTCCGTCAGGGCCTTGCGCCGGCTCTCGGGCAGGGTCACCTTCACGCTCAGGCCGCCGGCCCGCACCTCCATGGCCGCCAGGTCCACGATGAATTCGGTGGCGGGGGCCTTCTCGGCCAGGGCCTGCAGGGAAGCCACATCGGCTTTGCTGGCCACCAGGGCGGGCACGCCCAGCATGACGCAGTTGCCGGCGAAGATCTCGGCGAAGCTCTCGGCGATGATGGCCTTGATGCCCGGCTGGGCGGGGTTGCCCCAGCGGACCAGGGCCTGGGGCGCGTGCTCGCGGCTGGAACCGCAGCCGAAGTTCACGTTGCCCAGCAGCACCTGGGCGCCCTGGAAGCGCGCCTCATTGAACGGATGCGGCTTCTGGCTGCCGTCGGCGGCGAAGCGCTCGTCGAAGAAGGGGTAGTCACCCATCTTGGTGAAGGTGATCTCCTTCAGGTAGCGGGCCGGGATGATGCGGTCCGTGTCGATGTCATCGCCGCGGACCGGAACGGCGCGGCCGGTCACTGTGATCACTTTGGACATGTCGTCCTCAAAAGGTAGGTTGGAAGGCCGGTCTTCAGGCCAGCGTGCGCACGTCCGCGACATGCCCCGTCACAGCCGCCGCCACCACCATGGCCGGCGACATCAGCAGGGTCCGCCCCGTCGAGCTGCCCTGCCTGCCCATGAAATTGCGGTTCGAGCTCGACGCCGACACCTGGTCGCCGACCAGCTGGTCCGGGTTCATGGCCAGGCACATGCTGCAGCCCGCCTCACGCCATTCGAAGCCGGCGGCCTTGAACACCTCATGCAGGCCTTCCTTCTCCGCCTGCACCTTCACCTGCATGGAACCCGGCACCACGAAGGCTTTCACGCTCTTGCTGACCTGGCGGCCCTTGGCCACGGCGGCGGCGGCGCGCAGGTCCTCGATGCGCCCGTTGGTGCAGCTGCCGATGAAGGCCACGTCCACCTTCACGTCGGTCATGCGCTGGCCGGGCTTCAGCTTCATGTACTTGTAGGCCGTCTCCAGGCTGCCGCGCTCGCCGGCGTCGGGGGTGGCGGCGGGGTCGGGCAGCGAGCCGCCCACGGCCACGCTCTGGGCCGGGGTCACGCCCCAGGTGACCATGGGCTCGATGTCGGCGGCGTTGTAGGTGACCAGGTCGTCGTACACCGCGTCCTTGTCGCTGGCGAAGCCCTTCCACACCGCCACGGCCTTGTCCCACGCCGCGCCTTTGGGCGCATGCTCGCGGCCTTTCAAATACGCGAAGGTGGTCTCGTCCGGGTTCACGTAGCCGGCGCGGGCGCCGCCTTCGATGGCCATGTTGCAGACCGTCATGCGGCCTTCCATGCTCATCCCGTCGAAGACGCTGCCGGCGTACTCGTAGGCGTAGCCGATGCCGCCCTTGACGCCCAGCTTGTTGATCACGTAAAGGGTCACGTCCTTGGGGGTGACGCCGGGCTTGAGCTGGCCGTTGATCTCCACGCGGCGGACCTTCATGGCGTCCATGGCCAGGCACTGGGTGGCCAGCACGTCGCGCACCTGGCTGGTGCCGATGCCGAAGCTCAGCGTGCCGAAGGCGCCGTGGGTGCTGGTGTGGCTGTCGCCGCAGGCGATGGTCATGCCCGGCTGGGTCAGGCCCAGCTCGGGGCCGATGATGTGCACCACGCCCTGCTTGCCGGTGGCGAAGTTGAAGAAGTTCACCCCGAACTCGGCGGTGTTGCGCTCGATGGCCTGCATCATGCTCTCGGCCTGGGCGTCGGCGAAGGGCCGGGCCTGGGACGTGGTGGGCACGATGTGGTCCATGGTGGCGAAGGTGCGGGCCGGGTAGGCCACCTTGCCGCCGCGCTCGCGGAGCATGTCGAAGGCCTGGGGGGAGGTGACCTCGTGGATCAGGTGCAGGCCGATGAAGAGCTGATGCTGGCCGGTGGGCAGCTGGGCCACCGCATGGGCGTCCCAGACCTTGTTGTAGAGCGTGCCTTTTGCCATCGGATGACTCCTTGGGGCCCCTTTCGGCGGGGCCGCTTCGTGAAGCGATGGAGCGACTGTACCCGGGAAAATTAAATATTGGAAAGATATCTTAGATATAGGTAGGATAGACATAGACTATGGAAATACATCAGCTGAAATACTTCCTCGCCATCGCCGATGGCGGCAGCTTCACGGCCGCCGCCAAGGCCTGCCACGTGGCCCAGCCCAGCCTGAGCATCCAACTGGCCAAGCTGGAGCACGAGCTGGGCGGCCCCTTATTGGAGCGCAGCCGCAAGGGCGCCCGCTTGACCGAGCGCGGCCAGCTGTTCCGCCCCCGCGCGGCCGAGGCCCTGCGCCAGCTGGAAGCCGCCAAGGCAGAATCGCTGGAGCTGGCCGGCCTGAAGCGCGGCAGCGTCAGCCTGGGCTGCATGCCCACCACCGGCGCCTACCTGCTGCCACCGCTGTTGAAGGCCTTTGGCCTGTTCCATCCGGGCATCCATTTGGACCTGCGCGAGGACAGCTCGCCCAGCTTGGCGGGCTTGCTGCGCGACCGCGAGGTGGACCTGGCCCTGGTCGACGAGGAGGGCTTGGGCCCCGGCCTGGCCAGCGAGCTGCTCTTCACCGAGCCGCTGCTGCTGGCGGTGCCGCCACGCCACCCGCTGGCCAAGCGCCAGCGCCTGGCCCTGAAGGCGCTGAAGGGCCAGCCGCTGATCCTGATGAAATCGGGCCACGGCTTCCGCAAGATCGTGCTGGATGCCCTGGCCAAGGCCGGGGTGGAGCCCAACGTGGTCCACCAAAGCGGCGAGATCGAGACCATCCAAGCCCTGGTGGAGGCGGGCTTGGGCCTGGCCCTGGTGCCCGCCATGGTCCGCAAGGCCAAGGGGCCGGCCTACCTGGACCTGGCGGAGCCGCGGCCCTCGCGCAGCCTTTTCGTGGCGTGGCGGCGGGACGCAGCCTTGTCGACGGCGGCCCAGGCGCTGTTGGCGTGCGCCCGCTCCGCGCTGAAGCGTTGACGCCGGCGGGGCGCCTGGTAAGATAATCTTACCAGTAAGCCTCACGGAGCCCGCCATGCCTAAAGCCCCCCTCTTGAAGACCACCAGCCTGTCCACCAAGGGCCAGGTGGTGATCCCCGAAGCCATCCGCAAGGGCATGAAGCTGGAGGCCGGGGCCCAGTTCGTGGTCTATGGCCAGGGCGACACGTTGATGCTGAAGATGATCGCCGCGCCGGACCGGCGCGAGCTGAAGGCCCTGTTCGAAAGGGCGGCGGGGAGGCGGCCCCTCAAGATGGGGGCGCCGCGCAAGGGGGCCAAGCCATGATCCACTGCGTCAACCTGAACGCCACCCAGGACCACCTGTTCGTGCTGCCATCGGTGAGGTGGGGCGCCGTCAACCGGGCGGTGGCCACGCTCAGCTATCCCGGCGGCAAGGGCAACAACACCGCCCGCACGGTGGCCAAGCTCAAGGGCAAGGCCCGCTTGCACGCCTTCAGCGGCGCCAAGGAGCGGGCCGCCTCGGCGCGCTTCTACCGCGAGCAGGGCGTGGACCCTCGCCTGACCCCCGTGCCGGGCACGAACCGGCCCTGCCTGGTGGTCCTGGACGGCGCGCGCAACCAGGAGACGGTGATCAATAGCCCGTCGCAGCTGAAGATCAGCCCCGCCTCGGTGGCCAAGCTGCTGGCGGGCCTTCTGCGGGCGGTGAAGCCGGGCGACATCGTCACCCTGTCCGGCAGCCTGCCCGAGGGGCTGAAGCCCGACACCTATCGGATGATGATCCGCGCCATCCAGGCCCAGGGGGGCGTGGCCTTGCTCGACAGCTATGGGCCCGGCCTGCTGCACGGCGTGGAGGCCGCGCCGCTGCTGGTGAAGCCCAACGCCGAGGAGCTGGCTTCGACCTTCGGCGTGCCGGTGCGCACGCGCGACCAGGTGCTGCAGGCCAGCCGCCAGCTCCTGCGCAAAGGCGTGCGTTGCGTGGTGGTGACCTTGGGCGAGCGGGGGGCCCTGGCCGTGACCCCGCGCGAGACGCTGTTGGCCTCGCCGTTGCCCACGCCGCGCGGGCTGCTCTCGCCCGTCGGCTGTGGCGACGCGTTCTTTGGCGGCCTGGCGCTGGGCTTGGAGCGCAGCTTGGCCTTGCCCGAATGCCTTAAACTGGCCACGGCGGCGGCCTGGGCCAACCTTGGATCCCCCGGGGCCATCTTCTTTGACGCCAAGTTGGTCAAAGCCCAGATGCCGCTGGTGAAGGTCAGCCATTTGGCCAGTTGATCTTATCCACCGCTTGCCATGAAAATGTTCCGACAGGCGCTATGGTGGGCCGTGATCTGCCATACAAGCTGGAAAGCAACTATTTGACAACATTTTTTGAGTTTAATGTAATTTGACAAATTTTCTGACTTCAACTTATAATCTACGGGTTCCAATACTAACGATTTCCCTGACATTGATTTGCCTATAATTTAGGCAATGGTACGAGGTTGCGTTGGCGATAACCGTAGAATCCGTCTTAGAAGCAGTCCGTGGCAAGAGCATCCGCTCCATGCGGTCCATCTGCTTTGAGACTAGCCGGACCCTGGTGCCCCTGCAGTCGTTCGAGCTCGCCACCCGGCTTTTTGACAATGCGGATGTGCATGGCGCCATGGCGGCGGCCCTCATCGCCGGCCATGTCAGCTACCTGGTCCCCGACGCGCTGGCCTTCCTCCGCACCAAGGTGGCGGCCCACAGCGACGTGCGGGTGCAGGACTGCCTGGCCCGCGGCTTCGACCACTACTGCCTGAACAAGGGTTACGAGCGCGCCCTGGTGACCATGGAGGAGTGGGCCAAGGACCCCAACGAGAACGTGCGCCGGGCCGTGGTGGAGGCGCCGCGGCCGTGGACCAAGAAGGAGTATTTTCAGGCCAATCCCAAGGTGGCCCTGGCCTTTGTGGCCAGCATGAAGGCCGACCCCAGCGGCACGGTGCGCTTCAGCGTGGGCCGCGCGCTCAGCGAGATGGGCGAGGATTTCCCCGACTTGTTGATGGCCGAGCTGAAGACCTGGAACCTGCATCACCCCCCCGTGAAGCACACCTATATGTTCGCCAGCAAGAACCTGCACACGGACATGGGGACTGTTTTTCAGAAAGCCGACCGCTAACGCCCTCGCGCTTCGTTGACACCCCCCGCGCGGGGCCCTATTCTTCTGCCCATGAACCCTACCGCCAAGCGCTCCCTGCTGCTGCTGTCCCTGATCGCGGCGCTGCTGGGGGGCCTGCTGTTCTATGCCGCCGGCCGCCTGGCCACTGACGCCGGCGCCGACAACGCCCAAAGCGCCCTGCGCCGAAAGCCTGGCCGTGGCCGGCGCCCGCAGCCTGGATGGGGCGGAGCTGCTGGCCCTCAGCGGCACCGCCCAGCCTGGCTTTGCCCGCGCCAACCGCAGCCTGCAGCTCCTGGCCGCCAGCCAGTCCGGCCTGAGCGGGGCCAGCTTGATGGCCTTCCGCCGGGAAGGCCGCGACCAATGGGAGAGCGTGGTCGTGCCGGAGGGCGCCGCCTTCCAGGTGATGCGCCTTGACGAGGTCGCCCACCAAGCCGTGGATGAGCGCAGGGCCCAGAGCCAGCTGCTGGAGGCCGCCGAATTGGTGGAGGCGGCGGCCCCGGTGCTTGACGAGCGAGGCCTGGCCGCGGGCGTGGTGGTGGCGCGGGTGCCGGCGGCGGGCCTGCTGGACCTGCAGGCCCGGATGGACAACATCCTCAGCCTGATGGTGCTGCTGGGCGTGCTCGGCGGCGCCGGCCTGGCGGTGTGGGCGCGCTGGCGGCTGGTGCAGGACCTCAGCCTGGCCGAGCGCCAGTTGGGCGAATACCTTGGCGCCAACGCCGGGCTGGAGCGCCGCCTGGATGTGGACCCGCGCCGCCCCAGCGCCGGCCTGCTGGCGGGCTTCAACCGGGTCATGGACCGCTATCAGCAGACCACGGCGTCGGTGCGCAAGGGGGCCGACCTGGTCAGCAGCGGCAGCCAGCGCGTGTCGCTGACGGCGGCGGAGGTCAGCCGCATGGCCGGCGAGATCAGCGTGACCATCCAACAGGTGGCCAAGGGCACCGAGGAGCAGAGCTCGCGCACCAGCGAGCTGAACGTGGTCATCCAGCAGGTGGCCGACTCCGCCGCGGGGAACCGGCGCAAGGCCGAGGAGACCGCCAACGCCAGCGACGGCGCGCTGGAGATCGCTCAGACCATCCACGCCCTGTCCCAGGACGCCACCAACCAGATGGAGCGCCTGAGCAAGGACATCAAGACCACGGCCGAGACCATCTACACCCTGGGCGACAAGAGCGAGAAGATCGGCGAGGTGGTCGACATCATCCGCAGCATCGCCGACCAGACCAACCTGCTGGCCCTCAACGCCGCCATCGAGGCCGCCCGAGCGGGCGACGCCGGGCGCGGCTTCGCGGTGGTGGCCGACGAGGTTCGCAAGCTGGCCGAAGGCAGCGCCGAGAGCGCCGACCAGATCGCGGGCATGATCACCCAGATCCAGACCTCCGCCCAGACCGCCGTGTCGAGCATGCAAAAAGGCAGCGAGGCGGTGGGCGAGGGCAGCGAGGTCATCAGCCGCGTGTCCTCCGGGCTCAACCAGATCATCGAGGCCGCGCGCCAGACCAGCGCCCTGGCCGCCGAGATCGCCGCCGCCGCCCGCGAGCAGGTCACCCGCGCGGGCCAGGGCGCCCAGCGCATCGAGGAGATCAACGCCATCGCCGAGGAAACGGCCGCCAGCACCCAAGAGGTGGCGGCCAGCACCCAGGAAGCCACCGCCAGCATGGAGGAGATGACCGCCACCTCCACCCAGCTGGCCGAAATGGCCCGCGAGCTGCAGACCCTGGTCAGCCGCTTCGACGCCCGCTAAGACATCCCATGGCCGACGAATTCGAATCATCCAAAGAGCTAGAAGAGAAGGGCTTCCGCCATTGGGAGCGCTTCGAGCTGGAAGAGGCCCTGCAGGTCTTCACCCAGGGCGTGGAGCGCTACCCGGCGGACCGCAAGCTGCGCCTGGGGCTGGCCTTCACCCGCCTGGATCTGGGCGACCTGCCGCAGGCCCGCGGCCTGTTCGAAGAGCTGCTGCAGCTCGACCCCAAGGACGACGAGAGCTGGTGGGGCCTGGGGCGCATCCACCTGCTCTTGAGCAACTATGGCGAGGCCCGTTACGCCTTCGACCAGGCCTTGCGCCTGGGCAAGCCCGACGAGCGGGTCCTGCTGGACGTGGCGCGCGAGTGGTACCTGCTGGGGCATTACGAGGAGAGCTACGATTTCTACAAGCGGGCCCTGGACACCGCGCCCAAGAACCCGGAAAGCCTGCTGGGCTTGGGCGCCAGCGCCTATTGGCTGTCCCGGCCCGATGCCGAAGGGCACTTGCTGGCCGCCCTGGCCCAGGACGCGGGCTACCACGATGCGCGCAACTTCCTGGCCAACCTGTACTATTCGGCCAAACGTTACGACGAGTCCCGGGAACAGTTTGAAAAGATCCCCTTGGAAGCCCAGAACGACCCCGTCAGCGTCAAACGCCTGATCCGCTTGCTGCGGCAGAAGGGTTTGACGGAAAGCCGCCTGGCTCCCTTAAAGCTGGCGTTGAAGCGCTTGACCCGTGAGCAAGGTTGGGACCATTTCTTAAGCCAGATAAGGCGTAAGCGGGGATAGTAAAGCTGCTTTGGGCCTGAAAAATCAGCATTTTCCTGACAAAAAAGCTTCAAAGAGTGGACCATCCCTTGACCCTAGGGTTCATGGGATGGTATTTTTCATGTCGGAAGTCTATTCCGTCGAATAAAACTGCGAGGTCTTCATGCGCCGTAAGTCCCTTTTGGTCTTGGCCGTGCTCGCCTTGGGCTCCACGGCCCAGGCTGTGAATTACTCCAACGAAGTCCTGTCCATCGGCGTGGGTGCCCGCGCTCTGGGCATGGGCGGCGCCTATGTGGCCATTGCTGACGATTCCACCGCCAGCTATTGGAATCCGGCTGGCCTCACCAATATCAAGCACATGGAAGTGGCCGCGGTGCAGCAGGGCCGTCAGGACACCGCGCTGAACATGGGCACCGACGAGGTGGGCAGCGATTACTTCTTCATGTCCGGCGGCGCCACCTTGCCGGGCATCGGCAGCCTGGGCCTGGCGGTCATGCGCTTCGGCGTGGGCGGCATCGAGCAGACCTCGGGCGACCCTTCCCAGGTCAACAGCGACGGCAGCCCCAAGGTGCTGGGCACCTTCGGATCCCAGGACCTGGCCGTCCTGCTCAGCTACGGGCATACCCTGGGCAAGGCTGTGAGCGCCGGCATCACCGCCAAGGGCATGTTCGGCGGCACCACCGGCCTGGTGGTGGACAAGTTCGACAACGTGTCCGGCGACGCCCATTACACCTATTTTGGCGCGGACCTGGGCTTGCTGGTCAAGTGCGGCATGTGGACGCCCACTCTGGAAGGCCTGTCCCTGGGCGTGAATCTGCAGGACATCGCCAACAGCGGCGTGGCCTGGTCCGGCACGGTGACCAACGACAGCGAGACCGTGCAGGCCAATCCCAAGGTGGGCGCGGCTTACAGCCTGCCGTTCGACTTCCTCAAGGACAACCGCAGCAGCTTCACGCTGAGCATGGACGCCGACCCCAAGTACAGCGTGCTGATGCACTATGGCGCGGAGATGTGGTACAAGGACGTGCTGGCCTTCCGCCTGGGCATGCGCCAGTTCACCAGCGGCACCCAGAGCAACGAGATCAGCTACGGCGCCAGCTTCCGCTTCTTCATGCTGCAGGCCGATTACGCCTATGTGGCCTACGAGCTGACGCCGGTGCAATACTTGAGCATGATCGTCCGCTTCTAAGGCCGAGGGGAAGCTTGAAAAGGGGCGCCATGGGGCGCCCCTTTTTTGTGGGCGATGCTGGCCGGTTGCAGCGTTCAAGCTCGGCCTTTGTTGATTCGTGACCCTGAAACACACCAAAAACCCTTTGCTTTTTCGTTTAACCAATTGCCAGGGACCTTGACGTGCCACGGCCCTGCGTGATAGCTTCAAGCCGTCCCCTGCTGATGTGAACGAGTTGAGCCTTCTCAATGCCCACGCCAACAGCCAGATCCCTGGCGGAGCCATCGCCCCCTTGCGGCCCGGCCCCAGCGCTGACAGCCCCTTTTGCCCGACCTGAGCCCATCCCCCGACCCATCTTCCTCTACCAGGAACACCATGGCTAACCAGCCCAAGAAAGAGAGCTTTGGCTATTTCGACCGCCCGGCCAAGGAATACGTGATCACCCGCCCCGACACGCCGCTGCCGTGGATCAACTACCTGGGCACCGACCAGTACTGCGCCCTGTTCAGCCACACCGCCGGCGGCTACAGCTTCTACAAGGACGCGTCCCAGCGCCGCATCACCCGCTACCGCTACAACAACATCCCCTTGGACGCCAACGGCAAGTACATCTACCTGCGCGACGACGCCACCGGCGATTTCTGGTCCACCACCTGGCAGCCCACCCGTCAGGACCTGAAGAAGTACAAGTACGAGTGCCGCGTGGGCCTGAGCTACAACCAGATCAAGAGCGAATACAAGGGCATCAAGACGGACAGCCTGTACTTCGTGCCCGAAGGCGAGACGCTGGAGGTCTGGCGCCTGCGCGTGACCAACACCACCAGCAAGCCGCGCAAGATCACGGCCGTGTCCTTCGTGGAATTCTGCCTGTGGGACGCGCTCAACGACATGACCGATTTCCAGTACAACCTGAACATCGCCGAGATGGAGGTCAACAAGAAGACCTCCACGCTCTACCACACCTCGCGCTACCGGGTGTACAAGGACCATTACGCCTATTTCAGCGTCAACAAGCCCATGGCCAGCTACGACACCGAGCGCGAGCAGTTCCTGGGCCCCTGGGGCAGCCTGGAGAGCCCGCGCAGCGTGCGTGAGGGCAAGGGCAACAACACCATCGCCAGCGACTGGGCGCCGGTGGGGTCGCACCAGGTGAAGCTGAGCCTGAAGCCCGGCGAGACCCAGGAGCTGATCTATGTGCTGGGCTTCGGCTTCCAGAAGGGCGACCGTGAGAAGCAGATCGCCCATTACAAGGTGAGCAAGAACGTGGACGCCGCCTTCGCCAAGCTGAAGAAGAGCTGGTCGGACAACATGAGCCGCTTCCAGGTGGAGACGCCCGATGAGGACGTCAACCTGATGGCCGGCACGTGGAACCAATACCAGTGCCGCACCACCTTCAACTGGTCCCGCTCGGCCAGCTACTACGAGTCGGGCATCGGCCGGGGCATGGGCTTCCGCGACAGCAACCAGGACACCATGGGCTTCGTCTACCAGGTGCCCGAAAAGGTGCGCCAGCGGCTGATCGACCTGGCCAGGACCCAGTTCGCCGACGGGTCGGCGCGGCACCAGTACCAGCCGCTGACCGGCAAGGGCAACGGCTTCGGCTTCTCGGACGACCACCTGTGGCAGGTCCTGTCCACGGCGGCCTACCTGCGGGAGACCGGCGACCTGAGCCTGCTGAAGGAGAACGTGATCTTCGATGACGGCAGCAAGGCGCCGTATTACGAGCACCTGACCCGCGCCATGGGCTACACCCTGGCGAACCTGGGGCCCCACGGCATCCCCAAGATCCTCAAGGCCGACTGGAACGACTGCATGAACCTGGACCAGGGCAAGGTGGAGGCCGGCAACATCAAGGGCTCCAAGTCCGAATCCGTGATGGTGGCGCAGATGTTCGTGAAGGCCTGCCGCGACCTGCAGGACATCGCCCAGTGGTCCGGCCGCGCCTCCGACGTCAAGAAGTACCAGAAGCTGGGCGACGCCATGGCCGTCAAGATCGAGAAGGCCGCCTGGGACGGCGAGTGGTACATCCGCGCCTTCACCGAGGAAGGCAAGCCGGTGGGCAGCAAGAAGGTGAAGAAGGGCAGCATCATCCACCTGAACAGCCAGAGCTGGTCGGTGTTCAGCGGCGCGGCCAAGGGCGACCATGGCAAGCGCGCCATGGACTCCGTGAAGAAGCTGATGGCCACCGAGCATGGCATCGTCCTGAACTACCCCGCCTATCAGGAGTTCGACAAGACCCTGGGCGCCATCACGCTGTTCCCGGCGGGGCTCAAGGAGAACGGGGCCATCTTCTGCCACCCGAACCCCTGGGCCATGATCGCCGAGACGCTGCTGGGCCGCGGTGACCGCGCGCTGGAGTACTACAAGGCCATCCTGCCGGCCGCGCGCAACCGCATCGCCCACATCCACCGCACCGAGCCCTACGTGTACGCGCAGATGATCGCGGGCAAGGAGTCGCCGAAGTTCGGCCAGGCCAAGAACAGCTGGCTGACCGGCACGGCGGCCTGGAATTTCGTGGCCATCAGCCAGTACATCCTGGGCTGCCAGGCCGACTTTGACGGCTTGACCATCGATCCCTGCATACCGAAGAAGTGGAAGGGCTTCTCCTTGGTCCGCAAGTACCGCGGCGCGGAGTACCGCATCACGGTCAAGAACCCCAAGGGCGTCAGCAAGGGCGTGGTGGCCATGACCGTGGATGGCAGGGAGATGGAAGGCAATAAAGCCCCCATTTTCACCAAGGGCGTGCACCACGTGGAAGTGGTGATGGGCTGACGCCCGTCATCAGGAGCAGGGAATGTAACAAGAGGCGGCCGAAAGGCCGCCTCTTTTCTTTGCGGTGGATGGAAGGCCGGGGAGCCATGCGCTATAGTTGGGCTTCCTGGGAGGGAGCATGCGTTTGAATCGGAGCATCCTGGCGGCGGGTCTTCTTCTAGCCATGGTGGCGGGCCTCGAGGCCGACATCAAATACTTCTGGTTGGACCGTCCGCGGCGGCGCGATAACCCGCACGATCCCGGGTCGTCGCTGTACCAGCTCCCCTTCAGCCTGACTCCCGCCAGCGCCACGCCGACGCGCACGCCAGGCGCGCCATCGGCCACCGCCACGCCCTCAGCCACGCAGACGCCGACGCCCAGCCCGACGACCTTGGTGCCGCCCTCATCCACGGCGACTCGGACGGCCACGGTGACGTCCACCGCCAGCCCCACCAACGTGGTGGCTCCGTCCGCGACCCCGACGCCGTCCTGGACCCCGATCAGCTCGGCGACCAGCACCACCCTCCCTACCCTTACCAGCACGCCCACGCCCGCTGCCACGCCGACCAACACGCCCACGGCGACGCCTAGCGCCAGCCCGCTGGACACGGCGACGGACAGCCCCACGCCGGCCGGCACGCCGACCAACACGCCCACGGCGACGCCTAGCGCCAGCC
>Ga0302320_10013537_pt1 | contig 17041 bp, 13 predicted proteins | sample Bog_T0_3_FD_202130 | JGI IMG/M metagenome (GOLD analysis project Ga0302320, IMG submission 202130) | Peat permafrost microbial communities from Stordalen Mire near Abisko, Sweden - Bog_T0_3 | ecosystem: Environmental > Terrestrial > Soil > Wetlands > Peat | place: Sweden: Abisko, Stordalen Mire... | reverse complement strand
ATGAACCTTCCGCAGACTCGCGATGTGCGGATCGTGCGGCAGTGAAACCACGCCTTGGCGAAAACGACACGCAGGCTAAAAGTTATCGCTGGCGTTCGCTGGTGGTGTTGAGCTTGGTCGTGCTCGGCGCCGCCGGCCTTGCGGCGCGCGCGGTCGAGCTGCAGCTGGTGGACCACGGATTTCTCGCCAAGCAGGGTGACGATCGTTCGATGCGCATTGTGAAAATCGCCGCGCATCGGGGCGCCATCACCGACCGCTACGGCGAGCCGCTGGCCATGAGCACGCCGGTGGACAGCATCTGGGTGAATCCGCAGGAACTCAACGACAACATCGATCAGCTGCCGAAGCTCGCGAAGGCCTTGAAGCAGGATCAAGATTTCCTGGCGCGACGCATTACCAGCAATCTCGACCGCGAGTTTCTCTACCTGGTGCGTCACATGCCGCCCGACCAAGCGGCCCGCGTCAAAGCGTTGGGGATACCGGGCGTGTATCTGCTGCGCGAGTACCGCCGTTACTACCCGGCGGGAGAAGTTGCGGGGCATGTGGTCGGCTTCACGACCGTGGATGATCAGGGCCAGGAGGGACTCGAACTCGGATTCGATCAGCTATTGAACGGCGAAGACGGCGCCAAGCGCGTCATCCAGGACATGCTCGGCCGGTACGTGGAAAACGTCGAGAGCATCCGCGCGCCGCGGCCGGGCGGCGATCTGGTCACCAGCATCGATCTGCGCATCCAGTATCTGGCGTACCGGGAGCTCAAGTCGGCGATGCAGGAATACAGTGCGCGCGCGGGTTCGGTGATCGTCATCGACGTTGATAGCGGCGAGGTTTTGGCGATGGTCAATCAGCCGTCGTACAACCCAAACGATCGAGAGCAGCTGAAGCCGGAGCTGTACCGCAATCGCGCGGCGACCGACATCTTCGAGCCCGGCTCCAGCGTCAAGCCGTTCATCATGGCCGCCGCACTGGCCTCCGGGCAGTACCGCCCTGACAGCGTCGTGGACACTTCGCCGGGATTCTTCAAGGTCGGCAACAAGGTGGAGGAGGATGAACACAATCTGGGATCGATTGATCTGGCGACCATACTCGCCAAATCGAGCAACGTCGGCACCGCGAAAGTGGCGCTGTCGCTGCAGCCGGAGCGAATCTGGAGCACATTGACGGCCTTGGGGCTGGGCCAGGTGACCGGCGGCAGTTATCCGGGCGAGTCGGCCGGCATGCTCAGCAATTACTCCCATTGGCGCCCGGTCGGCATTGCGACGCTGTCGCATGGCTACGGGCTCTCGGTCACCCCGCTGCAACTGGCGCATGCCTACGCGACCATCGGCGCCGGTGGCATACGACGGCCCATTTCCTTCGAGCGCGTCTCCGGCCCGGTGCCCGGAGAACGGGTACTGGATCCGAAAGTGTGCGCGGATCTGATCCAGATGATGGAGCAGGTGGTCGAAAAGGGCGGCACCGCGACGCGCGCGGCACTCATCGGCTATCGAGTATCCGGGAAGACGGGCACCGCGTTCAAATCGATTGCCGGCGGCTATTCCACCGACAAAATCATGGCGGTATTTGCCGGCTTGGTGCCCGCGTCGCACCCGAAGCTGGCCACGGTGGTGGTGATCGATGAGCCGAGCCGGGATGTGCAGCAGATGGGCATTTTGGCGCAGGGCGGCACGGTGGCGGCGCCGGTGTTCTCGAGCGTCATGGCGGGCGCGCTGCGCCTCATGGACATTCCGCCGGACGATTTGCAAAACGTTCCGGCGACCACGCTGGTGCAGGCAACCGAGGCGCCATGAACGTATCGCTCATGTGGCTGCTCGACGGCATTGCGCAGGTTCCGGCGTCCAGCGTCAGCGTCACCGACCTCACTCTCGACAGCCGCGCGGCGCGCTCCGGCGGCCTGTTTCTCGCGCTGCGGGGCGGCAGATCTCATGGACTCGAATTTGCGGCGGAAGCCGCGGCGCGCGGCGTCAGCGCGGTATTGTGGGAGCCGGGCGAGAACGTGCAGCCGCCGAATTTGCCGGCGCCGGTGTTCACGGCCGCCGTGCCGGGACTGCACAAGTTGGTCGGGCGCATTGCCGATCGTTTCTTCAGCTGGCCGTCCTCGCATTTGAGCGTCGTGGGCATCACCGGCACGAATGGCAAGACCACCTGCGCCTACCTTGTGGCCCAATGCCTCGAGCGGCTGGGCAACGATGCCGCTTATGCGGGGACCCTGGGCTGGGGCCGCATCGCGGCGCTCGAGCGGCCGACGCATACCACGCCTGATGCCATCACGGTGCATCGCGAACTGGCGCAGCTCAGGAGCATGGGCGTGCGCAGCGTCGCAATGGAGGTGTCCTCGCATGCACTCGACCAGGAGCGCATCGCCGGCGTGCGCTTCCATTCCGCCGCCTTCACCAACTTAAGCCGCGATCATCTGGATTATCACGCCTCGATGCAGGCCTACGGCGCGTCCAAGCTAAGGCTGTTTGCAATCGAGGGATTGCAGCACGTCATCATCAACATCGGCGATGAATTTGGGCGAAACTTCGCGCAGAGCTATGCCGGGCGCGCGCCGCTGACCGCCGTTTGGATCGGCGCCGGGGAGTTTGCCTGGCTGGTGGAGCGCAGCGTGTACGCACGTGGCGTAACCGTCGACCTGCAAGGCATCTCGCTGCAAATCGAGGGCAGCTTCGGCGCGCTCGATCTGCACACCCGGCTGCTGGGCCGGTTCAATGCCGAGAACACGGTGGTGGTGCTCGCCTGCCTGACGTCCTTGGGCATTCCGCTTCAAGACGCGGCAAATGCGTTATCGCAGTGCTGCGCGGCTCCCGGGCGCATGGAGGTCGTCGAAACCGGCGCGCGCGGCAAGCCCCTCGCCGTGATCGACTACGCGCACACACCGGATGCGCTCGCCAAGGCCTTAAGCGCATTGCGCGAGCACTGCAGCGGTGCCCTGTGGTGCGTGTTCGGTTGCGGCGGCGACCGTGACCCGGGGAAGCGCCAGATGATGGGCGCCATCGCCGACGAGCTGGCCGATGAGATCATCGTGACGGACGACAATCCGCGCTCCGAGGACCCGCAAGCGATCACCCGGGCAATCGCGGCCGGCATCAAGCAGCGCGCCGCACGCGTTATTCACGATCGCGCCGAGGCGATCGGCGCGGCGCTGCGCGAAGCGGCGCCGAGCGATGTGGTGCTGATCGCGGGCAAGGGTCACGAGGATTATCAGATCTACGGGGAGACACGCCGCAGCTTCAGCGATCGTAGCGAGGCGTTGCGCTACCTGGGAGCCGCCGCATGAAACGCACCTTGAGCGCAGCGGCGCAGGCGCTCGGCGGACGATTGTCCGGTGAGGATCATGCGTACGGCGCGGTTTCAACCGACAGCCGCACGCTTGGCTATGGTGCGTTGTTCGTCGCGCTGCGCGGGCCGAACTTCGACGGCGCCGAGTTCGTGGGCGCGGCCGCGGCGCGCGGCGCCATCGGCGTCATCGTCGACCGGCCGGTCGGCGTGACGCTGCCGCAAATCATCGTGCCCGACAGCTTGCGCGCCTTGCAGACACTCGCGCAGGCCTGGCGCGCCCAGTTCAGCCTGGGCCTGGTGGCGGTCGCGGGCAGCAACGGCAAGACCACCGCCAAGGAAATGACCGCGGCGATTCTTTCGCGCTTAGGCCCCTGCATGGCGACGCACGGCAATCTCAACAATCACATTGGCGTGCCGCTGACCTTGATGCGCCTCGAGCCATCGCATCGCAGCGCCGTGGTGGAGATGGGTGCGAATCGAATCGGCGATGTCGCGGAGCTGGTGCGGCTGGCGAGCCCCACGGTGGGGCTGATCACCAACGCCGGCGCGGAGCACCTGGAGGGCTTCGGCGATCTTGACGGAGTTGCCGCAGGCGAGGGCGAGACGGTCGCGGGTTTGGCGCCCGAAGCGACCGCCGTCATCAATGCCGACGATCCGTACGCCGGCTATTGGCGCGGCGTCGCCAAAGCCTCGCGCATCGTCAGCTTCGGCGTGCATGCCGCCGCCGACTTCACCGCGCAGGACACGGTCCAGTCGATCGAGCAGTCGGAGTTCACCACCCGCTTCACGTTGGCGTGCCCATTGGGCGAGGTTCCCATCAAGCTGCGCGCCGGCGGCGCTCACAACGTCGCGAATGCGCTGGCGGCGGCGGCCGCCGCATATGCCGCAGGCGCGAGCATCGAGCACATTGCCAAAGGGCTCGCGGATTTCCGCGCGGTGTCCGGGCGCCTGCAGCTGAAAGCAGGCGCCCGCGACAGCCGCATCATCGATGATTCCTACAACGCCAATCCAAGCTCGGTGCGCGCAGGACTCGAGGTGCTGCGCTCGATGAGCGGCGCCACCTGGCTGGTGCTCGGCGACATGGCGGAGCTCGGCGAGCACGCCTCGGACAGCCATGCTCACATGGGTGCGTATGCGCGCGACTGCGGCGTCAAACGCTTGTTTGCGATCGGCCCGCAGAGCTCGCGCGCCGCCGAGACCTTCGGCTCGGGAGCCGAATGGTTTGCGGATGTCGATTCGCTGATCCGCCGGCTGCAGGCGGAACTCGCGCCGGGCGTCACCGTGCTGGTCAAGGGTTCGCGCATCAACCGCCTGGAACGGGTGGTCGAAGCGTTGACCGGCGGCGGCGGCGGTTCCGGCCGCATGACGCGAGCGGGCTAGCCATGCTGCTATACCTCACCGAATATCTGGCGAAGTACCATAGTTCCTTTCACGTCTTTCAATATCTGACGCTGCGCGCCATTCTCGCGGCGATGACCGCGCTTGCGCTGGCGCTGTTCATCGGTCCGCACATGATCGCGCAACTGAGCCGCTACCAGATCGGGCAGCAGGTGCGCGCCGACGGACCGAGCTCGCATCTGCAGAAATCCGGCACCCCCACCATGGGCGGCGGACTCATGCTGGTCGCGATGGCGCTCGGAACCCTGCTGTGGGCGGATCTTGCCAGCCGCTTCATCTGGATCCTGATGCTGGCCACGCTGGCCTTCGGGTTGATCGGTTTCTACGACGATTATTTGAAGCTGGTGGTGGGCAACGCCAAGGGCCTGAAGGCGCGCTACAAATACTGCGCGCAATCGGTCGCCGCGTTGTGCGTGGCGCTCGCGCTGCACAGCCTGCATCAGACCACGGCCGAAACCTCGTTGTACGTGCCCTTCTTCAAGACCGTGGCCATCCCGATGTCCACGCTGGCATTCATGGTGTTCTCGTACTTCGTGATCGTCGGCACCAGCAACGCCGTCAACTTGACCGACGGCCTCGACGGCCTGGCGATCATGCCGGCGGTGCTGGTGGCGGGTGCGCTCGGCGTATTTGCCTATGCCACCGGCAATTTCAAGTTCGCGACCTACCTGCAGATTCCGTACATTCCCGGCGCCGGCGAGGTGCTGATCTTCAGCGCCACCATGGTGGGCGCGGGACTGGGATTTCTCTGGTTCAACTCCTATCCCGCGCAGGTCTTCATGGGCGATGTCGGCGCGCTTGCGATCGGCGCCTCGCTCGGCACCATCGCGGTGATCGTCCGCCAGGAAATCGTGCTGTTCGTCATGGGCGGCGTGTTCGTGCTCGAGACCGTGTCGGTGATGCTGCAGGTGGCCTCCTTCAGGCTCACCGGCAAACGCATCTTTCGCATGGCCCCGATTCATCATCACTTCGAGCTCAAGGGGTGGGCGGAGCCCAAGGTGATCGTGCGCTTCTGGATCATCAGCTTCTTGCTGGTGCTGGCGGGTCTCGCGACCTTGAAGATCCGATGATGAGGAGCGTCGTGGTGGGTCTCGGCAAAACAGGGGCTTCGTGCATCCGCTACCTGGCGAAACGCGGCGTCGCGGTCAGCGCCACCGACACGCGGCAGTCGCCGCCGGGATTGGCGGAGCTGGGCTCCCTCGCCGGCACGCTGGACATCCGTCTGGGCGGCTTCGATCTGTCGCTGCTCGACGGAGCCTCGCAACTGCTGATGTCGCCCGGCGTGTCGCTCGAGGAGCCGATTGCGCGCCAGGCGCGCGCGCGCGGCATCGAGGTGCTGGGCGACGTGGAATTGTTCGCGCGCGCGGCCAGGGCGCCGGTGATCGGGATCACCGGCACCAACGGCAAGAGCACCGTGACCAGCTTGGTGGCGAGGATGGCGGAGGCGGCGGGACGCCGGGTGCTCGCGGGCGGCAATCTCGGCGAACCCGCCCTCGATCTGTTGGAGCAGCCGATTCCCGATCTATATGTGCTGGAGCTGTCGAGCTTTCAACTGGAAACGACCTCCTCGCTCGAGCTGCTGGCCGCCGTGGTGCTGAATGTGACCGCCGATCATATGGACCGGTATGCGAGCGTGGCGGCATATGCGCGCGCCAAGGCGCGAATTTTCTCCAAGGCTGCGACGCTGGTGCTGAACGCCGACGACCCCTGGGTCGCCGGCATGCGCCGCCAGGCTGCGCGCACCGTGACCTTTTCCGTGATGCGCACGGATGCGGACTTCTCGCTGCTGCGCGCCGGCGCGCAACTACGGCTCGCGCGGCGCGGCGCGCCGCTGTTGGACATCGCGCGCATGAAGATTGCCGGACTGCACAATGCCGCCAATGCCTTGGCGGCGCTCGCGCTGGGGGAAGCGGCGGGATTGCCCATGCCCGCCATGCTCGAGGCGTTGGAGTCATTCCCCGGACTTGCGCACCGCTCATCCTGGGTCGCGGATATCGACGGCGTGCGTTTCATCGACGATTCGAAGGGCACCAATGTGGGGGCGACCATCGCGGCCGTCGCGGGCACGCAGCGCCCGGTGGTCCTGATCGCCGGCGGCGACGGCAAGGGGCAGGACTTCACGCCGTTGGCCGCCGCCTTGCGCGGCAAGCTCAGGCACTGCGTGCTGATCGGCCGGGATGCACCAGCGATCGCGGCGGTGCTGCGCGAGGTATGCAGCATCGAGAATGGCGCGAGCATGGCGCAAGCCGTGCAGGCGGCGCAGCGCGCTGCGCGCCCGGGCGATGCGGTGCTGCTCTCGCCCGCCTGCGCGAGCTTCGACATGTTCCGCGACTATGCGCAGCGCGGCGCAGAGTTCGCCGCGGCGGTGGGCAAGCTTGCGGGGGTGCGCCCATGAACGCGACCACCCTGACTCACGGCATGCGCGCGCGCGAACGCATGCCTTTCGCGTGGGACGGCATCACGCTCGGCCTGGTCGCGGCGCTGCTGCTTGTCGGCCTCATCATGGTGACCTCGGCCTCCATGTCGATCGCGGCCAAGGACCTGGGCGATCCGTTCTACTTCCTCGAGCGGCAATTTGCGTTCGGCCTGTTCGGCGTCGCCGGCGCATGGTGCCTGACGCGCGTACCGGCGGAAGTCTGGGACCGGTACAGCTTCGCGCTGTTGCTGCTGGCCGGGGTGCTGCTGACGCTGGTGCTGATTCCGGGACTGGGCGCGAAGATCAACGGCGCGCGCCGCTGGATGCGCATCGGACCGATGAATTTCCAGGTCTCGGAGCTTGCCAAGGTCCTGGTGCTGATTTGGGTATGCAGCTATTGCGTGCGCAAGCGCGCGGAGCTGGAACAGACTTTGCCGGGCTTGCTCAAGCCGGTCGCGCTGCTGATCGTCGCCGCCGCGCTGCTGCTGGCCGAACCGGACTTCGGCGCCGCAACGGTGCTGATCGTCACCGGCTTCGCGGTGCTGTTCGTCGCGGGCGCCCGGCTGCGCTACGTGCTGATGTCGCTGTCCGCAGTGGCTGCCGCGTTCACGGTGCTGGCGCTGACCTCGGCCTACCGCTGGAAGCGCATCACCGGTTTCATGCATCCCTGGGACGACCCGTTCAACGGCGGCTTTCAATTGACCCAGTCATTGATCGCCATCGGCCGCGGCGGTTGGTTCGGCGTGGGTCTCGGCAGCAGCGTGCAGAAATTGTTCTATTTGCCCGAGGCGCACACGGACTTCGTGTTCGCAGTATTGGCCGAGGAGCTCGGGCTGGTCGGGGTCATCGGCGTGATCGCCTTGTTTCTCGCGCTGGTGTGGCGCGCATTTCAGATTTCGCGGATGGCGGCGCAGGCCGGCCTGCGATTTCAGTCGTATCTGGCGCTGGCGTTCGCGGTATGGCTGGGGCTGCAGGCCACGGTGAACATCGGCGTGAACATGGGCGTGTTGCCCACCAAGGGACTGACCCTGCCGCTGCTCAGTTACGGGCGCAGCAGCCTGATCGTCAGCTTAGGCTGGCTGGGCGTGCTACTGCGCATTTATCACGAGGTGAAGTGCACGTCGCGCTCCGCGGTCATGCGGGTTCCGGGAGGCGCCCGATGACGGACGCTCCGGTCCTGATCATGGCGGGCGGCACTGGAGGCCATGTATTCCCGGCGCTGGCGGTGGCGCAGGAGCTGCGCGCACGCGGCGTGCCGGTAGTGTGGCTGGGGGTGCCCGGCAGCATGGAGTCCCGGCTGGTTCCGGCGCACGGCTTTGCGATGGAGTGGATTCAAATCGCGGGCATCCGCGGCAAGGGTTTAGGCGTGTGGCTTAAGGCGCCGTTTCGCATCCTGCAGGGCGTGGTGCGGGCAACACGGATCCTCAAGAAGATCCGGCCGCGGGCGGTGATCGGCTTGGGCGGCTATGTCAGCGGCCCCGGCGGCATCGCGGCGTGGCTGCTGCGCATTCCGCTGTTGATTCACGAGCAGAATGCAATCGCGGGCTTGACCAATCGGATGCTGGCGCGGCTGGCCGCGCAGGTGCTGGAAGGATTTCCAGGCAGTTTCGGCGCGCGCATCCAGGCACGCTGCATAGGCAATCCGGTGCGCGCGGACATTGCCGCCACGCCTGAGCCTAAGTCGCGCTTCGCGGGCCGGGAGAGCCGCTCGCGGCTGCTGGTGCTCGGCGGCAGCCAGGGCGCGCGGCGCTTGAATTCGGCCGTGCCGGAAGCCATCGCACTGTTGGAACCCGCCAGGCGCCCGCACGTGCGGCACCAAACCGGCGAGCGCTGGCTGGAAGCGGCGCGCAAGGCCTACCTGGAGGCGCAGGTCGAAGCCGACGTGTTGCCCTTCATCGAGGACATGGCCGAGGCCTATGCCTGGGCGGATGTCGCGGTGTGCCGCGCCGGGGCTCTGACCATCACCGAGCTGCAGGCGGCCGGACTCGGCGCGCTGTTTGTGCCGTTTCCGTCGGCGGTGGACGATCATCAGACCAAGAACGCCGAATTCATGGTGCGGCTCGGCGCCGGGCGCATCCTGCAGGAGCGCGACCTGACCTCGGCCGACTTGAGCCGGTGCATCGCGGAGCTCACGGCCGATCGGGCCGCCCTGCTCAAGATGGCAGAGGCGGCGCGCGCGGCGCGCGTCACCGACGCCGCCTCGCAACTGGCGAATCTGTGCATTGCCGCCGGGGCGCCCGCATGAACGATCGCATGCGACGAATCCACCGCATTCACCTGGTCGGCATCGGCGGCAGCGGCATGGGCGGGATTGCCGAGGTGCTGCTCAACTTGGGGTATGAGGTGCAGGGCTCCGACCTTAAGGCAAATGGCGTAACGCAGCGCCTGACGCGCCTGGGGGCAAAGATCTTCATCGGTCACTCGGCGGATAACCTCGGCGATGCGGACGTGGTGGTGGTATCGAGCGCCGTCAACCACAGCAATCCGGAAGTCGTGGCGGCGCTCAAGAGGCGCGTGCCGGTGGTGCCGCGGGCGGAAATGCTGGGCGAATTGATGCGCTTTCGATACTCGATCGCCGTGGCGGGCACCCACGGCAAGACCACCACCACGAGCTTGGTCGCGAGCGTGCTGGCCGAGGGAGGGCTCGATCCCACCTTCGTCATCGGCGGGCGGCTGAAGAGCGCGGACAGCAACGCGCGCTTGGGGGCGGGGCGCTACCTGGTCGCGGAGGCGGATGAAAGCGATGCCTCGTTCATGCATCTGCAGCCGATGATGGCCATCGTCACCAACATCGACAATGATCATCTCGCAACTCACGACGGCGATTTCGCGCGCCTCAAGCAAAGCTTCGTGGATTTTCTGCACAACCTGCCCTTCTACGGCCTCGCGGTGCTGTGCGCCGACGATGCCGAGGTGCGCAGCATCGTGCCCGCGGTGGCGCGGCCGTATCTGACTTACGGTCTGGACGATGCGGCGGACATCCGCGCGGTCAACGTCGAACGCCACGGACTGCAGTCGCGCTACCAGGCGCTGCGTCCGGGGCGCGCGCCGCTGCGCATCGCGATCAACCTGCCGGGGCGCCACAATGTGCTGAATTCGCTGGCGGCGGTCGCAGTGGCCACCGAGCTGGAGATCGCGGATGCCGCCATCCAGAGAGCGTTGGCCAATTTCCAAGGCATCGACCGGCGCCTGCAGCAGCTCGGCGAAATTCAATGGCCGGGCGGCCGGGCCCTGGTCATCGACGACTACGCGCATCATCCCACCGAGGTCACGGCGACGCTCGACGCCGTGCGCCAGGGCTGGCCGGCGCGCCGCCTGGTGCTGGCATTTCAGCCGCATCGCTATACGCGCACCCGCGATCTGCTGGATGACTTCGGCAGCGCCTTGAGCGAATGCGACGTGCTGCTGGTCACCGAAGTGTATGCGGCGGGCGAGGCGCCGATCGCCGGCGCCGACGGGCGCGCGATCTGCCGCGCGGTGCGCACACGCGGCTTGATGGAGCCGGTATTCGTGGAGCGGGTCGATGAACTGGCCGAGTCGCTGCGCGCAGTCGTGCGCGACGGCGATGTGATTCTGACCATGGGCGCGGGCAACATCGGCGCGGTGGCGCAGGAGCTGAAATCGAGGTTCGCGGCGGGAGCCGCGGCATGAGCGCCATGCACTCGCCGAACCTTGCGCCCGAGTTCGCCACGCGCGCCCTGCACGACGTGCCCATGTCGAAGCACACCTCCTGGCACGTCGGCGGCCCCGCGGACCTATTCTTCACGCCGCGCGATATCATGGATCTGGCCTCCTTCGTGCGCCAGCTTTCCGCCGAGACACCGCTGCTGTGGATCGGCCTTGGCAGCAACCTGCTGGTGCGCGACGGCGGCGTGCGCGGCGTGGTGGTTTCGACGCATGGCGTGCTGGGCGCGCTGGAGCGCGCCAGCGCGACCCGCATCTACGCGGAGGCTGGAGTGGCGTGCGCGCGCATCGCCCGGCAGTGCGTCAAATGGGGCTTGGGGCCCGCCGAATTCTTCGCCGGCATTCCGGGCACGTTGGGCGGAGCGCTGGCCATGAATGCCGGCGCCTGGGGCAGCGAGACCTGGCGCCACGTGGTCGAGGTCGAGGTGCTTGACCGCCGCGGAATGCGCCACACACGGCCGCCCTCCGACTACGAGATTGCTTATCGCCAGGTGCGCGGCCCTGCCGATGAATGGTTCATCGCCGCGCGACTCGAGTTCGAGCGCCGTCCGGGGGTCAACGAGACCGCCATGCGTGAATTGCTGGATCGGCGCAAGCAGACGCAGCCGATCGGCGAGTGGAGCTGCGGGTCGGTGTTCACCAATCCGCCCGGCGATCATGCGGCGCGGCTGATCGAGAGCGCGGGCTTGAAAGGCTTTCGCATCGGGGATGCCTCGGTCTCGATGAAGCACGCCAATTTCATCATCAACCATGGCGCGGCGCGCGCCGCCGACATCGAGGCCGTGATCCGCCACGTGCAGCGCGCCGTCGCCGAGCTGCATCACGTCGAGCTGCAAACCGAAGTGCGCATCGTCGGAGAGCCGGCATGAGCCTGCTCAAGACCAGCAACGTGGCGCGGCGCGTGCAGTCTGCCGCCGAATTCGGCAAGGTCGCCGTGCTGCTCGGCGGCGATTCCGCCGAGCGCGAGATTTCCCTGCTGAGCGGCAACGGGGTGCTCGCGGCTTTGCAGCGCCGGGGAGTGGACGCGCAGGCGTTCGATCCGCTCGAGCGCGCCGTCGAGGCGCTGCGCAGCGAGCAATTCGCGCGCGCATGGATCGCCCTGCACGGTCCCGGCGGCGAGGACGGCGTCATGCAGGGCGCGCTCGAGTGGCTGGGAATTCCGTACACCGGAAGCGGGGTGCTCGCCTGCGCGTTGACCATGGACAAGCTCAAGACCAAGCGCGTGGTGGTCGGTGCCGGCTACGCCGCTCCCGAATATGCGGTGCTGGCCGACCCTGCGGATCTGCCCCGGGCGCTAAAGTCGATCGGCTTGCCGATGATGGTGAAGCCGGCCTCGCAGGGGTCGAGCGTGGGAATGACCAAGGTCAAGGCGGCAGCCGAACTGGCGAACGCCTACCGGGAAGCGCGCGCGGTCGATCCGATCGTGTTTGCCGAACGTTTCATCGAGGGGCCGGAATACACCGTGGGCGTGCTGCAGGAGCAGGCTCTGCCCTCGATCCGCATTCAGCCGGCGACCGAATTTTTCGACTATCAAGCAAAGTATTTCCGCGACGACACGCAGTATCACTGTCCCAGCGGCCTCGACGAGGCGGCGGAGGCGGAGCTCAAGGCCGCGGCGCTCGCGGCATTCCACGTCACCGACTGCGCCGGATGGGCGCGCGTGGATTTCATGCGCGATGCGGCGAGCGGCAAGTTCTATTTCATCGAGATCAATACCACGCCGGGCATGACCAGCCACAGCTTGGTGCCCATGGCGGCGCGCCAGAACGGCATCGACTTCGATGAGCTGGTGTGGCGGATTCTGGAAACCAGCCTTTCACGAGAGCGCAAATGAATCTCAACCGGCTCATCCGCCGCAACCGTTTCAAGAATCGCGCGAAAGCGCCCCCGAAGGCTAAGTGGCAATGGCCGAGGTTCGTGCTCGAGTGGCGCAGTTACGCACGCCGCGCTGCCTTGTTGGCGCTCATCGTCGGCGCGTTGGCCGCGCTCAGCTGGGCGCTGGACCGGCCGATCCGCGTGATCTCGATGGACGGCAGCTTTCAGCGTGTCTCACCCGGCCAGATCGAGCAGGCCGCCGCGCCTTTCGCCCAGGCCGGATTCATGTCGGCGAACCTCGACGCCATCCAGCGCGCGGTCGAGGCGGTGCCCTGGGTCGACCATGCGCGCATTCAGCGCCGCTGGCCCAACAGCCTGCATATCACGGTGCTCGAGCAGACGGCCGCCGCGCGCTGGGGGGAGTCGGGTTTATTGAACACCCACGGCGAAGTGTTCGTCCGGGACGCCGCGCACGTGCCGGCCGAACTGCCGCGCTTGAGCGGGCCCGACGGCACCGAATCGCAGGTCGCGCAGCGCTACCTGTCGCTTCAAGGGCGGATGCTCGAGGCTGGAATGCGCATCGCCGCGCTGCGCCTGGATGAGCGGGGCGCCTGGGAACTGGACCTGGACAGCGGTGTGACGGTGCGCCTGGGAAGACGCCAGGTCGATGAGCGGATCGATCGCTTCATCCGCACCGCCTCGCAGGTGATCGCGCACCGCATGAGCGAGATCACCTATGTGGACATGCGCTACTCCAACGGCTTTGCCATCGGCTGGCGTGGCCAGGCGACGCCGGCAGCGGCGCCCGCCAAACCTTCCGACGATACGGACGCTTAGGGATTCCCTGGATACAAATGGCAAAGCGAACTGATCGAAACCTGTTGGTTGGACTCGACATCGGCACGAGCAAGGTGGTCGCCATCGTGGGCGAGGTCAAAGCCGACGGCCAGCTGGAGATCATCGGGATCGGCAGCCACCCGTCGCGCGGCCTGAAGAAGGGCGTGGTGGTCAACATCGAGTCCACGGTGCAATCGATTCAGCGCGCGGTGGAAGAGGCTGAGCTGATGGCGGGCTGCGAAATTCATTCGGTCTACGCCGGCATTGCCGGCAGCCACGTGCGCAGCTTGAACTCGCACGGAATCGTGGCGATCAAGGACAAGGAGGTGGTGCAGGGCGATGTGGAGCGCGTGATCGACGCGGCCAAGGCGGTGGCGATTCCGGCCGACCAAAAGATCCTGCACGTGCTGCCGCAGGAATACATCATCGATTCGCAGGAGGGAATCCGCGATCCCATCGGCATGTCCGGCGTGCGCCTTGAGGCGAAAGTGCACATCGTCACCGGCGCGGATAGCGCCGCGCAGAACATCGTGAAGTGCGTTCAACGCTGCGGCCTCGCCGTGGACGATGTGGTGCTGGAGCAGCTCGCGTCGAGCTATGCGGTGCTTACGGAGGACGAAAAGGACCTGGGGGTATGCGTCGTGGACATCGGCGGCGGCACCACCGACATCGCGGTGTTCGGCGGCGGCGCGATTCGCCACACCGCGGTGATTCCGATTGCCGGCGACCAGGTCACCAATGACATCGCCGTGTCCATGCGCACGCCGACTCAGTACGCCGAGGACATCAAGATCAAGTATGCCTGCGCGCTGTCGCAGCTTGCGAATCCCGACGAAACCATCGAGGTGCCGAGCGTGGGAGACCGCCCACCGCGGCGCCTCGCGCGGCAGACCCTCGCGGAGATAGTCGAGCCTCGATACGAGGAACTGTTCGCGCTGGTGCGCGACGAGCTGCGCCGCGCGGGCCTGGAGGAGTCGGTCGCAACCGGCATCGTCCTCACCGGCGGCAGTTCCAAGATGGAGGGCGCCGTAGAGCTTGCGGAAGAGGTGTTCCACATGCCGGTGCGCTTAGGAGTGCCGCAGTACGTCAGCGGCCTTGTGGATGTGGTGAGCAATCCGATTCACGCCACCGGCGTCGGGCTGCTGCTGTACGCGAAGAGCGCCACGGAGGCGCAGCGCGTGGAGACGGCGCTGCTGGCCGGCGGATTCAAGAATGTGTTTGAGCGAATGAAGGCCTGGTTTCAGGGTAATTTTTGATAGCGACAAGCGATTATTGATCAAAAAAGAGGAGTACTGGAATGTTTGAACTGATGGACTCGTATAGTCAAAGTGCCGTCATCAAGGTGCTTGGCGTGGGCGGGGGCGGCGGCAATGCCGTCTCGCACATGGTCCAGGCCGGCCTTGAGGGCGTGGATTTCATCTGCATCAATACCGATGCGCAGGCGTTGAAGCACTCGAAGGTGCGCACCGCCCTGCAGATCGGCTGCAACATCACCAAAGGCTTAGGCGCCGGCGCCGATCCTGAAGTGGGGCGCCAAGCCGCCATGGAGGACCGGGACCGCATCATCGAGCTCATCGAGGGCTGCGACATGCTGTTCATCACGGCCGGAATGGGCGGCGGCACGGGCACGGGGGCGGCCCCTGTGGTTGCGCAAGTCGCCAAGGAACTCGGCATTCTCACCGTCGCCGTGGTGACCAAGCCTTTCGAAATGGAAGGCAACAAGCGCTCGCGCGTGGCCGAGCAGGGCATGCTGGAGCTGTCCAAGTACGTCGATTCGCTGATCACCATTCCGAACCAGAAGTTGCTGACGGTGCTGGGCAGCACCACGACGCTGCTCGACGCATTCAAGGCGGCGAACACGGTGCTGCAAGGAGCGGTGCAGGGAATCGCGGAACTGATCACGCGGCCGGGCTTGATCAACGTCGATTTCGCCGATGTGCGCACCGTCATGTCGGAAACCGGAATGGCGATGATGGGGTCCGGCAGCGCGGCCGGCGAGGATCGGGCGCGCGAAGCGGCCGAAGCGGCCATCTCCAGCCCGCTGCTCGAGGACATCAATCTGTCCGGCGCCCAGGGCATTCTGGTGAACGTCACCGCGGGGATGGACCTGTCGATCGGCGAGTTCCAGGAGGTCGGCAACGTGATCAAGCAGTTTGCATCCGACGAAGCCACGGTGGTGGTGGGCACGGTGATCGATCCGGACATGGCGAATCAGATCCGGGTCACGGTGGTGGCGACAGGCCTGGGCAAGCCCGTGGTCAGGGCCGCCCCGATGCCGGTGTCGGCCACCGTTGCGCCGGCGCCCGCCATGCGGGTGGTGCGGCAGAAGGCGCCTATGTCGCCGACCGACTATTCGATCCTGGACAAGCCGACGGTGCAGCGTCAGCGCGCAGTGGGCGACGGTCTGCGGGTCGAGGTCGAGTCGGAGGATCTGCTGGATATCCCGGCGTTCTTGCGCAGACAGGCTGACTGAGGAAAGGATCGGGACGACATTCCAGGCGTTGGCGCCCGCGCGGGGATCGAAGATCTCCCACGGGCGCCGGTTTGGCAGCGCGAATTGCCCGCCCCGAATGGGGGAACCCGATGATAACTTTGCCAGTCCTTAACATAGCGCGCCCGGGCTCTGTGGTACCTTTGCACTCCTTAAGTCCCGGCATGATCTAGATGCTGAATCAAAGAACTCTCAAAAATTCGATTCGCGCCACCGGGGTGGGGCTGCATACCGGCAAGAAGGTGCTGATGACCTTGCGCCCGGCATTGCCGGACACCGGCATCGTGTTCCGCCGCACGGATTTGCCTACGCCGGTGGACATTCAAGCGCGCGCCGAGAATGTCGGCGATACGATGATGGGCACGACCTTGCACAAGGGCGATGTCAAGATCTCGACGGTGGAGCACCTGCTGTCGGCCCTGGCGGGGCTCGGCATCGACAATGCGCTGGTGGAACTCAGCGCCGGCGAGGTGCCGATCATGGACGGCAGCGCCGGACCCTTCGTTTTCCTGGTGCAATCCGCGGGAATCGAGGAACTGAAAACGCCCAAGCGCTTCATCCGCATTCTGAAGAGCCTGCGAGTCGAGGACGGAGACAAGTGGGCGCGTTTCGATCCCTACGACGGCTTCAAGGTGAATTTCGAGATTGAGTTCAATCACCCGACGTTCAAGAAGCACTCGCAGGTGGCATCGATGGATTTCTCCACCACCTCGTTCCTGCGCGAGGTGAGCCGCGCCCGAACCTTCGGCTTCATGCGCGATCTGGAAAGCCTGCGCGCGCGCAATCTGGCGCTGGGCGGCAACATGGACAACGCCATCGTGCTCGACGATTACCGGGTGCTGAACGAGGACGGCTTGCGCTATGAAGATGAATTCGTGAAGCACAAGATACTGGACGCCATCGGTGATCTGTATCTTCTCGGCCATAGCCTGATCGGCGAATTCAGCGGATTCAAATCCGGGCATGCGCTGAATAACAAACTGCTGCGCACCCTGATCGACAATGAGAGCGCGTGGGAGGAAGTGACGTTCGAGAGCCTGGCGGATGCGCCGATTTCGTACGTCGAGGCGGCCGCGCGCGTCTAGCCTAAGCTAGGGGCCGGCCGCGGCGGACCAGAC
>Ga0302320_10013536_pt1 | contig 17042 bp, 13 predicted proteins | sample Bog_T0_3_FD_202130 | JGI IMG/M metagenome (GOLD analysis project Ga0302320, IMG submission 202130) | Peat permafrost microbial communities from Stordalen Mire near Abisko, Sweden - Bog_T0_3 | ecosystem: Environmental > Terrestrial > Soil > Wetlands > Peat | place: Sweden: Abisko, Stordalen Mire... | reverse complement strand
GGATATAAAGCCGAGCATCCGGTGATCTAACCGGAAAAGTTGCCGCGGGATTAATCGGCCCCCAAGCGGCTATTGGGTCTTCGCCTTTCGCCTTGGGTAAACTGCCAAGGCAAGTATTGCGCCTCCAACAATCAGGAGATCGCTCGCCAGCATCTGCATATTTGCCCAAAGGGGATCGCTATGCCACGTCTGTGAGCTCAGCAGGGCTGGGCTCATTAAAGGAAACAGGCACTCGCGGAAAACGCCTTCCCAATCGTAGTAATGTCCCCAGTAGAGGTACCGCAGTTCCTTGACAAGGACGAATAGCCAGTAGACTCCGATCCCCGAAAATGCTCCGATAAGTCCTCGCAGTAATTTCTTCATGGGCTAACCTAGTGGCGAAGTTTGTCCTGCGAGCCCACAATATCGCGGGTCAGCGTGGCACTTTGCCTTCACGTCCACTACTTCGCCGGAATGCGATACACAGTCACCGAATACGCCGCCAACTGCGCCGGAATCGATCCCGTTGTCACCTGCAAAGTCGAAGCCTCGGGCGACACGTTCGTTGGATGTTCGAAGCTATTTTCAGCGTTCAGATCCGCGCTTGCCAGTGTCATGACCTTCACCGTGCCAGAAGCATTGATCCCGTTCAACCGAATCTCCGCAGCCCTCGCATTCGGAGAGTAGTTGACCACCTTCAAGATCAGCTCATGCGCGCCCTCATCCAGCGTTGCGCTTGTATACAAGCCATCAACGGCCTCCGGAGTCACCGGAATAATCCGCGTCCCAACATTACTCGCGAACACCTTCTGAACGTAGTAATCCGTCGTGCCGAATGAGTGCAGATTGTCAAACCAGATCGCGTCAGGCTTCCACTGCCATGCATCCACATGTGCCAGCAGCGGGGCATAGGACGCCATCTGCACAACATCACCATTGCGCTCCAATCCAGTCATGAATGCAGCTTCCGAAATCGCCGTCTTCCAGTTGTTGCGATTGTCCTGACTGGTCGATTGCACACTCTGCGCCGCGTACTCCCCAGCAAATACCTTAGGCCCCGAACGGTCGTACTTGTCGTAGCGCGCAGTGTTTGAAAGAAACCATTCAGGACTCATGTAATAGTGCTCGTCCACAATATCCGCGTGCAGTTCGCGCCATGTCGCCCACAAGCTGTTGAACGGCTCCCCAAATGGAAATGGCCCAGCGGCCACCACCAGTTGAATCTCCGGATGCTTCGCTTTCAGAGCCGCCGCGAAGACCTTGTAGCGCTCCACATAGCGCGGCCCCCACTGCTCGTTGCCCACACCAATCATCGTCAGATTGAACGGCTCAGGATGTCCCATATCCGCCCGCAGCTTGCCCCACGGAGAAGTCACCGGACCGTTGGCAAAGTCGATCAGGTCCAGCGCATCCTGCACATACTCATCAAGCTGATCGAGCGCAGCCGTCTCACTGGAATTGAATTGGCAAGCCATCCCGCAGTTCAAAATCGGCAATGGCTTTGCGCCGATATCCTCGGCAAGCTGGAAGTATTCATAGAATCCCAGCCCGAAAGATTGGAAGTAATCAGGCGCCGGCCTCTTATCGAATTCATCGTTCCAGCGATTAATAATTGTCTGCCGTTTCGCAATATCCCCCACCGTATTCTTCCAGCGATAGCGCGTCGCCAGCAGCCGCCCTTCGACAATGCAACCCCCAGGAAAGCGAAGGAATCCAGGGTGCATGTCGTAAAGCAATTGCACCAGGTCCTTGCGGAGCCCGTTCGGCCGATGCTTCCAGGTGTCAACCGGGAACAACGAAACCATATCCAGATCGAGCGATCCCTTTTCGTCCACCATCAAATTCAAACGAGCGTGCTCCGCGGTAGCATTCATGCGGATGACGGTCTCGTACCGCTTCCACTGCCCGTCAAAACCTTCCAGCTTCCCGCTCCCAAGCTCCTTCCCGCTTTCATCCGTAACCGTAGCGCGAACAGCCTGCGGCCCACGACTCCGCACATACGCTGAGAATCGATATTCAGCACCCTCTTCAATACCCATTCCGCGAAAGCCGGTGTTATAGAACGCGTAGCCCGGCTCATAAACGCGCACCCTAAGATAGTGCGGATTGGTCGGGTTGAGCGCGTCCTCGCTATGGACGCCAAGCTCCCCCTTCGGCGTGTCGAGACCCTTGCCGCTATAGCCCAGAACCTCATGCCATCCCGTCATCGGTTCCTGAAACTCAAACGAGCGGTTCTTGACCAATTCCGGATAGAGCCCGCCGTCCGCGCCGAAGTTAATGTCCTCGAAGAAAATGCCGAACATCGACGGAGAGATCGCCGCCCCAGGATGCGACGCATCGATGGAGATGACGGCAGCATCCTGACCGATTATGGATACGGGCAGGAACGCGATACAAAGGGCGACGAGCCAAAGTTTTCTGCGCATAAGATTCGGACTACATCTTAGTGTCTGCCGGTGGGCGCGTCCACTCCAATGCCGCTTTCTGCTCCCCGGAGTTCGAGTTGAGCCCAAAAGCGCGACAGCATCGATCAGCCTGAAAATAGCAACAAATTCAAAACTTGTCTTGCAAATTCACCCCTACGCAAGGTAAAAAGAATCACGCCGAAGACTCTTCAATTCCCCCGGTTCCAAGGCGACCCCTCAGGACAACAGAGTGAATAAGCGGGAAACCGCGAGTGCGATGCTTCCGCCAATAAAAGGTCCTGAGGAAAGCTTTGGATATTAACCACCATAGCTGCCAACGCAGCCTCCACTCACCTCGCTGAGAAGAACACCAGGAGAGCAACATGCCGCTTTTGATGACTTACGAGCAATGGATGAAACGGACTCACTCGTTGATCAAATCGAGGAGCGATTCTCTTAAGGTTATCGATGAAGCGATCCGGAGAAGAGACGAGACAGCCACCAAAAAGGCCCTGATCAACTGGATCGACGAGCAGAACAAGAAGCATCAGGACTGGCACCGCAGTGTTAGAAATGGCGATCATGCTGTCGAGGAGCTTTACAAGCAGCTGAATATATTGGGCGCGGGAGTCTCCTACAGCAACATCGGCGAGGAGATGGACGACAAGCTCGCCAAGGCGCACATCAGGCGGGAGCAGCGGCTGGCGGCAGCTAAAATGTTCGACGGGAAAACGCTGCGATTCAAAGACAGCTTTTGGGGAATCTCAAGGAAGAAGTGCGCGGAGGGACGCAGCAAGATCCTCAACGCAGCCAAAAATGTCGGTAAATCGACCGTAGGCGTGGGTGGCAATATTGCCAGCGTGGGGTCCACCGCGTACACCATTGGCTCCGATCTCAAAACAATCATCCAGACGATCATGGGGACTTTGGCGCCTGCGACGCAAAGCGCCCTCGTGGAGCACGTATTCGGAGAAGGGGTGGCTCAGTTTGTTGCAAATGTCACTCCATGCCTTGGCGTCGTCAGTTCAGGAGCAAAGGCCATCAAGGACTGGGTTGGGGTAGCCTACAACGTCCATCAGGCAACGGAAATGGAATCCCGATACGGCGACGTGAGGATGGGCGATCCGTCCGCTGCCCTCGCGTCGATTGTCGCCATCATCGATCGACAAATCAAGAAGCAGACCGCAGACGCCGTGATCCATACAACGGCCTTCACCGCCAAGGGCGCAGCGGCCATCGCCGACGGCGGCACAGCGACCAATGCTGTTCTGGGAGTGGTTGAGACCATCGCCATTCTCCTCAATACCCTTGTCGATCTGGTCATCGATGCCAAGCAGGTTGACACAGGAAATGCCCTGATTCTCGGCAAGCAATTTGACTTGACCATGTTCAGCAAGTGCCCTATTCTCGGGTGCTATTACGTAGCGGTGCAAGATCACTCAACCATCATGGATTTCGATTTCGCAAACATGGGCAAGGCCAACTGGCAACAGGAAGCCCAACGATTGAGATATGCGATCAAGCCGGTCATCCAGCAGGCCGGCACGCTGATAAATGCATCGCGCGTCGAGATCATGGGAATGGAAGCCGCGAAGGGTGTCTACCAGCGATCGCTGTTGGATGTCATCAAGCTGAAATACAAATCCAAAGGCTACGGCCAAAGCACAAACATCCCCGGTATCGCCGGCCCCGACGTCGACATCATCGACGCCGTCGCCAGAGGAGAGATTTAAGCTCCCAGCTACGTCGAGGCCATGGGCACAGATCTCCATATCACCGCCTCCTTTCCCGAAGGCGAAGTCAGGATCGAGCAATTCCATCCGGTGTAATCGCCGGGGTGAACCAATCTTCTTTTTTCCGGGTGATGGTGCGAGACCATTTTTAAGGCAGGGTAAGACAGAACACGACGAATGGGTCGGTCCCCCGCCTGGGTGATTCACAAGCTATATTGAGCCCTCTGCCAATTCAACTCGATTGGCCGGTGGCATTCTCCATATTTTTTCCCGCTCCAGCACCAGCATTCCTGGGAGGTCCCGATCGACTTGAGGTGACTTTCGATTCCACACGGCGCCGAAGCCCCTGGCCAATATCCTGACCAAAAGCTAGGTTGGAACCTTATCGTAGAAAAATTGCGGTCCGCTAGGTAAAGCGGGCCGTGATCAAAAATCGGCTCTCCCGGCAATGGGGACAAAAATCGATCTCCAAATCGATGCGGAAGTTGGGTTCTAGTCTTGAGCCAGATAATGTGTCGGCCGACAAACGTTGCCGTCTGATCAAGAAACTGCACGATCTTAGGCCAGTTCGGTGAGTACTTGAACTCCGAACCAGAGTATACGCACATCGCGGGGATTAGCCGCCGATTAGCGAGGACAGCCCGATCCGTCCTCAAGTGAGGGTGAAGCGGGTGCATCTGCCGAGAGATTTCCGGCTGCAACGAATAGGAGCGGGGATGTTCCGGCTCTCTAAATTCGAGAATGAGCAGTTTGAACCGCATGGTCGTCTTCACGAGCCATGGATCAGCCCAGTGAGGATTTTCGAGTAGGGTATCGGTCTCTATCGTTCCTTGAAGAACATCGAAAGGTTTCCCAGCATCGACGCATCGAACAAAGCGCCGCGCGGCAGCGTCATCGAGAAATGGTTGGATGGAGCCTATCCAGGCACGAGTGGCTCCGCTGGACTGCGGGATATCCGTAGGTGCGAACTGTGGGTAGTCGAGGATCCCCGGCACCGAGTCAGGCGGTGCCGGGAGATAATCAACTTCAGCAAATTGGTTCAGTTGCATCGAGCGCCCCAGTATCCGGGAATCAGAGGACACTCGCCGTGAGAAGCCGCGGCAACTACGGTGCGGCGGGTGCCGAGGGGGTCTGGGTTCTTTGGGGGGCAGTCGGGCTGCTCAAGCAGGTTGTTTGGCTTTTCGCCGTCGGTCTCGGTTTTGAGATACTCCCGGCCTTCGCGCTCAGCCACAACCAGCCAGACGCGATGACCAACTGGTTTCTCAATATAGAAACCGTCGGTGTGGAGTTTAATACGTTGGATCGCTTCGTCCTCGGTGAAGCGCTTCGATACACCGGTGCCAACCTCGGCACAACCAATGGCAACCACACGCTCGTAGAGCGAGTGTTTTTCCTTACACGTCACCCGAAAGATGGCCATACGGCCTCCTTTTGTCGGGAAAAGGGCTTTTAACCCTTTCCGTTTCGGGCCCGCCGTGTAAAGAACCGCTCGCGATCCGCGAAAGTTGATTTACTATCGCGTTATGGACTACTTCGTTTGCGGAGTGGCCGGTGGACGCCAAGTCTGCCACGGGGCTGTCAGTGACTCCATCATTGGCAGCCCCTCTAACTAAAACGAAGTATACCACGGCTCAGGGACAGTTACAGTTGGGCGCATTCAAGCAAAAATACCGGGTTATTCGACTTAATCCATTGATTTGCATAGTATAGCTTGTCATAGTGCAAATCAATACTTGACATTTATATATAATACGAGTACTGTGGGAATCGGGTATTAACTGTGGAAATCTCGACTGATAGACTGAATATTATCTTTGGCTCGAAGCTTTCAAGCCTTCGAAGAGCGCGGGGAATTTCGCAATCCGAGCTTGGGAAGAAGCTCGACTTGTCGCGCACGACCATCGCGAATCTCGAAAGGGGCATTCAGAATGTCCAACTGCATCAGGTGTTTACGCTCGCACAAGCTCTTGATGCAGACCCAGTGACTCTTATCCCTACTTGGAGCGAAGTGGTGCCGGAGGGCGCTCGTCCAGAGATTCTATTGAATCAGCTTCGATCGCAATTGGCTAACCTTTCTGGAGAAGCAAGATGAAGACCCGCGCCGAGATCGAACTCCTTGTCGGATCTCTTCTATTGAGGCATAAAGTTCAAAATCCTCCCGTCCCGGTAAAGGACATTGCCACGCTCGCGGGGCTGCAAGTTGTCTTCACACAGCTATCCGGAGGTGTTTCGGGGGCTCTTCTCACCTCGAACGGCGTCTCGGTAATTGCAGTAAACGAGAGTGACCCTCCAAACAGGCGGAGATTCAGCATAGGACACGAGTTGGCCCATTACTTTCTAAGCCATAGTGCTGAGCAAGAGCACCTAGACTGGCAATTCACAGTCCTTCGCAGAGATGGAAAATCGTCGGAAGCGACCGACGCTCATGAGATTGAGGCAAACTACTTCGCAGCGAGCTTGCTGATGCCTAGGGAATTCTTGCGGAAGGATGTGGCTCAACTCGCCCGCTTCAATGGAGAGGCTGACCTTGACGACAAAGACATCAAGTCGCTGGCCCGGCGTTATGAGGTTAGCCAGCTTGCGATGAGCTACCGTCTCGTGAGTCTTGGACTGATTGATCCGAACGGTCGCGAGTTGAGAAATTCGGATTGACCCAGGACCTCCCGTTCGATTCGCTCAAGTTGGAATCCCAGCCCATTCCGGTACAAAAATTGGCCACGATCAAGGGTGCGTTCACCCAATCCCACCCTGTGGTACCACGTCTCTATCCCAAAGGAGCATACTGTTGTATGGGCTGCTTTTCTCGGATTTTTGAGGTGGAACCCTCCCCTTGGGTTTCTTCCTCTACATCGTGGCCTTTACACTTGCAAGGGCACTTAATCAGGTTCGCCGCTATATGCGAACCGATACAAATTCGTTACGGCCCGCGGCGCGGATTCCTGGAGGTTACAGCTCCCCGAACCCAAAGCTTGCGCAAGGCCTCAACATCAAGATCGCAACATTGTTTTAGAGATTTTCGCCTTACTGAGAGGGATTCATGACCGCTGCTGCGCGTTATCCAGGCATTCGTATTACTGCAAACGGAAACCAGCTCGTCTCCTACCACACGGAGACCCGGATCGCCGACGCCGGCGTGTTTTATCCCATCACCCCCTCCACCGAGGGCGGCGAATTGTTCCAGCAAGCCTACGCCGAGGGACACCTTAACGTCTTTGGCCACAACACCATAGCCATTGAGACGGAAGGCGAGCACGCGGCCCAGGGCGGCGCCATTGCCCACTCCGTCTGCGGCAAGCGCGTGGTCAACTTTACCTCCGGCCAAGGCATCGTCTACGGCGTGGAGCAGTATTACCACGCCCCCGGCAAGGGTTCGACCATGGTGCTCGAAGTAGGCGCGCGCGCGCTGACCAAGCATGCCCTCAACGTGCATTGCGGCCACGACGACATCTACGGCGCACTCGACACCGGCTGGATCATGATCATGGGCAAGGACGCCCAGCAGGCCGCCGACCAGGCCCTCATCCTGCGCCGCGTGACCGAGCTCAGCCTGACCCCCGGCATGAACATCATGGACGGCTTTCTGACCACGCACCTCGAGCGCACCTTCTACAAGCACGAGTCGGAACTGATCCGCGAGTACCTCGGAGCGCCTGAAGACATCATCGATTGTCCGACGGAAGCACAGCGCGTCCTTTTTGGGCCGACCCGCCGTCGCGTTCCCAAAATGATGGATTTGAGCAACCCCATCCTGCTCGGTCCGGTACAAAATCAAGAGCATTACATGCAGGGAATCGTCGCCCGCCGCAACAACTTCGCCGAGCCGATTCTCGACTTCCTCGAAGCTGCCTATAAGGATTTCGGCGACCTCACCGGCCGCTACTACGGCCTCATTTCGCAATACAAAACCGACGACACCGACACCGTCTTCGTCTCCCTGGGGTCCGCCGCGGAAAACATTGAAGCCGCCGTGGATTACCTTCGCCAGACCCGCGGCGTCAAAGTCGGCTCCATCCACGTCAACGTGATTCGTCCCTTCCCCGAGGCCGCCATCGTAGCCGCGCTCAAGGGCAAGAAGAACGTCATCATCCTCGAACGCACCGACGAAGCGCTCTCGCCTGACAACCCGCTCGCCAAGGACATCCGCACCGCGCTTTCGAAGGCTATCCGATATGAGGGCCATCCCGCGCAGGAAGGCCTGCCCGCCCTCGCCATGGATGAAGTGCCGCACATCTACTCCGGCACCTACGGCCTCGGCTCGCGCGACTTCCGCCCCGAGCATGTCATCGGCGCTTATGAATTCGCCACCGCCGGCCGCGCCCGTCAGGACGGCAAGACCGCCGCGGACGGCGTCTCCTTCATCGTTCTCGGCATCGACCACCCCTATGCGGTAGTCGGCGATGAAACCCCGTCCCTCCTTCCTGAAGGCGCGGTAGCCGTCCGCTTCCACTCCATCGGCGGCTGGGGCGCCATCACCACCGGCAAAAACCTCGGCGCCATCATCGGCGATCTCAACGATCTCCTCTACGAGCGTGATGGCCTGGTCGACGACAAAGGCAACCCCAAGGAAGTCATCCACGTCAGCGCCAATCCGAAATACGGCTCCGAGAAGAAAGGTGCACCGACCAGCTACTTCATGGTCGCCGCCAAAGATCGCATTCGCGTCAACTGCGATCTGCGCCATGTAACAACCGTTCTCTGCTGCGACCCGAAGGCCTTCACCCACACCAATCCTCTGGACGGAATGCAGGAAGGCGGCTCGCTGGTTTGGGAGTCCGACGAAGAAGGCGAGCAGGCCTGGGAGCGGCTCCCAAGCTGGGCCCGCAAGCAAATCATCGACAAGAACATCCGCGTCTTCACGCTTCCCGGCTTCTCCATCGCCAAAAAAGCCACAGACCGCGGCGACCTCCAACTCCGCATGCAGGGCAATGCGTTTCTCGGCGCGTTCTTCCGCGTCAGCACCCTTCTCGGTGAGTTCGGCATCACTCCCGAGCAGTATCGCGACGTCGTCTACAAGCAGTACGTGAAGAAATTCGGCAAGCTCGGCGACGCTGTCGTTCAATCCAACATGGAGGTCATGACCCAGGGCTTCGAGCAGGTGAAGGAAATCAAGATTGGCGCGCTCGCCGCTGCCGATCGCTCCAGCCTTCGCGGCACGGCTTTGCTGCCCATCCTTGAACTAGCCACAGCCGGCGGATCATGCGGAACAGGTTGCCGTTCCACAGCCGTTCCCGTCGGCCAAGGCACGCGCACACCCATCAGCTCCGTCGCCAAATTCGACGCCGAGTTCCGCTCCACCTACGGCTACGACCAGCCAGCAACGCCGCTCTCAGCCATGGGCGTCATCGCCGCAGCCACCGGAGACACCGCCTCTAAATACGTAGCCCGCCGCGAAACCCCACTCTACATCCCCGAAAACTGCACCCAGTGTATGGAGTGCATCAGCGTATGCCCTGACACTGCGCTGCCCAACACCTCGCAGGACCTGAGCACGCTCCTCACCACCGCAGTCAGCTACTACATCGCCGATCCTGAGGACCGCACCAAGCTCATGCGCGCCCTGCCCACCATTGAAAAGACAGCCCGCACCCGCATGGTTGCCGAATTCAAAACCGGCACGCCGCTACCCACCATCCTCCGCGAAGTTACTGACCAGCTCGCATCCACTGAAGAGGCCGGCTTCTCGCAGCAATCCAAGCAGCAGTTCTTCGACATCATCGCCAAAGTGCCGATGGCCTATCAGAAGGTCAACGCCATCTTCAGTTCGCCCGAGCGCAAAGCCCCCGGCTCAGGCGGCGTCTTTTCCATCTTCGTCAGCGATCTCTGCAAAGGCTGCGCGGCTTGCGTCACTGCATGTGGTGATCACCAGGCGCTCCGCATGGTTGCCGAAACCGAAGAGGTCAACGCCGAGCACGAAACCGGCACCGCCTTCCTCGACCTGCTGCCAGACACTTCGCAGAAGTATCTCGGCCTCTTCAACGCCGCCAACCCGGCCGACTCGAAGACCGCGACGCTGCGCAATATGCTGATGGTCCGCACCAACTACGACGCGCTCGTGTCCGGTGACGGAGCCTGCGCGGGCTGCGGTGAAAAGTCCGTCCTTCGCTCCATAGCCGCGGTAACTGAGGCGTATATGCGCCCCGTCTATCACGCCAAGAGCGATCGTTTCGTCGCCAAGGCCGGCGAGCTTGAAAAAACTGGTGTAGCCAAAATGGCTGCTCTCGCCGAGCGCAACCCCGCTGAATACGCGCTCCTCCGCCAGGCCATCAGCCACCTCATCCTCGGCCTCGGCGGTGAAGACGTAAATGACACCAAGGCCCGCATCGCCGCATACGAAACCGAGCACGGCCCCATCACCGATGCCGAGCTTGTCGAGGCCATCGCCGCGGTCCTGCTCACCGAAGCCTTCAACCACAAGAGCCTGCAACCCGTCGACGGCCGCCTCGCAAATGGAATGTCGGTCATGGCCATGGCCGCCCACACCGGCTGCAACACCGTCTACGGTTCCACGGCGCCCAACAATCCGCATCCCTATCCGTGGATGAACTCGCTCTTCCAGGACGGCGTCACTGTGGGCTGGCTCATGGGCGAAAGCTTCATCGTTGACCATGCCCGCCGCTCCGTTATTCCCGAGCGCCTCGCCGACGTCCTCCTCACCCGCGAAACCAACGTCATCAACGATGAGGAGTACTACCACTACACACACTTCACCGATGCGCTGATGACCGACCAGGAAATCGTCGAGCTACCCAAGGTCTGGGTAGTCGGCGGAGACGGCGGCATGGGCGATATCGGCTACCAGAACATGTCCAAGGTCATCCTCCAGAACCGGCCCAACGTCAAGACGCTGATGCTCGATACGCAGGTTTATTCCAACACCGGCGGGCAGAACTCCGACTCAACCCCCATGCTCGGCGGCGGCGACATGAACACCTTCGGCGCAGCCACGCAGGGCAAGAACACTGAGAAGAAGACGGTTGCCGAGACCTTCCTCGCCGGACACGGTTCGCCGTTCGTCGCGCAATGCTCCATGGCCAACGCGCCCAAGCTTTACCGGGCGATTCTCGATGGCCTCGAGTATCGCGGCACCATGTTCCTGCAAGCCTTCACCACCTGCCAGCCAGAGCATGGAGTGGCCGACGACATGGCCCTTCACCAAGCCCAGCGCACACGCGATTCGCGCGGCGTGCCTGAGTTTGTCTTCAACCCGCGCCTCGGCGAAACCTATCAGGAAGCGCTCGATCTCAAAGGCAATCCGTCCATCGATCTCGACTGGTACGAGACCAAGTCGAAGACCACTGGCGAAATCTCTCGATACACCGTCGCCCACTGGTGCACGACTGAAGCCCGCTTCCGCAACCACCTCAAGAAGATCAAGCCTGAGGTTGCTGCAAAGCTAATCCACATCGACAACATGCTGGTCCGCATCACGCAGCAGGATGTTGTCTACCGGCGCTATCTCGACCCCAAGCACCGCGCCTTCATTCCCGACTTCGGTGTCTACATCACCTGGGAAGAAAACGGCAAGGTCGAGTACCGCGCCCTGAGCCGTCAATTGGTAATGTTCTGCGTAGAGCGCCGCAAGGCATGGCGCATGTTGCAATCCAAGGCCGGCATAGTCAACAAGGAATACGCCGCCCAGCGCGCAATCCTGGCGGATGTAGACGCAGGAAAGATTCCCATGGAAGAATTCCTAAGTCACGCAAGAGAAATCCTGAACGAAAAAATAAGCGGCGGCGTGTTAGCCAAGGCATAACTCGAGTAGCCCAACTTCATTAACGCGAACGCGGACCGCAAGGTCCGCGTTCTGCGTTTGCAGTACTGCTCTTCCTGGCCGCTCAGCAAGCCAGGGTTCGATGAGTTAATCTGTTGACCAATGGAACTCAAACGGACGACTTGTGAATGCTCGTGCGGCTCACAACAATTCTTCGTGCGTCTGAAGAGAGATGAGCAAGTTGGATTGCTGACGTGCTCTGCGGGGCACCATTCGCTGCTGCTTGACAGCCGTGACTATTGGGCGGACATCCTGCAAGATGGCAGACCTAAACAGATCCGGTGCAAATGCGGTGGAAAGCTCTTTGCAGTCATGCTGCTCTATGAATTTCGAGAAACTGGTGATGTTCGCTCGGTGGATGTAGTCTCCGCCTGTCACGCTTGCGGGGACGGCCAAACTCGCGCACTATTTGAAATCAAATACAGCCCGACGGAGGAACTGGTCTCGCGACCGCTCGACCCGATCGACGAACCTTGGTTACAACCAAAGCGACGTAAAATCACAGCCTACTGGAGGCCGAGCGATGCCGAGAAATTCACACAATACCTCGCTACGACGCTCGGCGCGAGGATCTTTCAACGTCTGCCGGGATCTGAAATCACCCCGTGTGAGATCGACAGCGTGGAATTCCACCCCGAACTAAGACCCACCCTATACTTCACCGTTCTCCCCGACCTCATGCCGCCCGCGGGCCGCGAGCCGCAGGAGGTCGCGCCGTTTCTCAAACTCAATTGGCCCTTCCACATTGTCATCAAGTACCCGGATGACATCGCGCTGCTGCATTGCGTTGAATATTCAAATGAAGTAGTACGCGGTGGCGCGATTGTGAAACAGCCGGAAGAGTTTTTAGCGTTCTCGCGAAGAGTTATAGAGTGGCTCAGCCACGAGTTCCCGCCAACGCGGGGACTATATTCAGCAGACAATCCAGAGGAATATACAAGGATTTTCGGTCGTTCAAAACCTAATCAATCTTGAGAATTCGGCCTTATGTCAGGCCTCGTTGAGTCAACAACCGGTGGGTGCCCCAGGTCTGGATTCTCAGACCTGGGAGACCACGCATCCCTTTCAAACGGCCAAAATCTTCAACCCCGGAATCAATTTGAAATGGCGTACGTTTGCCGTTGCCACTTCGAAACCAAGCGCGAGAGCGGTCGCGCCAATGGCCAGATCCTCAGGGCTACCGAAATACCCCGTCCCGCCAGCTCGCCCTCCATCCGGCCAACCATCCGCGCAACCTCCAGCGTGACCGGATAGATGGGAATATCCGCGCAAAGCCTCTCGATGAACTTGAGACGCCGCTGCTTTCGGGCTTCGTCCTGTGCGCGGTAAGCGCCGTGCATCAACTCAGCCACGGCGACCACCGAAATGCCCAGGTCCACCACGCCGAATGCGGCTTCAACTTGCTCCAGAATCTGTAGGACGGATTTTCCCTGCCGCTCGGCGGCAATCAGGTAAGTGGAATCGCGAGGATCAATCCCATGCTGGAGGGTTCCAAGGCTTGCGATTCCTCACAATCTCCTCCACATCGGCGGCGAAATCCGCATCCAGAATCGGAGCCTCGCCGGTGACCTCTTCACGCTTCCGCGCCAACGCAATACAGTCTGCCACAGAACGCCGTGGCTGCGCTGTAGAAGGCGTAAGCGCGACGGTAATCGTGCCATTGTCGATCACGATCTCCTCGCCTGCATACACCCGCATCATCAGCGCGGAAAGGTCGCGCGCTGCCTCAGCCTCCGGAATGTGGACAACTCCCATGGTTCGATGATACTTCAGGCCGTCCTACTCGAGGCTGCTGGGTGCCCATTCTTCGCTCTTTACTGGCGAAGCCGAGTGCCCCATCCTTCGCTTTTTCTAGCGAAGAGTGGGAGGCCGCACACCCCATCAGCGGAGATTTTCATTCGGTTGTAAAAATACTTCGACGCCTTTTGCAGTCCATTACGGTTCTTAAGCGCACAATAGCAATAGAGAGGACCAACTGACATCGAAGATGCAGTTTCTCCCAGGCATACCCCCCCCAACGGAGATCAGCGTTTTTGGGCTGTGAAACTGTGAAGCCCCATCTAACCGAAACAAAGAAAATGAGTTACTAGGGCAAACTCCACAGATACACAAATACAGGGTTCCTGCGAACCTGTGGACCTACTGGACCGTAACCCGCGCGTAGACCAGCACTTGTGCAGAATTCTCCTGAGCGGGATTTACACCCTGGTCAATCCGCCGTTATCCTTTGAATTATGTGTGGCCGGTTCGCTCGAAGATCCACCCAGGAAGTCCTTGCCGACTGGTTCGGCGTTGACCTGGAGGACATGCCGTGGTTTTCCCCCACCTACAACGCGGCGCCCCAAAGTGTGCAGCCGGTCGTGCGCCTGAATCGGGACTCCGGCCAACGGGAATTCGCTCAAATGCGATGGGGGTTAGTCCCCTTCTGGGCCAAAGACCCCAAATTCGGCTATAGCACCATCAACGCCCGTGCCGAAGAGGTAGTCTCAAAGCCCGCCTACCGCGAAGCACTGAAAAAGCGTCGCTGTCTTGTGCCCGCCGACGCCTTCTACGAATGGCAAAGAGTCGACAAAAAGACCAGGCATCCCTTTGCCTTTGCCCTCAAGAGCAGCGAACCATACGCTATGGCCGGGCTATGGGAGCGTTGGCGACCCAAGGAAGGCGAGCCGTCCGAACCTCTGGAGACCTTCACCATCCTGACCACCGATCCAAACGACTTGATGGAACCGGTTCACAACCGCATGCCGGTGATTCTCGCAGCCAAGGACTATAACCGCTGGCTCGATTCCGACGCGGACAATTCCGGCGACCCCGCCCAGCCGCCATTGGACCTTCTCCGCCCGTTCCCAGCTGAGAAAATGGTTTCCTGGCCTGTCAGCGACCGTGTTGGAAACGTCCGCAACAACGATCCGCAATTGCTTGAAGAGCCTGCGCTCTCCCAGGCCAGCCTGTTTCCTGCCGATTAAGCAAGCGGACCAGCAATTCCATTCCGACCATTCGTTCCATTTCGGGCCTTGCGTCAACATCGTCTGCCGCGTACAACATTCGTACCAGTTACCCTAGTAACAATCTGCGTACCTGTGTCCGGAATAAGCTTGACAAGCAGTCGAATCAAGGGTTTCCTTGAGTTGATCCAGCAAAAAATCGCCTTCCGCAGACTGAAAATTCTCGAAGACTTAAAGTCCAGAATGGGCCTGGAGCGGACAAGTCTGAAACCAAGTTTCGATCAGGAAAGGAACCTGCATGACAGATTCAACACCAACTGGTATCTCTGACAACGGCGCCGGCGCACTCGCCTACATCACCATCATTCCGGCGATCATCTTCCTCGCCATGCCGCCCTATAACAAGAGCCCCTATGTGCGCTTCCACGCCTGGCAGTCCATCTTTCTGACCGTCGCCTGGATCGCCTTGTTCATCGTCCTTGCCATCGTGGGCAGGCTCCCGTTCATCGGCTGGTTTGTCTGGCCGTTCATGCTGTTGATCGACCTTGGCATGTTTATCCTGTGGCTCGTCGTAGTGCTCAAAGCCCTGAACGGCTCAAAATTCAGCATTCCGATTATCGGCGGCCTGGCCGAACAGCAGGCCAACAAATAAGGCCGATGGTCTCCCCTTGCTCCACGACGGCCTCTACCGCGAGGCCGTCAATTACCGCGCTCTTAATCAGCAGGAAATCTTTTCCCGTTACCGGAAGCTATCGGAGCTTGCCTGATAATTCTTGCTTGACAATTGATGGCATACAGGCTTTTCTTATCTTGTCCCAACTTCACGCTCATGTCGCGCATACACAGTCAAAAAAACATGCTCGTCAGGCCTGAGCATGAACCAATCAACTCCCGCAGTAAAGCCTAAATCCCAAAAGGAGCTCACGTGCCCGACGAAAATGGACTTAGTGACAATGCAGCAGGTGCATTGGCATATGTGACGATCATCCCGGCGATCATCTTTCTGGTCGTCGCACCCTACAATACCAAACCTTTTGTGAAGTTCCACGCCTGGCAGTCGATCTTCCTGGGAATAGCCGCCTTCGCGCTCGGCATCATCGGTATCATTCCCATCCTCGGGTGGATCATCCTCTTCCTGGGCATGATCGCCATTTTTATCGCGTGGATCATCGCCATACTCAAGGCTTCCAAAGGCGAGCTGTTTAAACTGCCCGTCATCGGCGCTCTAGCCGCCAAACAGGCTGGCGTCTAAAGAGTCTTAGATTCTCGACTGAATCTGGGTGCCCCAGGTCCGAGAACCCCACGGACAGGTCATCGTCCGTGGGGTCAAGATCTCGATTTTGAGACCTGGGAAAACTCAGGTCCGAGCGATATGGGCCTGACAGGACTCTAACCTTCAGCGCCGCTTGCCCTTCTTGACGAACCGCTTCTTTCCCTTGGAAGTTGGTGTCCTTACGTCTTTGCGCTTATCCTTCTTAGGCCTTGCCGAGATATTTGCAGGTTTCTTGCCTGTAAGCGGGATCCCTTCTTCCACAATCGAAAACTGCAGCTTGCGTTCCTGGGCGAGGATCCGATCAAGAATCACTTGGCACCGGTCGCCTGCTCGGAATCGCCGTCCCCAGCGCTCGCCGATAATCTCGTGCGAGTTTTCCCGCCACGTATAGCGGTCGTCGCGCAGCGAGTCGATCGGCACCAGCCCCTCAACAAACAGGTCGGTAAGCTCAACAAACAGGCCATATTTCGCCGGATTCAGTACCAAAGCAGCAAATTCTTCACCAACTCGATCCTGCATGAATCGAACCTTTTTCCACTCCACCAGTTCCCGCTCAGCCTCAGCGGCGCGGCGCTCGGTCAGGCTGGTTTCCTCGGCAATCTGCGCCAACTCCGGCTCGGGAATCGGCGGCTCACCCTTGAACGTTTGTGCAGCCTTGCGCGGATGCGTCACCCGGATTCCAGTCAGTCCTTCGTGCGGATGCGTCCACGGCGAGCTATGCCGCCCATGCTCCACAACTCCTTCGCCGCTCACGCCTTCCCGCAACAGCGTCTTTGCGATGCGATGGACGATCAGATCCGGATAACGCCGAATCGGCGAGGTGAAGTGCGTATAACTGGGTGCAGCCAGCGCAAAGTGGCCTTCGTTGATCTCGGAGTAGCGCGCCTGCTTGAGCGACCGCAGCATCAGATAGCTGAGAATCCGCTCCTCCGGCTT
>Ga0302320_10013528_pt1 | contig 17045 bp, 15 predicted proteins | sample Bog_T0_3_FD_202130 | JGI IMG/M metagenome (GOLD analysis project Ga0302320, IMG submission 202130) | Peat permafrost microbial communities from Stordalen Mire near Abisko, Sweden - Bog_T0_3 | ecosystem: Environmental > Terrestrial > Soil > Wetlands > Peat | place: Sweden: Abisko, Stordalen Mire... | reverse complement strand
GGCCGTTCACCAAATGCCGCTCGTCCACCTCCCGCCGGCGCCCGCCGTGACGAGCCAGAGGAATCAGAGGCGCTATATGCGCCCATTCGGCGTCGGTGACGTCGCTCGGGTATCGAAGATGAGCGCGATTGTATCGCGCACGATTTTTTGAGGTCCACATCGGCAGCTTCCAAACAAGACTGCCGTCACAAGAATCACAAACCATTGACAAATAGCAAGAACTTTCGGGACGGACACTAAGGATCGGCGGCGCTTCCGTCCAGCCGGCGATACGTCGAACGGATAGTGTAGGCCTTGGTTGGGCCGTTTACAATATAGGTAATTGTGAAAAGGTCGGAGGTCTCGATGCGGACGGTCGCGTTGTAGGTGTCCAGCCGGCAGAGATGTCGGTCAACCGAGACGATCGGCAGATCTTCTGACTGGTCGTCTGGTAGAGCGATGTCGATGAAATGCGCGCCCTGGCTCAGCCCTTCGGCAAAGCTGATCTCGATGGCGCCGTCGCGGAGGGAATAGACGTAGCTCATCTCGCCGTTCAACTCGACGCCGGCGTCTAGAACTAACGTGCCGGTTTCGCGATACAGCAAGCTGTCGGCGCAACGCGGGGTGTAGTTGGCGGTCCCCGTGAAATGGCCGCCCGGCTCGATCCGCCGCTCGATCGCCCAGGCGCCGCGCAGCAGCTCCAGCACGCGCCGGCCCAGCAGCGGACGCGCGGATCGATCGACATCGTCGAGCCGCGGCGCGGGCGTCGAGGCGATCAGCGCCCGCGCCAATTCGGGTTGTGCGTGCGGCCCAACCAATCGGTAGTGCGCCGGCGTCACAGGCCCCTCCATGACTCGCGAGCGCAGCGGATCGTCCGCGGCAAGCGCCGGAAAGACGCCAACCTCGCGCGCCAACCCGTCGGCGAGACCGACAAAGTCGCCATGCGGGAATTGCGGTCGTTGCGACAGCGCGCGCGTCGCCCGCTCTTCCGCTATGCCCGCCAGCATGGCGGCGCGATCGGGCAGCGGCAGTTCCCCGGCGAATATCCGGGCGATCCAGCGCGATTGCAACTCCATCACGGGAAAATAGGGGCCGCGGTAATGACCGATGAACGTCAGGCCTGGCAGATCGGGATGGAACATGTTTCTGTGGAGCAGCTCTGGCTCCAATTGGTCCAGCGGATCGAAGCCGATCGTTTCCCGCGCCGCGAGATCGAGGAAGGGTAGCGAATCGGTAAAGCCGGTGCAAACGATGACCGCCTCCAGTGCTTGGCGCGTGTCGTCGGCGTAAGTGACGCCGCCAGCGTCAAAGCGCAGGGAGGCGGAGCGCTTGACCGCCACCGACCCGCCGCGCACCAGAGCGAGGAAATCGTCGCTGATGATGATCGCCATCGGCGGCTCGGCGTCGCGATCGAAGGCGAGTTCCGGCGAGACCGCGCCAGGGTCGCCGCCGACGCGCCGCAAGAACTCGTGCGGTTCGCGCAGCAACGGATTGTCGGCGCGACGGTTGTAGATCACCAGGTCGATCGGGTAGCGGGGTTCCCCGATGGCCGCCTGAACCCAGCGCGGCACAAACCACATCGGTCGGCGAAACGTCACCGTGACCTGCGCGTAGGGCGCGAGTTCTGCAGCGATCTCTGTTCCGGAGAACGCCGCGCCGACCACTAAAACGCGCTTTCCGGTGAATCTGGCGCGCAGCGCCGCCGCCGTATCGCACGTGGCGGAGTGCAAGACCTCGCCGCCAAATTCCGTCAGCCCGGGAAAGGGAGGCGTAAAGGGCGAAGCGAGAAAGCCGCTGCCGATTACCACCTGATCGAACGACGCTTCGCCCCCGCCGCCCCCCAAGTCGCGCCAATCCAATCGCCAGCTCCCGTCGCCGGCCGGGCGGATGTGCTCGATGCGCGTGCTGAACCGCACATGACTCAGCAAATCGAAGCGGTCGGCGTAGCGGCGCAGATAGCCCGCGATCTCGCGCCGAATTGGGAACACGTCGCTGCCTTCGGCCCAGGCGAGATCTGAAAAGGCGCAGCTATAGCGGGAGAGGTTGGTGCGCCCGAAATCGGACCAGGCGCCCCGACCGGGCCCTTGCCACATGCCGCCGATTTGGCTGGCCGCATCGAACACCACCGGACTGAATCCGTATTCGAGCAGCGCCTTGGCGGCCGCCAAGCCACTCGGTCCGGCGCCGATAATAGCGACGCTAGGCAAAGTCATGGTCTTGTCTCCCGGATGGATCTCCGGCGTTCCTGCACACCGAAGCGGCTGTCGCGCGCCTCGCTCGGCGTTCGGCGAAGGCGGCGAACGTGATGGAAAGACAGCATGCTCAAATCTCACAGCTTGCGCAGCGCGACCTGTTCGATGCGATGGCTGGGGCCTTTGATCAGCCGCAGGCTTGCGCGAGGCCGCGTCGGCAGTATGTTCTCGCGCAGGTTTACACGGTTTATGCGCCGCCAGATATCCAGCGCCAGCTTCCGCGCCTCGGCGTCGTCGATGCCGGCGTATTTGGCGAAATAGCTGCGCGGATCGCGGAACGCCGTGTCGCGCAGCCGCATGAAGCGCTCGACGTACCACTTTTCCAACAGCTCTTCGCTCGCGTCGAGAAACACGGAAAAGTCGAAGAAGTCGGAAACGAACGGGATCTCGTCGCCCTCGCGCGACAGCCGGTTGAGAGACAACACGTTGAGCCCCTCGACGATGAGAATGTCAGGACGGTCGACCACAATTCGCTCGCCGCGCACGATGTCGTAAGCGAGGTGCGAATAGACCGGCGCCGTCACGCGACGCGCCCCCGCCTTGACGTCGGCCAGAAATCGGATCAGCGCCTCGCCATCGTAGCTCTCCGGAAAGCCCTTCTTTTCCATCAACCCTTCGGCTTGCAGCTTTGCATTGGGATGCAGGAAGCCGTCGGTCGTCACGAGTTGCACCTTCGGGGTATTCGGCCAGCGCGACAGCAGCGCTTTCAGAGCGCGCGCCGTCGTTGACTTGCCGACCGCCACCGAGCCGGCGACGCCGATGATATAGGGCGCCTTGCTGCTCGCCTCGGCGCCGAGGAAGCGCTTGGTCGCCCTGAACAAGCCCTGCGTCGACGCGACGTATTGCGCGAGCAGGCGCGACAGCGGCAGATAGATCGCGATGACTTCGTTGACGCTGATCGGATCGTACGTCAATTGCAGCTTACGCAGATCGTCGAAGGTCAACGTCAACTCGGCGTCGGCGCGTCTGCCCGCCCACTCGTCGCGGGTGAAGTGGCGATAAGGGGAGGGCGCTTCGATCGGTTCGATCGTCCGTGCGGTCTCACTCATATGCGCCTCGCGCGACGAGATTTGAGGTTACGCCGGAGTTCAGGCCCGGCGGGAGGCCTTTTCTTCGTGGCGGCGCCGTTGGGCGCCGCGCGGCAATCCGGCGAGCGGCCGTCTGTCGAGCGTCGAGTTCGGCGGCATCGGGGGAGTCCCGGATTTTGCTTTGTTACCTGATAGAACCGTGTCTTCGGCGCTGTTGCGCGCGAGAGACGGATCAGACGAGAATCACCCCCGCTTCGGTAGGATCGCCAGTCCTATCAACGAAACGACCATGCAGGCGGCGAGGTAGTAGAACGGCACGAAAAGGTCGCCGGTGGAGTGGACCAGCGAGCCGATGATAATCGGGGCAAGCCCGCCGAACAGGGCGATCCCGACGTTGTACATGACGCTGGCTCCGGTCGAGCGGACCTGGACGGGAAAACTTTCCACCGCCAGCGCGGCATAGGGGCCGGTGATGAAGAAGAAGGTCACGCCCGCCGCTTGCAGGCTCCACAAAGCCGCTTGGCTCGGCGCCGTCACCAGCGCATGGCCAAAGTAGAGGTAAAGGCAGGTGAAGACGACGATCGCGGGCGCGACCACGGCGCGACGGCCGAACTTGTCGCTGAGCGCCGCGGCGGTCGGCAGCAGCACGCAGCCGGCCAGATTGGCGCAAAAAATCCCGATCTGTGCGTCCGCCAATTTCAGATGCAATTCGCCGCTGATGAAATTGGGGAGAAAAATGTTGGCCACAGAAGTGAAGGCGGTGAGCCCGGCGACCATGAAGAACAGCGCCAGAAGCGGTCGGGGAAAATGCGCGAGAGCGTCCCGGAGCGGCGTGTTGCGCACGCCCGCCTGTTTGGCGAGGAACGCCTGGAAGGCGGGGGTCTCGTCGATCTTGCTGCGCAGATAGAAGCCGACCGGCGCAATCGCCAGGCCGGCGAGGAACGGCAACCGCCAACCCCAGGCGAGCGCGGCCTCCGGCGTCATCGCTTGGCTGACGATATAGGCGCAGGCCGCGGCGACGAGGAAAGCCACCGCCTGAGCGACGAACTGGAAGCTGGCGAAGAAGCCGCTGCGCTCGTTGGGCGAGAATTCGTAGAGCAAGGCGGTCGAGGCGCCGAATTCGCCGCCGGCCGAAAAGCCTTGCACGAGCCGGGCGAGCAGCAGCAGAGCCGGCGCCCAGACGCCGGCCATCGCATAGGTCGGCAACAAACCGATAGCGCAGGTGCCGGCCGCCATCGACAGTACGATGGCGATCAGCGCCCGCTTGCGGCCGACCCGGTCGGCCCAGACGCCGAAGAAGACGCCGCCCAGCGGTCTCGCGAAATAGGCGACCGCCAGCAGCCCGTAGGCGCCGAGCAAGCCGGCCGCGGTATCGGTCTTGGGAAAGAATTGTTGGCCGATGGTCCCCGCGAACAGCCCGAACACTGTGAAGTCGAACCATTCCAGCGCATTGCCGATAGTCGAAGCCCAGACGACGCGCCGCCGCATCGCGATGTCGACAGGAATATTCATGTCCAGGCTCTCTCTGCGAACGTTGGCGCCAATAAGGGGTTGCCGCCGACGACGTCAAGCGCGGCTGCAGGGGATCCAGCGAAAGACCTTATGCCGGGAAGATAGGCGCCGCCTGTTGCCGCCAGTGCGGTTCCGATCGCGGCAGTAGCGGGCGCTCCCGCCTTCGCAGCCTTTCGCGGGGCGAGGACATTGACGGGTTGCCGGCTCCGACCATTGCGCGCCACGTCGGCCCCGCCTTGCTCTGCGACGAACAAGGCGGGGCGGGCGCCGCCGTCCCGCGCTACGGGACGGCTATTTGACGCCCAGCAGCGCCAGCATGATACCGCCGGAGATGGCCGTACCGAAGACGCCGGCCAAATTCGGACCCATGGCGTGATAGATCAGAAGGTTTTCGCGATCTTCCTTGGCGGCGACGATATGAGCGACGCGAGCGGCGATCGGAACGGAGGCAATGCCCGCCGATCCCAGGCATGGATTGATCTTTTCCCCTTCCTTGAGGAACAGGTTCATGAACTTGGCGCCGATCACGCCGGACGCGGTGCCGCCGAGGAAGGCGATCAGTCCAAGGACCACGATTTCGATCGTCTTGAACGTCAGGAACGTACTGGCGTTCATCGTCGAGCCGATGCCGACAGTCAAGATGATGATGATGACGTTCATCAGATCGTTGGCCGCGGTCTTGTAAAGTCGATCCGTGACCAAACATTCCTTGAACAGATTGCCAAGCATCAGCATCGTGATCAGCGGCGCGACCGGCGGGAAGAACAGATTGACGATGATGCCGAGAACGACCGGGAAAGCGATCTTCTCGAGCCGGCTCACCGGCCGCATTTGCTTCATGCGGATCAGTCGCTCTTTGCGTGTCGTCAACGCCTTGATGACCGGCGGCTGAATCAAGGGCATGAGCGCCATATAGGAATAGGCGGCGACCGCGACCTGCGGCAGCAGATGCGGCGCGAGCTTGACACAGACGAACACGGCCATCGGGCCATCGGCGCCGCCGATGATGCCGATGGCGCCGGATTCGTTGATCGAGAAGCCGAGGGCTTTGGCGCCGATCAGCGCAACAAAGATTCCAAGGTGCGCCATCGCGCCGAGAATCACCAACTTGGGATGGGCGATCATCGGTCCGAAATCGGTCATCGCGCCGACGCCGAAGAAGATCAACGGCGGAACGATCAGCAGTTCGATGCCGTGATAGGCATAATTGAACAAACCGCCCGGAAGGATGAGATCTGAGCCAGGAACATTCGAAATTACGCACGCAAAGCCGATGCCAATGAGGAGCAATGGTTCGTATTTCTTGATGATAGCGAGCAGGATCATCGTGACGCCGATGGCGATCATCACGATATTGCCCCACCAAAAATGCGAGACGCCGGTTTGATCAAGCATGGCTTGTAAGAAACCCAAGATTTCTTGAACCATCTCCTACTTCCTTCTTCAACTCGGCGGCGACAGGCGGTCGATCGCCACTTTAGGGATTTTACTATTCGCCGACGGCGGTTGTGCGATCAGTGACTGGAGTTCTTTATAGTTTCGTCATCCAACTTGCCGAGTTTGTTCAAGAGTGGGAACGCGGCAAGCACGAATCCGATACCAGTAATCATGACGATACTTAAGAAGAAGTCGACACAACTCAGCACCACTGCGCCATATAGGCTATCTGGAACTATCATAGTGTTTCCTTTCGTCGGTCATTACGTGTTCACGAAGGACCATCAATTGCCGATAGAAATGATCACCTGACCGGTGCTGACGCTTTCGGCCGGCTTGACCAGAATGGCTTTTACCGTGCCGCCGACCTTGGCGAAGGCTTCGGTCTTCATCTTCATGGCTTCGATAACGGCGACTTTGTCGCCGGCATTCACGGTTTGACCGATGCGGACTTCGATCGATTCGACGACACCCGCGAGGGGGGCGACGACGTCGCCTTCGCCCGCCGCAATGGCGGCAACGACAGGGGCGGCGACCGGTTGGGGCGCCGGAGCGGCGACCACAGGGGCCGGCGCCGCGTGCAGGTCATGACCGACCGGGTGCGCGCCGTGGTGGGCAACGCCATTTTCCTCTTCAACAACCACGTCGTAGCTGCGGCCGTTGACGCTGATCTTGAACTTTTTCAACATAGTATCCTCTCCTCAATCAGTGAGGCGTGTGAGAGATTTGGTGCATCCAACGACCCTCCGAGGCCCACGTGGGATCGAGGTGGCTGTCGATATGCACGATATGGCGGCGGCCCAGCATGGCGTAGACCGCCGCCGCAATGACGGCGATGTCGTCATCAACTATCGAAGCTGAGACTTCGGCGGGAACCGCCTCGACCGCGTCTTCCGATTGGGTCGAGGCTCCCGACTGCAACGCCTTGAGGCCCCGAATAAGCCACATGACGCAGGCGATTGCCCCAATGACGGCCACGCCGTCGATGATCATGTCGTTCACTTCAAGGCTTCCTTTTCAAATTCGACACGTTGGTTTCAGACTTAGAGAGCGACGCATTGCGCGTCGGACGAGGACCGTGTCTTCACGACATCACCCAAAAAGCAGCCAGGATGATTTGAGGCGTCAAAATCCGCAGGCACATGGTCAACGGATAAACAGCGGCGTAACCGGTGGCCTGAGCGTCCGACGGATGGATCGCATTGGCGAAAGCCAGGGCCGGCGGGTCGGTCATGCTGCCGGCGAGCAGGCCGCAGAGGGTGAGGTAGTTGATCTTGAACACGGCCCGAGCAACCACACCGACGACGAAGATCGGAACGAAGGTGATCAGAGTCGCGCAGGCCATCCATGCCAGGCCGTTGCCATGCACCAACGTGTTGATGAAGCTCTTACCGGCGAAGATGCCGACGCAGCACATGAACATCGTGATGCCGATTTCCCGCAAGGCGTTGGTTGTCGCCGGCGGCATGTGCCAAACCAAAGGACCGATGTGGCCGATGCGCGACAGGATGATGGCGACGATGACGGGGCCGCCCGCGGCGCCCAACTTGATCGCAGCCGGCAGGCCAGGCACAAAGAATGGAATGGCGCCCAGAACCACGCCCAAGAAGATTCCAAGGAAGATCGGGATCATTTGGGTGTGCTGCAAAGCCTTGACGTCATTGCCGAGAATCTTCGCCAATTTATCGAGCTGGACTTGACCGCCGACGCACGTCAATTGGTCGCCGAACTGCAGCTTCACGCCGGAGTCCGGAACCAGTTCGACGCCGGCGCGGGTCAGGCGGGTGATGGCGACGCCCTGCTCGATCGACTGATCGATGTGTTTGCCCAGCGATTGACTGCGAGTGACGACGAACTGCTGGACTCGGATGGGACTCGGCACGTCCTGCAAATTGACGACGGCTTCGGCGCCGAGGACATCTCGAAGTTCAAGGAGCTTGGGACGCGGTCCAACAGCGAAAATTGTATCGCCGGCGGCGATGCGTTCGTTGTATTCCGCCACATGCTGCGCGCCAGCGTGCATGACACGGCTGACGACAACGCTGTGCTCACGCACATTCGGCAGATCGCCGAAAGCCTTGCCGACGACGCGAGCATTGCTGACGTCGATGTTCATGGTCTCCACGGCGCTGGAATTGGCTTGCTGCTCGTTTTTCCAGGCGTCGGCGCTGGCGTTGACGTTGACGCGGAAAATGACTCGGACCAGCGCCATGGTCAGCAGAATGCCGATGACGCCGAACGGATAGGCCACAGCATAGGCTTGACCGGGGATGCCGATCTGAGCGGTCGTGGCTTTCACTTCCTTGAGCATTTCCATGCCGGCGGCCAGCGACGGCGTGTTGGTCGTGCCGCCCGAGAACAGTCCGACGACGACTTCGAGCGGAAGGCCGAAGCCGAAGTGAATCGCGACGGCGATGACGCCGCCGAGGATCACGATGCTCGCGGCCAAAATATTGAGCAGGAGGCCTTCCTTCTTGAACGCTTGGAAGAAGCCCGGACCGACGGTGACGCCGACGGCATAGACGAAGAGGATAAGTCCGAAGTCGCGAGCGAACTCGAGGATCGGCATCTGCATTTTGAGGCCGAAGTGGCCGAAGGCGAGACCGACGAACAGCGGCCCGGCGATGCCGAGCTTGACCGCGCCGATCTTGATTTCGCCTATGGCTAGTCCACAGATTGCGACAATGCTGATGGCGATGACGGCGTTGACCGTGCCCTCGCCACTGAAGAAGAGGCTATACAACCAATCCATTTGGTGTCTCCCCCGGGGTAAGACGGCGGCTTGCACAGCGCTGGCGCCGCAACGGTGAAACTCGGCCTGGGAACAACCAATTACTAGACTGGCTGATGTCAAACCGCGCTTCTCCACGTATGGGGGCCACTACCTTAAGGATAGTCTGAATGGCGATCGTATAGTTCCCGACTGGATAGCTTCCGCTCGCGTCAGTTTTGCTTGATAATGGACTCCAACGCGCGCGATAAATCCGAGTGAAGACGGTTGTGCAGTCCACGATCGACAATTCGTAGCGCCTGGAAGCGCAATTCTGTGGTCGAGATAACTAATGTGTACAACAATAGATGCATATGATGTTATAGTAGAAAGCGAATATGCATATTTTTGCGTAGACGATTTGCGTATGTCTATGATTGATGTTGCCGATAGCTGTTTGTTTGTAAATGTCGGTCGCATTCAAAAGGGCGGCGACGTCGAGAGATCAATTGCGAAGACTCTGGCAATTGCCGCGTCTAGGGTGTGCAAGGTTCGAGTCGCGTCTGTCGGGCTCAAACGTGCGGCGGCTCCGTACGGACCGCGGCTTTCTTTTGAGGATACGGGCTATGGTGGCTGAGTCGCCGTCGAACGCTTTCTCCGACTGGATAGGACGCACGGGAAGTCGCGAAGAGGAAATCACCGCCAGACCGATTATCGGCATGCTGGCGTGCCTGGACAAGCAAGCGTCCGCGGTCAACCCAGGCGATCCCGTGCCGCCGCTCTGGCATTGGCTGTATTTCCTTCCGACATACAGGACCGAGGAGAGCGGCCATGACGGACACGCCGCGCTCGGCGGCGAACTGCCGCCGATCCCGTTTCCGCGCCGCATGTGGGCCGGCGGTCGTCTCACCTTCGCCGCGCCTCTGAGGGTTGGCGATCGGGTAAGAAAGACGACCGAGATCAAGGATATCCGCATCAAGTCGGGGCGCACGGGCAGGCTCGCCTTCGTCACCGTTCGCCATGAACTGTTCGGGGCCGAAGGCCTCGCCGTCACAGAGGAGCACGACATCGTTTACAAAGAAACGGACTCCCCGGCCCCCGCAAGCTCGCCCGAAGCGCCGTCCGGCGCTCGACTTTCGCGCGAAATCCACCCCAGTCCTCTACTGCTGTTTCGCTATTCGGCGCTGACGTATAATGGGCATCGGATCCACTACGATCGTGACTTCTGCAAGAGCGAGGGATATCCAGGCTTGATCGTGCACGGCCCTCTCCTGGCCACTTTGTTGGTGGACCTCGTTCTGGAAGGGCGCGCGGAGTCGCGCATCGCCGCGTTCCAGTTTCGAGCCGTCAGTCCGCTGTTCGATACGGACGCATTCTTCGTCCATGCGAAGGACGCTGAGGGCGGGATGGAGGTTTGGGCTGAGTCTTCGAACGGGGCGCTGGCCATGACCGGAAAGGTGCAATTTGCTGGATAGCCTGAATAGCCTCGGCTTTCTTCCGCGTATGCTGCTGTGCTGTCTGATGATGGCAGGCGCCGGTTATGGCGCATTCGTGAACCGGGCTCGGAAGCGCGAACCCGGGGTTAGTCTATATTCGTTCTTGCTCGAGTCTGACAATTTCAATGAATGGGGGAAGCTGTTTCGTATCGTCTGCATGGTGTCGTTCCTGGCGGCGGTGGGCGTATCGACAATGAAGATGATCAGCATGCTTTTGGGCGGACCCATCGTAGATTTCGACGCATTCAAATAGATCGACATCGGAGGTTGACGTGGCCCTTCAACGTGGGACCAATTTTGGCGGCGGTTTAGTTGGTAGCCAGTCTGCGGGGAGTCCTCTGATCGAGCCGCCGAAATTTGCGGCTGCTCCTGTTTTGCTCCCCCTGTGGACGCAGGGTCGACGCGCGACTGGGCGGGTAGGAGTCGGCGTGCGGCGCGCTGTCCACGTATTCGCCAACCGTTGCCGCGCGTTCTTGAGAGACCGCCATCGGCACGCGATAATCGAGCGCTTGGGGAAAGCGATGTCTTGGCCGAAGGCCCGCGCGAGCTTCCGCTCCTTCGGCGCCGCCGTCGAGGCCAAATTCCTCATGCGGCGAACACCAAAGCCGTTTGCTCCGGCTGCGAACGTCGGCGGCGATCGAGATGCGAACGTTTCCCCCTGCGTCGAGGCGGCGACCGACCATGTCATTGACCTCGCCCCGCGAAAGGATAGATTCGTCGCGCCGAAACAGGCGCCAGCCAATTCCCGCACAATTCGCGACGACTCCCGGGGGACAGGATGAGATTCATCATTGCCGATGACCACCCGCTTTATCTTGGGGCGGTGCAGACGCAGGTGACGCGCAGCTTCGCCGATGCGGATGTGCGAACGACGACGACCGTCGATGGCGTCATAAAATTGCTTTCGCAGGCCGCGGCCGATCTGATCATGCTCGATTACTCGATGCCGGGGATGAACGGGGCAGAAGGGCTGCGCCGCGTCATTGCGCAGGCCGACGGCGCCCCCGTCGTCGTCATGTCGGGCGTCGCCAACCGAGAGAACGTGATCGAATGCATCAACGCCGGCGCCAGGGGCTACATTCCCAAGACGCTGGAAGGCCCGATGTTTTCGGCCGCCATTTCCTTGGTGGCGGGCGGCGCCACTTACGTCCCGACCGAATTCGTGATGGCCGGGACAGAGACGCCGCCTGTTTCGCCGGCGGCCGACGCCTTTTACTCCGAACGAGAACTGGCGATGCTCGGTATGGTGATCGCCGGGGCGTCCAACAAGGAAATTGCTCGTCGTTTCGGCGTTCAGGAAGTTACGGTCAAGTATCACTTATCGCGTCTTTACCGACGTATGGGCGTCAGCAACCGGGCTCAGGCCGTGGCTTCCGCCGTGCATGCAGGAATAACCGTAACCCCCCCGCCCGATCCTTCGGGGCGAGGTCGGTAGGAAGCTGGAAATGCCAATATTTGCTTCTTCGAGTGAGCGAGGCCGACGCGCCAGCGCCGACCGCGGCGGCGTTTTGTCCCTGTTGCAAACTGGACTCTCGCGCTTTCGTCGGTTCAGAACCAAGAGCATCCGTTTCCAACTGTTCAACCTGATCGCTCTCAGCGCTGTCAGTCTTGCCGTCCTGTCGGTATTCGCCGCCTTGTCGTTGAGGGAAGCGATGCTGCAAACGAGCATACGCGAAACCACTGACTTGGCGGAGGTGGCAAGGTCGACCGCCCAGACCTACCACGACATGGCGGTGCGGGGTGAGATCGACGACGCGTCGGCGCGAACGATGGCGGAAACGGTCATCCGCAACATGCGGTACGCCCATGACGAGTATTTCTTCGTCTACGATAGCGGCGGGAACGAACTCGTTCACGGAACCATGCCTGAACGAGAAGGCAAGAACTACTTGGGATCGACGGATTCCCGGGGCTATGCCTATATACCCGACATGCTCAAGTTGGCCAGGAACGGCGGTGGGCACGTCTTCTACTGGTTTCCCAAGCCGGGAAGCCAGATCCCGCTGCACAAGGTTGGCTCGGCCATCGGCTTCGCCCCTTGGGGTTGGATGATTTCGACGGGCGCTTATCTTGAAGACGTCGACTCGCAGTTCTGGAGCGCGCTTACCAATTTTGCCTTGATCGGATTTTTCGCTATCGTGCTGGTTTCGATCATCGCCATTTTTATTTCCGAATCGATCGCCAGACCCGTCCGCTCTTTGTCGGCCGTGACGGCCAGAATCGGCATGGGTCAGTTCGATATCGCGGTGCCGGCGACCGAACAGATCGACGAGATCGGCGTCCTGGCTCGCGCCATTCGCGTCTTGCGTGACGAAGCCAAGGCCGCCGAAAGACTCCGGTTCGAACAGGAGCGTCTGAACCGCGTGCTTCGCACCGTCGGCGCGGGCAACGCCGTCTTGTTCCACTCGCGCGATGAAGACGAACTGACGGCTCGTATCAGTCAAGCCATCGTCGACGCCGGCGGCTACCGAATGGCCTGGATAGGATTGGCCGAGCATGACGAGATGAAATCCGTCCGGCCGGTGGCGATCGCCGGGCATGATGACGGCTATCTTTCTTCGGCCCGTATCACTTGGGGAAATACCGGCGACGAGGGGCCGACAGGCGTGGCCATTCGGACCGGCGTTCCGCAGATCAACGACGACACCCTGTCGGACGCCAAAATGACGCCATGGCGGTTGTCGGCGATAGAGCACGACCTACGTTCCGGCATTTCGTTGCCGATGAGAGGGCCGGCGGGAGTGCTCGGCTGCCTCACTATCTATGCCGACGAGCCCCACGCCTTCTCGGCTGTCGAGATTGTCTCGCTGTTGGTCGACCTCGCCAACAACCTGGCGTTCGGGATCGTCGCCGCCCGTGAACGGCGTCAACGAGAAGAGATGGAAAGCCAACTCAACCAGGCGCAAAAGATGGAGGCTTTGGGCCAACTCGCAGGAAGCGTCGCTCACGACTTCAACAACCTGCTCGGAGCCATTCTGGGGCTGGCCGGATTTATCGTAGAAGACGCAGGCGAGGACTATTCCACCCGGCACCATGCCGCACGCATCATTGCCGCCGGCCAAAGAGGAAAGACGCTGATTCGTCAGATACTGTCGTTTGCGCGGCGTACCGATCTGAGGCGTGAGCGCTTTTCTGTGACGGAACTGGTCGATGACAGCCGCACCCTGCTGTTGGCCACCATTCCGACCACCACTCAGCTGTCCATGGTGGCGGATGGCGCAGAACCCATGTGGGTGATCGGCGATCGCGACCAGCTACAGCAGGTCGTGATCAATCTTTGCATAAACGCCCATGACGCCTTGGGAGGCCAGCCCGGACAAGTCACCGTCGCCGTCGCGCCCACCGAAACTGGGCGCGAGGTGTTTATGCGATTGGCGCAGCGCACCGCCGATGGGCTCGCAGAGGTCGACGAGGTCTGGACGAATGGCGCCGGAATCGTCCACGCGACGGTCGGAACCTTCGACCGCAGCCGGCGCTACGTCTCGTTGACTGTCGCCGATACCGGGTGCGGCATGTCGGCCGACGTGGTCGCACAAATCTTCAAACCTTTCTTCACGACCAAGAACCAGAGCTATGGCACGGGCCTCGGCCTGTCCATGGTCCATGGCGCGGTGCTGGCGCTTGGCGGCGCTCTCGTAGTGACCACCCGGCCAGGACTCGGCGCCATCTTCGAGATGGTATTGCCGATGGACGAGGAGGCCAACCACAAGTTGTCGGCGCCCGTGCCGGCGCCCGTTCCGATTTCGGTCAAGGCCGGTGGACGGGTGTTGCTGGTCGACGACGACCACGACTTCGGCGACATGCTGATGATTGCCCTGGAACGGCGAGGCTTCGAGGTTTCTCCTTGCTCCGACCCACGCGAAGCCTTGGAAGGATTGCGGGAGCATCCCGACAGTTGGGATGTGGTGATCGCCGATCAGGTCATGCCCCACATGACGGGGATCGACCTTATCCGCGAACTGCGCCGAGAGTGCTCGAATCTTCCCTGTATCCTGTGTACGGCTTACGCCGAAGACCAGTTGGACGACGAACGTTTGAAAGACGCAGGCATCTACGCTCTGCTGCGCAAGCCTGTAGATATCGACGAATTGACCAACCATTTGATGCGAGCGATCGTTGCGTCGCGTCAATCAAGCGAAGATATGCGGACTCACGTATAGCGCGCGATCTCGGCTCAAAGGCTGTCTCGACGAATCGCCTCGGCGACGCGACGCCGAGTTCCGGCGCGACGGCGAGGCGGACACGCCGGCACAAGGCGCTTGGCCTGTAAGGAAACGCCGCTCTTCTCGGCAAGAGGCGGTCGAAAGCGAATAGGTCCGCGGCCGTCGCCGTTTGCAACGGAACGCCGACCGTTTTGCGCGTCGAGCAATCGGACAGAAAAACAATTGAGCCGATGCGGCGGACGCCACATCGGCTCGCGTTGACGCGGCAGCGGCCGCGGAAATTACAGTGGGATATTGCCGTGTTTTTTCGGCGGCCGAACCTCGCGCTTGGTCAGGAGCTTGCGTAGACATAGCGCCACCGTCGAACGGGTGAGCGCCGGGTCGATCACATCGGTGATGTAACCGTTTGCCGCCGAGACATAGGGCGAAGCGAATTCCGCGCGATAGGCTGCCGCCAACTCCGCCGCCTTTTCCTTGCGGTTCGCGGCGCCCTTCAATTCCTTGCTATAGAGCACGTTGATGGCGCCCTCGGCGCCCATCACCGCAATTTCCGCGCTGGGCCATGCAAAGACGTAGTCGGCGCCCATCTCCTGACTGCACATGGCGAGGTAGGATCCGCCGTAGGCTTTGCGCATGATCACGGTGACCTTGGGAACGGTCGCCGAAGCATAGGAGAACAGCATCTTGGCGCCGTGGCGAATGATGCCGCCGCGTTCCTGTTCGATTCCGGGCATGAAGCCGGGGATGTCGACCAGGGTCAACAGCGGGACATTGAAGGCGTTGCAGGTACGGATGAAACGTGCGCCCTTGTCGGAGGAGTCGATGTCCAAAGTGCCGGCCTTGATCGACGGTTGGTTGGCGACAACGCCGACCACGATGCCTTCGATGCGAGCGAAGCCAACGACGATGTTGCGGGCGAAATTGGCGTGCACCTCCAGGAATTCGCCGTCGTCGACCAATTTGGCGATGATTCCGTGGACGTCCATCGGCATTGAAGAATCGTCGGGGATCAACTCGTTGAGGGTCGCGTCCTCGATGATGGCCAAATCCGTCGACGGGCGATGCGGCGGATCTTGCGAATTGTTCGACGGAAGGTAGCTCAGCAGTTGATGAACCAGACTGACCGCGTGAGCTTCGTCTTCGGCGACGAAATGGACATTGCCGCTGACCGACGAATGCATGGCGGCGGATCCGACCTCGTCCATGGTCACTGCCTTGCCGGTCACCGCCTTGATGACTTCCGGGCCGGTGATGAACATGTAAGCGTTGGTCTTCGTCATGATGATGAAGTCCATCAGCGCCGGCGAATAGGCCGCGCCGCCCGCACAGGGACCGCATATCACCGCGATCTGCGGCACCACGCCCGAGAGTATCACGTTGCGGTAGAATACATCGCCATATCCGGACAACGAGTCGACGCCTTCCTGAATACGCGCTCCGCCGGAATCCTTGAATGCAACCAGCGGAATCCCGAGTTTGGCGGCGCTGTCCATCACCCCCACGATCTTCTTGGCGTGCATCTTGCCCAACGAGCCCGCCGCGACGGTGAAGTCCTGACTGAACGAAGCCACCTGACGACCGTCTACGAACCCAGTGCCGACTACCACGGCGTCACCAGGGAGTTCTTTGGACTCCATGCCGAAAAAGTGGCAGCTGTGACGAACGTAAACGCCGGATTCCTGGAAAGTATCTTCCTCAAACAAGGCGTCCAGACGCTCGCGGGCGCTCCACAGGCCCTTTTTGCGGCGGGCTTCGATCTTATCTTCGCCGCCGCCGACGAAAATCTTCTCGCGGCGCGCTTTCATTTCTTCGAGTAGCTTCTCAGAGAGCGCCATGGCAGCTTTTATCCTTGAGCTTGTCGTTGTGAACGACGACTGACGCGTCGTTGTGAACGACGACTGATTTCGTGCGAAGGCCAAAGCTCCGCCTCGCGCCCCACGGCGCAAAAAGCGCCGGTGCGTCGGTTGCTTCGACTATTCAGGCGGTGCGGAGTCGGCCGCGGCGGCCGATCCCGCCCGGGCTTAGTTCAAGCCTGCTCCAGTTCGACCAGGGCGCCGTTGAAATCCTTGGGATGCAGGAACAGCACGGGGTTGCCATGGGCGCCGATCTTCGGCTCGCCGTCGCCCAACACGCGCGCGCCGGCGGCTTTCAACTGTTCGCGCGCCGCCAGGATGTCCTTCACTTCGAAGCAAATGTGATGGATGCCGCCGGCCGGATTCTTCTGCAGGAAGCCCAGGATCGTAGATTTATCGCCGAGGGGATGCAACAACTCGATCTTCGTGTTGGGAAGTTCGACGAAAACGACGGTGACGCCGTGCAGGGGAACCGGGTGTGGCGCCGACACCTTGGCGCCCAGGATGTCGCGGTAAGTCTTGGTTGCCGCTTCGAGGTCAGGGACCGCAATGGCGACGTGGTTGAGTTTACCGATCATGAATGTCTCCTCACTGGATGTATGGATATCCGCACGG
>Ga0302320_10013525_pt1 | contig 17048 bp, 12 predicted proteins | sample Bog_T0_3_FD_202130 | JGI IMG/M metagenome (GOLD analysis project Ga0302320, IMG submission 202130) | Peat permafrost microbial communities from Stordalen Mire near Abisko, Sweden - Bog_T0_3 | ecosystem: Environmental > Terrestrial > Soil > Wetlands > Peat | place: Sweden: Abisko, Stordalen Mire... | reverse complement strand
GCCGGAGTCGTTCAATGTCTTGGTGAAGGAGATTCGTTCCTTGGCCATCAACATCGAACTAGAGAGCGAGGCCTAATCAATGAAAGACTTACTCAAGTTGTTCAAGCAGCAAGTGCCGGTCGAGAATTTCGACTCGATCAAGATCGGTCTTGCGTCTCCGGACATGATCCGGTCCTGGTCGTACGGCGAAGTGAAGAAGCCGGAAACCATCAACTACAGAACGTTCAAGCCGGAACGCGATGGCCTGTTCTGCGCCAAAATCTTCGGACCCGTGAAGGACTACGAGTGTCTGTGCGGCAAGTACAAGCGCCTGAAGCATCGCGGCGTGGTGTGCGAGAAGTGCGGCGTCGAAGTGACCCAGTCCAAGGTGCGCCGCGAGCGCATGGGCCATATCGAATTGGCGAGCCCCACGGCCCACATCTGGTTCTTGAAGTCGCTGCCGTCCCGCATCGGGTTGATGCTGGATATGACCTTGCGCGAGATCGAGCGGGTGCTGTACTTCGAGGCCTTCGTGGTGGTCGACCCGGGCATGACCTCGCTGCAGCGCGGCCAGTTGCTCACCGACGAGATGTATCTCGAATCGATCGAAGAGCATGGCGATGAATTCGATGCCCGCATGGGCGCCGAAGCGGTGCATGAGCTGCTCAAGTCCATGGATCTGCCGTCCGAGGTCGTCAAGGTCCGCGAGGACATGGGAAACACGAACTCCGAGACCAAGATCAAGCGGCTGTCGAAGCGCCTGAAATTGATCGAGGCCTTCATGGAGTCCGGCAACAAGCCGGAGTGGATGGTGCTCACCGTATTGCCGGTGCTGCCGCCCGACCTGCGTCCCCTGGTGCCGCTGGACGGCGGCCGTTTCGCGACCTCCGACCTCAACGATCTGTATCGCCGGGTCATCAATCGTAACAACCGCCTGCGCCGTCTGTTGGAATTGAACGCGCCGGACATCATCGTGCGCAACGAAAAGCGCATGCTGCAGGAAGCCGTGGATGCGTTGCTGGACAACGGTCGCCGCGGCCGTGCCATCACGGGCACCAACAAGCGACCCTTGAAGTCCTTGGCCGACATGATCAAGGGCAAGCAGGGCCGGTTCCGTCAGAACCTGCTCGGCAAGCGCGTCGATTACTCGGGCCGCTCGGTCATCGTCGTGGGTCCGACGCTGCGTCTGCACCAGTGCGGATTGCCGAAAAAAATGGCGCTGGAATTGTTCAAGCCGTTCATTTTCTCCAAGCTGCAGTTGCGCGGCGAAGCCTCGACCATCAAGGCGGCCAAGCGCCTGGTGGAGCGTGAGGGACCGGAAGTGTGGGACATCCTCGAAGAGGTGATCCGCGAACATCCGGTGCTATTGAACCGCGCCCCGACTCTGCACCGTCTGGGCATTCAGGCGTTCGAGCCGGTATTGATCGAGGGCAAGGCCATCCAGCTGCACCCCTTGGTTTGCACGGCATTCAACGCCGACTTCGACGGCGACCAAATGGCGGTCCATGTGCCGCTATCCATCGAGGCGCAGCTCGAAGCGCGCGCATTGATGATGTCGTCGAACAATATTCTCTCGCCCGCCAACGGCGATCCCATCATCGTTCCGTCGCAGGACGTGGTGCTGGGGTTGTACTACATGACCCGCGAGCGCGTGGGCGCCAAGGGCGAGGGCATGGCCTTCGGCGACGTGGCCGAAGTGCACCGTGCCTATGAGAGCCGCAATATCGATCTTCAGGCCAAGGTCAAGGTGCGTCTGTCGGAATACATCCGCGATCCTTCAGGAAAGCTGGTGCAGAACATTCGGGTGGTCGATACCACGGCGGGCCGTGCATTGTTGTCCGAGATTCTGCCGCATGGCCTGTCCTTCGATGCCATCAACCAGGACATGACCAAGAAGATCATTTCGGCGACCATCAACGCGTGCTATCGCACGGTGGGGCTCAAGGAAACGGTGGTGTTTGCCGACCAACTCATGTACATGGGCTTCCAATACGCGACCCGCTCAGGGGTATCCATCGGCGTGGACGACATGGTGGTGCCGCAGCAGAAGACCAAGATTCTGGCGACCGCCGACAAGGAAGTGAAGGAAATCCAAGAACAATATTCCTCGGGTCTGGTGACCAACGGCGAACGCTACAACAAGGTGGTCGACATCTGGTCGCGCACCAACGACCAAGTAGCCAAGGCCATGATGGAGAAGTTGGGCACCGACGAGGTCACCGACGCCAAGGGTCAGAAGGTCCGCCAGAAATCCTTCAATTCCATTTTCATGATGGCCGACTCCGGCGCCCGCGGTTCCGCGGCGCAGATTCGTCAGCTCGCCGGCATGCGCGGCCTGATGGCGAAACCGGACGGTTCCATCATCGAAACGCCGATCACGGCGAATTTCCGCGAAGGATTGAACGTACTGCAGTACTTCATCTCGACTCACGGTGCGCGTAAAGGCCTGGCCGATACCGCATTGAAAACCGCCAACTCCGGCTACCTCACGCGACGCTTGGTCGATGTGGCGCAGGATTTGGTGGTCACCGAGATCGATTGCGGCACGGGTTTCGGCCTGTCCATCACCCCCATCGTCGAAGGCGGCGACGTGGTCGAAGGCTTGGGCGAGCGCGTCCTCGGACGTGTGGTGTCGGAAGACGTGGTGGTAGCCTCCAGCGGCGAAGTGCTGGTGAAGGCCGGCGTGCTGATCGACGAGAAGCTGGTCAAGCTGCTGGAAAAAATGGGTATCGACCAGGTCATGGTGCGTTCGCCCATTACCTGCGAAACACGCTACGGCGTCTGCGCCCAGTGCTACGGCCGCGATCTGGGCCGGGGTCATCGGATCAACATCGGCGAAGCGGTGGGCGTCATCGCGGCGCAATCCATCGGCGAGCCGGGCACCCAGCTCACCATGCGTACCTTCCACGTCGGCGGCGCGGCCTCGCGAGCGGCGGCGGCCAACGGCGTCGAAGTGAAGAGCAAGGGCACCATTCGCCTGCACAACATCAAGACCGTGCGCCATGAAAAAGGGCACCTGGTCGCGGTGTCGCGCTCCGGTGAATTGGGTGTGGTGGATGAGTTCGGTCGCGAGCGTGAGCGTTACAAGATCCCGTACGGCGCCACCATCACGGTGAACGATGCCGATGTGGTCGTGGCTGGGCAGTCGGTCGCGAATTGGGATCCGCATACCCACCCCGTGGTCACGGAAGTGGCCGGCATGATCAAGTTCTCCGACTTCGTCGACGGCATCACCGTCACGACCCAGGTGGACGATGTCACCGGTTTGACCAGCACTGTGGTGCTGGATCCCAAGCAGCGCGGTTCGGGCGGCAAGGATCTGCGCCCCGTCGTGCGGCTGACCAATGCCAAGGGTAAAGAGGTCACCTTCGCCAATACGGACATTCCGGCAGTGTATGCCCTGCCCGCGGGCGCCATCGTGAGCCTGGAAGACGGTTCCAAGGTGTCGGTGGGCGACGTCATTGCACGTATCCCGCAAGAGTCTTCGAAGACTCGCGACATCACCGGCGGTCTGCCGCGGGTGGCCGACTTGTTCGAGGCGCGCAAGCCGAAGGATTCCGCAATTCTGGCGGAACGCAGCGGTACGGTAAGCTTCGGCAAGGAAACCAAGGGCAAGCGCCGCTTGATCATCACCAACGAGGGAACCGACAAGTACGAAGAGCTGATCCCGAAGTGGCGCCATCTCAATGTGTTCGAAGGCGAACAAGTGGAGAAGGGCGAAGTCATTGCCGACGGCGAACCGAACCCGCATGACATTTTGCGGCTGCAGGGCGTCGAGGCATTGGCGAACTACCTGGTCCGCGAAATTCAGGACGTGTACCGCTTGCAGGGCGTGAAAATCAACGACAAGCATATCGAAGTCATCGTGCGGCAGATGTTGCGCAAGATCGAGGTGCTGGATGCCGGCGATTCGGCGCTGCTGCGCGGCGAACAGATGGATCGCGGCCGGTTGCTCGACGTCATTGCGAGACAGAAGGCCGAGGGTAAGCACCAGTCGACCTGGGAACCCATGCTGTTGGGCATCACCAAGGCATCCTTGGCGACCGAGTCCTTCATTTCGGCGGCTTCGTTCCAGGAAACCACCCGCGTGCTCACCGAGGCAGCGGTCCGGGGCCTCAAGGACGACCTGCGCGGCTTGAAGGAAAACGTGATTGTCGGGCGCCTGATTCCCGCGGGCACCGGCTTCGCGTATCATGCCCGGCGCAGGCGCGCGTTTGACGACACCCGCCGCCGCAGCTTCATGGATGTGAGCGGTGGGGTAGGCGATTCAGACGATGCAGTACCGGCGGGGGATACAGAAGCAGCCGAATAAAACAATAAGAAGTATCTAAAGATATGGCCTCGGACTCGAAAGGGTTCGGGGCCTTTTTTATCGATGTTGTCGCCCAAAAATAGCCCGCGGGTGCGGATCCAGTCGCGACGGCTACGACACGTTATCCCACTCGGCGAGCGCCACTACCATCCCGTAACGCTCCGCTTTGCGACGATACAGATCATCTGCAGTAATGAGTACAGCGTCGCCATGCTCGAGCGCTACCGCGTGGTACAGGGTATCGAATAGATGATGATCGGTTTGGATCGCGAGCGTTGTCGCCCGCAGTAGAACATTGGGGTCCTCGCTGGTCGGAAATCGCATTGCCGATAGCAATCCGACATCCTCAACTGCCGTCTGTGGCGTGAGGCGCGCGGCCACAGCCGCTACTTCGATCAACCAATGTGCCGGCTGCAGTATGTCCAGCTTGCCGTGAACCACGGCATCAACGACAGCCAAGGCCTTTTCGGTATCGGCCTCCTGAGTGGGATCCTCTAGCAGCCATTTGAGGAATACGCTCGCATCGAGGACGACCGTCATGGTCGCCCGGCGGCGCGCGTTCTCTTGATTCGCTCACTTGAAAAGGTGGCACGCGACGGACGAGTTGCGCCCAATTGACGGAACAGCCTATCCCGCTTGATCTGCAGCTGTCTCTCTCTTACGGCACGGCGCATGAGTTCTGCGACAATCGAACTCTTATTCTGGTCACCGAAAGCCTTGTCGAATGCCGCCTTTACGTCATCAGGGACACTGAAATTGACGGTGGCCATGAACCCTCTCCATTGTTGAAATCTTCAACAATGGAAATATACGCTCTGCTCGAACAGGGTCAATATCGATTTCTAGCTATTCTGGCCTGATTCTGTGCACTGCACGCCAATTCGGCCGCCCCAATGGCAGATCTACATAGGCAACCTCGTTGCGCTTACTGGCGGCCTGAGCCTCGATGGTGGTAAAACGACCTTGATGTGCGATTGGCGGCCAGCTTAGGAGGCGCTCACGGTGATTGATGAGTGGATCGGACAGGCGTGGTCGCTGGGTGCCAGTGACCTGCATCTGGAAGCGGGCACACCGCCGGTCGCGCGGGTTCGCGGTGAGCTGCAGACCATCGGCGGTGCGGTGCCGGGAGATGCGCTGGTACAAGCAGCTCAGGATTTCTTGGGCGCCGAAGGATGGGCGCAGTTCAGGGAACGCGGCTCCGCCGATCTTTCGGTGGCCATCGTCGGAGTACGATGCCGGGTAAATTTCTTTCAGACCGTGCGTGGAATGGCGGTGGCCATTCGGCTGCTTGCACCGTCCATCAAGGATCTACACGGCTGTAACCTGCATCCGGACTTCCGAAAACTCATCGAGGCGACGACCGGTTTGGTCATTATTTCCGGGCCGACAGGTTCCGGGAAATCGACCACGCTGGCGGCGCTGATCGAAGAGATCAATGCGACGCGTGCGCGCAACATCATCACGCTGGAAAGCCCGCTCGAATATATCTACACCAATCGCCGCTCCTTCATTCACCAGCGCGAGATTCCGACCCATTCGCCCAGCTTCGAGCAGGGCATCATCGATGCGCTGCGCGAGAATCCGGACGTGCTGGTGGTCAGCGAGATGCGCACCCCCGAGGTCATGAGATTGACGCTGAACGCCGCGGAAACCGGCCACCTGGTGCTGGCCACCATGCACTCGGCGAATTGCGCCGAGGCGTTGAGCCGCCTATGCATGTCGTTTCCTTCGGATATCCAGGCCAGCGTGCGTGCACAGCTGGCCGATTGCCTGGTGGGCCTGAGCTGTCAGCGACTCGAATTCTTGAGTGCGTATCGTTTGCGGGTGCCTCGCTGCGAGATATTGCTGCCGAGTTCGGGCGCCAAGGGAACCATACGGGCCGGAAATTTCAGTCAGATAGCGAATGTTCTTCAGTCCGGCGGCGACGAGGGAATGTGGACTTTCGACCGCTATCAACGATGGATGGATCAGGCCGATGACTGGGTGCGGCCCTCACAGGCAGCCCCGGCACGCGGTCCCGGCGAGGGCAATCCGACCCAAAGAACGGCGAGCCATCGAGCGGCGGCCAAGCCCTCATCGGCCACCCCGGTGCAGACGGCGCCCCTGGGGAGCAAACCCGGAAGGCCCCCGCCGTTGCCGAACCGACCCGCACGCACTGTGTCCGGACCGGCCGATGAGGTATTCGATGTTCCGGCCGAAGACATGGATCTCGCTCAACTCGCCGAACTCGCCAAGAAGGTGGTGGAGCGAAAACCTTGAAAAGCGTGAAGACGTCAGGCCTTAGGGTAGGGCTTCGCTGACAGACGGATTCGATCCCGGGGCGGATACTTCCGGTCATGAACACCGAATACCCTGATCCCAATGAGCACCCCACAACCGGCACCGTCGATGACGACGATGACCGGGACGATGAGCACAGCAACGAGAATGAAGCTCCGGTTCGCGAAAAAAGCGACCGGACTGAATCCCCGGAAGAGTTCGAAGTCGACGACGAAGACGAACCAAACTAGGCGCCGCGGAGCCGTTCAGCGGCCACCGGCACCGCTGCCGAAGCAGCGCATGCTCGCTCATGGAAGAAAACGTGAGGGCGAACACTAATATGAGGAACAAATCACGCTTTTGCCGGCGGGCGCGCCTATCTTTGGGGTTTGCAGCCGCCAAGGTCGATTCCATGTTGTTTCTCGCCGCAATCGCTCAAATCGCCTCGCCCCGCGAATCCCAGCCGAATGACCTATTGGCGCGATCGCGCATCGGACATGCGGGTCTGACGGTGATTACTTTGGTCTACGTCCTGGTCATATGGTGGCAGCGGTAGGCTAACGGCGCCGAGACTGCTAGCCTATGGGCGGCACCGCTCACAGGAGGTGAAATGGCAGGCGCGCGCAATTCCTTCGTCTGGTATGAGTTGATGACCAGTGACGTCGCCTCGGCGAAGGCGTTTTACGTCAGTGTCCTGGGGTGGACCACTCGTCCATGCGATCCCCAGGCGCCACATTCGCATTGCTTGGCTCGAAGAAATAACCGAAACAGGAACCCATCGTGCAATACCGACACCTGGTGTTAGTTGCTTGTTTGACGCTTGGCGGACCCGCCATGGCCAACGACGCGCCGGCCAGCGACGAATCCATTCGCGAGCTCCTGGCAATCACCGACGCCCACAAACTGATCGACACGGTCAGAGCTCAAGTCGATGCCATGGTGAAGACCTCCTCGCAGCAAGCGCTGCAGGGAAAAGCCATCACCCCCGAGAGGCAGGCCATTTTGGACCGCATGCGCACCAAGATGGAGGGTGTTATCGATGAGATGCTGAGCTGGGACACACTGCAATCCGTGTACTTGCGGACTTATCGAGCCTCCTTCACCCAACACGAGCTCGACGGAATCATCAAGTTTTATAAAACCCCTGCCGGCCACGCCATGATCAAGAAAATGCCGGTGGTCATGCAGAACGTGATGGGGGAGATGCAGGGATTGTTGCATCCCATGCAGCAGAGAATGCAGGAAATCCAACGCGAAACTCTGCAGGAACTAGAGGGCTTGCCGGCGAAGGATGGCCAGGAGAAATAAACACGCCAAACAACGCGTGTGAATCCACCAGGACTGGTGAGCCGCCACGATACTATTTGCCGGCTATCGGCGGCAGGGCCGGAACAATAGGAGGCTCGAATGTGCGTTTGAAAGCAACAATTATCTCGTTGGTTCTAATAACTGGCTCTTCGGCCGCATTGGCGCAATCAGCGTCGCCCGGGCGCGCAGTGGCGGCAAAGCTAACCAGGCAGGTAATCATTGGTGCGTGGCGTCTGGTTGGTATCGACTATGCAGGTCCCAACGGCGCGCTAGCCGACCCAGTGTTCGGCCCGGATCCGCAAGGCATCATGATCTACGATCAATCCGGATGGATGAGTGTGCAAATCGTCACCGCGAACCGACCCGCGATAGGAAGGCCCACGACGCGAACCTCTCGTGTCGTAACACCCGATGACGCCAAGCTCGCAGCTATGGCTTTCGACACGTATTACGCGTATTTCGGAACCTGGGATTACAACGCTGATACGTCAGTGATCACTCAGCATGTAAACTCGTCGTTATTACCGTATGAGACCGGTCTGGAATATCGAAGGGAGGTGACGTTCGACGGCGTACATTTAAAAATGATCGCTCGGTCGCAAGAGACGGGCGAGGAACGCCACCGTACGTTGGTGTGGACGAGAGTCTCCGATTCTGTGCCCATCTCGGTGCCGTCGGTGCCGTCGGTGCCGTCGGTGGCGCCGGCGCGCGAGGTGGCAACGAAATACGGCGACATGCCGACCGACTACGAGGCGGCGATCCGAAGGTACTTTCTAGAGCACTTGAGGTATCCGGATTCAGTCCAATATCAGGGGATCACCAAGCCAGAGCAGGGATACACCACGGTGGTCACCGGCACCTTTTTGATGAGCGAGAAGCGTGAGTACGGTTGGACGGTCAGGGTGACGATCAACGCCAAGAACTCCCACGATAGCTACGCCGGATTCAAGACCTACACGTTTCTGTTCCGTGGCGAGAAGATCGTCGATGCCCGCTTGCCGTTGCCCGGGGATGAGATAAATTGAGCTAGAGCAAATACGCGTGGTGCCGCAGAGCGACATCCGGATGCGACCGTAGGCGCCCCTTCAAGTAATTCAATCCCACTTCGCGGATTAGCGGATTGCGCGGATCCCGCTCGGGGCCGCGCGCGGGTCGCGAGCGCCGACGGCAATGTCAGTACCGGCACGCTCGGCATCTCCGGCGTCGAATCGGCGTAGGCCGAGCACGGGTATCTGAGGGTGGGTTTCATCGCCGCGCATTCTCTATAGAATACTGGAGTGCCTACACCTAAGCTGCAGATCATCCGCAAGACGACGTTCAAGGCCACACCCTGGAAGAACGGTGGGGGTATCACGCACGAGGCGCTGCGCCAGCCTGAGAGCGGCGATCCGTTTCGCTGGCGGGTGAGCGTGGCGCACATCGATGCGTCAGGGCCCTTCTCGGAATTCGCCGAATACAACCGCAAGATGGTGTTGCTGCAGGGGGCCGGCGTGGAATTACGCTTCGCCGATGGGGTGAACAAATCCTTGCGAAACGTGGGCGAATTGCTGGAGTTCGACGGCGCAAACTCGGCTCAGTGCGAATTGCTCAAAGGGCCCTGCGTGGACTTGAACCTGATGGTCATCAAGGCAGATGCCGTCGCGGCCCGGGTCGAGCGGTTCATCGAGTCCATCGCGGTAAAGGCATCGCGCAGTGAAACTCTGCTGATTTTCCCAATCGACCGTAGAGTCACGTTGGAGATCACGTTGGGCAAGACCGTGACTCTCGAACCGTGGGACCTGGCAGTGCTGTCGCAGGGAGGCGGACGCATCAGCCGGCTGGGAGCCGCCAGCGCCGCCGCTGCGACCTCGGTGTTCCTGGCAACGCTGCCTGTTTGATCCGGCCGATTGGTTAATATTTGTGGGTCGAGAGCAGCAAGCTGGTCTCTGTATTGGAAATCCCGTCAATGAGCCGTATCCGGCTCAACACGCGATCGACCGCTTCGAGGCTGTCGGTGCGCAGTTCGGCGACGATGTCCCAGCGACCGTTGGTGGTATGCAAGGCGCACACGGCGGGATCGCCGCGCAGACTCTTGAGCACTTCGTCGGTGCGATTGCCTTCGACCGCCACGGTCATCAAGGCGCGGATCCGCCGGTCCTCTGCCTGCGGTTTGAGTTTGACCGTGTAACCGACGATGGTGCCGTCTTTCTCCATTCGAGCGAGCCGGTTCTGCACTGTGCCGCGCGCCACGCGCAGCGACTTGGCCAAGGCGGCGACCGACAATCGTGCGTTATCGCGCAGCAGGGACAATAGCGCCCGATCGGTGGAATCCATGGAATCGCTCACGGGGTGTCTCCCGGTATTGTACAAAACGTCAATTGTTCCTGACGATTTGTCTAATATTACACACCTATTGGTCAGTTTCCTGGCTATTATTTAGCCCACCCCTCCCCTGACACTAGTGGGGGCTGAATACAGGGGAAACCATGGTCGACTACATTGGAATCGCGCGCCTGCGAGAATTGGTGTCTCGCATCGGAGCCGGCCGCTTCATCGAAGAGCTGGCCGGAGAGATCGAGGCCGACTATCGGCGCTGGAACGAATTCGAGAAGTCCGCACGTCTGGCCAGCCACTCGGCCGGCGGCGTCATCGAACTCATGCCCACCAGCGACGGTCGGTTGTATTCGTTCAAATACGTCAACGGTCATCCGAAGAATACGGCGAAGGGGCTGCTCACCGTCACCGCGTTCGGAGTGCTCGCGGATGTGGCCACCGGCTATCCCTTGCTGCTGTCGGAAATGACTTTCGTCACGGCGCTGCGCACGGCGGCTATCTCGGCCCTGGTGGCGTCGCGCATGGCACGGCCCTCAGCCCAAGTCATGGCGCTGATCGGCAACGGTGCCCAGAGTGAATTTCAGGCGATTGCGTTTCACCGCATGGTCGGTATTCGGGAAGTGCGCCTCTACGACACGGACTCGCAAGCCACGGCCAAGCTGATCCGCAATCTCACTCGTTTGCAACTCGCCGACCTCAGCGTGAAGCGCTGCGACAGCACGGCCGAGGCGGTGCGCGGTGCCGACATCGTCACCACGGTCACCGCGGACAAGTGCAACGCCACCATTCTGACGCCGGAGATGATCGAGCCGGGCATGCATCTGAACGCCGTGGGCGGCGACTGTCCCGGTAAGACCGAACTCCATGCCGACATCCTGCGTGCCAAGGATGTGCGCATCGTGGTCGAGTTCGAGCCCCAGGCCCGTATCGAGGGGGAAATTCAACAACTCGGCGGGGGAGGCAACGTGACGGAGCTGGCGGACATTTTGCGTGGGCTACGGCCGGCCCGGCTGAGCGACCGTGATGTGACCATTTTCGATTCGGTGGGCTTTGCGCTCAACGATTTCTCGTCGCTGCGCTACCTGCAGCGGTTGAATGCCGAGCAGCCCGATGGCGGGCAGCGCATCGATCTAATCCCTGAGCCGGACGATCCGAAGGATCTGTTCGCCGGATTGGCGAACGAGACTGCGCGCGCGCGCCACCGCAGGTACGCGTGATGACCGCGGCCACGGGTCTCGAGCGTCCGAATCGTACCGCCAGCCTGATTGGGGCGCCGACGGATATCGGCGCGAGCGATCGCGGCGCATCCATGGGCCCGGAGGCTCTGCGAGTGGCGGGCATTCACGCTGCGTTGACCGAGCTGGGTTTGGACGTGGTGGATTGCGGCAATGTCAGCGGTCCGCCGAATCCTGGATTGATCAAGGCCAACGGGTACCGCAATTTGGCGCAGGTCACGTCCTGGAATCACGAAGTGCATGATGCGGTTTACCGGGAACTAACCGAACGGCGGCTGCCCATTTTGCTGGGCGGCGACCATTCCTTGAGCATCGGTTCCATTTCCGCGGTCGCGCGCCATTGCCGGGACACGGGCAAGAGCCTGAGAGTGCTGTGGCTGGATGCGCACACGGATTTCAACACGCGCGAACTATCGCCCAGCGGCAGCTTGCATGGAATGCCGGTATCGTGCCTTTGCGGGTTCGGTCCCCGTGAACTGTTGCAGATCGGCGGAGTGTCGCCGGCCATCAGTCCGCGCTGGGTGCGGCAGGTCGGTATTCGCAGCGTCGATAGCGGCGAGAGACGCTTCGTTCATGAACAGAACCTCGACGTATCCGACATGCGTTTCATCGACGAAGTCGGCGTCCGTAAAGTCATGGAACACGCCCTGCACGACCTCGATGCGGATACCCATTTGCACGTGAGCTTCGACGTCGACTTTTTGGACCCCGAGATCGCTCCGGGGGTCGGTACCACCGTGGCGGGGGGAATGTCGTACCGCGAGGCCCAATTGTGCATGGAAATGGTGGCGGATACGGGCCGGATGGCGTCCTTGGACATCATGGAATTGAACCCGGCGCTGGACGTGCGTAATAAAACCGCCGTGCTTGCCGTGGACCTGGTCGAATCGCTGTTCGGCAAGAGTACTCTGATGCGTAAACCGCTGGCATTCGCGAGCGCTCTTATCGATACTTGACGCTACGGCGCTCGCGCTATTTTCTCTGAGGATTGGTCATGGCCGCCCACTTGAACGAAGTTTCGCAACTTGCCGCACTGGACGCGCTGCGTCAGGCGGTCAGGGAGCACGGTGAATCCTCGGAGGACCAGGCGGTCACGCGTCTGCTGCATGCGTTGGAGCTCACCGGCGGCGCTCGCCATCGCGCCGTCGCCACGGCCATGGCACTGGTGGAAGGGGCGAGGGCTCGCCGCGACGAGAGACCGTTCCTGGACGCCTTCCTGCAAGAGTTTGGATTGTCGAATCAAGAGGGCATTGCGCTCATGTGCATTGCCGAAGCGTTGCTGCGCATTCCCGATGATGCGACCGCGGACCGGCTGATTGCGGAGAAGCTGGCCACCGGCGATTGGTCGGCTCACTCGGGTAAGTCGGAATCGCTATTCGTCAATGCATCGACCTGGGGGCTGATGCTCACAGGCGGGATCCTGGAGCTCGACCCCAGCATCAAGACGGACACGACGGGGTGGATGCGCAAGCTCACGCGCAAGGCGGGCGAACCTTTGGTACGGCTGGCGGTGCGCCGGGCCATGCGCATCATCGGCGGTGAGTTCGTGGTCGGGCGCAGCATCGAGGAGGCGCTGGCGCGCAGCGCGCGAGAAGCGGACGTGGGTCTGTGTTCTTTCGACATGTTGGGCGAGGGCGCGAGAACGCAGCAGGATGCGCGGCGTTATCTGGCGTCGTACGAACATGCCATCGACGTGATCGGGGCGACGACGGCGGGCCGGCCGGCCCAAGAAGTGTCGAGTATTTCCATCAAGCTGTCGGCGTTGGAGTCGCGCTACTCCCTGCTGCAGCACGAACGGGTGATGCAGCGTTTGGTGCCCTTATTGACGACGCTGGTTCGAAGGGCCGCCAATCTGGGCATCCAACTGACCATTGACGCGGAGGAAGCCGACCGATTGGATTTGTCGCTGGATGTGATCGAAGCGCTGGCCAAGGATCCCGCGACCCGTCAATGGCCGGGCTTGGGGCTGGCCGTGCAGGCCTACGGCAAGCGCGCCTTGGATGTCATCGACTGGGTGGCCGCCACCGCTAGGACATATGGCAGGCGCATGACTGTGCGGTTGGTGAAGGGTGCCTACTGGGACACGGAAATCAAACGCGCGCAGGAGCGGGGCCTTGACGGCTATCCGGTGTACACGCGCAAGGTCACCACGGATGTGTCGTATCTGGCCTGCGTGGGCCGGCTGTTCAGTCACGCGGATGTGATTTATCCGCAGTTTGCGACGCATAACGCGCACAGCATTGCATCGGTGCTGGAGCTCGCGCCGGCGGGTGCGGACTACGAATTTCAGCGGCTGCATGGCATGGGGCGGCTCTTGTATGCGGAGGCGGCCCGTCAAATCAAGGAATTTCCGCGGGTTCGCATTTATGCGCCCGTGGGCGAGCACAAGGACTTGCTGGCTTACCTGGTGCGGCGTCTGTTGGAAAACGGCGCCAATACCTCGTTCGTGAACCGGTTCATGGATGAGGAAGTGGCGGTGGCGGAGATCGTGCGTGATCCCATTTCGGAAATCGAACGCCTGGAATCCTATGCGCACTCGCGGCTGCCTCTTCCCCGGGCGCTGTACGCGGAACGCCGTAACTCGCGGGGCATCGACTTGGGCAATCCTCCGGACGTCGAGGAACTGCGCAAGGAGATCTCGATGCGCCGGCCGGGGAAACCTGCGGCGGCGCCGGTGGCGGGGCCAATCATCAACGGGGTATTGCTTCCCGGGACCACGCATGCGGTCACGAATCCCTCCGATCGGCGGGATGTGGTGGGCCACACCCGCGATGCGAACGCCGCTGAAATCGGCATGGCGTTCGATGCGGCCGCGGCGGAGTTTTCTAGGTGGAACCTGCGCGGCGGCGAATCGCGGGCGGCGTGCTTGGACCGGGCGTCCGATCTTTTGGAAGCTGCGCGTGCGGAGTTTCATCAGCTCCTGGTGCGGGAGGCGGGCAAGACGCTCTCCGACGCCATCGCCGAGGTGCGCGAAGCCGTGGACTTCTGCCGCTACTATGCGCTGCAGGCGCGCAAGCAATTCGGGGCGCCGCAGCGGATGGAGGGACCCACCGGCGAATCGAACGAGTTATCTCTGCACGGGCGCGGCGTATTCGCCTGCATCAGTCCGTGGAATTTTCCCCTGGCGATTTTCGCCGGGCAGGTGACGGCGGCACTGGCGGCGGGCAATACCGTGGTCGCGAAGCCGGCGGAGCCGACGCCGCTGATTGCCGCGCGATTCGTGAAGTTGCTGCATGAGGCGGGCGTGCCGCCGCAAGCCGTACATCTGGTGCCGGCACCGGGGCGCCTGTTCGGTGAGGTCGCCTTCGCTCAGGGCGCCTTGGCGGGTGTGGCCATGACGGGATCGACGACGACGGCCCTCACCATCAATCGCGCCCTGGCGGCGCGAGGTGGGTCGATCGTGCCGTTGATTGCCGAGACCGGCGGGTTGAATGCCATGATCGTCGACTCGACTGCGCTCCCGGAGCAGGTGGTCGATGACGTGGTGAGCTCGGCCTTCATGAGCGCGGGACAGCGCTGTTCGGCGCTGCGCCTGTTGTTCCTGCAGGATGACATCGCCGATCAAGTGCTGGAGATGATCGCGGGTGCGATGGATGAACTCGTGATCGGCGATCCGGCGGACTTTCGAACCGACTTGGGACCGGTCATTACCGCGGCGGCCGCCGAGGGTCTGGCGCAACACGCGGCACGCATGCGCAAGGAGGCGCGCATCGTCAAGGTCTGTAGTCTCGACGAGGCGCATGCGCATGGCAGCTTCTTCGCGCCGCATCTGATCGAATTGAAGAATGCGTCCCAGCTCACGCGCGAGGAATTCGGGCCCATCCTGCATGTGGTGCGATACCGGGCCGCCGACATACTCGATGTTTTACAGTCCATACGTGACAGCCATTTTGGATTGACCCTGGGCGTGCAAACCCGCTTGGAGTCTTTCTGGCGGCAAGTGTTCGAACAGACCGCGATAGGCAACACCTATGTCAATCGCAACATGATCGGTGCCGTGGTGGGTGTACAGCCCTTCGGCGGCACGGGACTGTCGGGGACCGGACCCAAGGCCGGTGGACCGCATTATCTGGCGAGATTCGCGAATGAGAGAACCCTGACGGTGAACACCACGGCGACCGGCGGCAATGCGGCATTGCTGAACCTTGGCAGCTGAGCGGGGCCAAGCCTCTTACCTGCGTCTCGTTGCCGGAGACGTCAACGGCTTTCTGGGATTGGTCGTCGACAACTTGTCGGTGTTGGCGTTGCTCGCCGCCATTCTGATCGATGGCTTCGGTATTCCGGCGTCGATCGTTTTCGGGCGGATGTTCCCGGGAACGGCGTTGGGGGTGCTGGTCGGGGACTTGTGCTACACGTGGCTGGCCGTGCGGCTGTCACGTCGCACCGGCCGCGATGATGTGACATCCCTGCCGTTCGGCTTGGACACCCCATCGACCATCGGTATGGCGCTGCTGGTGTTGGGGCCGGCCTTCTTAAGATTCCGTGCGGCGGGATTGGACGCCACGGCTGCCGGTCTTCAGACTTGGTATCTGGGCATGGCGGCGACCGTCAGCATGGGCGCGCTGAAATTATTGATGTCTTTTGCGGGACGAGGAATTCGAAGGCTGATCCCGCAGGCGGGATTGCTCGGTTCCCTGGCGGGCATCGCGTTGATGTTGATCGGCTTCTTTCCCATGGTCGAGTTGCTGCAGGCGCCGGTCGTGGGATTTCTGACCTTAGGTCTGGTGCTCTACGCCCTGGTGGCGAAAGGCGCCGTTCCAGGCGGATTGCCGGGGGTGCTGTTCGCCGTGATCGTCGGAACTTTGGCTTACTACGGATTGGGTCACTGGGGCGTCGCCGGCATGCACATTGCGCCGTTACACCCGCCGACGCTGCGCATCGCATGGCCTCACTTCGACGCCGGCATCCTGAACGGCTTCGCGCAGATGGTGATTTATCTGCCGTTGATCGTGCCCTTCGCCCTGCTGACCGTGATCGGAGGGGTGAACAATACGGAGAGCGCGCGGGTTGCGGGCGATGACTATGACGTTCGCAGCATTCTGCTGGCCGAGGGGGCCGCGACGCTGCTGGCGGGATTCGCGGGCGGCGTCGCGCAGACGACGCCTTACATCGGACACCCCGCTTACAAGCAAATGGGAGCTCGCGCCGGATACACCTGGCTCACTGGAATTTTCATCGGTGTCGGCGGGATGCTGGGATTCCTGTCCAATTTGATAGAGCTGATTCCTCTGGCCGTGCTGGCCCCCGTGCTGGTCTTCCTATCCTTGAACATTACCGTACAGGCGTTCAGCGCCGTGCCGCTGCGGCTCGCGCCCGCGGTGGCGATCAGTTTTTTCCCGTCCATCGCACGGCTGCTCAGCATCGAGTTGAGCGATCCTAAGTTCGTTGCGCCGGAGCGGATCGCGCAATTGATGGCGGCGTCGGAGCATGGCCTGCCCATGTTGGCCGTGATCGTTGCGCTCGGCAATGGCTTCATCATTACCGCGACGCTATGGGCCGCTTTCCTCGTCGAGATGATCGAGCATCGTCTGCGGGCGGCGGCGGCCTATCTTGCGGCTGGAGGAGCGTTGTGCGGCTTCGGCATCATTCACTCGGTCCGTATCGACGGCAGTGCCTATTTTCCGTGGCAACTGTCCGGAATG